>Ga0224506_10000697_pt1 | contig 26583 bp, 23 predicted proteins | sample SF_Jan12_sed_USG_2_FD_169108 | JGI IMG/M metagenome (GOLD analysis project Ga0224506, IMG submission 169108) | Sediment microbial communities from San Francisco Bay, California, United States - SF_Jan12_sed_USGS_8_1 | ecosystem: Environmental > Aquatic > Marine > Sediment | place: USA... | reverse complement strand
ACAAACATCTGCATCACTGCGATTTGAATAATCAGTGGATATCGGCAGCAACCGCTAAAATGTTGTCTTGTGATGCCAGTCTGGTAACGGTTTTGGAAGATGAGAATGGTAATGTTTTAAACATTGGAAGACGCTCCAGAACCATTCCTCCGGCAATCAAACGCGCCTTGAGTATTCGCGATACCACCTGTCGCTACCCTGGCTGTTGCGAACGAAAATACGTTGATGCTCATCATATAAAACATTGGGCTGATGGTGGAGAAACAAAGCTAGATAATCTTGTAACACTCTGCCGTCATCACCATAGAAAATTACATCAAGGGGCGTTTGAAATTGTGGTTGAAACCGGGGTTGAAGCTGCCGGCAATTCATTGAGGATTATTTTTAAGACCAGTTGTGGTGACACTATTAATAGCTGCTTTCTGCCACAATTTCATGAAGACGTCTCCGCGGAAACGAATATTATTTACCTGTCTGAAAACTTTGGTTGGATAGATGAGACCATTGCAGCAAATCGTTGGGCAGGAGATAAAATGGATTATTCGATGGCACTGGATGCATTGATGGGATAGTAGGAAATGAAATGGGGTCAGCATTGCATGAGCTCCTTACAGCTAGTGCCCTGACACAGGGTATGGGTGCTTTTTGTTCATATTCAGAAAATTTAACAATATGTTATCCAGGTAACATCTTTATTGTTCACCCACAAAACCAATTGTTTTTATAATTTAGTGCTGTTGTGACAGGTTGCGTGATGCGTGCAGATCATTTTCAGCAATATGAAGGAGTTCCCAGCCTGAATCAGCATTATCCGGGTAACGTGCTAATCCTGCAGACCAACTTGGTTTTATGTTGTTCGTTTGGGGGAGAACTGGCTTAGATAAGGTAGTTGTTGCTTCACTGAGTGTCGACAAAATTACATCCGGGTCGTTCACGTTCCGCAATAGCAGCGCAAAGCTATCACCATCAAGACGGGCGACTTGAAGATCCTCCGTTACCAATGATGCCAGTCTTTTACTGACTTCCTTGAGGCATTGGTCTCCGATTTCAAAACCCAATTCTTGATTGATGGCAGTAAACTGGTTGATATTCATTACAAGAACAGCGATATGTTTCATGTTGTTTTGAATGGCTTCATCCAGCCATCGACGGGCAAAGTCTCTGTTACCGATGCCGGTCTTGATATCTATCAGCTGCCATTGGCCTTCTTGCGATTCTGACGATAACCAGCCAAGGGTTCCGATGACGTTTTGATCTTTAATTAACGGTGTGCTGGTGATTTTAACGCTGTTTAGGTTTGGGAGGAGTATGCTTTGAATTTGGGGTTCAATATTTTTTCGTACCTGGATATCAATCTTGGCTATTGTACTGCAAATGTTACTACTATCTGTTTGCTCCAGGGTATTTAGTTGCTCCAGGTTCATGCCGGTAAGTCTGATAAATGCCTGATTACAGAATAAGTATTGATCATTTTGGTTTTTAATCCAGCAGCCTCTGTCTGATGTATTAAGAAGTTGTACCAGGCTGTTCTGGTCGTCTCTGAGTTTTTTGGTCACATCCATCATGCTGTTAGCCTGCTGCACGAGACCCACGACCTGGCTTTCATCGAGGTGACTTCCTGACGACTTGATCAGACTAAACAGTTTCCAGGCAAAATAGATGAAGATGAACGCAAGATTTATGGCGATCAGTGAAAAAACGGTTAAAACAACCTCGTAGGTATACATCAGACCCAGTCCACCAGCAATAAGACAGATAGTAGACATAACCGATAATGTGATCAGTGATTTAACTTTTTTTTGCTGGGAAGAGGTCATATTGGCTGCTTTATTTATTCAAAAGATGACAGGGTAGTTGTTCTACCCCGTCAACGAGAGGTCTAGGTCTTTATGCGTTTGTATTTAATGCGTTTAGGTCCTTCATTTCCATGTCGTTTCCTGTGGTCTTCATCGTATTCAGAATAGTTGCCTTCGAAAAATACGGTTTTTGAGTCTCCCTCGAAAGCAAGAATATGTGTAGATATACGATCCAGGAACCAACGATCGTGCGACACAATGATTGCGACACCGGGAAAGGCTAATAGGGCTTCTTCCAGGGCTCTGAGCGTTTCAACATCCAAATCATTTGTTGGCTCATCCAATAACAGAACGTTCCCGCCTTCCTTCAGTAGTTTTGCCAGGAATAAACGGTTTCTTTCTCCACCGGATAAATCCTTAACAAACTTTTGTTGGTCGGAGCCTTTAAAATTAAATCGACCGATATAAGCTCGGGAGGCTATTTCATAACCACCGACCTGTATCGTGTCCATGCCGTCGGAAACCTCTTGCCAAACGGTATTCTCTCCAACCAATTCTCGCATTTGGCCGATGTGCGCTATTTTAACGGTTTCGCCGATTTCAATAGTCCCTTTTTCAGGTTGCTCCTGACCAGTAATCATTTTAAATAATGTCGATTTACCGGCACCATTACCGCCGATTATGCCTACAATAGCACCCGGTGGAACCGTAAAATTCAGGTCATCATAAAGCACTTTTTCACCAAATGACTTGGCAACATTGTTGACACTGATGACCTTGTCACCCAAGCGTGGTCCTGGCGGAATATAAATTTCGTTGGTTTCATTGCGAGCCTGAGTTTCCCGATTACTTAATTCCTCGAACTGTTTTAATCGAGCCTTTGATTTTGATTGTCGACCCTTGGCATTTTGACGTACCCATTCAAGTTCTGATTTAACGGCTTTTTCATGGGCCTGGGATTGTTTGCTTTCTTGTAATAAACGCTCTTCTTTTGTCTCAAGCCACTTGGAATAATTTCCTTCGTATGGGATGCCGTGTCCTCGGTCAAGCTCCAGGATCCAGCCAGCAACATTGTCCAGAAAATAGCGGTCGTGTGTGATAGCGACAACAGTTCCATTGAATTCATGCAGGAAGCGTTCTAGCCAACCCACTGATTCAGCATCCAGGTGGTTGGTAGGTTCATCGAGAAGCAGCATATCAGGAGCACTTAGAAGTAGGCGGCATAGTGCGACACGACGACGCTCACCTCCAGATAGGTGTTCAACCGATTCATCCCAGGCGGGCAGGCGCAGAGCATCGGCGGCAATCTCCAATTTATGTTCCATGTTATGCGCGCCGGCACTTTCAATAATCCCTTCCAGTCTGGCTTGTTCTTTTGCTAAGGCATCAAAGTCAGCATCGGGTTCGGCGTAGGCCGCATAAACTGCATCCAGTTCCTGTTTTGCGTCATTGACGGCGCTGAGGGCTTCTTCAACAACCTCTCTAACCGTTTTGCTATTATCCAGCTCAGGCTCCTGGGGAAGGTAGCCTACATTGATGCCAGGTTGTGCCCTGGCTTCACCATTAATTTCAGTATCCAGACCCGCCATGATTCTGAGTAACGTTGACTTACCTGAGCCATTTAAACCCAGTACGCCAATTTTCGCCCCGGGAAAGAAAGATAAAGAAATGTTTTTAAGGATTTCGCGCTTGGGTGGGACGACTTTTCCCACTCTATTCATGGTGTATACGTATTGGGCCACTTTTAAACCTTTTTAATTCTGTATTTGATTGCCTTAGATTCTAGTGATTATGAAGCAAAATAACGATAAATAATTGTAATTGAAGTCACTTTTACTGGTTAAGGGGCACTTTTTGCGGAACGAAGAGCCGTCAGTCAAGCCAGAGTAATCACTGGTGCAATATTTTTTCATGTGAGCATTGACGTAAAATGAGGTTAGAATGTATGAAAAATACCCACAATATTATCCGGAGAGTTAGTAATGTTTAATAAGTCTATGCAGATTGCAGGTTATGACGACGACTTGTTGGTGGCAATGAACGCCGAAGCCAATCGTCAGGAAGAGCATATTGAATTAATTGCTTCTGAAAATTATACCAGCCCCAGAGTAATGGAAGCTCAAGGCTCTGTTTTGACGAATAAATATGCAGAGGGTTATCCGGGTAAGCGATATTATGGCGGCTGTGAACATGTTGATGTTGTCGAGCAACTTGCAATTGATCGCGCTAAAGCGCTATATGGTGCTCAGTATGCTAATGTTCAGCCTCACTCAGGATCGCAGGCAAACGCCGCTGTTTATATGGCCATTTGTAAGCCAGGCGATACGGTATTAGGAATGAGTCTGGCTCACGGTGGACATTTGACTCATGGTGCCAGTGTTTCATTTTCTGGTCGAATTTATAATGCCGTTCAGTATGGACTGAATCCTGAGACAGGCGAGATCGATTATGATCAGGTTGAAGCGCTAGCAAAAGAGCATAAGCCCAAGATGATTGTGGCCGGTTTTTCGGCATATTCTCGCGTGGTTGATTGGCAGCGTTTCAGAGACATCGCAGATGCAGTAGGTGCATACTTGTTCGTTGATATGGCACATGTTGCCGGTTTAATTGCAGCGGGTGCTTACCCTTCTCCAGTAGGTATTGCTGACGTAGTAACAACGACGACACATAAAACATTAGGTGGCCCCAGAGGTGGATTGATTCTCGCGAATGACGACGAAGAATTAAACAAAAAACTGAATTTCGCCGTTTTCCCTGAGAGTCAGGGTGGTCCGCTAATGCATATTATTGCTGCTAAAGCTGTTTGCTTTAAAGAAGCTATGGAAGATGATTTCAAAGCTTATCAGTTTCAGGTTGTTGAAAATGCAAGAGCTATGGTGTCCGTGTTTAAAACCCGTGGTATTAAAGTTGTATCTGGCGGTACCGACAACCATTTGTTTTTAGTAGATTTAATCGGTAAAGAATATACCGGTAAAGATGCTGATGCAGCACTGGGTTTGGCGAATATTACTGTTAACAAAAATGCAGTGCCAAATGATCCGAGGTCGCCTTTCGTAACCTCTGGATTAAGATTGGGTGCTCCGGCAATAACCCGTCGTGGTTTTAAGGCAGAACAAGCCATGCAACTGACCGAATGGATTTGCGATATTTTAGACGCAATAGAAACGGGTACTCAGGATAAAGTTATTGAGTCTGTTAAAGCTAAAGTATTGTCAATATGTTCTGAGTTTCCGGTTTATCGTTAAGCCGGAAGCTATTTGAAGTGAAAGACAGGCGGCGATGTCGCCTGTTTTATTTTTAATGAAGCCGCATATGAAATCTTCTTCTTTGGCCATGTTAGGCCTGATTTTGGCCATGTTGATATGGGGTAGCTCGTTTATAGCATTTAAGATTGTCCTTGAATTTTATCCGCCCATGTTCATTGTCGCTGCTCGTATGGGTATTGCCTCTTTGGTGTTTATCTTAATTTGGCGACTATGGTACGGAAAATGGGATTATAGAGAGGGCGACTGGAAAATCTTTCTTGTCATGGCGGCTTGTGAACCCTGTCTTTATTTCCTCTTTGAGGCCTGGGCTCTTAAGTTTACGACGGCTTCCGAGGCGGGAGTTATGACGTCTATGCTGCCCATGCTCGTGGCGATTATGGCTGGCCTGATGTTGTCGGAAAAAATTGGTCTATATTATTGGGTAGGGCTGGTCATTTCAATGCCCGGAGTTATTTGGTTGTCGTTATCCGGTGAGCCTGGAGAGCAGGCTTCCAATCCGATGTTGGGGAATTTTCTTGAGCTGTGCGCCATGGTAGTAGCTGCGGTTTACACCGTTGCGCTGAGATTTCTTTCATCCAGATATTCTACATGGCTACTAACATCAATCCAGGCGTTTGCTGGTTTTGTATTCTTTTTGCCATTATTTTTAATATTTGAATTCCAACCATTCGTGTTTCATTTTGATGCGATGGTACTAATTCTATACCTGGGTTCGATTGTCACTCTGGTTGCTTATGGGTTGTACAATCATGGAATAAAAGTGTTGTCAGCTTCTCAGGCAACTATATTCACAAATTTGATTCCTGTGTTTACCTTGATTTTAGCATTTGTAATATTGGGTGAGCGTATCTCTTTTGAGCAATACATGGCAGTGGTCATGATTATGGCAGGTGTGTTAATTAGTCAGGTGAAAGAAAAAGCACCAGACATTCCTGTCGAAACCTTTTAATGTCAATGAAATTGGTAATTGTATGTTTAGTATTCATGAGTTATTTCGTATCGGTTTAGGTCCATCCAGTTCACACACGATTGGACCCATGATCGCGGCGGCTGAATTTTCGGCTGCAAACAAGGAGCCTGTTGACCGCTATGAGGCAGTGCTTTTTGGCTCGCTGGCTTTGACCGGTATTGGACACGCAACAGACAAAGCCGTATTGCTGGGGTTGGCGGGGTATCTTCCGGATAAAATTGAGTCAGATACGGCTGAAGTACTCTATCAGGACTTTTCGAACAATAATCATATCGTTACTAGTCTTGATCAGGTTATTCCTGTGGATGTTGTTTTTGAGCCTGATACGTTTTTGCTTGAACATCCTAACGGCATGACATTTACCGCATATTTTGAAGGAGAGGTCGTCAGTCGTCGTACCTTTTTTTCAATAGGTGGTGGTGCGATCAAGAGTCAGGAGACATTCAGTAGTGTGCTCGACACTACGCCCACTTCGCTATTTAAATACCCATTTAATTCCGCTGAAGCTTTAATCAAGCAATGTCAGGATAATGACCTGACTATTGCTCAGCTCATTATGGAGAATGAGCAGGAACTGCAAGGAACTTTAGTAAGCGATATTGAGGCGCAGATAGACCATATATGGAAAACGATGCATGCTTGTGTCGAACGCGGCTGTGAGCAGGACGGGGAGCTACCAGGTGGATTAGGCATAAAACGTCGGGCTAAAGCATTGAATGATGACTTGCAAAAGCAAGCGTTATCAATGGACCCATTGACTGCATTAGACTGGATTAGTTTGTTTGCTTTAGCGGTTAATGAAGAAAATGCTGCGGGGGGCAGAGTAGTCACTGCACCAACGAATGGCGCTGCAGGGGTTATACCGGCAGTGTTGGCTTTCCTGGTGCGTTTTGAAGGGTTGGGGAAGGCGCGGATCAGAGAGTTTTTATTGACAGCTGCTGCTGTCGGCATGTTGTATAAAGAGAATGCATCGATATCCGCAGCAGAGGTCGGTTGTCAGGGAGAAATTGGTGTCGCCTCTTCAATGGCTGCAGCCGGTTTTGCCGCTGTTATGAATGGTAGTATTGGGCAAATTGAAAATGCAGCAGAAATTGCAATGGAGCACCATTTAGGTATGACCTGCGACCCTATTGGTGGTCTGGTGCAGGTGCCCTGTATTGAACGAAACACCATGGGTGCCATCAAAGCGATTAATGCTGCCCGATTAGCATTGAGAGGCGATGGTGATCATCGCGTTTCATTAGACTCGGTTATTTCAACTATGCTGGAAACGGGCAGAGATATGGAACGAAAGTATAAAGAAACGGCATTAGGTGGTTTGGCGGTTAACGTGGCACTTTGCTAGTGCTTGTTTCTTTGGTTGATCAATCTTTCTTTAATGTGGACTAACTTCAAGCTTCGGCAATTCATTGGTATCTGAAGCTATAAAAACCTTTCACAGGTTTTTATAGCGAACAAGATTGGATAGCTTTGGATTAGGCTGCTTGGCTCTACGCAACAATATGGCCATGTTGCCAATGCGTTGTACTAGCGTTGCTTTTACCTGGTTGCATAGGGTGTCAACAATTTCATCACGAGCGTCACGATCACCCACTGAAACTTTAATTTTAATCAGCTCGTGCTGTTCTAGCGCACGATCAGTTTCAGTGGTAATGTTTTCGGTTAAGCCCTTTCCTGCTATTGTTACTATTGGATTAAGTTCATGGCCGATAGTGCGGTAAAATTTCTTTTGTTCTTGAGTTAGTTTCATAAAATAATTCAGATCAGTTATAAGTAAAGGTACATTGTAGCCTATGGTTGCTTTAAAAGACTATGAACAGAAAATTATTCTGTAATATTAATAAAGCGTAAACTGTAAAATAAATTTAGAGAAAAGTATGGCAAAAACGAAACCACAAAGTGCCTGGTTAAAAGAACACCTGGACGATAAATATGTAAAGCAGTCGAAAATTGACGGTTATCGTTCGCGTGCGAGTTATAAACTGCAGGAGATTCAGGCAAAAGATGGTCTTCTGAAGAAGGATATGTGTGTGGTTGATCTTGGGTCTGCACCAGGAGGTTGGTCCCAGGTTGCCGTTGAGTATGTCGGAGATCATGGGCGAGTTATAGCTTCTGATATCCTTCAGATGGATGGGATCGCTGGTGTTGAATTTATTCAGGGGGACTTTACTGAGGAGGCCGTCTATGAAAGTCTTCTTAGTTGTATTGGGAATGATAAAGCAGACCTTGTAATTTCAGATATGGCCCCCAATATGAGTGGTATGTTGGCGATTGATCAGCCAAAATCTATGTATTTAGTTGAGTTGGCGCTATCAATGGCGCAGGAAATACTAAAGCAGGGTGGTGGCTTTGTCGTTAAATTGTTTCAGGGTGAAGGCTCTGATTCATATTTAAAAGAAATACGGCAAAGCTTTGGAAAAGTAGTCATTAGAAAGCCAGACTCATCACGCGCACGATCCAGAGAAGTCTATGTCGTTGCAACCGCTTTTAAAGGCAACTGAATTTAAAACATCTCTATCTAGAGATTAATACTGACAATGAGAGTGTGAGTTAACTAACATGGCAAGAAATTTTATCCTTTGGATCATTATTGCGGCTGTCTTAATGGCTATATTCAATAATTTTGAACAGACCGCTGTTCAGGAGAGAGTTAGCTACTCAGCCTTTATTAACGATGTTGAACGTGGACAGGTTCAAAAAGTCGTGATTGCAGGCTATACCATCGAGGGTGAGCGGACAAATAATTCAAAATTTGTTACTGAGCGACCCTATGGTGTAGATACTAACCTTGCTGATGTACTTAAAGATAACAATGTCAGTATCGAGGGTAAGTCGCCCGAACAGGAAAGTGTCTGGACCCAATTATTGGTTGCCAGCTTTCCGATTCTAATTATTATTGCCGTTTTTATGTTTTTTATGCGCCAAATGCAAGGTGGTGGCGGCGGTGGCAAAGGGCCAATGAGTTTTGGTAAAAGCAAGGCTCGCCTACTCAGTGAAGATCAAATTAAAACGAATTTTTCAGATGTAGCCGGTGTTGATGAAGCAAAGGATGATGTGAAGGAATTAGTAGATTTCCTTCGTGATCCAGGTAAATATCAGCGTTTGGGAGGTAAAATTCCTCGTGGTGTTTTGATGGTTGGTCCTCCAGGTACCGGTAAAACATTGTTGGCTAAAGCGATTGCAGGTGAAGCCAAGGTACCCTTTTTCTCAATATCAGGTTCTGACTTTGTTGAAATGTTTGTGGGTGTTGGGGCGTCCAGAGTTCGGGATATGTTCGAGCAAGCAAAGAAAAATGCACCCTGTATTATTTTTATCGACGAAATTGACGCGGTAGGTCGTTCTCGAGGTGTCGGTATTGGTGGTGGCAATGATGAGCGCGAACAAACACTAAACCAACTATTGGTGGAAATGGACGGTTTTGAAGTTAATGATGGAATCATCGTAATTGCCGCAACAAACCGCCCTGACGTTCTTGATCCGGCACTATTGCGTCCAGGACGATTTGATCGCCAGGTGGTTGTAAGTCTTCCCGATATTCGAGGGCGCGAACAGATCCTTAAGGTACATATGCGCAAAGTACCTTGTTCAGAGACTGTAAATGCCAAAGTTGTTGCCAGAGGAACTCCGGGTTTTTCGGGTGCTGATTTAGCCAATCTTGTGAATGAGGCAGCGCTATTTGCAGCCAGACTCAATAAAAGAGTAGTGACTCAGGAAGAATTTGATCGAGCTAAAGATAAAATTATGATGGGCGCAGAGCGTAAGTCCATGGTTATCAGTGAGAAAGACAAAGAGATGACGGCGTATCATGAAGCGGGTCACGCCATTGTTGGACGACTGATTCCCGGACATGATCCTGTATATAAGGTGACGATTATTCCGCGTGGTCGTGCGTTGGGTGTCACCATGTATTTGCCAGAAGAAGATAAGGTGAGTTATTCAAAGAAATATTTGATGGGTCGAATTTCATCAGCATATGGTGGTCGTATTGCCGAAGAGTTACTTTATGGCGCTGATGAGGTGTCGACGGGTGCATCTAATGATATTCAGCAGGCTACCGGTATGGCTCGTAATATGGTAACTCAGTGGGGTTTGAGTGAGTTGGGCCCTATTATGTTTGAGCAAGAAGAACAGGGCTATTTAGGTTCTCAATCAAAGGGTTTGTCGACCTCAGGAATAACAGCACGAGAAGTTGATGAGCAAGTGAAGAAGATTGTTGATCAGGCTTACAGTCATGCAACAGAGTTACTTGAAACTCATCGAGAGCAGCTTGATCTGATGAAAGATGCCTTGATGGAGTACGAAACGATAGATGCGGGTCAGATTGATGACATCATGGAAGGTAAAAAGCCAAGAAAACCGGCTGCTTGGGAAGAAAGCGAAGAGTTAGCCGCAAAAGACCAGGAAGAAGCTGAACACCAGGACTCTAAGGAGTCAGGGTCTTCTGATGATAACGTCGTTGATATGGCGTCTAAGAAGAAGTCGAAAGATGACGATTCAACGGATAGCTAACGAGTTGTTCTAATATTTAAAGAGTTAATATTGGATATTCAATCGATAAAAATTATGGGGGTCCTGAATGTGACCCCCGATTCATTTTCTGATGGTGGAAACCTTCAGAGTCTGGATGATATACGAAGAAAAGCGCAGCAAATGATTATGCAGGGTGCCGATATTCTTGATGTCGGTGGTGAATCTACCCGGCCCGGAGCTGAAGCCGTTTCTGTACAGCAAGAACTCGATCGTGTTATTCCGGCGATCGAAATGCTAGGGAACGAATTTGACATAACCCTGTCAGTCGATACCAGTACTCCTGATGTGATTCGGGAGTCGGCTGGTGTTGGGGCCCATTTGATTAATGATGTTCGTGCTTTGACCCGATCCGGTGCGATGGAGGCGCTTGCGTCGACAAATCTCGATGTTTGTTTAATGCATATGCAAGGGCAACCTCAAACAATGCAATCTCATCCAGTCTATGAAGATGTCGTTGCAGAAGTCAGGGGTTATCTCGAGCAAAGGGTTAGCGAATGTGTTGATTCAGGCATTAGCAGAGACCGGATTATGGTTGACCCGGGTTTTGGGTTCGGTAAATCCCTGGATCATAATCTACTTTTGTTGAAACACCTCCAACAATTTGAAATCATGGGTTTGCCGATTTTAGTAGGCATGTCCCGAAAATCCATGCTTGGGCAAATCACAGGTAAAGATGTCGGTGAAAGGTTGGCTGGTAGTCTCGCAGTGGCATTGTTAGCGGCTCAAAAAGGTGCAAAGATCATTCGGGTTCATGATGTGGCAGAAACGCGAGATGTTTTGAAAATTTTAAATGCAGTTCAAGATGTTACTTAAAAGGAAGAAATGAATGGCTGACAAACAATATTTTGGTACCGATGGTATTCGTGGTGCAGTAGGTACAACACCTATTACTCCCGAGTTTATGCTGAAACTAGGATGGGCAGCCGGAAAAGTATTCGCCCGTCAGGGTAAAAGTAAAATACTTATTGGCAAGGATACGCGGATCTCAGGGTATATGTTTGAATCATCTCTTGAAGCGGGCCTGTCGGCTGCTGGAGTTGATGTGCTGCTACTTGGGCCTATGCCTACACCGGCAATCGCCTATCTAACCAGAACATTCCATGCTAATGCCGGAATTGTGATCAGCGCATCTCATAACCCACATTATGACAATGGCATAAAATTCTTTTCGTCTGAAGGCATGAAGTTAAGTGATGATATAGAGATAGCTATCGAAGCAGAGCTTGAAAGAGGTATGCAGGTTGTGGCGTCTGATTCATTGGGTAAGGCGGTTCGAATTGATGATGCCGGCGGTAGATATGTTGAGTTCTGCAAGGGAACAGCAAAAGGCCTTGATTTGGATGGTTTTAAGATTGTTTTGGATTGTGCTCATGGCGCCACCTATGATGTTGCCCCAAAGGTATTTACGGAGTTGGGCGCAGAAGTTGTCGTTATTGGTAATAAACCAAACGGTTTGAATATTAACTTAGACTGTGGATCAACAAGTCCGAAACAATTGCAACAGGCCGTGCTGGCGGAGCAGGCAAATTTAGGAATCGCATTTGATGGTGATGGTGATCGCGTCATTATGGTCGATGAGAAAGGTGAAGTAGTCGATGGCGATGAATTGTTGTTTATCATTGCGCAACACCGACATGGCAGGGGCTCATTAGGTGGGGGTGTTGTTGGTACGCTGATGACGAACCTGGGGATGGAACGAGCTCTGGATAGGTTAGGGATTGCATTTTCTCGTGCAAAAGTGGGTGATCGGTATGTGATGGAGCAGTTAGCCGAGAAAGGCTGGGTGCTAGGTGGCGAAGGCTCTGGGCATTTAATATGTAAGCATTTAACGACAACGGGCGATGCTACTATTGCAGCGCTTCAGGTTTTAAGGGCTCTGGTTGATGGCAATGGAAGTCTGCATGAAATCAAAAAGGGTATGAGTAAATATCCTCAGAAGATGGTTAATGTCAGAGTAAAGAATGCTGCCAAATTAATGTCAAAAGAACCGCTAAAGCTAGCGGTAAAAGATGCCGAATCTATGCTGGCTGATAAAGGTAGGGTGTTACTTAGGCCTTCGGGAACCGAACCCGTACTGCGAGTGATGGTGGAGGGCGAGGATGCAACACTGGTCTCAAAGGTCTGTACTGAATTGGCAGAGGTTGTGGAGAAGCAGGCAAACTAAAAATTGTATGGTTTTAAAACACATATTTAACCCTAATGTACTTGTAAGCTGAGCACAAAATCATTAAGATGCGCAGCTCTTTTAATAGGACGACCTCGTAATGAGAAAAAGATTAGTTGCTGCAAACTGGAAAATGAATGGCGATAAAGCATTAGTAGCTGATTTGTTAGATAGTTTTAAGGCGGCAAATCTAGGTCTGAATTCTGAGGTAATAATATTCGCTCCTTCGATATTCATGGGTCTTACTGAAAGTAAGTTGTCAGATTCGAATATCAAATGGGGAGGTCAGAACTGTTCCGACATTGAAAAGGGAGCCTTTACTGGCGAGATATCCTTGTCAATGTTAAAAGAGTTTGGTTGTACTCATGTATTGGTAGGGCATTCAGAACGCCGAACCCTGTACAATGAATCTAATGCTATCTGTGCTGAAAAAGTAAAATCGGCACTGGCTCAGGATGTAACGCCAATACTGTGTGTCGGTGAAACGCTTGAGCAGAGAGAGAACGGCACAACTGAAGCCATTGTTGTTGAGCAAATAAATACAGTTTTAGATCTGGTCGGTATTCAGGGTTTGGCTCAGTGTATCATTGCCTATGAACCGGTTTGGGCCATCGGAACCGGAAAGACTGCATCTCCGGAGCAAGCTCAGGATGTACATGCCTTTATTCGGCAGTTACTGGCGGCTCAGGATGTCGTTGCTTCAGAGAAAGTTCAAATTTTATACGGCGGTAGTGTAAACGGTGCAACCGCTGCTGAATTGTTTGGTATGCCTGATATTGATGGTGGTCTGGTTGGCGGAGCTTCGCTCAAACAGGAAGAATTCATAACTATCTGCAACGCTGCAGATTGATTGTTTAGAAGGTAGTTTTTAATGGAAAAGATCGTACTCGCAATACATGTTGTTCTGGCTATTGGTGTAATCGGATTTATTCTGATTCAGCGTGGTAAAGGAGCTGACGCAGGAGCATCTTTTGGTAGTGGTGCATCTCAAACCGTTTTTGGTAGTCAGGGAACTGCAAACTTCTTAAGCCGTACTACTGCTATATTAGCAACAGGTTTTTTCCTAACTAGCCTTGCTCTGGCTTTTTACGCCAAGCAAAAAGCAGATGCAGATGCAGATCTGGGTTTGGTGCCTGAAGTAGTAGAACAGCAAGAAGTAATTCCCGTTCTTGAAACTGATTCGGACGTTCCAAACGTAGAATAAAAGTTTATGCCGACGTGGCGGAATTGGTAGACGCGCCACCTTGAGGGGGTGGTGGGCTTTAGCCCGTGCTAGTTCGAGTCTAGTCGTCGGCACCAAATTAAAAAGGGTTAGTTGAAGAACGACGGGTGTCGTCCTATAATTCTGATCTCTTTTAAGAGTTATTGCGGGGTGGAGCAGCCTGGTAGCTCGTCGGGCTCATAACCCGAAGGTCGTCAGTTCAAATCTGGCCCCCGCTACCATGATACAAAGTGCAGTTTGTTTTCTGATGCCTGTTAAGTATCTAACGCTTAACTGGTTTGAACAGATTGTTGTTTAAGGCCCCGTTTAGGGGCTTTTTGTTAGATGCAATCTGGATCAATTAGTTAGGATTCAATTTGTGGGCACTTCGATGCCCTTTTTTTATTTTTGGGGTTTAGATTTGAGTTCTAAAATAGAGACATTAAAAGAAATTATTGAGCCTGTAGTCACAGGCTTGGAGTATGACTTTTGGGGCTTGGAATTTGCCTCTCAAGGTAAGTATTCTGTGTTATGTATATACATAGATTCTGAAAATGGCATAACGGTAGATGACTGTGCTTCTGTGAGTCGTCAGGTTGGCGCAGTTCTGGATGTTGAAGACCCTATTAAGAGTCAATTTACATTGGAGGTGTCATCACCGGGAATGGATAGACCGTTATTTACCGCAAGTCAGTTTGAAAAATATAAAGGTCATGTGGTTGAACTCAGATTGACGCATGCTTTTGAAGGCCGCCGGAAGTTTAAAGGTCAGATCAATGGTCTTGAAGATGGAGATCTTTTGTTGATTGTTGACAACGAAGAGTTTGTATTACCGGTTGATCAAATCGAGAAAGCTAACTTAGTACCGGTATTTTGAATTTAGTAAGATATTAGAGGTGAGGCGTAGATCATGAATAAAGAGATGCTTTTGGTCGTAGAAGCGGTTTCAAATGAAAAAGGCGTATCTAAAGACGTTATTTTTGAAGCAATTGAATTGGCACTGGCGGCGGCAGCTAAGAAACGTTACGACGATGAAGGCGATGCAGATATCTATGTTGTGATTGATCGCACCACCGGCGAGTATGAAACTTTTCGTAGATGGTTAGTGGTAACTAATGACGTCGTTCCGGGTTTAGGTAATGAACTTAACATGGAAGAAACTGCAGAAATTGATAAGTCTTTGCAGCCAGGCGATACTTATGAAGTTAAGGTTGAAAATGAAGGTTTTGGCCGAATTAGTGCCCAGGCGGCTAAGCAAATAATTGTACAAAAAGTACGAGAAGCCGAGCGAGCCCAGCTTGTCGAGTTATACCGGGATAAGATTGGTGAAATGATACACGGCACCGTTAAAAAAGTTACGCGTGATAATTTGATTATTGACCTGGGTAATAATTCAGAAGCAGTACTGCCGCGTGATGCACTGATTGCACGTGAATTATTCCGTATTGGCGACAGAATGCGAGCTGTTCTGCAGGAAATTAAAACAGAAAATCGTGGGCCACAATTGGTACTAAGCCGTTCTAGCACAGAAATGTTGGTTGAACTGTTTAGAATTGAAGTGCCAGAGATTCAGGAAGAAGTCATTGAAATTCGCTCCTGTGCTCGTGATCCGGGTTCTCGTGCAAAAATTGCTGTCAAAACCAATGATGGACGTATAGATCCCGTGGGTGCTTGTGTTGGCATGAGGGGTTCTCGTGTACAGGCAGTATCAAATGAGCTGGGTAATGAGCGTGTTGACATTATTCTTTGGGACGATAATCCTGCTCAATTAGTGATTAATGCCATGGCTCCTGCTGAAGTCGCTTCAATTGTTATTGAAGAAGAAACGCATTCAATGGATGTCGCGGTTGCAGAAGAAAATTTGGCAATGGCAATTGGACGTAGTGGCCAGAATGTTCGGTTAGCATCCGAATTAACCGGCTGGGAAATTAACGTTATGACCGAGTCAGAAGCTGGTCAAAAACACGAAGCTGAATCAGACGCTATTGTTCAGCTATTCATTGATAGCCTTGGTGTAGATGAAGAAGTTGCAGGAGTGCTTCTAGAGGAAGGATTTACGTCATTAGAAGAAATTGCCTATGTACCCCTGGATGAAATGTTAGACATCGAAGGTTTTGAAGAAGAAATGGTTAATGAATTGCGTCAGCGTGCAAGGGATTCAATTCTGACCCGAGAGTTAGCGACCGAAGAGCAATTGGAAAATGCTGAGCCTGCCGATGATCTGTTGAATATGGATGGTATGGAGCGACACCTGGCCTTTGTTTTGGCGAGTAAGGGTGTCATCACTATGGAAGATCTGGCTGAACAAGCGATAGAGGATCTTATGGATATTGAAGAAATGACTGAAGAGCTAGCTGGTGAGTTGATTATGACAGCTCGTGCTCCTTGGTTTGAAAACGAATAAAGTAAACGACGAGGAGTGAAAACATATGGCTGAAGTAACAGTAAAAGAGCTGGCCGCTAGTGTAGGAACCCCGGTTGATCGTTTGCTAACGCAGATGAAAGATGCTGGCCTTAAGCAGTCTAAAGAAAATGATAAAGTTTCTGATGATGAGAAACAAAGCCTGTTAGCGTTTTTAAAGCGCGCGCATGGTGAAAGTTCTGATGGTCCTAAAAAAATTACATTAACCAGAAAGGTAACAACGCAAATTCGTTCGTCATCCTCTGGTCGTAATAAGACGGTTAATATTGAAGTTCGTAAAAAGCGTACCTATGTGAAGAAAGAATCTGTTGACGCTGTGGATCAGGTTACGCCTCAGGATGACGTTGTGAATAAGCGAGCAGAAGAAGATGCTACTTTGGAAGCTGCACGTGCCCGCGAAGTTGAGTCTCGTAAGAAGGCAGAGCAGGCTAAAGCTAAAAAAGCCGATGACAAAAAGCCTGTCGAGAAAAAGCCTGCTGACAAAAAAGCAGATGAGAACGCACCGGCTAAGCCGAAGCCTGCTGCTGAGAAACCAGCACATAAATCAGAAGCCAAACCGGGGAGCCGCCCAAATATACGTAACCAGGATGCTCCGGCTGGTAAGAAGCCTGCAGCACGAAAGAAAGGCTTTGATGACAAGGATACATCGACTCATCATAAACCTGGTGAGCGTCAAAAAGGTAACAAGCATCAACAGATGTTAGAGATGATTGACAATACGGATGATTTTGGCTCAGGCCGAGGCCGTCGTCGACGTAAATCCAAGAAGCGAGATCACCAGTTCCAGCAACCGACTACGCCAATAGTAAGAGAAGTTTCTATTAGTGAAAGTATTTCTGTCAGCGACCTGGCTCAACAGATGACGGTTAAATCAACGGAAGTAGTGAAGATTCTTTTTAAAATGGGTGTAGTGTCTAACCCTAATATGGTCCTTGATCAGGATACGGCCATTTTGGTTGTAGAAGAGATGGGTCATAAATTTGCAATCGTTAACGAGAATGCCGTTGAAGACGATTTGTTAGGGGCTGCCGACTACAGTGGAGATATAGAAGCAAGAGCTCCGGTTGTAACTGTCATGGGCCATGTTGACCACGGTAAAACGTCATTACTTGACTACATTCGTGAAGCTAAGGTCGCTGCTGGTGAGTCAGGTGGTATTACCCAGCATATTGGTGCGTATCATGTTGAAACTAACAATGGCATGGTGACATTCCTAGATACTCCGGGACACGCTGCATTTACCGCAATGCGTGCTCGTGGAGCCCGTAGCACAGACGTTGTTATTCTTGTCGTTGCTGCCGATGATGGTGTTATGCCTCAGACGGAAGAAGCCATTGATCACGCTAAAGCAGCTGGTGTTCCTATTGTTGTTGCAATCAACAAAATGGATAAAGAAGGTGCCGATCCTGATCGTGTAACCAATGAGCTTAGTGCTAAAAATGTGATCCCTGAAGATTGGGGTGGCGATACACAGTTTGTTAAAGTCTCTGCTCATACCGGTGAAGGTATTGATGACCTGCTTAATGCCATTTTATTACAAGCAGAAGTACTTGAATTAAAAGCGACTAAAAATGCACCAGGTAAGGGTGTCGTTGTTGAATCGCGACTTGATAAAGGCCGTGGGGCCGTTTCAACAGTCATGGTTCAGGATGGTACTTTAAAGAAGGGCGATATTGTTCTTGCTGGACAATCATTTGGTAAGGTTAGAGCCTTATTAGATGAGAATGGACATCCATGTGAATCAGCAGGTCCTTCTATCCCGGTTCAGATTCTTGGGCTCGATGGAACTCCAGAAGCTGGAGATGACTTCCAGGTTGTAGAGTCAGAGAAGAAAGCACGTGAAGTTGCTGTCTTCCGAAAAGAGAAGTCACGTCAGAATGAACTGGCACATCAGCAGGCAACAAAACTGGATAACTTATTCAGCGATATGTCAGTGGGTGAAGTTCAGACGCTTAATATTTTGATTAAAGCAGATGTACAGGGAAGTCTGGAAGCACTGAAAAGTTCATTGCTTAAGCTGGGAACTGACGAGGTGAAAGTTAATTTTGTTGGCGGCGGCGTAGGTGGTGTTACTGAGTCTGATGCTAACCTGGCAGCTATGGCTAAAGCGGTTGTATTCGGTTTCAATGTCCGTGCTTCGAATCAGGCGCGGGAAGTCATTGAGCGTCATGGTCTGGATCTACGTTACTATAGTGTTATTTATGACATTATTGATGATGTGCGTAACGCGCTAAGCGGCATGCTGGCACCGGAATTAAGAGAAGAAATTGTTGGTGTTGCAGAAGTCAGGGATGTCTTTAACTCACCTAAATTTGGTCAGATTGCTGGCTGTATGGTAACTGAAGGTACGGTTCATCGTAATAAGAAGATTCGTGTTCTCCGAGAAGATGTTGTTATCTATGAAGGTGAGCTAGAGTCTTTACGTCGATTCAAAGATGATGTTCAGGATGTCAGAAATGGCATGGAATGTGGTATCGGAGTTAAGAACTATACTGACGTGAAACCCGGCGATAAGATCGAAGTGTTTGACGTTAAAGAGATCGCTCGTACTATTGACTCTTGAGTTGATGGTCGCTGATTGAAAAACAGGGGCTAAACAGCCCCTTTTTTATTATTGACAGGGTTAAAATTATGGCTAAAGAATATAGTCGAACACGTCGTATTGCAGATCAGATACAAAAAGATCTGGCGACTATCATCCAACAGGAAATCAAGGATCCGCGAGTAGGTATGGTTACTATAAATGAAGTAAAGGTAACTAAAGACCTGGGGTATGCGGAAATCTATTTTACCAATATGAGTCTGGATGACGATGCAGAATCCAGTAAGATTAGTGTTGAAGTGCTTAACGGAGCGGCTGGTTTCTTAAGAACATTGTTAGCGGCTTCTTTAAGCCTACGGGTTATTCCTCAATTAAGATTTCATTATGATTCCATTTTAGGCGAAGCATCAAAAATGAGTGAATTGATCAATAAGGCGGTACAGAGCGGAAGTAATTCTAGTGGCGAGGAATCGTAAAGGTAATCCGATTGATGGCGTTTTATTGATTAACAAATCAACAGGTCAGTCTTCAAATCGGATTTTGCAGCACTATAAACGTTGCTTATTTGCAAAAAAAGCCGGTCATACAGGCGCTCTGGATCCGCTCGCTACCGGTTTGTTGCCTTTGTGCTTTGGGGAGTCGACTAAATTTTCCCAGATACTGCTTGAATCAGATAAAACATATGAGACTACGGCTAGGCTGGGCATCAGAACCGATACCTGTGATTCAGACGGTAAGGTGACTAATAATTCAGATATTCCGGTTATTACTGAACTTCAAGTAGAAGACCTTTTGAAAGAACACTTTAGTGGTGTTATTACTCAGGTGGCTCCCATATATTCGGCGCTGAAGGTAAATGGTCGTCCTATGTATGAGTTGGCCAGAGCAGGAATTGAAGTAGAAGCCAAATCTCGGCAAGTCGAAATTTTCAGTATTCAGGCTACAGAGATTCGAGAGGATGAAATAGACCTTATTGTTCATTGCAGTAAGGGTACCTATATACGCAGTATTGTAGATCAGCTCGGACAATTACTTGGTTGTGGGGCACATGTAAGTCGGCTCCATCGCACTCAACACGGACCCTTTAGATTAGATCAGTGTGTTGTAGATGAAGATTCATCGGCTGAAAGCCTAAAGGCAGCTTTATTGCCTACCGATGCCATGATACTTGACTGGCCCAGAGTAAACTTAAACGGTGAGTCTGTAGAACGCTTTTTACATGGTAATCCAGCAAGCTATATTGAAAATGATACTGAGCAAAACAGGCAACTCAGGGTCTATGATCTGGAAAATAATCGGTTTATCGGGATTGGCAGGTTAAATGAACGCCAGCAAATAATTCCTAAGCGTGTTATTAGTTGTGATTTCTAGTCCTGATCGGTTATAATCCGCGCCCTTGGTTTAGCCAAGCCAGATCCCGCTGTTAATATGCACGGCGGTGATTTTTAACAGTTATTGTTCCCAAATTGGAGATAATAGCGCTGCATATTTTAAATTGGAGTATAGAAAAATGGCATTAAGCCCAGAAAAGAAAGCTGAAATTGTAAAAGATTACCAGCAAGCTGAAGGTGACACAGGTTCACCAGAAGTACAGGTTGCCCTATTAACCGGCAATATCCTGGCGTTACAATCTCATTTCAAGGCGCACGGAAAAGATCACCACTCACGTCGTGGTTTAATCCGTATGGTTAACCAGCGTCGTAAGTTGTTGGATTACCTGAAGAGCAAGAGTCCTTCTCGTTATACAACGCTTATTGGCCGTCTAGGTCTGCGTCGTTAAGACCCGCCGAAGAGGCCCCAGAGATGGGGTCTTTTTACATTCTGAGCTTTCATTTTTTAAACTTCATGCCTACGTTGTTGGGCAAATTATTTGATGCTACTCCAGAGACGAGTGCTTCTATCTCTGTCGCTATTAGGATGCGATGTCAGATGGATACAGAGATAGAAGCGCTCTGCAGTGGCTAAATAGCAAACTACCAAAAAAATATACGAAAGGTAAATTATGAGTTTTTTAACTGCAAAGAGTAAAACCGTACAATACGGTGCTCACACTGTTACATTTGAAACCGCTAAGGTCGCTAGACAGGCAACAGGTGCTGTTATCTGTACCATGGGTAATACCATGGTGTTGGCAACAGTTGTCGGTGCGAAATCAACACGCCCAGGGCAGGATTTCTTCCCATTATCGGTTCATTATCAAGAAAAGTACTACGCCATAGGTAAGATCCCTGGTGGATACCTGAAACGTGAAGGCCGACCTTCTGAAAAAGAGACTTTGACGTCTCGCCTAATTGACCGACCTATTCGTCCTCTGTTCCCTAAAGGGTTTATGAACGAGGTTCAGGTCATTATTAATGTTATCAGTGCTGATAAAAACGAAGATCCGGATATCTGTGCAATGTTGGCTACATCGGCTGCCCTGTCAATTTCTGGCCTTCCTTTCAATGGCCCTATTGCAGCAGCACGTATTGCCTACAAAGAAGAAGAAGGTTATGTCTTAAATCCTAACATAGATGTTTACCAGGCTTCTGATTTAGACATGGTAGTTGCTGGAACTAAAGACGCTGTCCTGATGGTTGAATCTGAGGCCAAAGAGCTTTCTGAAGATGTTATGTTAGGTGCTGTATTGTTCGGTCATCAGGAAATGCAGGGTGTTATCACTGCAATTGAAGAGTTTGCTGCTGAAGTAGGCAAGCCACGCTGGGATTGGAAAGCTGAAGAAATAAATGCAGATATCGTTTCTGCTATCGAAACCGGTTTCAGTGCCAAAATTGGTGACGCATACCGCATCGTAGAAAAAGCAGAGCGTTATGAAATGTTGTCAGCGCTTAAGAAAGAAGCAATAGAAAGCATAGCCACTGAAGCGTCAGGTTTTGCTAGCGATGAGGTTATGGCTGTATTCTCTAAAGTAGAGAAAAAGCTGGTACGTCAGCGCGTTGTTGCTGGTGAGCCACGTATTGATGGTCGTGACACCAAAACTGTCCGTCCTATCGAAGTTGAAGTTGGTGTATTGCCCAAGGCACATGGTTCAGCATTATTCACTCGTGGTGAAACTCAAGCCCTGGTTGCCTGTACACTAGGCACCAAACGTGACGCAAAAATGGTTGATGACTTGAGTGGATTCCGTGATGACCCATTCATGCTTCACTATAATTTCCCTCCATTCAGTGTTGGTGAAGCAGGCCGTATGGGTGGTGTTGGTCGTCGTGAAATTGGTCATGGTCGTCTTGCTCGTCGCGGTGTTCAGGCTACGATGCCTAATGTTGATGACTTCCCATATTCAATTCGCGTTGTATCTGAAATTACTGAATCAAACGGTTCAAGTTCAATGGCATCGGTTTGTGGTTCATCTTTGGCTATGATGGATGCTGGTGTGCCTATCACAACACCTGTTGCCGGTATCGCGATGGGCCTGGTGAAAGAAGATAATGGCTTTGCAGTTCTCACTGACATCTTGGGTGATGAAGATCACCTTGGTGATATGGACTTTAAAGTAGCAGGTTCTTCTAAGGGTATTACCGCACTTCAAATGGATATCAAGATTGAAGGTATCACCGAAGAGATTATGGAAATTGCTTTAGATCAGGCACATGAAGCCCGAATCCATATTTTGGAAGAAATGGCTACTGTCATCAGTGCTGCTCGTCCAGAACTATCTCCAAATGCTCCTTCATACGAGACCGTAAAGATTGATTCTGACAAGATCCGTGATGTCATTGGTAAGGGTGGTGCAACTATCCGTGCTCTGACTGAAGAAACTAACACAGAAGTCGATATTTCTGATGATGGTACAATCCGTATCTATGCTCCAAATGCAGAATGCATGAAAGATGCTAAGGATCGCATTATGGCGATTACCGCTGAAGCTGAAGTTGGTGCACTTTACCGTGGTAAAGTGGTACGAATCGCCGATTTTGGTGCCTTTGTAAACTTCTTACCTGGAAAAGATGGCCTGGTTCATATCTCACAAATTTGTGATCGTCGTCTAAAGACAGTTGATGAAGAATTAAGTGAAGGCCAGGAAGTTGTTGTTAAGGTCTTGGACGTTGATAACCGCGGTCGTGTTAAGTTAAGTATCAAAGAAGTATCAGATGAAGAAAAAGCATCAATTTAAGCTTTTCTCCAAGTTTAAAACCCGCTGATTAGCGGGTTTTTTTTGTCTGAAAATTGCTTACTTGCCTTTTAAAGTATATTGGGCATCTTTCCTGGCAGACTGTTTAGATCAATTTTCAATACCTGTTGTCGGTAATATTTAAAGCTATTAGTGTTTAATCCGGTAACTCGCTTTCTACTTCAGGGTGTTTTTTGATTAAGGCTGCTCTGAATCTTTGTCTGGTTTCAGATCCTTTGGTTAGGGTCATGAAATAGAATTCAGAGGCATCCAGATCGAATTTTTCAGCCAGAACCTGTGCATTCACTAATTCCGTCAACGTCGTCTTGTCTTCTATTTCGAGTTTATCCGGGATCGAAAAAGTTTCACCGTCGACAAATCGTTTTAACAATGCATCGTATTCAGCTTCAAAAACCGGGAAAACATCTTTTTCCGGGCTGCTTTTTATTCTCCAAAGTCCGGTATTGCAGACGGCATGATAGATAATGTCATGCGACCAGGGGAAGGTTTTAGGGTCTTGTCTGCACTTGCAGGATTCAACATAAGCCTGACGTGTTGAAGGCAGTCCCAATTCCTGCGGGTCTGGTTTTAAGAGTATGATAAATTCAGATATCGCCGGAGGCCAGGGGTGTTTTAGTTTACAGGTATGCAAGGCTTTAGCCAGCTGAGCTTCAGAGTAACCCTGAATGCAATAACCCCACTCACGCTTTGCAATGTTCAGCGAGGAACCATCGCCATATGTGCTTTCAAAACGGTGTCCATAGGCAGCTTTGAATCTGGCAAATACCATATTAACCATAAGCTTGGTATGGTCATCAAGAGGTTGAGATTCACCAGTTTGTGTCGTGGATATCCATGATTTTTCGTCGGACTTCATCTCGTTGCTCCTGTCTTTGTGTCACTTTTGATTGGTTATTGACCCCCTGGCTTGACAGCATAGTCCAGCCTCGGATGACCCATTGTATAAAGCGACTATTCCAGTCGGCAGCTTCTGTACCCTGTTCCTGATGTTTGCTAATAAAATTGGGCAGTTGTTCATAGGCAAATTCCGTAGGGATATTTTCTGCAGCGAGTCGAGGTATAAGCAAGTTGGTATCAGGACACCAAAGAGGCGTTATTATAGTTTTAACCGCCTGACGTGATTGAAACTGCTGGCTTTTTTCGATCATGAAGGTTGGTAAGTCACCATGATGTTGGTTTCTTTGACGTGCCGGATTCATTGGCTGTGAATTTAGCTTCGTTTGGTGTAGCGGGTGTTGAGGATTAGTTTCAACCCTTACCGGGTTATTAACCGGACGGGAATTTAGCTGATTAGTCCGGTCAGATCCAGGATGGAAGGCGTTATCTGGAACGAGTCGGAGTAAAAACTGACCGTTCTCATTATATTGGCGTTGTACAATCTTTAACGATTCCAGGTTTTTGAAAACCTGGTTAATTTTAGTCATATTCCAAAAGGAAATTAATTCAGGCCATCGTTCAGGTGCCAGATAAAACCACTCAGTATCCTGAATTTTTTTGACCGGGCAGACATGAGAAAGTTCAAAGACCAGCTGAGCGAGCACCGCTTCTTCCAGGCCAATCTGGGCTGCTAAAGAGGGTGATACACTAAGTAATTTTTCGCCAAATTGAATATTCATAACAAATCCTTGAGTTGCCCGAGTATTCTATAGAACAGTCAACGACATAGCATTAGCAAAGCTTGTGGATAACTTGTGTGTACGCTGTCAATATTGTGTTTATTTTGATGTTTGCTTGGTTTTTGAGGATTTAATACATAATTTGTGCCCTCTATGTAATAAAATTTAACCTATATCTATGTTAGATGAGTACAATTGCTACAACGTCATTTTCCGGTATCTGATTTTCAATTTTAGCGTTTTGGTAGAAAGTATCATTATGGAAGTATTGTCAGTAGTAAATTTAAAAAAACACTTTAAGGACGTTGTTGCTGTTAAAGGGGTAAGTTTCTCTGTAAGAAAGGGAACCTGTTTTGGGCTTTTAGGTCCGAATGGTGCGGGCAAAACAACCACGATTGAAATGATGGAAGGGATACTCAAGCCAAATTCAGGCAGGGTCAATTATTTTGGGTCTCCTGCTTCAAAGTTAGTTTATAAAGAGATAGGCATTCAATTTCAGAATACGGCGCTTCCTGATTACTTGAGCGTCAGGGAAACCTTAGAGTTGTTCGCTTCATTTTATGATCAGAGTCTTGAACTAAACCAGCTGATTTCACTCTGTAGCCTTGATGATTTTAGCGATAGAGATGCTAAAAAATTATCCGGTGGCCAGCGCCAGCGTTTGCTATTGGCTTTGGCTTTAGTGAATGACCCTCAAATTATATTTTTAGATGAGCCAACAACAGGATTGGATCCTCAGGCACGCCGAAATTTTTGGGATCTAATCCAAAAAATCAAGAAACAGGGTAAAACCATTATACTGACCACCCATTATATGGATGAAGCTCAGATTCTTTGTGATGATATTGTGGTGATGGACTCTGGAGAGGTCGTAGCCCATGGAAAGCCTGAACAATTGCTTTCGGATCACTTCGATGGAGTATTAGTCAGGCTTCCTATTGTGGAATTACCAGAAAAATTTCCGCTGTCAGATAATATGTCTGTTATAAATGGCTATTTAGAAATCAAAACTAATGAAGTCAATCAGACATTGAATCTACTTATGGAATACCAGTTTGAGTTGTCGGGACTTCAGGTAAAAACGCCTAATCTTGAAGATTTATTTATTAAGTTAACCGGCCACGAATTGAGGAGTTAGGCATTTAATATATTTGATGGGATATTTAAAGTGCTTAATGTAATAACCACCTAATTATATAGACACAATCTATGTTTAAACGATTTTTAGCTGTATTTTTTGCAAGAAACCGTGAATTTTATCGGGACCGTAGCTCACTCAGTTGGAATTTATTTTTTCCTTTTTTACTGATATTTGGATTCTCATTTATTTTCAGCGGTGGTCAGGCCATGTTTAAAGTGGGTGTTTTGGGAGCCTATGATGGCTATATCTCAAAGCCGCAGTTATTTGATATTCGCCACATTCAGTTTGTACCCTATGTTGATGAACAAGAGGCAGTTAAAAAGTTGCAGCGACACCAGCTCGATTTGGTCGTACAGCTGGACTCCGAAACGTATTGGGTGAATCGTAGTTCGCCCAATGGCTATATTGTTGAACAACTATTGATGGCCAAGGATGAAAATTTTAAGCGCACCCTTGTTGATGGCGAGCAAGTTCGCTACGTAGACTGGGTACTACCAGGTATTCTTGGAATGAATATCATGTTCGCGTGTTTATTCGGTATTGGTTATAACATTGTACGGTATCGAAAGAATGGCGTTTTGAAGCGATTTAATGCCACCCCTTTAGGGGCCATTGAATTCCTTGCCGCTCAGATGCTCTCCAGATGGATTATCGTCATGATGATTTGTTTACTGATATTTTTTGGCGGCCACTGGATGTTAGATACCATGATGTTAGGTAGTTACTTTGCCTTTTTTAGTGTGATTGCCCTGGGTATTTTTACCATGGTGTCACTGGGTTTGGTGATTGCGTCACGATCTCGA
>Ga0224506_10000696_pt1 | contig 26592 bp, 17 predicted proteins | sample SF_Jan12_sed_USG_2_FD_169108 | JGI IMG/M metagenome (GOLD analysis project Ga0224506, IMG submission 169108) | Sediment microbial communities from San Francisco Bay, California, United States - SF_Jan12_sed_USGS_8_1 | ecosystem: Environmental > Aquatic > Marine > Sediment | place: USA... | reverse complement strand
GTCATCGTATAAATACCGTAGGTTGAAACATACTGGTTCATGGTTTCAACCAGTGGTGTTTCCTCACCCTTCTTATACCAGTGTTCACGGTTATGGATAACACGGTTCAGACCAAATGCCTGCACATCGCCATAACGTTCAAACAGGTTACGATCAATCTTGTCTGCAATAGTGATTGCCGCATTCTCGAAGTTGACAGCTGCGTTTTCCTTTATGTCCTGAAATGAAACATAAACGGCGATACTTACGACCACTACCGGTATAAATGCAAATGTAAGCAGCATTGACACCAGCTTGGTTGTTACGTTTGCGCTAAACATGCTTTTGATTCCCATTTTACTTCTCCTGACTTTCCAGTTGTTACATTAAACCGATAAAATTAAGACTGTCACTATTTAACCTGTTCCAGTATTTCTTCTGCTGGCAGTTCATTAGTATTAAATAGCTGATCAACATCTAACAGCATCACCATCTTGTCATCCACTGATGCCAGGCCATTGATAAATTCTGTGCTTACTTTGTCACCAAAATCAGGTGTTGGCTTTATATTTTCTGCTGGCACATTAAGCACGTCAGATACCGCATCAACCACAATACCGACCAGACGTTCGCCTGTGTCGCTCTTAACTGACATGACAATAACCACCGTCAATGGCGTGTATTCAATTTCTTCCAGTGAAAACCGCATGCGCATGTCAACAATAGGAACCACTGTGCCACGTAAATTAAGCACGCCTTTCATGTGTTGCGGTGTTTGAGGTACACGAGTGACCGGTGTCCAGCCTTTTATTTCCTGTACCCTCAGGATATCAATGCCATAATGTTCGCCGGCCAGAATAAAGGAAAGAAACTGGGCATTATCGCCATCCAGTCCTACGCCTCTCTGATCCAGTTGCATTGCTTCTGTACTTGCTGCTGTAGCCATGGTTCACTCCTTACGCGCTCATTTTGAGCCTGTCTGTATTACAATTTTGTTGTGACAATCTTATTAAGCCGGGGATATCCAGAATCAATGCAACTGAACCATCACCTAAAATTGTTGCCCCTGAAATTCCATCTACTTTTTTGTAGTTTGTCTCCAGCGACTTAATGACGACTTGCTGTTGCCCAAGCAAATCATCGACAAAAAGACCTATCTTCTTACCATCACTTTCGACAACAACCAGCAAACCTTTAGTTATATCGGTATGTCTCGGTTTTGAATCAAAAATTTCGTATAGTCGGATAACCGGGATATATTCATCCCGCAGCATGAAGGTTTCACCTTTGCCAGCAACATAATTCAGCATTTCGGGCTTGATCTGGGTAGATTCGACAATCGATACAAGCGGTACAATATAGTTTTCTGTACCCACCTCGACAGTCTGGCCATCCAGAATTGCCAGTGTCAGCGGCAGGCGTACTGTAATCGTACTGCCTTCGCCTTCCTTTGATCTGATCTCGACACCGCCACCCAGACTCTGGATATTGCGTCGTACCACGTCCATGCCAACACCGCGGCCTGACAAATCACTGACTTCTTTGGCTGTTGAAAATCCTGGCTGGAAAATAAGGTCAAGGATTTGTTCATCTTCAAGATGCACGCTGGCATCAACCAATCCACGTTCTATCGCTTTCGCCAGTACTACTGATTTGTCTATGCCCTTGCCATCATCCTTGACTTCAATAATGATATTGCCGCCCTTATGATAGGCATCAAGCCAGACTGTACCGGTCGCTGGTTTGCCTGCAGCACGTCTGTCTTCCGGCATTTCAATACCGTGATCCAGACTGTTACGTATTAAGTGAACGAGTGGATCAGTCACTTTTTCGATAACTGTTTTATCGAGTTCAGTCTGCTCACCACTCATTTTCAATTCGATTTGTTTGCCCAGTTTCTGACTGATATCGTGTACCAGACGCGGGAAACGGTTGAATACAAAACTCACCGGTAACATGCGCATCCGCATGACCTGTTCCTGTAATTCTCTGGTGTTTCTTTCCAATTGTGCCAAACCTGCCTGTAATGCAGGATAGGCCTCACCGGTCGTGCTGAGCATTGACTGGGTAATTACCAGTTCTCCGACAAGGTTAATCACTGAATCTACCTTATCGATACCAACACGTATCGAGGCTGCTTCGGCAGTGGCGCCACCGCTTCGAGCTGACGCTGATGTCGGTGCGGCAGTTGGGCCTGATGCAGCAGCAGGCTGACTTGCTGTATCCGGTTTAGAGGCAATCGGTGTTATTTTCAGATCACAATCTTCCTCAATCCATGAAAACACATCATCAATTGCAGAACGTTTTACATTACCTTCCAGTTTTAAATCCCATGAAAGAAAACATTCATCCGGATCCATTTCAGAAAAATCGGGCACCTTGTCGGTATTAACCGTCACAGTCAATTCACCCAGTTCACCCAGTTCCCTGAACATGCGTGCCGGTTCATTACCTGTTTTCAAGATATAGGCAAATGGACTGAACTTGATATCCCATCCACTGTTTGCTTCGCTGGCAGCAGATTCGTTGTCTGCACCCGATGCTGTCGCAACAGGTGATGCTGCTTCCTTCTTGCCCCACATCGCTTCCAGACGACCATGTACATCCGCAATCCTCTGTGCATCCAGCTCATCACCACCCTGACTTGCTTTCAGCATTTCACGCAGACAATCAACAGATTCGAGTAAAAGATTTACACCTTCTTTGGTTATTTGTCGGCGACCATCACGCATTTCATCCAGCAGGCTTTCAAGAACATGTGTAAAAGATGCAACAGCATTAAGACCAAACGTGCCGCTGCCACCCTTGATTGAGTGTGCAGCACGAAAAATATCATTTATGGATTCACTGTTTTCACTGCCACCGTCAAGATTTAACAGGCCTGACTCCATAATATCGAGGCCTTCAAAACTTTCTTCATAGAAGGTTTGCAGGAATTGTGAAACATCTATAGCCATCGTTCCCCCTTATTTAAGAACTTTGCTAATTGTGTTCAATAATGTGTCTGGATCAAATGGCTTGACGATCCAGCCAGTCGCACCCGCAGCCTTGCCTTCCTGTTTTTTGTCAGCAGATGCTTCTGTTGTTAACGTGAGGATTGGAGTGCCCTTGTAATTGGCCAATGCACGCAGTTCCTTAATCAAGGTAATGCCATCCATCTTCGGCATATTGATATCGGTGACAACCAGATCAAATTTTCCTGACTTGGCTTTCCCGAGCGCTTCTTCACCATCACCGGCTTCTGTTACATCATGCCCCGCTCCTTTCAGAGTATGAGCAATCATCTGGCGCATCGAAGCTGAGTCATCAACGGCTAATATACTGGACATGTTATTTCTCTCCTGTTTCTTTTCTTATTATTTATTGTGGTGACAAATTCAAACAATCAGACATACCTAGCAAATCTGCTGTTTCCCTGAAATCTTTTGACACATTCTTCCATTCAAAACCGAGTCCGATTTCACTCGCTTTTTTTGAAAATGCATAAAGCATCTGTAAACCTGCTGTGTCTGTCTGTGTTACTCTCGAGGCATCCACCTCAACAGACCGTCCTTCATTCAGTGCACCAGCAAGCTGTTGATAAAAATCCTGTGCATCACGCAAACCAAAGTCTTCACCACAATTCAACGTGAATACTGAAACCTCGCTGGTTTCATTTGAGCTGGTATCTTGCTTATTGGTCGATGTGTTAGTCCCCGCACCACGCTTGCTTCCAGCCTGCTTTTTTGTCCCCTTTTTCATTCCTGATTTCCTGTCTTTTCCGTTAAAAATAAATGTTTTTTATATAACCTCTATGAATGCCCTATCGGCTGTAACCTGTTGAAACTTTATTTTTTGTACATTCATTAACCAGAAATCACTATGTTTTTTTCTACGTTAAATCAATGCCTTATGATTAGCCTAGTTAATATATGGGTATTAGGCACATGAAAATTCACTGTTTTCCCGAGAAAAAACAGACAAGTAAATGCCGTCCCGAATAATCAGGGAGTTTATGGGGTTTCAGGGTTTTATGAAGAGGTGAGTAATTCTATTATGCTTGTTTAATCGGCAATATTTCAGGCAACCTCGTGAGAGATGTCACCAGCCAATGGAAATGAAAAGACTCTGTCGCGACCACTTTTCTTGGCTTCATACAAGGCTGAGTCAGCCCGTTCAATTATGTTCTCCATCTGTTCCTTATGATGATTCGAGGTAACACCAATTGAAATCGTGATATGGCCAAGCTTGCGGCGGGTTGATGTCTGGGTCAGTGGTGCCGCTTTCATAGCATGACATAGTTTCAGAGCGACACGTTCTGCCATATTCAGGGCAGTATCTGGCAAGATAACCAGAAACTCCTCACCGCCAAAACGGACAGTGATGTCTCTGCCTTTCAGATTATCGGTAATGGTATTGGTAACAAACTTGATCACTTCATCCCCGATAATATGCCCGAAGCTGTCATTGAATTGCTTGAAATTATCAATATCTATCATAAGCACACTGACTGAATCCTGTTCTGCCTCATTGAGTTTCATTTGCTCCAGCAGTTTGCTTAATCCTCGTCTATTTAAAATACCTGTTAGTGGATCATTAAATATCTCGTTCTGGACTTTCTGAAAATCCGATCGCAGGGTATCGAGTTCATCACAAGTTGCATTTAAATGCAGTTGAAGCTGCTTGCTTGACTCCTGCATTCTTCTGGTTTCAGCGATCATTTCACTTACGACATCACGCAATACATTTAAATCCATTTCATCATTTAATTTTGTATTGGCATATTCGAGTTTTTCACGGTATTCATCCATGCCGACACCTGAACTTGTAATGACTTCAATTGCCTCTGAAAAAATCTGGATTAATTCGATCCGAATATTTTTGATAAGTTCATGATTAACGCCACCTGAAAAATATTTTTTAAAAAGCGCATATAACAGACTCTGCGTTATTTTTTTATTGTCCTTCTGGAGCTTGTCTGTTTCGCTTTTTAATTGTTTGTTACGGCCAGAAAGTAATTCATAGGCAACCGCGTAATTGACTGGTATTGCAGGAAGTGAATTCCGGCTAATCCATGGAAGGGCGAGTCTTGCAATGGTGGCAGCTTCTTCAGCTGATTCGTTATATTCGTCGAACATGTCCTTGTCCTTGAAAAAGTAGCTAATGAATAAGTAATGCTTCTCTATTGGTTTGGTTTTGCGTTTCTTTAGCCAATTTACTTTTTTTTCAGCGCAATTTGATATAAATCAGTCCTGGATGAGTGTTTTTTAATCGAAACAGACTCTATCCAAAATCTATACACATTCTTTATCAAGTACTCTCTACCCGGTTTAGTCCTGACACCTCTACGCGCTGAACAACGTCCTGTACCAGCCCGCACTTATATAAGCTTTACCAGCCACTTAACCATGATTTAAAGAAATCCTGATAAATCAATCTTATTCATGATTTATATCAGATACGTATAAAGATTACTTATAGTAAGGTTTATGCCTTTGTTAGCCGCTATACCGCCTAAGTAAATAAGGAATTTCGGTATTTAGATGAAGTTACGTTTTTCTCTCAAAACTGCCTGGTATCTGCTGATCCTGATGATTGGGCTGGTACCACTCTCCATTATCCTGCTGTGGGCTTCATTCAATTATTACAACCAGCTCTTTCAAAATGCGATGAATCAGGAGCAGCACTACAACGAAGAAATCAATATTCACCTCAACCATGAAATCAAGCGTCTTGTTACTTTACTGGAAAACAAGAGCGATCCGATGTCTTATACACTTGCGCATAATAACGACAAGCATTTGCTGGATGAGCTGCTTGGAAAAGTCATTAGTCGTGAAAAATCAGTACATACATTACTGATACTGAAACCGGACGGAAGCATTATTGCCGGGCTTGAAAATCATGACAAGGTCATTGGGCTACCAATAAATCGTCATGAAATCCTGACCCACTGGGATCCGGAAAAATCACGAGACGCACCTGAGGTTTTGTATGCCCTTCAAGGTAAAACCTACATCAGTGGTAATACGATTAACCATGCAGAAGGGCTGTTTTTTACTCTCTCTGTCCCGATCGGGCCTCACAATGATCCACAGGCTGTATTACTTGCCAGTATCGATGCCCGTATTTTCTGGGATGATATCAAGGAACACTTTTCCAGACCCGGTATAACAACCTATCTGGTGGACAATCAGGGAATGTTATTGAACTTGCCTGCCAAATTCAGACCTGACTCATCTCATAGTCTTGGTAAGGTTGAAATAGTTCGTGCTTTTCTTGATAACAGTGAATGGCAACAGGAGAGAGTTTATTCCGGACTTTATGGGAAGCCGGTATTTGGCACACTTACCTCTTTCGAAAAGATGGGCTGGGGAATTATTTCAGAAGTTGAAAAAAATAGCATCAACAAGCCTATCTATAATGCACTGTTCAAGATTGGAACAATCGTCACATTCGCATTAATTCTTTTTTTATGGCTTGGCCTTGTTTTGGTCAAACGTATCACAACACCAATAACAGCCATATCCAATGATTTTGAGCGTGTTGCCAAACAGGACTATTCACCAGCCCGACTTGAATCACCACTACGGGAAATCCAGTCACTGGTTCTTGGTTTCAACCAAATGGCCAAAAAAATTGGCGACTCGCAGGAAAAATTGCTTCAGGCATCCGTAGTATTTGAAAGCACGGCGGAAGGTGTAGTTATCACAAACACCAGACAGGAAATAGTCGCTGTGAATAATGCTTTTACTCAAATTACCGGCTTTGCAAAAACTGATGTAATTGGTAAACCCGCATCCATTCTGAAGTCAGGTCGCCATGATGGATCGTTTTTTGATTCAATGAACAGGGAGATCCGGGAATTTGGTGAATGGCAGGGAGAAATATGGAACAGAAAAAAATCCGGGGAAATATTTCCTGAATTACTCACTATTAATAAGGTACAAAATGCCAGAGGCGAAATAACGCATTATGTAGGCGTCTTTACTGATATCACCTCGATAAAACGATCGGAAGCTGAGCTCACCTACCTTGCCCACCATGATCCACTGACCGGCCTTGCCAATCGACTATTGCTCAATTCCAATCTCGCACAAATAATAAAACGTGCAAATCGCAAGAATCAGGAAATCGCCGTACTTTTCCTCGATCTGGACAGGTTTAAAAATATAAATGACTCCATGGGGCATCCACAGGGAGATCGACTTCTTGAAGTAGTGGCATCAAGACTGGTTGCCAATATTCGCGATATGGACATGATCGCACGTCTTGGTGGTGATGAGTTCGTTATTATTGCAGACAGCATAAATCATGTGAGTGAAGCTGCCCAGATTGCAGAAAATACACTTGCCTGCCTGACTAATCCATTTCAGGTTAATGGTCATGAAATTTTTGTTAATGCCAGCATTGGCATTAGTCTTTTCCCAAAAGATGGCAAGGACGTAGAAACGCTTATCAAGAATGCAGATGCTGCCATGTACCGTGCAAAGGAAAAAGGGCGAAATAATTACCAGTTCTATACTGAAGAATTAACCGTCGTCGCATTTGAAAAAATATCGCTTGAAACCAGCCTGCGACATGCACTTAATCGTAACGAGTTTTTACTCCATTATCAGCCTCAAATATCATTATTTACCGGGCGACTGGTTGGAATGGAGGCATTGATACGCTGGGAATGCCCGGAAAGAGGGATGATTTCACCCGCCACTTTTATCCCTGTTGCCGAAGAAACCGGATTGATAGTTCCCATTGGTGAATGGGTATTGCGGACAGCATGTAAACAAAATCAGCAATGGATTGAAAAGGGCTACCCCCCTGTTCCTGTCTCTGTCAATCTGTCTGCACGCCAGTTTCATACGCAAGGACTTACCTCCTTGGTATCAGAAATACTGGCATCATCAGGACTGGATGCAAAACATCTGGAACTTGAATTGACTGAAAGTCTGATGATGCAGGACGTTGATCTGAGTATAAAAATAATGGAAGAGTTTGACCAGATGGGCGTCAAACTATCTATTGATGATTTTGGAACAGGTTATTCTTCATTAAATTACATGAAAAGCTTTCCAATATACAAGTTGAAAATCGATCAATCTTTTGTGCGGGATATCGGTACTGATCGTGATAACAAGCAAATTGTTGTTTCAATCATTATGCTGGGGCATAGCATGAATTTAAATGTAATAGCCGAAGGAGTTGAAACCAAAGAACAGCTCGACTATCTCAGGGATTATCATTGTGATGAAATACAAGGTTACTATTACAGTCGTCCAGTGCCTCCGGATGAATTTGAAAGTTTTTTCAAAAAGCAGTTTGAGACACCATCAAAGCCTGTTGCTAAAAATCAGAAATTCAAGCTCCACACGCTACGGCCTAAATCATAACCGTTTACGCTACAGCTCGCTAAATCAGCTAAGTAATTGATACCATAGACCGCACGCGGTTGGGAGTTCCAAATTTACAGGAACTAATAAAACAAAAACCCGCGCAAGGCGGGTTTTGTGTTTTATATGGCGCGCCTGGAGAGATTACTTGGATTTCCAATCCTCGCCCTGCGGGCCAACACTACGTGTTGTTCCATTCACTGAATTTTACCATGCTCAGCCCTCAAGGCCTTATCGCATAAAATTCAGCTGAATGGTCGAACTCCATTTGACCGCACGCGGTCGGGAGTTCCAAATTTACAGGAACTAATAAAACAAAAACCCGCGCAAGGCGGGTTTTGTGTTTTATATGGCGCGCCTGGAGAGATTCGAACTCCCGACCGCTCGGTTCGTAGCCGAGTACTCTATCCAGCTGAGCTACAGGCGCATTTTTTGGAGGGCGAATTATGCCGGTTTTTGGGTAAAAAGTCGATTTTTAGATATCGTATTAATATCGAGGACTCAATTTACACAATACCCATAAATAGGAAAGCCCCTTAAAAAGGGGCTTTCCTATTTATGGCGGAGAGAGAGGGATTCGAACCCTCGATAGAGCTATAAACCCTATACTCCCTTAGCAGGGGAGCGCCTTCAGCCTCTCGGCCATCTCTCCGTGTTCGTTTTATGGATGGGGAATATACCAGAAAATAACCATTTTTGCGCTTTTGAATACCCCAAAAGCAATTCTCCCCTTGAACCTTTCGGTTAAGGGGAGAATATCATACGTTTATGTGAATTGTCTTTGCTGAAAAATCAGACAGGTAAAAATCAATATGATTTATTAACCAACGTTCTCAATACCATCATCTTTCTCGCGTTGAATCCGTTCGTAAATTTCTTCCCTGTGTACTGAGACGTTTTTAGGGGCATTCACGCCAATGCGAACCTGATTACCCTTTATTCCTAAAACCGTGACAGTGACATCATCACCTATTACTAATGTTTCGCCTACCCGGCGTGTCAAAATCAGCATCCAACTGTCTCCTTAGCAACCTGTTTCCAAATGCCCTTTATTGCCATTAGGGAATGTATCGGCATTTTCAAAATAAACTAAACCCCCAACCACGCGGGTTTTACTACTTATAAGCCTATTCCCTCAGTCTGGCCCGAAGGTCCAGATTACACCAAGCCCTGTTCTTTCCAGATGTCTATCTAAACATAATCCTGGCTTATTGGCTATACCGAAGTGGCCTCTTCCAGGCCAAATGCGTCATGCAATGCCCGTACCGATAATTCCAGATATTTCTCATCAATAACGACAGAAACCTTGATTTCAGAGGTGGAAATCATCTGAATATTGACCCCTTCCTTGGCCAAGGCCTTGAACATATTGCTGGCAATACCGGCATGAGAGCGCATACCCACTCCGACCAGCGAGATTTTAACAATCTTGTTATCACTATTAACCTCGCCTGCTCCAAGGTTTTTCCCAATACTTTTGAGTATTTCCAGACCCTTGCTGCAGTCATTTCGATGCACAGTGAATGTGAAATCTGTCGTGTCGTCAGCACCGACGTTCTGGACGATCATGTCCACTTCAATATTCGCCTCTGCAATAGGTCCTAAAATCTTGTGTGCAATGCCCGGTTGATCCGGTACACCACGAACAGTCAGTTTGGCCTCATCACGATTAAACGCGATACCGGAAATCAATGGTTGTTCCATGTTTTCATCCTCAAACGTAATCAATGTCCCCTTACCTTCCTCAAAAGAAGAAAGAACGCGCAAGGGCACGTTGTACTTGCCTGCAAATTCAACTGATCGAATCTGGAGTACTTTTGAACCCAAACTGGCCATTTCGAGCATTTCCTCGAAAGTAATTCTGTCCAGACGACGTGCATTGGAAACGACACGTGGGTCCGTTGTATAGACACCGTCCACATCAGTGTAAATCTGGCATTCATCCGCCTTCAACGCTGCCGCCATCGCAACCGCAGTCGTGTCTGAACCACCTCGTCCAAGCGTGGTGATATTACCGTTCTCATCAATTCCCTGAAAACCAGCCACAACGACAACACGACCAGCCCTAAGGTCGTTCTGTACGCGTTCAGCATCAATGTCCATAATGCGTGCCTTGTTGTGCGCGCTATCCGTCAAGATATGTACTTGTGCACCAGTATATGAACGTGCCGGACATTGACGTTTTTCCAGTGCCATACTCAACAATGCGATAGTTACTTGCTCGCCGGTAGACAACAACACATCCAGTTCACGTGGCACGGGTGTATCATTAATTGCATTAGCCAACTCCAGCAACCGATTGGTCTCACCGCTCATAGCCGAAACCACCACGACCACATCATCTCCACGCGCACGCGCACCAGCCACCTTGTCAGCGACAGCTTCGATGCGTTCCACCGTGCCTACCGATGTCCCGCCATATTTCTGGACAATAAGTGCCATACAATAATAGTCCTGCGTTTTAAGTCTTGAGTTCTACTTCAAAGGTCGGGGATTTAACAACAAACACGCCCAAATATAAAGCGGAAATAGCATCAGAATGGAAAATTTATGCAATTTGCTCGCGTACCCAGTTGGAAACTGCACTTAATGCCTCATCCAGACCGGAAGGATCATTGCCACCTGCCTGTGCCATATCGGGTCTGCCACCTCCCTTGCCCCCTACTTTTAAAGCCACTGTGTTGACCAAATCCGAAGCCTTGATACGACTGACCTGATCCTTGGTGACACCGGCAACCAGACTCACCTTTGTATCATTTACTGCCGCCAGTATGATGGCCGCCGATCCCAGTTTGTTTTTCAATTGATCAACTGTATCACGCAATGATTTTGGATCAACGCCATCCAGCCTTGCTGCCAGCACTTTTAGTCCATCGATATCTTCTGCACTTGATGCCAGATCACCACCCTGTGAACTTGCCAGTTTGGCTTTCAATTGTTCGAGTTCCTTTTCAAGTGATCGGTTTCGATCCAGCATTTGCCGAACCTTATCTTCCACAGTGACTCGATCACCTTTCAACATATTGGCAACCTGATTCAGCTTGTCTTCACCGCTGTTTATCCATTCAAGTGCACAACGGCCACTGACCGCTTCAATACGCCGAACTCCGGATGCAATACCGGTTTCCGAAATAATTTTAAATATACCGATGTCTCCGGTATGTTTTACATGTGTTCCGCCGCATAACTCGACCGAGAAATCGCCCATTTTAAGGACACGCACCTTGTCATCGTATTTCTCGCCAAACAAGGCCATGGCGCCGCTCTTTTTAGCCGCTTCCAGATCCATCACGTTGGTTTCAACTTCATGGTTGAGCCGGATATGTTCATTCACCATGCTTTCTATTTCGCATAACTGTTCCGGGGTAACTGGCTCATAGTGGGAAAAGTCAAAACGCAGACGTTTATGATCAACCAGCGATCCTTTCTGTGCCACATGATCGCCCAGCACTTTTCGTAATGCGGCATGCATCAAGTGTGTAGCCGAATGGTGGTAAGCCGTATCACGTCGTTCACTATCGAACACCTTTGCCTGTAAAGTATCGCCAACACAAATAGCACCCTTGTGCACACTGCCAAGATGACCAAATATTTTGCCACCCTGCTTTTGTGTATCATGAACTGTAAATTCGCCACCCTCTTTGTCCAGCATGCCTTGATCACCGGCCTGACCACCGGATTCGGCATAAAACGGAGTGCGATCCAGAATCACCATGCCGCTCTCGCCCTCTGATAATTTTTCAGCAATTTCGCCATCCTTGAACAAGGCAATGACCTTGCCGCTATCCTCTAGTTTGTCATAACCGGTAAATTCAGTAGTGCCTTCAATATTAATCTTGTCCGAGTAATCAACTGCAAACTGGCTGGCACTGCGCGCACGTTCACGCTGGGCTTCCATTTCCTTTTCAAAACCGGCCATGTCCAGCGTCAGACCACGTTCACGTGCAATATCATTTGTCAGATCAACAGGGAAACCGTAGGTGTCATATAAGCGGAACACGGTCGTCCCCGGTATTTCCCTGCCTTTCAGTGTTGCAATATCCTCTTCCAGAATTTTCATCCCGGTATCCAGTGTCTCATCAAAACGCTCTTCCTCTGTCTTGAGAATGCGTTCAACATGCGCCTTGCTGTTAACCAGTTCCGGATAAGCCTCTCCCATTTCATTCGCAAGAGGTGCAACCAGTTTATAAAAGAACAAATCCTTCATCCCCAGCTTGTGACCATGACGAATGGCACGACGAATAATACGGCGCAATACATAGCCACGCCCCTCATTTGAAGGTAATACGCCATCAATAATAAGGAATGAACAGGAACGAATATGATCCGCAATCACTTTTAATGAATTATTTTTCAAGTCCTGGGTTTTGCACACTGTTGCAACAGCATTAATCAGGTTCTGGAACAAATCGATATCATAATTACTGTGCACACCCTGCATGACTGCAGCAAGACGTTCCAGCCCCATACCTGTATCAACTGATGGCTTGGGCAATGATGTCATTTCACCACTGGCATCACGATTAAACTGCATGAAAACCAGATTCCAGATCTCGACATAACGATCGCCGTCTTCATCCGGAGAGCCGGGTGGTCCACCTGCCACTTCTTCACCGTGATCATAAAAGATTTCGGAACAGGGCCCGCACGGGCCGGTATCCCCCATGGACCAGAAATTATCTTTTTCTCCCAAACGTGAAAAACGTTCAGGATTGATTTTCATTTCCTTGAGCCAGATATCTTCTGCTTCCTTGTCTTCATGGAAAACCGTGACCCAGAGTTTTTCCGGCGGGAGCTGTAAAACATTCGTCAGAAAATCCCAGGCATAGCTGATTGCTTCACGTTTGAAATAATCACCAAAACTGAAATTGCCCAGCATTTCAAAAAAGGTATGATGGCGTGCGGTGTAGCCAACATTTTCCAGATCATTATGTTTACCACCGGCACGTACACAACGCTGTGAACTGGTGGCACGCATGTAAGGTCGTTTTTCCTGACCAAGAAAGACTTCCTTGAACTGCACCATTCCGGCATTGGTAAATAACAGCGTTGGATCATTCGCCGGAACCAACGGACTGCTGGCCACGATTTCATGTCGCTGGCTTTTAAAATAGTCCAGAAAGGCAGTACGTAATTCGGCGCTACTCTTCATGTGTAACAGTTTCCCAAAATTTTTCTTACTATTGATGTATTAAAACCACGTTGTTGTAAAAACCGTGCCTGTTTACTCCAGGCCTTTGTGTCTTCCGGCTGGTCTTCTCCAAATCGTTTAATCCGTGCCGTCATTGCCGATTCAAGCCAGAATTCTTCATCATGTTCCATATACTGTGCAATCATTTCATCCTGAATACCCAATTCACCCAATTCTGACCGAATACGTAATGGTCCAAATCCCTTGCCAATACGGACACGTACATAACTTTCAGTAAATCGGGCATCACTGATCAGCCCCTCCTGTGTCAGGGAGCTGATGGTCTGAACAATGATCTCCTGATGAATACCTCTGCTTTTTAGCTTTCGGCTTAACTCATAACACGAATGTTCCCGACGACTCAGCAACCTGATCGCCGTTTTATAGGCATCTGCCACATCCTGTAATTGACTCGAGTCGGGCATAAATCCATCAACCCGGGACAATACCGGGGTTAAACACGGGGCTATATTACCATGAAAAACACGAATGGAATCAGTTCGAGATAACCAGAGGGGTCTGTTACTTCTCGACAAATCGCTTGATAGTTTCGAGTAATGCCTTATTTGAGGTCTTGGATTTACTTAAAACTGCTGCTACCTGCTTAACATATTCAGCGCTGACATCCAGAGCAGAAAAAATAATGACTTGAGGTGCTGGAGTCAGCTGATTGATATCCTCAAGTAAATCAAGACCTGAGCCATCCGGTAGACCAATATCCAGTAGCACCAGATCAAATGTTTTGCTGGACAGTAATTCTCTTGAGTCCCGCAGGGAAACAGCCTGCGTGATATCAGCTTCATCCTGTAACATCATGCCGACAACTTTTAACACATCCTGCTCATCCTCTACATGCAGAATCCTTGTCTTTCCATTAGTGCGAAATGATTGCTTGATCGCATTCAACAACCGCTTTTCATCAATCGGCTTGTTTATCCAGTCAACAACACCGATGGCACTGCCATTAAGTTTACGTCTATTTTCATCTGCCTCTACTGAAACCACCACAACCGGCAAATCACAAAACTCCGGCTGATTTCGTATCCAGTTCATAAGCGATATACCGTCTTCTCCCGGGAGCCTGATATCCAGTGTGATCACTCTGTATTGCTCGTGAAATTTTTTGATATATTCCCGTGCCTGTTCTGTATCATAGGCAATATCAGCTGTTATTCCTGCCTCCACAACCATTCGCTGCATCAATGCCGCAATATCATGATCATCTTCAACAATCAACATACAGGCTTCATGCTCCTTATTCGTGCCCGGATTGTTTATGTTTTGTTCCGATTCAGTTTTATGATTGTATTCCGGTAACTCTATATAAAAGGTAGTACCAACGCCCTGATGACTGACAAAACCAATGTTGCCACCGTGTTTTTCAATAATCAGCTTACTGATAGACAATCCCAGTCCGGTACCTCCCTTGGTCCGCGTATCGGATGAATCTGACTGGGAAAATTTATCAAATACCTTGTTCTTGAAATCTTCCGGAATACCAACACCATGATCAGTAACAGAAATCCGTACTAAACCATTATGATGTGAAACAGATACCTCTATATTTTCACCCCGTGGGGAAAATTTGGCTGCATTGGATAACAGGTTACCCATTACCTGCATCATTCGATCAGGATCAGCATAGATATGTGCCCCATCAAGCCTGTTTAATACAATGAATCTAACAAAATGCTGATCAGCATAGGATGAGTTGTCCTTCAGGCATTGCTCAACAAATGGCATTACATCCATAGGAGCAAATTTAAATGACATGTTACCAGACTCGATTTTTTGCGTATCCAGAATATCATTAATTAAAACCAGAAGACGTTGGGTATTGTTTTCTGCAATACTCAGCATTTCTTTCATCTTCTCAGGAATTTCTCCCGCGGCACCACCTGTAATCAATCCCAGCGCCCCTCTTATGGAAGTTAACGGTGTTCTTAATTCATGACTTACTGTTGAAACAAATTCATTTTTCATTTTATCAATGCGCTTTCTCTCCGTAATATCACGCACGATACCGGTAAACATCCGCTGGCCACCCACATTCATTTCACTTACAGCCAAATCAAGCGGAAATGTCTCGCCATTTTTTCTTAACCCTTCCACTTCACGTCCAATACCTATAATTTTTGCTTTACCAGTCTCCATGTAGTTAGTCAGAAATTGATCATGATGATCGGCATAGGCTGATGGCATAAGCATTTTTACATTTTTCCCTATCAGCTCTTCTTCTTTATAACCAAATATTTCACATACTGCCGGGTTCATGGTAAATACAGTGCCTTTTGAATCAATCGTGATAATTCCATCAACCACTGTATTAAGGATTGTTCGCTGTTTCTCTTCCGAGGATTTGAGTTCTGCTGTCCGCTGATCTATCACTGACTCCAGATTCTCGTTTAACTGATGAAGACTCGTCTGGCTTTCATTGACCTGGTTAAATAACTGCATAAAAGCACGTGCCATAACACCAAACTCATCTGTTCTGTGTATTGGAAGCAAGTTTGTTGAAGAGCTGACACCAAACTCTTCTATGGCATTGGTTATGGTCTTTAGCGGCCGTGTAAAAAGCAATGAGAACAGAAAAGCAAGTAATGTTCCCAGCATGACCAGTACTATTGGCCACCACATATTATTTTTAAATACCGCATTCTGTTCATTTTTGATTATATTGTAATCTTCTACAATACCGATAACGATAAAATGTTCAGTGTTTATATCTTCGAAATAGGTGCGGGTAAACACAGCCGCCTTGCTGGATAATGTTTGTTCTGGCAGCAGAATAATTGAGTTATCCTGATGGCTAGGTAAAAACAATTGCGCGACATACGGAAAATCTTCATGGATACGATATTGCGTACCCAAATCAGAAGAATAGGTTTTGGCTCCATCAGTATGTAAAAGGTATCCACCCTTATTATTGGCAATAATGATTTCTTTGGTTCCTTTCAGGTATTTTTGTTTCAATCGCTCAAATTCCTGACCAATATCCATATTGATAACCACAACACCGATGGGCTTGTCGAATTTTTCAGAGAGTACGGGTGTCGAGGCTCGTATTGTTGGCAGATGAGGTGTAGCCACCTTTCCAAATTCCCGGTTAAGATTTATTTCTGATAAATAAACCTGCTCCCGTTTAAGATTTATTGCTTTTTTAAAGTAGTTATGACTTGATTTGTTTTGCAGTTTGTTTTCAGATGCTGCGATAATTTCATTTTGATGATTTCTTTCTACACGAACAATCTCATTACCATGGTTGTCCAGTAATCTCACCTGAAAATAATTTTTATTTTCGTGCAACAACTCATGAAACAATTCTGTTGTCCATTTTGCATTGGTTTTGTTCTCATTACCTTTACCCAAAATTGATTCACGTGTTGCATGCAGGGATGCCAATAAAACAACATCCTGTTTCATTTCAGACAGCTGGTATCGCAAAGCATCACCTTCATTCTCAATACTGCGTGTGATACTTGCGAGTTCTCGGTTAACCAGTAATGAAGATCCGCTGAAATAATACACAACGGTAATAGCGCCGGTTGTGATAACAACCAGAATGACAGAAAGAAAAACAACCTTATGAAGAATAGAAAGTTTCATCCCGGTATTTTCAAGAATTCCTGATATTTTATGCGGCTGGTTTTTTCTTATCTAGCTTACCTGTTTTGCAGTTTTAATTTCACCATCAGATCTTTCACTTTCCCATAATCCAGCGGCTCAAGCCAACCCGAATATTTCCCGCTAATGGCGGCCTTATCACTGCTCTTGATAGAAAGTAACACTTTTTTAACTTCAAGGGCAATATCTTCAGGCACATGCTTCATAACGGCAATTGGCCATTCAGGATACAAATCAGTACTAAGAAGGAACGGGAATTTATCTACATTTTTATTATTTAATACGCGAAAATAACGCATGTCTATCTTGCCCGCTTGTTCCATTCGTTCAAGTTGATCGGTTCTTACAATACCTGCATCCACTCTTTTATCAAGCACTGCATAGACAACATCTGACTGGATACCACTATCAGCAAAAACAACCTTTAATTCATTATGCGGGTTTATCCCCTGTTCCAACATTTCAAGCCATGCCATATACCAGCCGCCAAAAGCCCGTTTTGATACTCCCATAATCGACTTGCCACGCAAGTCTTTCAGGTCAAGAATATCAACTCTTTCGATATGGGTGAAAATCACACTGCCAAATTCAGACAGCGCATGATTGGAGCGCAGGTTTTGGAGGGTAACAATTGCCTTGGTATCGGTAAGCGATTCGATTTCCACAAACGAAGCTGGATTCGTCAAAAGAAAATCATATTTACCCTTAATGGCTTCTTCGGTTATTTCTTTTAGGTTTATGACCGGCAACAATGTAAAACGGTGCGCCGGTATATTTTTATTCAGGTAATCGATTGTCGGTTGCCATTTGTTGATAGCATACTCAATACCATTCTTGGCTCTCACTGCCACTGTAAAATCTGCAGCTCCCGTAACCGGTGAAAACAGAAACAAAAATATGAGAATAAATTTAATCGTATTGCTATACATGCAGTGTCTACCATCTATACAAATCAATATCTATATCGGTAGGTTGTATAGATATAAACCCTATAACTTCCTGTCTTTATAAGTTTCTGTCTTTCCAAAAAAAAGCCCCAGCAGAGTACACTCTGCAGAGGCCTTTTAATAGTGTTAATAACGCCGTAAAAACTAGGGTTTAAGCGTCGATTTCTTCCTCTTCCTGCAATTCAACAACAGGCGCATTATTGCCCGGCAAACGAATTGCCCTGATCTGCCCTTCAATATCAATCGCCATGTCAGGATGTTCCTTCAGGAAGGTGCGCACATTGTCCTTACCCTGGCCAATGCGTTCCTTGCCATAACTGTACCAGGCGCCGGATTTTTCAATAATGCCTTCTTTTACACCCTGATCAATAATTTCACCTTCACGCGAAATCCCTTCACCATACAAAATATCAAATTCAACCTGTTTGAATGGCGGGGCTACCTTGTTCTTGACGACTTTAACACGTGTTTCATTGCCGACAATTTCGTCGCCTTTCTTGATGGCACCAATACGACGAATATCCAGCCGTACCGATGCATAAAACTTGAGTGCGTTACCACCGGTTGTGGTTTCAGGATTACCAAACATAACGCCAATTTTCATACGAATCTGGTTAATAAAAATCACCAGTGTGTTGGAGCGTTTGATATTGGCTGTCAGCTTGCGTAATGCCTGTGACATCAACCGCGCCTGCAAACCCATATGTGAGTCACCCATATCGCCCTCTATTTCCGCCTTGGGTGTTAACGCAGCCACCGAGTCAATGACCACAACATCAACAGAGGCTGAACGTACCAGCATGTCAGTGATTTCCAATGCCTGTTCACCTGTGTCTGGCTGTGACACCAGCAGGTCATCTACGTTTACGCCAATTTTTTGTGCGTACTGCGGGTCAAGTGCATGCTCGGCATCGATAAAGGCGCAAGTTCCTCCCGCCTTTTGTGCTTCAGCAATGACTTGTAATGTCAGTGTGGTCTTACCGGAAGATTCAGGGCCGTAGATCTCAACAACGCGACCTTTCGGCAATCCACCAATTCCCAACGCCACATCCAGCCCAAGTGAACCTGTTGAGATTGCTTCAATGTCGCGCACCATGCCTTGATCGCCCATGCGCATGACTGAACCTTTACCAAATTGCTTGTCGATCTGGGACAGCGCCATTTCCAGCGCTTTGTTTTTGTCTGCTTTATCTGCTGTATTAGCCATTTCTCACCCCTTTTTTATATGTTGTCATTATTTTTAGAAAATCCGCTCATCCTGAGCCTGTGTCATTACATTCATAATCTGGCAATTCAATACGAACGTAGAAAATGCCCTTGATGGTGTAACTATAGCTATACTTTTCTCGATGTCAATATTTTTTATCACCTATCTATTTTTTACTCGATTATATTTTATATTCGACTAAGGTATTGATGGGGGTTAATATTTCCTTTTAATAAAGCGATAATTATCATATGGCATCTTCAGAAAAATCTGTAAGCAAAGTGAAATGGAGTACACGTCAGCGACTCCAGTACATCGAGATCAAGGCCTGGTATACCGGCACTGTCAGCCGCAGTGATGTCGCCAAAGCCTTTGCCATCTCCGATGCGGCGGCCACTAAAGACCTGAATTTTTATAATCAGGCCGCCCCCAATAACCTGATCTACAAACACAGTGTTTATGGTTTCGTGCCATCAGACAGTTTCAGGGAAATCTATGCCGATTTATCCCCTGCCGCCGTCTTGCCCCTGTTTACTGAAAATCTGGCAGTGATTGGTGGTCCATCGGCCACACAAGATGCCGTTTATGGGATCTCGGTCGACACCCTGCCGTTACCAACACGCTTGCCAGATAAGTTTGTACTTGCACAACTCGTGCGCGCAGTGAAAAACAATAAAAAGCTGTTAATGACATATAAATCATTATCCGGGCGTGATGACAGCGAACAACGTACCATTGAACCACATTCATTAATTAATACCGGTCTGCGCTGGCATGTGCGCGCCTACAGTCAGGACACATTTGATTTTCGCGACTATGTATTGTCACGTATTACTCAAGCAGAAATGCTGGATGAAGAAGCTGAATCCGGTGTGGCCTATGATGATGACTGGGTGGAACACGTCGTGTTACAGCTGGCACCGCATCCGGGACTGGATGAAAAGAAACGTCTTAACCTGCTTTATGATTATGGTGCTGAAAACGATGTGATTGAACTGAATGTACGCCGTTCACTGGTCGGTTATGTATTACAAAAACTGTCCGTGGATACCACCGCCGATCATTCATTGAATCCCAACAAGTATCAAATGATTGTTTTAAATCGGGATGAGATTGAACCGTTTGCAGGTTGGGCATTTTTGTAACTAATATGCACAACAAAGCGGTTATAACTTCCATTCCTTCACCACCGAATATTCAACCCCTTCCTGATATGTTTTTGAACTTACCAGTACAAATGTATCTACAGGCCAGTTCACCTTAACTTTATCTTGTAACCTATTGGTTTTGCATGTTTTACGTACCAGTGTTACATGTGGTTTGTAACTATGTTTTTCAGGAGCAAACCCACAACTTTGCACCCCTTGTTCCAGCTGATTAACCAGTGTTACAAGTGGCTCCGGTAGCGGATTATCTGATGTCAGCCAGATCATTTCCTGTTTCTTTTTGAATACCCGTTGATCGAGTACCAGCTCGAACGGTGTTGTTTTGATATTGTTTGCAACCTGTTCGATACACGGCAACTGTTCTTCTGATACAGAACCCAGAAATCGCAATGTGACATGTAAATTATCCTCATGCACTCGTCTGCCATCAGTGTGTCTGGCCGTTACTTTATTAATGGCAATGAGTTGTTGACGTATTTCCGAAGATGGCCACAGTGCAAAGAACAAACGTTGTACTGTGGGTTTATTGGGTTTCAGATTTTCGTTTCCAGACATTTCTGTATGCCTTCCAAAGCAGCAACCACAGCCTGATAGCGCACCTGTTCCCTGTCGCCTGTGTAATGCTCTGTGGTTGAGAATGTAGCAAACTGTTTACCTGACCAGGCCAGACATACCATTCCCAATGGTTTTTGCGGAGTATCTCCGTGCGGGCCGGCAATCCCGCTAATGGCCAATGCGATGTCGGCATGACTATGTTGAATAACACCTTCTGCCATTTCCTGTACTGTCTGTTCACTCACAGCACCAAACTCTGCCAGCGTATTTTCATTCACTGCGAGCATCTCCTGTTTGGCAATATTCGTATAAGTCACGAAGCCGCGATCAAACCAGTGTGAACTACCGGGAATATCAGTAATCACTTTTGCTGCCCAACCGCCAGTACAGGATTCAGCAGTAGCCAGCGTCAATCCTTTCGATTTCAGCAGATTACCGATCTTTATTGATAGTGCTTCGAGCTCTTTATCCATAGTTAAACCAATTTCTTACTGTTAATAAAACAGGTTTTGATATTGAATTTTCAACCCGCTGGATATAACTTGCAACCTGTAGTTGCGAGATACAAAAATAAAAATGAAAAATACGAGCAACCAGACCAGCCACACACCCATGATGCAACAGTATTTGCGCATCAAGGCTGACTACCCCGATATGCTTTTATTCTATCGCATGGGTGATTTCTATGAGTTGTTTTTCAGTGATGCAGAACGGGTAACAAAACTGCTCGACATTACACTGACAGCACGCGGACAATCTGCCGGTAATCCTATCCCGATGGCTGGTGTGCCCTATCACTCGGTTGAACCCTATCTGGCCAGACTGGTAAAACTCGGTGAATCGATTGCCATTTGTGAACAAATCAGCGATCCCGCCACCAGTAAAGGTCCGGTTGATCGTGAAGTTGTTCGTATTATTACCCCCGGCACCATTACCGATGAAGCCTTGCTAGAAGACCGGCGCGACAACCTGATCTCGGCAATTTATAAAAGCAACCGGACGATTGGTATCGCGACTGCCGATTTGGGCAGTGGCCGTTTTAATCTGGGCACAATTGAACATACTGACTTGCTGGATGAGCTGGCATGTTTGCGTCCTGCCGAGATTTTAATACCGGAAAGTAATGATGCGCTGTTTTATATCTCGAACAGTTATACCGTCTGCAAACAACCTGACTGGCTGTTTGAAATTGAAAGTGCACGCCAACGTTTATGCCAGCAAATGGGCACGACTACACTGGGCGGTTTTGGTTGTGAAGACATGCCGACAGCGATTGCGGCTGCCGGTTGCCTGCTGAATTACCTGAATGAAACCCAGCGCGCTGCCTTGCCCCATCTGCGTCAGATCAGAACTGAACATCGTCATGACACAGTGATTCTGGACGCCGCAACTCGCCGCAATCTGGAGCTGGAATGCAGTATTAATGGTGAAGAAGATAAATCACTGGCATGGGTCATGGATAAAACTGCCACGCCGATGGGCAGTCGTCTGTTTCGACGCTGGCTAAACAGACCACTGCGTGATCATACAATACTCAATCAACGCTATCAGGCGATTGCCGAGCTGATTGAACAACATCAATATGAAAACCTTCATCACACCCTCAAGGGAATTGGCGATATTGAGCGCATCCTTGCTCGCGTGGCATTAAAGTCAGCACGACCACGTGATTTGTCTCGTTTACGTGATGCATTGGGCTTGTTGCCAAAACTGCAAAAACAACTGAAACCCGTCCAAACAACGCTTTTGCAATCACTGGCTGAAAAAACCGGACAGCACCCCAAAATTCACAAATTACTTTCCAGTGCTGTTGTTGAAGCCCCTCCTGTTGTCGTGCGTGATGGCGGGGTTATCAAGGAGGGCTTCCATCAGGAGTTGGATGAATTACGGGCATTAAGTACCAATGCGGATCAGTTTCTGATTGATATGGAAGAACGTGAACGCAAGCGCAGCGGTATTAACACACTCAAGGTCAACTACAACAAGGTACATGGCTTTTATATCGAGGTATCACGTGCCCAATCAGTGAATGTACCGGAAGATTATATTCGTCGTCAGACATTAAAGGCGAGTGAACGCTATATCACACCAGAACTGAAAGAACACGAAGACAAGGTATTGAGTGCACGTGAGCGCGCATTGTCACTGGAAAAGAAACTCTATGATGAATTGATCGAGACACTGTCCAGCCATTTGTCCGTATTATTGAATACTGCTGAAGGATTATCCGAACTCGATGTGCTGACCAATCTGGCTGAACGTGCAGACACACTTGGGTTAAATACCCCGACACTGACAGATAAAAAAGAACTGTCCATTGAAGCAGGTCGTCATCTGGTGGTTGAACAGTTGCTGGAGCAACGCTTTGTGCCCAACCATATTGCTCTTGATGCCGACAATCACACGCTGATCATTACCGGCCCCAATATGGGGGGTAAATCAACTTACATGCGACAAGTGGCATTAATTACCCTGCTTGCGCATATCGGCAGTTTTGTTCCTGCCAGTAAGGCGCGTATCGGCATGATTGATCGCATCTTCACCCGCATTGGTGCCTCGGATGATCTTGCCAGTGGTCGCTCTACCTTCATGGTTGAGATGACCGAAACAGCCAACATCTTAAATAATGCAACAGAACACAGTCTGATCTTGCTTGATGAAATCGGTCGCGGTACCGGCACCTATGATGGCCTTGCCCTTGCCTGGGCATGCACCGAGCATCTGGCAAAGAAAACGAAATGTTTTACCCTGTTTGCCACACACTATTTCGAGCTGACTTCACTCGCAAATTCATTAGTCGGGCTTGCCAATATTCATCTGGAGGCAAAGGAGCACAATGACAATATTGTTTTCATGTATGAAGTCAAACCGGGCCCCGCCAGCAAAAGTTATGGCTTGCAGGTGGCCGCATTAGCCGGTGTTCCCGAGGATGTCATCAATGCCGCCAAGGCGCGACTCATGCATTTGGAAACAACAAACTCCGGAAGCAAAAACATACCCATTGATAATGAGCCTGCGGGTAAGATACACATCCATCTGGAGCACCCGATTGTGGAGGCCTTGGCTGAAATCAAGCCTGATTTACTCAGCCCAAAACAGGCGCTGGATCTGATTTATGAATTCAAGGAAATGGTGCTGAAAAAATCTGGCAAAAACAACGACAAAGCCGGTAATAAGAAACCGGAAACAGCTTGCTAGTAACACTTTTAGAACCAGTCTGAAATCAGGGCTGGAGATAACTTTTTTTATTACAAGAAGTTATCCTGTCACCAGCAATAGTAATTTAAAAATTATCTCCTCAATAACGTGGTGGTAATGCAACCACGTATCTCTCTAAGTCATTGAAAACCCGTTAAAGTTAAGGGCATTTTCTGCCGATAGCCCCATCAAGTAGTCATCATATGATGATGTTGGGGGTTCCCACTTTACAGCGGGAAGTAGTCCGGTAGATGCAACATTCATAAAGGATAAAAAGGTGAAGGATCTCAAATTATCTAATTTGCCATTGCGTACAAAATTCATGTCAATCATTGTTGGGACATCAATCCTCGTTGTCCTGACAATTTTTATTGCGACTATTTTTTCCATTAATGATCTGGAAATCAGATACAAGAACGCCACTTTCCATGGCAAGGAAATGCTATGGGAACAAATTACAAAGCAGGAACTGAATGAATTAAGGCTGGGCATTCTGCACTTGCAACGCAACAGGGAATTAATACAAAACCTGAATGACGATAACAGAAATAAAATATCTGATATGGCAACCTCTCTATACAAGCGCTTAAGTTCTGGTAACAAGATTTCAGACCTTTATATTGCAAACATGAGTGGACAGATTATTTTTTCATCTTCTGATCACGGCTCTGCGAATATGCTTAATGATAAATTTGTAGCAGGTAGTATTACTGATGGTCGTATCGTTTCAGGAATCAGAAGGGACGAAAAACATATTACCGCATCTATCACTTTCCCCTTGTACGCAAGAGGCAAGATGGTAGGTGTGGGTATTTATGAAAAAAATCTTCAGACCGCTCTGGAAAACTTCAAGGCCAATGACGGCTCTGATGCCTACATAGTAATGGAAAATGGAAAAATCGAATACGGTACCAATCCAGAGCTAATCACTTCGGTTACCTATGAAATGTCAGAACTGGTTGGATCGGATAATAACCAAATGAAAGTTATTTCCTTAAATGACAAGCATTACACGCTTACACGTCAACCAATTCTTGATAATGATAAAAACAGGATTGCTTATCTTGTCAGCCTTAATGATGCGACAACTTCATATAATGAGAGAAAACAAATAGAAATAATCACCTTCTCCGGTATTGTTGCTGCATTGATTGTCAGTCTGCTTGCATTGTTCTTTTTTATTCAATACACCCTGCATCCGCTCAAATCACTTATGAATACTGTAAAATTTTTTGGCAAGGGTGAAACTGACAGACGCGTAGAAGTAAATTCAAATGATGAAATTGGTCAGCTTGGCACAGCCTTTAATGCCATGGCGCAAAGAATTCATGACAGCATTGAGCATGAACGTCAGACTGCCGAGGACATTGAAGGTAAGGCAGCCCTGATTCACGAAGTAGTGGAAATGGCCAGCCAAGGTGACCTCACTGGCGAAATGATGGTGTTCCGTGACAAGGATGTGATGTCTGAACTGTCTGAATCTGTGACTGATATGATCACCAATCTTAACAGTCTGGTTAAACAGGTTCAGCAATCCGGTATTCAGGTGACTTCATCTGCAACCCAGATAGCCGCTACCGCAAAACAGCAGGAAGCTACTATTACCGAACAGGCAGCAACAACCAATGAAATCGTCGCAACCACAAAACAGATTTCATCTACTTCCAAAGAGCTGCTGCATACAATGGACAATATTACGAAGGTTTCTGAACAAACAGCCTCATCTGCAGAATCTGGTCGTAATGCCCTGAGCCACATGGAAGGCACCATGAATCACATGGTGGAGGCATCATCCACTATTACATCCAAACTCGCTGTTCTGAATGAAAAGGCGAGTAACATTAATGCAGTGGTAACCACAATTACCAAGGTTGCAGACCAGACTAATCTGTTGTCACTTAATGCGGCTATTGAAGCTGAAAAAGCTGGTGAATATGGTGTCGGGTTCTCGGTTGTTGCTACGGAAATTCGTCGTCTTGCAGATCAAACTGCTGTTGCAACATGGGATATTGAACAGATGGTTCAGGAAATGCAGTCTGCTGTTTCTGCCGGTGTAATGGGTATGGACAAATTTTCCGATGAAATCCGTAAAGGTGTGGAAGATGTACGTCAGGTTGGCGCCCAATTATCAGAGATTATTGAAAAAGTACAAACCATTCTTCCTCAATTTGAAAAAGTCCATGAAGGTATGCATTCACAAACAATGGGCGCAGATCAGATTAGTGAATCCATGATCCAGCTTAATGAAGCAACACAACAAACTGCCGATTCACTACGCCAATCTAATGATGCCATTGCCCGGCTTAACGATGCAGCTCAGGGATTGCAAGGTGGTATCTCCAGATTCAAGATCAAAACC
>Ga0224506_10000695_pt1 | contig 26594 bp, 25 predicted proteins | sample SF_Jan12_sed_USG_2_FD_169108 | JGI IMG/M metagenome (GOLD analysis project Ga0224506, IMG submission 169108) | Sediment microbial communities from San Francisco Bay, California, United States - SF_Jan12_sed_USGS_8_1 | ecosystem: Environmental > Aquatic > Marine > Sediment | place: USA... | reverse complement strand
CCCATTCCTACCCCCCACACCCCCAAATCCAACCCACACCCGCCCAAACCAGCACCCAACAACCCAAAACCCACACACCAGCCAAAGAATTGAACAAAAAATGACCAGTAGTGAGTGACTACTAAATTTAACAGGTTTGTTTGTTACAGGATGAAGGTATATAAAGGTATATAGAACCCTTACGAATATTAGATAAATCTGATGCAAAGGTGGAAGCTGGGTAGGGAGGTTTCTGTTAAGTAGGGGTTTAAAGAATTAGATTGCTTGCATATAAAACTCTAAAACTATTTAGTGTTGGTTAAAAAACAAACAAACATTTTCAACAAATATCAACTTGTTGCTCTGTTATGTCACATAAGCTATGTTATGTAACATATTAATTTAAGAGAATGTTGTTATGCCAAAAGGATCGAGTGGACGTATAGTCATCGAGGTCGAACCAGACTTTAAAGATGAGTTATATACTGTCTTAGAAAAAGAAGGTTTAAATATGAAAAGTTGGTTCATTGCCAATGCACAGTTTTTCTTACAAAACCGTTCCCAGCTTAGTTTGAATTTCGTGCGGGAAGAAGAACCTAATTATAAAAATATTAGGGACAATAATAACTAATGAAAACACCTACAAAATCAGTAATCTCACAATTTAATCCTGATAAAGTAGCTTTTGGTCGCCATGAAACATTCGCATTGCGCTATAGCTGGCTGACTAAAGGTCTACATGCATTAAAAAAAGATCCAAAGTTATTCGACAGCGATGATGCTGTGGTTACATTGGGCGTTGGTAAAAATATGGTTGCAGCTATACGCTATTGGTTGCGGGCCTGTCAGTTAATAACACCTAGTAAGCCTGATGAAATCACAGATATCGGAAGAATGCTCTTCGATATAAATGAAGGATTAGATCCTTATTTAGAAGATGAGGCAACTATCTGGCTAATACATTGGCTCTTGGCTACGAACACAGAACTAGCAACAGCTTGGTATTGGTTCTTCAATAAATATCACAAGCCGGAATTTACAGGACAGGAACTACATACCGCATTAGGTGACTTTGTTAAAGAGCGTGTTATAGATAAACGCCGACCTTCTGCAAGTACACTCAAGAATGATGCTTTATTAATTCCTCGGATGTATACGCAGTCAAAGGGGAATACTCGAACACCATTAGAAGAGGCACTGGATTCTCCACTTGCTCTTTTAGGCTTGGTAAACCAATCAGCAGGCGGTCGAGCTTTCTATTCCAAACCATCTGCGAGGCCTGGCCTTCCTTTAGGAATATTCGGTTTTGCAGTGTCTCAAATGATGGAAGTGCGAAATTTAACTGCAATTCCTATAGAAGAGCTAATGTACAGTCGAAATGATTTTGTCTCACCAGGCTCAGTGTTCCGCCTAACAGAGACAGACTTAATTACAAAACTTGAACTTATGGTTGCCTATAAACCAGGTGGATTTGAAATACGGGAGACTGCAGGTATACATCAGCTTTATCGAATCAAAAATATTAATCCCATGTCATATGTTAAAAAACATTATGCAGATACAGAGAAAGGTATAGCAGCATGAGCTTACACGATTTCGTTAAAGTAAATACGCACTATACGCGCTCAATTAATTTAGAGCGTGACGCCAACTCAATTGATGTAGTTAAGGCATATATCCCCACATCAAGAGCTTTAAGGACGTTAGCCCGGGTTGCAGAGGGCTTCTCTTCTGAACTAACTCCAAGGGCATGGTCACTAATAGGACCATATGGCTCGGGTAAATCATCCTTTTCTGTATTTGAGTCGCAGCTGTTATCGAATCCTAGTGATGAGAGAACCCATGCAGCATTACAAGTGCTAAAAAAGGCTGATAAGGATCTAGCAGCAAAATACGTCAAAGAAATAAAAGGCAGTGATGGATATTTAAAAATACTGATCACTGGTGCACCGGAGTCACTTTCAAAGAGACTTATGAAGGGGATTTATGAAGCAACGGAAGAGTATTGGGCAACCTTACCTGGAAAAAACCCAAAAATAATAGATAAGCTAAAATCCGCAGCTAGAAAAGAAGTATCGACAAGCGAGTTAATAGAATTAATTACTGAACTTCAAGAAGCGCTCGCTAATAAACGTTGTAAAGGTATCCTTCTCATCATTGATGAGCTAGGCAAATTTCTAGAATATGAGGCTCGTCATTATGGTGCCAATGATATTTACCTTTTACAGTCTTTAGCGGAGCATGCATGTAAAGGAAGCGAAGCAAACCTATTCCTGTTTGTAATGCTTCACCAAGCATTTGAGCAATATGCAAAAGGGTTAGGAGAAAATCTTAAGAACGAATGGTCGAAGGTTCAAGGCCGTTTTGAAGAGGTGCCTTTCCTTGAGTCTGCAGAACAAGTTCTTAGAGTAGTGTCTGCCGCTTTTGAATATGATTTTACGAAAAAATATAGAGATGTCTTAGTTGATAAGACTCGAAAAGTTGTCGAAGTTCTTGTTAAAGAAGATGCAATTCCTAGCTCGCTCAAGCTTAGTGAGGCTGTTGAGCTCTATACCAATAACTATCCTTTACACCCAGTGAGTGCAGTAATACTGCCTCTTTTATGTCAAAAAGTGGCTCAAAATGAGCGTACGCTTTTCAGCTACCTAGGCAGTCACGAAGAATTTGGCCTACAACACATGTTACATGTGATGAATAAGCTGGGTGACTATATCTACCCACATAACATCTACGATTACTTCATTACCAATCAACCAGCAGTGTTAGGCGACTATTTAACACATCGACGTTGGGCAGAAGTGGTTACGGCTATTGAGCGTTTAGGGGATGCTACAGAGGAAGAGATTAATGTTTTAAAGACTATTGGTGTATTAAATATTATTGGTAGTAAAGGTGGTCTTAAAGCATCTAAGGCAATCCTTGAAACGTGTTTGCCCGCTAAGGATTTAGTAAAAACCGCGCTTAAATCACTACAAGATAAGTCGATTATTAATTATCGGCGGTTTAATAGTGAGTTTCGTGTCTGGCAAGGGAGTGATTTCGACTTAGAAGAGGCAGTACAAGAGGAAATCAATAATGTCGGTCAATTCTCACTTGCTGAGGAATTGAATACCGCAAAATCTATGCTGCCTATAGTCGCTCGGAAGTACACAATTCAGACAGGCGCATTAAGATATTTTGTTCCAATATTTGTGGATGCAAAAAACTACGAAAATATAGAAGTTCAGAGTGATGATGCACGCATTATATTTTATCTTGCCTCAGACCAAGATGATGAGAAAATATTTCACGAAAAAGTAGTTTATCAGTTCTCAGAATTGGATGTTGTCGTACTCAGCAAAAATGGAGCACAGCTGAGAGAAGCAGTAACAGAGACACTTGCTTTGAATCGTGTAAGAGCAAATCGTCAAGAGCTGAATAGTGATCCCGTTGCTAAGAGGGAATTTGAAGATCGCCTAACAGCAGCTTTGCAGTCAGAGAATCAATTACTTCAAAGCTTGATTGACTCACCAGCTAATAGCATCTGGTATCATAATGAATACGAATATGTGGTTACCAATAAACGCACTATGCAAGAGATGCTCTCAGAAGTTTTAAATCAGGTTTATAGTCAAACACCCAAGATATTTAACGAGTTGATTAACCGTGATAAACCATCAGCCCAGGCCAATGCTGCACGCAATAAACTGCTATATGCCATGCAAAATCATGCCAGTGAGGAAGACCTTGGTATAGAGAAATTTCCTCCTGAGAAGGCTATATATCGCTCAGTTTTGCGTGAGACAGGTTTGCATCAACTTTCTGAAAATGGGAATAGCTGGCAGTTAGGTGAACCTTCAGATGATGGTCGTAAAGATCGTTCAAATATTCGACATGTTTGGCAAAGAATTAATGAATTTTTGGATAGCACTGAAAAAGAGGCTAAATCTTTTGCTGATTTAAATTCAGTATTGCTAGCACCACCCTATGGTGTAAAAGCAGGCTTGCTACCAATTTTCTATGTTGCTGCCTACATGGTCTATCAACATGAACTAGCCCTCTATGAACAACGCAGATATCGGCCATATTTTACGGAGGAAATGATAGACCGGTTTGTGAAGCGACCTGACGAGTACCAAATTCAGCGCTTCAGAATAACGGGTCTACGAGCCTCAATATTTAAACAGTATTCAAAGGTAATGCATGGTGATAGTCAAACCAGAACCTTATTAGAATTAGCTAAGCCTTTAGCAAGCTTTATGGGGGCATTGCCTGAGTATACTCAAAAGACGAGGCGTGGATTATCAGAGAAAGCGATAAGAGTTCGGACTGCCTTTAATTTAGCTAAATCACCAGAACTACTCTTATTCCAAGAATTACCTAATGCATTAGGGTTTAGTGATCTCGACCTAGAACCTAGTGAAGATAGGCTAGAAGGTTTTTCTCAGTCTCTGACAGAAACACTTAGAGAGCTGAAGAATAGCTACGATAACCTTTTAGAAAAGCAAAAAGAGATGCTCTCACAAGCCTTTAATATTGATCCCAAGCTCCCATTGAATGAAGTAAGGCATATCGTTTCTGGTAATTGTCATGGTTTAGAAAACTATACAGTTGACACCCAAGGTCTCAAAGCCTTCATTATGCGATTGAATAAGAGTACTGGCACGGATGAGGAGTGGTTTGAAAATTTACTTATGTTCCTAGGTAATAAGCCAACTAAGAAGTGGTTAGATGGTGATCAGGATACCGCTGAATATAGGCTTACCGATTTATCTAGACGGGTTATAGATCTAGAGAAATTAAGGCTGCATGAAAAAGATCGAATTGCGAACACTAATGGTGATTTTGAAGTTTATTTACTACGAAGTATTAAAAAGGGTGGGGAAATTCAGGATGAGGTGGTTGCAGTAGATGCGAAAAGTGTTAAGCGCATTGCTGATATAAAAGATGATATGCGAAAAAGTTTAGATGAATTGCCAGACAAAGAATTGATGCTAGGTGCTTTGGCAGGCTTAGTAGATGAGTTCCTCGCCGATTATAAAGAACAACAATCAAAAAATAAGAAACCAGTAAAAACTGAAAAACGCTTACGAGAAGAGGCAATTTAAAATGAGCCAAACATATCGAGAGTTAAATGGTGACCCTCAATATCGCCATGTTTTAGGTATATCCGGTGGTAAAGATAGTGCTGCCCTTGCGATTTATATAAAGGAACACCATCCTGATATACATGAGAAAGTTGAATATTTTTTCACTGACACAGGAGCTGAGTTAGAAGAGGTCTACGAATTTCTTGCTAAGCTCGAAGCATATCTTGGTAAGGAGATTCTCAAGCTAAGTAGTGGAAAAGATTTTGAATATTGGTTAAAAATGCACAATGAATATCTGCCATCACCACAGCAGCGCTGGTGCACAAGAATGATGAAGATTAAGCCCTTTGAGGCATTTGTTGGTGATGATCCTGTTGTCAGTTATGTAGGAATTCGTGCAGATGAGAATCGCGAAGGATACGTTAGTCAAAAGCCAACAATAAAAGCAGTTTTCCCGTTTATTGAAGATGGCTTAGTTCGAGATGACATTTTCCAAATTCTAGAAGATACAGTCGGAATACCTGAATATTATAAATGGCGATCTCGTTCAGGTTGTTATTTTTGCTTCTTTCAGCGCCAGGATGAGTGGCTTGGTTTAAAAGAAAATCATCCTAAACTATATGAGCAAGCTAAAGAGTTTGAAAATCGAGTTAGAACAAAATTCGACTGGAAAGAGGGTGAAGTAGAATTTGGTGGCCACGGATATACCTGGAGCTCACAAGGTGCTCTTGATGAATTAGTTGCTAGAGCATTAAAGCGAAGAGAAGAAGGAAAATTAACAAATAAAACTTCGAGTGAGCGATGGCAGGATGTGCTTCGTTATCAAGAAGAAGATGATGATCCTGAAGAACAGGCATGTGTTATTTGTAGTTTGTGATTTCATTAATTAAGTATTTAAAATATAAAAATGAATAATAAAGATCTTACTATAGTTACAATTTTGAGAAATATGAGCTATGAGGGGATCTCAAGAATAATGGATGGAGCTATTTTAAACATAATAAATGAAGTTGATAGTTCACCAGATTTGAAAAAATTAGTTGAAGTTGTAGTAGATATATACGGAGAGGCTTATTTTTTATTAAATGCGAAAAAGAGAAAAATACTTTTTGAATACCTTCGGGAAGATGATGCAAATAATATTTGTCAAATATTAGATGCAAATACAGATAGTGACCCATGGGAGGCACTAAATCGAATTAACCTGACTCGAGAAAGAAAAGAAAAACTATTTAAATATTTTAAAATTGAACCCACCGAAGATATAAATACAATTGAAATCGCACCGGATGCTACAGTAGTTTCTCCAGAATACGGTCTTTTTAAACATCAGGAAAATGCAGCCAAAAAGGTTAAAGATATTATAAAAACTCCGCGTAATAGAGTTTTATTGCATATGCCAACAGGCTCAGGGAAAACACGAACATCCATGAGCGTTGCTTGCGATTTTATTCGCAATCAAATTGATACGCGTGGTGAGCAGATTGTTATCTGGTTTGCTGACACAGAGGAGTTATGTAATCAGGCTGCTGATGAGTTTGAAAAAGCATGGAAGCATCTTGGGGTTGGTGATACAAACTTATATCGTCTATTTGGCGAAAGCAAACTATCATTTGGTGATATAAGTAATGGTTTGGTGGTGGCCGGGTTGCAAAAACTAAATAGTGTTATAGGCAATGATCAAAGAGGGTTTTATGAATTTGGTAAAAAGGCAGGGTTGTTGATTTTTGATGAGGCACATAAAGTGTTGGCTGACACCTATCAACGTATAATAGAAGTATGCCAAACGGTTGGTTCATCAGCACTGTTAGGGTTGTCAGCTACCCCAGGAAGGTCAACGTTTGATATAAATGAAAACAGGAAATTTGCTGAGTTTTTTCAATATCATAAGGTGGTGCTAGAAATAGAAGGTTATGAAAATCCGGTAGAATATTTGCAACAAGAAGGCTATCTTGCAAACACTTTTTATCACCCTCTACCTTACAGTCCAGAAGAATTAAAAATAACTGAAAAAGAACTGAAAATTTTGACGAGCGGCGAGGAAGTGCCTAAAACCATCTTGAAGCAGTTGGGAATTGATTCTAAGAGGAATATATTAATATTAAGTCTTGCATTGGAGTTAGTTAAAGATAAGAGAAAAATTATATTGTTTGCGTGCTCGGTAGAAAATGCTGAAGCATTATACGCGTTGTTGAAATATAAAGATGTGTCAGTTGGGTTGGTGACATCTGAAACTGACGCGTTAACAAGAAGAGATGCAATAGAAAAATATAAACATGGAAATATCGATATACTTGTGAATCATGGTGTGTTAACAACAGGTTTTGATGCACCAAAAACAAATGCTGCAATTATAGCGCGGCCAACAAACTCATTAACATTATTTAGTCAAATGGTTGGCAGGGCAACTAGGGGAGTTAAAGCAGGCGGAAATGTAGAGAGCAATATTTATGTGATTAATGATGCGCTGCCAGGGTTTCGTAACATGGCTGAAGCCTTTAGTCATTGGGATGATGCATGGGTTGAAAGGGAGTGAATATAGTGACTAACAGAGAACAAAAAATATTTCCAATATCACTTGTAATGGAGTCAATGAAGGATAGTGGTTATAAGGATGCTGCGCATGCCGTAGCTGAATTAATCGATAATAGCATACAAGCAGGTGAGCTTTTAGATAGACCTGTCGAAGTCGAATTGATTTGTTTAGAGGAAAATAGCCTATTAAGAGACAGACAGAGTAGTCGCATAAATAAAATTGCTGTTTATGATAATGCTGCTGGTATGTCACCAGAAGTTCTTCATATGGCATTAGCTTTTGGTGAAGGGACAAGGCGCGGTGCAACAGAAGGTATTGGCAAGTTTGGTATGGGGTTGCCAAATGCATCCATATCTCAATGTTGTCGTATAGACGTATGGTCATGGCAAAATGGTAAATGTTTTCATGCCTGTTTAGATTTAGAAGAAATTATTATGAATAATCAAGATACATTGCCATATCCAAAAGAAAAACAAATACCAAAAGAATGGAGGGGAAGAATTGCTAGTGACATTATGGAGAGCGGTACATTGATTGTTTGGTCGAAGCTTGATCGTTTAAAGTGGAAGCGCCATAAAGCATTCTTTATGAATACTGAGTTTATCGTTGGCCGTATGTATCGATATTTTTTAAATGACGGAAAATGTAAAATTCGAATGGCTGCATATTCTACTGAAGAAAAGATATTCGATGAGCATGTCAAACAAAATGACCCCCTTTATCTAATGGAAAACACTAATACGCCTGTGCCATTTGATTTGAAGCCAGGCTTTATTCAATATGGTGATGAAGAAAAAATACCTGTTATTCACAACGGTAAAGAGTATTTTGTCTACCTGAAGTTTTCCATTGCTGACCACGCGTTTAGAAAAAATCACAATCGTTATTATAAAGACAAGAGTTATAATGATGCAGGTGCCACGCCTTTTGGTAAACATTGTGGTAAAAATATGGGGATATCTGTCGTACGATCAGGTCGAGAGCTTGAATTGAATAATTCTTTTAATATTCACTACAACCCAAAGGAGAGGTGGTGGGGAGCAGAAATTAGATTTGATTCAGCGCTTGATGATATATTTGGAGTTACTAATAACAAACAAGCTGCGACAGCATTTAAGCAACTCACAACAAGCGAAATAGCGAATGAAGAAGATATAAGCAAGTCTGAAGTAAAAAATTATTTAAAAGAAGATAATGATCCACGTTACTATGTTCTTGAAATATCTGAGTCGATATCAAGTAAGCTTGCAGCATTACGCAAAGAAATTGACAGACAAAGAGAAGGTGCGAGAACAAAGGACGATACTACTAAAACTGATACTGCAGAAAAAGCCGCCACTGAAGCAGCGAAAAAAGATGGCGAAAAGGGTGTTAGTGATATTAAGAACGAAAATTTGACAAAGGAAGAGAAAGAGAAAGAGTTAAAAGAAGAGCTAGAAAGAGACGGCGTGTCGCCTGATGATGGAGACATGAAAGAGGTTATACAAGCGGCATTGAATGATGATGCGAAATTCATAATAGCATTTAGTGACTTACGTGGTGCTGATATTATTTTTGATGTAACTCAGCCCGCAGGGAAATTAAAAGTAACCATTAATGAGTCACACAGCATATACAAGCATTTGATTTCTTACCTTAAGGAAAATGATAATACATCATTTGACATAATAAAATTGTTATTTGCATCATGGGCGCTTATGGAAGATCGCGAACAGGATGAATATGGTCGCGATCAGTTGTTAGAGGTAAGGAAGGAATGGGGGCAATATGCAAAAAAAATGATTAGTGAATATCTTAAATAATAATAGTTATGTCATTAATTCATTCATTCAATAATGAACCATTTTTTCGTATCCGAGACTGTTTAAACACAGCACATAACGAGATTGTAGTGTTTTCGCCGTACATCAACGTTGAGTCTATTAAAGAATTAGAACTAAATCCGGCATTAAAATGTACAATTGTAACTACTTTAAGGTTAAGGGACCTGTTGTCTCGCTCGTCAGATATCGAGCTTTATCCGTACGCAAAAGAAAAAAATATTAAAATATTTATTCACAACAAAATACATCTGAAAGTATTTATGGCAGATTGGGAGAAACTAGTATTTGGAAGCTCTAATTTAACTAAAAATGGACTTGGTTATAGTAATAATTATAATTACGAGTTAAATGGTGAATTAGATAAATTAGATTCTCGAACTATCTACTATTTTCGAAAAATTATATTCGAATCCAAACTTATGGATGATGAAATGTACGCATATGTCAAGGATATGTATGATAAAGAAGAAAATATCGATGAAAATCACGAGATAGAGTTGGAACAACTAGAAACACATACAGAAAAAGAATTTTTGATTTCATCTTTACCAATGTCAAAGGATATTAAATTATTACATTATCTGTTGAACAACAATTATATAGGTGGTGAACCAATAGATGTTAATTGTGCAATTCATGATCAATTACTGTATGACCTACCAATAAATTTAGAGCTTGAACAGTTTTTAGGTACTCTAAAAGAGAGATTTTTTCAGTCAAAATTCATCACAAGACTCTTACACTATATTGATGAAGAAGACAGGAGATTTGGTTCTATTAAACAATGGATACAAGACAACTGTGCTGATGTGCCAGTCCCAAGCAGAAAAGATTTAACAGGAAATATACAAGTATTATATAGCTGGATTGTTGAGTTGAGTGAAGGGCAGTATGTTATGGATAGACCAAATCATTCTCAAATTATTCGAAGGGTATGGTAATGAACTTAGATGGAACTAAAAAAGATAATATTATTATTGGTATGAGAGTTATAGTTAATCCTCAAAACGATAGAACAAGACAGCAATTGGTTAATGGTAGTGTTTCTGAAATATTGACAAAGTCAGATACACATTCGCATGGAATTTTAGTTAAGTTAGATGATGGGACGATAGGGAGAGTTAAAAGTATTTCTGCTAATCATAAACCACAAAACAATTCATCAAAAAATTCTGACAAGCCTGCAATCACGTTGTCGGATCTGATCAGAGAAGGCGAAAATCAATTTGTTGAGTTTAAGTCGAGTATTCTATGGAGTAAGTTTAAAAATAAAGAAGAAATTGAAAAGTCAAAGTCATATGAATTAAAAAAATATGGCCAGAATGCATCTAAGTTTATTATCGCAAAATCTCTTTGTGGTTTTTTAAATTCAGAAGGTGGGACACTAATTATTGGTGTGAAAGAAGTCAAAGAATCAGACGAAGTTGAAATTATTGGGGTTGAATCGGAGTATTCTAAATTAAAAGATAAAACCCAGGATGGGTATAGACGGATGGTATTGGATGAGATTATTAAGCCATATTTACCATCGCAAGTATTCAATCATTTTAACGAATACTTATCATTCTGTTTTGAAGAAATTGATGGAAAGTTAGTATTTGGTATTATCGTTAAACCATCTGATGTAAGAGTGTTTGTAAAAATATCAAATGAAGATATCTTTTTTGTCAGGATTGATGCATCAACTCGACAGGTGGCTGGACCTGATATGGTTGATTATTGCGCAAGAAGATTTAAGTAAAGTCTGATTTGTTTTCTAGAGGTTGAGGTTCGTATTCGCCACTATAATCAAAAAAGTCTATATCCTGATCTCGCATTTTGATTTTTATTCTTTCTATTAACATTGGGATACTTTTAGTCCAATCATCATATCTGAGTAATGTTACTTTCCCTGAAGTAATGTGAATTTTTATCAAATCAACATCTTCAATGTCGCCATAGAGTTGTGTCGCGCAACCAATATATACGCGCAAAGTGGAAGGGAGTCGGTTGATTAGCGAGCTATGTAAAGTATAAGAATGTGTACCGTCTAAGAAACCTGTTTTTAGCTTCTTATAGGCATTGATGCAAGCAACTTCAATATTGTCAGGGTTTCCAACAGAGTAGAGTAGTTCTGTTGCTATTTCTATTGCCTCAGAATAGCTGGTGAAAAATACCTTAATATCTCGCTTGAGACTTTCTGGCATATGGGTGTAAGGTTTTCTTCTGTCAAACAAGCCTAGTGCAAAATAAACTAGTAAATCACGTTGTCGCTCTTTTTGTGCCTTGATAAAATCATCATCACCATAGGCTTCTACTAGTGAATCAAATGCCTTTTTGTGTGAACCAGCAACGCTGCGAACACGATCAGAAAATTCAAATTCAGAATTAGCGGGTATACGTCCAAGATCTAGACATGTTTGCCAGAAGTCATTGAAAAGCTCGGAGTATTTCTCGATCTTATCTTTTGTTAGAGTTGTAACAGTTTCTCGACGTTCACGTTGAGTAATATGTTTCCAAGTGTGTCTATTTTTCTGTCGCTCAGATAAGAAAAGCTGCTCTTCATCTTTATCCCTAAATATGAAAAATACACCAGGCCCAGCAGCAATGACATTTTCTTTCAGTGTGGTTTCAATGTAGCTTTTGAGTTCTGATTGTGAATAGTATTTTTGGAAGGTATTTCGAGATGTAATAACACCATCCTTATAGGGAGAAAATTGTGAAATAACAGATTCACCTGCGATCATGGCTGAAACTGAGAGAATTTTCTTTGTATGATTGAAGGCATCTCGAAGTGTAGAGTCACGCTCTTTTCTATCTTCAATGACATTGATGACATAGCCTAGATTCACAATATCCGCTTTCTTCTTCGGTTGCTCAGCACGATAGACTGGATCCCAGGCATACACGTCAATTCCATGTGCCTCTAATTCACGGACATCATCACCTTTACCGCAGCCATAATCAAAAATAGAAAAATTCCCATCAAAATAGCGATGTCGGGCAAGTAATTGCATAGGTACGGAGAGGCGGTCACGGTCAATAGCCGTACGATGACGTTCTACTTCGACCTTACCTGCAACAGGTGGTGGTTGATTAACAGGGGCATCACATTTCGGTATTAAACGACCATTTTCCAGAGTATATCCTTTTCGGCTAATAAGGCGTTCCCATGATTGCTTAAAACCAATAGTTTTCGTGTTTTCATAAAGACCCGCTACCTCACCTTCCTTTGTAATAGCTTTAAAAGCCTCAATGGATGGGTGATCAGATTTTATAAACGTTTCTTTCCGATGCAGTATTGGTGGGTTTTCTGAATTGATATAACTAGCTTTACGGTATGTCCCTTGTTCTAGATTTACCGTATAGCTTGTATGAAGTGCAGGGTATGATTCTTCAAAAAATTCAGGGTAGTAAAGAAGTGCGACTTTGTGATCACGTTTGAAGAATTTTAGGATATTCCAATCTTCATCTTCGAGCTCTAGGTCTATTACGGCCTTGGCTAAATGAGCCCCGAGTTTTTTCGGAAGTATATCCAGTGCAGATTCATGCAAATAGACAGCATCAGGCAACTGTTTCCCTAGAGGGATTTGTTTGACTAGTGCTTTGTAGTCTTTGAACTCCATCTATAAACTTAATCAGCCAGAGTATAGATACCTTGACCTAATGACTTAAACATTATGATTTTTACCTTAGGGTTGGCATCAGATCTCTCCCGAATGGCCTGGCTCATCACGCCTTTCGGGTTCTTTGCACCAAATGAGTATAAATTCTGTCTTATTATCTCATCGTAGATTTCCTGAACATTCAATGGCTTACTAGCAGATCTGAGTACACTTTGAGCAGCTTCAGCGATAGTCATGGATATTCCCTCTGGTTAATAGAGATAGACATAGGTATTTTATAGAAAAATACTAACAGAAACCATTTATAAGGGCTTTATTAATTACTAATAAAGCAATTGTTTAGGAGGTGGGTATTTGGAAAAGTGGCTCAACAAATACTACAGAAATTGGATACATAAACCGCAATCAACAGCAAAATTTTGGTCACAGAGGTGTTAGTGGTACTGACCATGGTCAAGTAGCATATAAATTAAAATGTATGTTATGTGAGTATGAATACGGTGCAAATGGTACTGATATATTTCAGAGAAAATGCCCAAGCTGTCAGGGTGGGGAAGCTGGTATAGATTTCTAAACTATTAGGGAGTTAGTTATGGCAATTGTTAGAAAACTAGAACAATTATTGCTGGAAAGAGATTCAAAACACACTGAGGTGGAGTGTACATATTCAATTATTAACGAAAGAGATGGAGACTATTTGCAGGTTGATACGTATGGTTCTAAATCACGACAAGAGCAGGGCAAGAAAAGTCAATCAATAAGATTTTCGCCAGAAGCAATTCGCCAATTGAAAGAAATTATTAATAAACTGTAATTTATTGTAGGTTGGCCAACATAAAACCTGAGTAAAGATGGATATTATATAACATTAGTAACAGCTGCTCTTTGATCCAGGTTTTTTATTGTTGAAATATAATAATATTAATTTTATTTGAGAATTAGTAATAATATGGGCAAACCAGATTCAAAAGAAACAGAACCGCTATTTTGGGCTTATGGCCATGCCGTTTATGCAGCCCAACTGCTGGAAAGGGGGATGAGATTATTGCTTGAAATAATTCGAAAAGAGCGAGAGAAATCTGGGGTGGAAAATACGGGACTTCAACTTGAGGATATTGATTCAATAAAAATGCTAGGAATCCTATTTAAAAGTGTTAAAGAAGTTGAGCACATAACGAATTCAGAAGAAAAAATCATTTATAAAGCAATCAAGTGTAGAAATATACTGGTTCACTCGTATTGGAGTGAGAGGCAAATAAGTGCGACTTTAACACCCGAAGGTAGAAAATGGTTGATTGATGACCTGATGAGGCGAAAAGAAGATTGTAGAAAAGCTGAAGATATTATTTCGTCTTTGATAGATAGATACCTATCAATACATGGCACAACAATAGAAGCATTAGCAATACCACTATATGAAAAATGGCAAAATGATGAGCTGCCACCAGATGATGTTATACATTAGGTTAAATAATAATTTTAAAGTAGGCACCATAAACCCCTAGTTAACGGAAATAACGACAGAATAAAAAACGGGGTAAGAACACAATTGTTGATAATTTTATTTAATTCTGTGTTCTGAGCCTGGTTGTAGATATATTTGAATAATGGAAACGAGTAGTGACTGTTCGTTTTAAGTAAATAGTATAATTGCGGTGTCTGTGAGCCTGTTTTATCAACAGCTTTAAACCCCACTAGAGCGGGCATCCCTGTTCAGTCCTCTTCTAATCTAATCAGTGTTCTTTAGCGATTTTTCTCTAATATGCAACTGAGCCGTTATAAGCTGGGTGGATTGTCTTACCAGAACTATTTGATGATAGTAATCAAACTGTGAATCTTCTGTGATAAATCTGTGATAAATAAATGTCTAAATTACTAGTGTCGAAATTGGGATATTTTTTAGGGGGTAGTTCTCCTTATTCAAAATTAATATTTTTATTTTGAAGGGTGTTCAATATAAGCCCTACTTTTAGTCATATATCAACATGAGGATATAATAGAATGAAGCATAATCTAACAAAAACCACCTTTGCATCGGCTGTAATTGCGGTTGCAATGAGCTCAACAGCTTGTGCTGCAACGTCACCTGCAGGCAGTCACGGGGCTGCGATCAGTGGTGGAGATAAGGTACATTGCTATGGCGTGCATTCATGCAAAGGCAACTCAGATTGCAAGACTTCTGAGCACGCTTGTAAAGGTCATAACAAATGTAAAACCCATGGTTTTAAAGGTATGAAAGCAAAAACCTGTTTAAATAAGGGTGGCACCATTTCAGACATCAAGTCCTGATTATAACGATATGAAGGATACAGAAATGACTTCCGGTTTTGGCCTTGGGCTACGTACTCAACATTACAATGATTTTTTAGCTGAGCCGCAGCCTGTGGACTGGCTTGAAGTCATTTCTGATAATTATATGGTCGATGGCGGAAAACCATTGGCCATGCTCGATCAAATTCGCGCCAATTACCCGATGGTGATGCATGGGGTATCGATGTCAATCGGCTCAGTGAAGGGTTTGGATAAAGAATATTTACATAAACTCAAGAAACTGGAGCAACGTATTGAGCCAATGTGGGTCTCCGATCATTTGTGTTGGACAGGGGTTCATGGACGTAATATGCATGATCTGTTACCGCTGCCGTATACACAAGAAGCCCTGCAAGTGGTTAAACGTAACGTTGAACAGGCACAGGCGGTGCTGCAACGTCCGCTGGTGTTAGAAAACGTTTCCAGCTATGTAGAATACGAGTCATCTGAAATGACCGAATGGGAATTCCTGGCAGAAGTTTGCAAGGCAACAGGTTGTCGATTATTACTCGATATTAATAATATCTATGTCAGCGCCTTTAACCATGATTTCTCACCTATCAGCTTTATAAAAGGGGTGCCGGTTGAGAGTGTTACCCAGTTTCATTTAGCGGGCCATCAAAACAATGGTGATCATTTAGTTGATACGCACGACCATCCAGTTTGTGACGGCGTTTGGGACCTCTACCGCCAGGCACTGATTCACTTTGGTTATGTGCCAACCATGATAGAGCGTGACGATAATATTCCGACATTGGCTGAGCTTATCGATGAACTGAATATGGCCCGGGCGGTTGCCGATGATGTGCTAAATACAAAAGTTGCCCTATGAACCCCAGGTTTTTTTATGAAATTAGCTGAATTACAAACCAATTTTCAGGATGCCGTGTTCGATGCCGAGTGTAAGGACAGGGACTGGATTAAAGGATCTGCTCGGGGTTTATCATCTCGAGACCGACTGGATATTTATCACAACGCCTACCGACTCCGCTTGATAGATGTCTTGCTGGATACATTTGAACATACCTCTATCTACCTGGGTGATGACTGGTTTAACCAGCTTGCTGCGGACTATGTTCAGCTGCACCATTCGACATACAACAATATTGGCTTGTATGGCAAAGACTTCCCCAGCTTCCTTGCTGAACGATTTCCCGAAGATGGGGAAGTCTCAGAACTGGCATTAATGGACTGGACATTAAGAAGAGCATTTGATGGCGCTGATAGTTCTGTCATGACTCAAGAGGACCTGCAGCAGCTTGTCAGTGTGGAAAGTACCGGCATCCTTTTACAAGCGGTACCGACAATGACTATTTGTACACAACACTTCAATACCCTCGATATTTGGCATGCCATCAATCAGGATCAGACGCCGCCTGTTGTAGAACAGCTGCCACAACCCATCGATATCTTGATTTGGCGTAAAGGTCATTCACCCCATTTTCGGAGTCTCACAAAGATTGAAGCCATCGCAATAGACCGTGTCTGTTCCGAAGGCACGCTTGATGCTATTGGTGTGACGCTGGAAAATGAATTTCCTGATGTCGATGTTGCGACTGAACTTGGGGTCATGCTACATCGCTGGCTAGATGAAGAGCTTATCCAAAAGCCGGGGTCAGTACACAGCTGTTGCTAACAATATGAACTACTGTGCTCTAACCTCGTTATCAATCACCAGATCATAGAGCGCTGTATTAAAAAGTGGGTACCTCCTAGATCCCTTTTATTTACACCCGGTATAAGTGAGTCGGGCGGCAGGGCTCAGTTGCTGTCTTAATAATAAGGGACAGACTACGATTAAACATTTGCAACAACCGTTTATGGTCTGTAGAAATCAATATTGTCAGTATTCCCCTTCCATAAACCCCTGGTTAACGGATACCACTACTTATAGAAAAATTATTAAAATATCTCCAAGCCAGAATCCATATAGAAAAAAAGGTTTGATTTTGAAAAAAGATTTAATGCTTGAAGAGGCTTTCAATCAATGTGAATCTCAAATATCAAATAACACAGAGGAGATTTACAATGATTTTTTTAAGTTTAATGATCGCGTTTTGTATTGCCGCTGTATGTATCATTATTGCAGGTAATATTATTTAATAGATAATATGTTGAAAAACGGGCTAGAAGCGCAATTCTTTTGAATATTAAGGGTTTCGAATATTTGTGTTTGTTCTTTTCTAGTCCAATTATTTGGCTGGCCGTTAAGAATAAAATAGGGGTGATAATCCATTCATGAACAAAGTTTTGTATAGCCTCATCATAACCATGCTGATGGCAGCATGTTCAGACAATTCTCAGGAAAAACCCTATATCAGAAAACCTGTGACAATTGATATTCAAAAAACGGCTGCTTGGGATGGCTTTATTAAAACCAATGAAACTGAGAATGACTGTAAAGACTTTGTGTTGACCAGGAAGGATGTGAATGAGTTTTTCATGGTGGCGCAAGAGGAGACAGAGCGGGCGTATTCACAAAGTCAGGTAATGTCGCGCTGCTTCACTGAAGGTGAGCTTACCTTACCCAGAAAGTATAAGGCAAAATGGCGAATTGATCGGGCCCGGCGTGGGATTCTGATGGTTGAGAATGATCAGACATATTTCTTTTATTGTGATTCATGTGGCAGCAGGAAATATGCCGAACGTCGATGAGGCTATGAGAAAATACGTTAGTACAATAGCTTTCCCAGTCCCGATTTATCACTGCTAATATAGTCAATAAAAACAATAAGTTATAAAATTTTCACCAATAGAAATAATATAAATACTTATTTCAACATACGTTGAAAAGCTTGTTAATAGTGAAAATGATGTTATATTTCACTAAATAATGTTATTTCAACAAAGGCTGAAAGTATCTCTAGTAGTAAAAAATATGAAAACTGAAGTCGAAATTATCAATGAATCAAAATTGGCGTTTGAGGATATTCTTGGGCCATTGCCTTTTGTGAACAGCTCTAATTTTCAAATTGAGGTCAAGCTAGATAACAACCGACGTGCAGATTTCGTCGCTTCTTTGGATGTTGAGGGTCGGAAAATAAAGCTCATTGGAGAAGTGAAGCGAAATTTGCAGCCCCGGTATGTGCTCGATGCTGTCCGCCAGGTGAAAGAATATTGTAGCTATATTATCGGTGAGCCTGTTTACCCGGTTGTGGTATCTGAGTACATTTCGCCACGCTCTGCAGAAATACTGATTAATGAAAATGTGAGTTACTTTGACCTGACAGGAAACTGCCGTCTTAGCTTTGCCAATGTGTATATTGAAAAAGAAGCTAAGGCGTCAAAAGTCGTAGAAAAGAGAGGCATAAAATCTTTATTTGGTTTGAAGTCATCACGCATGTTGCGATTAATGTTAAATGGACCAATGCGCCCATGGCATGTCAAAGAGCTTTCGAAAAGAACGGAACTGAGTTTTGGTCAGGTAAGTAATATCCGACGAGCATTATTAGATCAGAAATTCGCCATAGAATCGGAGGAAGGGGGAATTCACATAGATCAACCTGGTGCATTATTAGAACAATGGAAATGGGTTTATAAGAAAAATGTCATAAATAATCAAAGTTCTTATTACACATTATTACCAACAGAAGACCGGTTGGATGCTGTAAAAAGTGCGATGGATGAGGCCAATAAACAGGGTGCTGGGATAATGCTGAGCGGGGTGAGTTCTGCTAAGTGGCTGGCGCCGTTTGTTAAGTCATCATCAGAATATTTTTATGCGGATAAGTCTGGTATTGAATTATTAAAGAAACATCTGGAGTTGGAGGCTGTGGCTGTGGGGCCAAATGTAATTATCGATGAGCCTAAAGATTCATTTCTATTTAAAGAAGCTATAGACTGTGCTCCAGAATTGAAGTGTGCAAATGCTGTTCAAACATATCTTGATCTTTATGTGTCAGGAGAACGTGAAAAGGAAGCAGCGGAATATCTTCAATCACATTTGTTGAGAGAACAATGGAAAAATAATTAGGAGTGGGATATGAAAAGGAATTTATTAACTGCTGCGGATTATGGCGATAGAGAGAATCAAGCGGTTTTACAAGTGTTGGTTGAGCTTGCTCAGATATTAGGGTCGCAGAATGAGAATTTTGTGATAGTTGGTGGTTCGGTACCTTCATTGCTATTTGAAAATGCATCACCTGAACATATTGGGACCCTGGATATAGATTTGGACTTAAATCCAGAAGCATTGGGTGACTATGAATATGCTGAGTTGGTAAAAGAACTGGAGAACCATGGTTATCAACGTGATCTCGAGCATTTAAAACCTTTTCAAATGGAAAGAGAAATCGATTTAAATGATGGTGGTATGCCTATAGCTGTGATCATTGATCTTTTAATGCCAAAAGATGCTGAGGTGAAAAAACATAAACCCCCGTTAATTGATGGTTTGAGAGTGCAAAGGATTGATGGTGGAAGTTATGCATTGAGGCATTATCAGGAAATATCAATCGATGGAAAAATGCCGGATGGAAGGCTAAATAAGGTGAAAATATTGGTGGCAACACCGCAAGCATTACTTGTCATGAAAGGCTTTGCACTGGCTGGTAGAGATAAACAAAAAGATGCCTATGATATTTGGTTTTGCGTCAGGAACTATGCGGGAGGGGTTGAGAACTTAGCTGAAGCCTGTAAACCTTTATTAGGTGAAGATGAAGCGAAACAAGCCTATATCAATATCGCGGAAAAATTTAGGTCTGAGGATGATTTCGGGCCAGTTACGGTTCGTCGGTTTTTAGAAAATAGCCCAGACAAATGTGGAGATATGAGTCCTGAGCAAATTCAAACCGATGCTTACTTGAGAGTGAGTAAATGGTGTGAATTATTGGGGATAAAGGGATAAGAACGCCAGGTTAGATAACAATATTCTTTAATGCTAACAAATTTACTTTCAGCATCTGCCTATTATATAAGTTTTATCATGGCCATCATTCTGGTATCTTAGTTCATGATTTCTACTGTTATTAATTTATGAAGCCCCACCATGCTAAAAGCAATCAAACAATTTTTTGACCAAAACATCTCGCAAGATGTGCAGGCCGATAATGACCATCGCCTGAAATTGGCCACGGCTGCGCTATTGGTTGAGATGATGAACCTGGATGGCCAAACCACCGCAGAGGAAATCGAGGCCTTGAACACGTCACTGCAAACCAAGTTTGCGCTGACTGAACAGGAAACCCATGAACTCATTGAACTGGCCAGCGAGGAGGCCAGGCAGGCGGTGGATTTTTATCAATTCACCAGTCTGATTCATAAGCACTTTCCCATGGAGAAGAAAATCAAAATCATTGAATATCTGTGGACGATTGCCTATGCCGATAATCACCTCGATCCGCACGAGGAACATATGATTCGCCGCATTGCCGAGCTATTGTATGTTCCGCACCAGGCCTTTATTAAGGCCAAGCACACGGTGCTGGAAAATCTGAATTCTTAACCAACCTATCTACCCATATTGCGGCATACCCCAGGCCAGATTTTCCAGGCCAGTTAGCTGAATCGTGATCCTTTTGTGATGATTTAACCTCTTAACTTGTTCAGGATAGGGCTATCTTGTTATCTCTGTTTTGCGAATGAGGCATATTATGAATATCAAACAGATTGTATTGTTGCTGACGGCTTTGTTGCTGTCGGTGGGCAACGCCATGGCCGATAAGGCGGTTTTTGCCGGGGGGTGTTTCTGGTGCATGGAGTCGGACTTTGAAAAGCTGGAGGGGGTCACCAATGTGGTGTCTGGCTTTACCGGCGGTAAACTGAAGAACCCGACCTATAATGGCGATCACCGGGGGCATTATGAGGCGGTGGAGATTACCTATGATCCGAAAAAGATCAGTTACCAGGGTTTGCTGGATCACTACTGGGTGAATATCGATCCCTTTGATGCCCGTGGCCAGTTCTGTGATAAGGGCCATGAATACCTGAGTGCCATTTTTGTGGCCAATGCCACCGAGCGCAAGCTGGCGGAACAGTCCCGGCAAAAGGTGGTGAAACAGTTTCCCGATAAAACGGTGGTGACTCCGATCCTTGCGGCCTCGGTGTTTTATCCCATCAAGGGCAAGGAGAGTTATCACCAGGACTATTATAAAAAGAGTCCCATTCGTTATAAATTCTATCGCCTCAATTGCGGTCGCGATTCCCGTCTCAAAGACATCTGGGGTGAGCGGGCCGGGGGCAAGTGAGGCCTTAAGCGCTTAAGCTGTTTTGATTTTTATTCACCAGGCTGTTCAGCCTGGTGACTTTTGTCTCCAGACCTTTCATTCTGATTTTTAACTAACACGTTGTATACTGGCCCGATGCCGGGCGCTTGTTGTTGCGTGCTTTTCTCCATGGGGCTGCCTGGGCGTTTCAAACACGAATAATAGAAATCAAACCACAGGAAGGTTGTCATGCTTCGTAAACTACTTCTCTCTTTAGGCCTTGTGTTGTTACTGCTGGTGGTATCGGCGGGGATATATTTATCGAGTGGGCCGGAGTTTCCAGCATCGACGGATGCCATTATCAAACAACATATCGCGGTTGAGCCACCGCAACTGGTGCTGGGGCAGTCGGGTGTTGTGAAATCGAGTGGTGTTGATATCTGGTATGAGCGGCTTGAGCCATCCAAAGCTGAATTTGCCACTGCCAGAGGCACCGTGCTTTTGATCATGGGGGCCGGGGCGAGCAGCATGCTCTGGACACCGGACTGGTTACAGGCCTTTACAGGCAAAGGTTATCGCGTGATCCGCTTTGATAATCGCGGCACGGGCATGTCGGACTGGATGGCGAACTGGAATAGCCAACAGGCCTATTCCCTGGAGACCATGGCCAAAGATGCCCTGGCGGTACTGGATGCCAATGGTGTTAAACAGGCCCATGTGCTTGGGGTGTCCATGGGGGGCATGATTGCGCAGCGCCTTGCCATCGGTCATGCCGATCGGGTGTTATCCCTTGTGAGTATGTCCACCTCGGCCTATATGTTTGACCCGGATATGCCTGAAGCGGGTATTGGGCTTGGCCTGCAGATGCTGCGCCTGATAGTAAAGTATGCCATGACGGGGACGGAGACTGGCATGACAAAAATGTGGTTGGGGATTGTCGATCTCATGCGCAGTGATAGTTTGAATGATGAGGATGTGCGTAGTGTGACAGGCCTGGTGACCTTTGAAATGCGCAAGCGACGCGGTTTTAATCGCGAGGCCATGCCGCAACACATGGCCGCCATGAAGCTGTCAGGCTCACGACTGGATGAGATGAAAAAAATATCCTGCCCGGTGCTGGTGATTCACGGCACAGCCGATACCTCAGTTGATATCGCCCACGCCAGAAAATACGCCCCCCTGATCCCCAATGCCCGCACCCTGTGGCTGGAAGGAGAAGGGCATTTGTTCAGTAAAAGTAAAAAGGCAGAGATACTGCAGGCGGTGTTTGGTTTGATTGGTGGGTGAGTTGCTGATGATGTCAAATCAGATAAATTATTTTTTCTTATTGTTTGTCAGTATGGTTGTGATGACTTTTCTGATTATTGTCATATGGCATATTCTACATTTTGTTTTATGTAAGAAGTATGACGCTATTTTATTTAAAGAACCATATTTTAGAGAGGCTGAATTAGCAGTTTATAGTTCCTGGCCAATGAGATCTATTTAGATCTATGGGGCACATTGCTTTAGTCGGGATGCCTGGGGTTGCAACTAAAAGACGATTTAAGGGGTTTAAGGCAGAGAGTCAAAATGGATTAGCATTAATTTCCATTAGTCGATTATTGTTGTTAGTTATTCTTCTTGATGTGCTTTGTGTGTCGTTTATTATTATTTACGGTCTTCTTTAGGTAATATTGAAAGTTGTTTAGGTTTTTATTGTTTCTGGTGATGTATTAATAGGGTATGGCGTTAAACAGTTATATAACAGCAAATTTAAACATGTTGATGTTGCAAATCTTATAAAAGTAGATCAAGTATGCAGGTAGGCTCTTCTCTCAGTTCCTCGGATATATTGTTTTTATTTCTTTTGCTGGGTATACCGGGGATATTGTTGCTTTTGATAATCTTCCAACATGTTTTGGGTAGTATCCTGGCAAAAGGCTATGACCCTGATTATTTTAAACCTCCCTATTTTACAGATGGCGAAATAGCTGTTTATAGTTCATGGCCACTATGTTTGCTGCGGTATGCAACATATATAATCTATTCAGGCTTTCCTAAATTACTGTTTCTAAGGCGTTTCAAAGGCCACTCATCAAGCTATGTGCCTGGCAGGTTAGTTATAGCAATATCAAGAATTTGGGTGATATGTTTACTGCTATGCATTGTAAGCGTGCCAGTTATAATTATCCTGTTAGTATGACTTTAATGTGTTGATTGCACCTTGGAATCAAGGTGTCGCAATGCTTGAACAATTTCTGTGTTTCTACCCCGGTTTTCTGTTGTCACTGAGCTTTTTTCTTATCGGCTGTTTCAAGGGCGGTTACTCTTTTACTCAGGCTGGTCTTATCAGATTCGAGCTTCTCTAATTTGTTGATTAGAACAGTGCTGGATGTTTCCAGCGTGTTGACTTGTTCATTTAGCGTTTTCTTGTCAGATTCCAGTTTGGTGACTTTTTCATTTAATGCATTATTGTCAAATTCAAGGGCGCTTATTTTTATGTTTAAGCTGTTTTTGTCAGATTCCAGGCTGGTTAATTTTTTATCCAACGTTCGTTTATCGCTTTCGAGAGAACTTAATTTTTTACTTAGCGTGGTGCTGGCTGATTCTAGTTTTTTAATCTTGCTAGATATTCCATCGATGGCGTCTTTATTGTTTTTATACGCACTTGTCCATAATTTCCGTATTTCCTCGTTTGATTTCCCGGCTGTCTGAGTGAGCTTGTTTTCAAGATCGGCGGTGTCACTCTCAAGTTTTTTTATGATGTTGTTTATTTGAGTGTTTTTTTGCTCCAGATACTTTGCAGCAAAAAACGCAACAACAATAAAACTCATGATAACTAAAATGAGAAAGTACTTAAAGTAGTCAGCCGTTTGGTTTGCTTTTTCAGGTTTGTGTTCAACATTTATGTCGTTGATAGATTCTAAATCAATTTGTTTATCAAAGTCTTTTTTACGCATTTTATGTATCTCTAGTCGTACTCACATGATGTGAGAAATGGGGCAGAGGGCTGTTGTTCCTGATATTAAGGAACAACGGGGGCAAAGGGCAAGTGTAGATAATATTTGGGGGGAACAGAAGGGATGAAATGGATTTGGTATTATTTGATCACCACCCCCTAGCCCCCTCCTTGAAGGAGGGGGAATATTAGGCCTTTGCCTTGCAGGGGAGGAACAGGAGGGATGAAATGGACTTGGTACAGTTTTGATCACCAGCCCCTAATAACCCCTTGATTCGCTACATCCCTGTAGCTCACCCTTTGGGCGCGCTAAGGTGCGTCCAAATCTGATCCACTCAGATTTGTCCTTGAAGGAGGGCGAATACTAGGCCTTTACCTTGAAGGGGGGGGAACAGGAGGGATGAAATGGATTTAGTACTATTTTGATCACCACCCCCTAGCCCCTTGATTCGCTACATCCTTGTAGCTCACCCTTTGGGCGCACTAAGGTGCGTCCAAATCTGATCCACTCAGATTTGTCCTTATAGGAGGGGGAGCATTAGGACCTTGGGGGAGGAATATTAGGCGCTCGCCTCAGCTGTCAGCATGTAGCGGGCCAGGTCTTTTTCTTTGCGAGAGTCTTGTAGGCCCATCTTGATGAACACCAGGATCTTGTTGGCCATGTCACTGCCAGGGTTGAGGATGTAGACCAGGTTCTTTACATCGGTGATGAACACTTCGTTCTGGATCAGCATGGCCATCAGGGTTTTCAGATCTTTTTTTCCGTCTACGGCGTCGAAGGGGATGCCGACGCTTTGCGGGTCGTTGTCGAGTTTGAGGGGTTCGATATGGCTGATCAGGTTCTGTAAGGGGCCAATGGCATTTTCATCGTCGGTGGCAGAAAACAGACTGCCGGCCATGATGTAGGTGGCGAAGGACTGCATTTCAGATGAATTGAGCGGGGTGCGATGACTCTCTTTCTGTAATTCCTGATGGTATTTCTGGTGCGCGTCTTTTTTCAAATAACGCAGGCGAATGAAGAAGGTGATAAAGGACGACAGCGAATCGTAGATGGTATTCAGTATCGAGTACTGTGGCTGCAGGATGTAGTAACGAATAATGCCAAGGAACAGGGCCAGCAGATCAAACACCGCCGCCCAGATGATGCTGATGATTAACTGAATCGAATAGGTTTCCCGATCCAGGATCACGCTCAGGGCGCGTTCTACTGGACTTTCGATCACGGCCAGTTTGCCCTGGGACACTTCGACGAGGATGTGGCGGGCGGGCTCGGTGAGCACTACGGCGTTCAGCTGCGAGACCAACAGAATCAATTGATCACGTTGATTGTCGGATTTGTTTTCCAGGGCATGGATGATCTTGTCGTAGATTGTTTGTGCCTTGTTAAATTTGTTTTTCTCGGCCGCGAACTTCACTTCGTCGGCCTGTAGCTGCTCTATCTTGCGATAGTATTCACGACCCTTGCCGGCACCCAGGCCAGAGCGCATACCATGCTTGGCCTCTTCTTCTGCCTGGCGTTTGAGGAAGGCGAGGCGCTCGGTCTTTTTATCGATATAGCTCTGCTCGTGCTGGATGACATCACTGATCTGATCGGCCACGCGTGCCTTGAGATGGGTATCCACCTGTTTGCTATCGGCCAGGTTACCGGGCAGGCCAGCATTATATATAAAGGTATAGGCCGCCAGCATGGAGAGGGATAAGGCGGCAGCATATACCACCAACAGCACCAGCTTGCCCACTCCATTGACATAGGGCAGGGCAATCAGACTGATGGCAATCGCAAACTGCACAGCAACAGCAAACAGGGCGGCGTAAAACATCTCCTGGATAAACAGCTGGGCGCCGGTAAAGGTAAAAATTCCGTTGATGGACGCCAACACCACAATCACAATACTGATTGTTTTGGCAATGCGTTTGGCGTGAATGTTGTCCTGTAGTACTGTGGTCATGGCTATGTTACCGGCTGATAAAAAGTGGCCGGAGTATATTAGACCGGACTAATATAAACAAGGACACGGTCGACAAGTCCAGTTTTGCAGTGGGGTTGATATGTCAGTTCATAAAAAAAGAAAATCAATATAAAATATATTTTTCATGAAATTGTACGAATAACAACCAATGTTGAGCCACTATGACTACACACGATCTGGATAATCTCCCCCATGTTCGAGATGGCCTGTCTGAAAAA
>Ga0224506_10000694_pt1 | contig 26619 bp, 22 predicted proteins | sample SF_Jan12_sed_USG_2_FD_169108 | JGI IMG/M metagenome (GOLD analysis project Ga0224506, IMG submission 169108) | Sediment microbial communities from San Francisco Bay, California, United States - SF_Jan12_sed_USGS_8_1 | ecosystem: Environmental > Aquatic > Marine > Sediment | place: USA... | reverse complement strand
AGTTTATTACATGCAAATATCAGTTTTTTTAATGTTGGTTCATCACTGGCTATATTTCTAGAGACTCTTCTTCCCTGAGATCTACTTCTTGACTTTTCGAAGTACTCTGGATAAATAACGTAGAACTTTTTTCTACGTAACATACATTTTCACTTCTTATTCGGTTACAAGGATTGCATTGACAAATCCTTCTGATCCAGGTCTATTGGTTACTTTAGCTTTTCCTAGATTGGTATCAATGATTGCTCCTTTAGTAATAATTCTTCTTCTGGTGAAATCTCTTGATGCAGGATTGTGGGTTACATTAGATATTGTACCTGAAGTAGCTTTACCCGTCTCTATATTGACAATATTTACCTTATTCTCACGATATAATCTGAATTTTCTATTGCCACCCATAGTTCTTTGAATTCTCTTTCTAGTTTCAGCTATATGAGTTTCTACTGGTGGTCTTCCTAATTCTCTTTTCTTCTTAGAAGCATTTGATCGTCTTCTACCACCAGAAATGAGTTTTTTGGATTTTCCCTGATATTTAGTCATTATAATCCCAACTATTTTTCTATACTTTTACATGAAATTTGGTATTGATAAGCAGATCGATAGAGCACAGGAATACTAATTGCACTTAAGATAAATGATGAGTTTACTATTTGAATAACCCCTTTCAATAGTTGTAAATATTGCTTGAAATATATGTACTATGATGAGTGAGGTACATGAAAACAGTGAACCTCGTATATATCGAGTAGTAGTTGGAGCAGTTGGTGGTCAGGGTGGTGGAGCAATTAGTGAGATTTTATTTCAAGCAGTTCGTATTGAGAGATTACTTTATTGTGGCTCTGCAGTTAAAGGTGTATCGTATGAAAAACGATCTATGACTCCCGGTTTGGCACAGCGCAGTGGTTCTACAGTAACTTCACTTTCTTTCATTGATCCTAGAATATCTGTGGATCAACTTCCCAGTAGTTTAATATTATCTGAAATGCCACATCGAGCATCTTGTGATGTCGTGATTGCACAAGAAATGAATGAGTTAATGAAATATATTGATCGGTGTAAGCCTGATGGATGGATATTAACTAATGAGACAAGAACAATTACTCCTCCTGAAAAAATGCCCGATTATATTTCGACAACAGATTTACAATCTCAAATTAAGGCAGCCAAAGCGTATATTCAACATGGTACCTATGTAGGCATTGATAGTATAAAGATTCTAAGGGATAACAATATGGATTCTCGGACCTTGAATGTAATTATGATGGGAATACTCCATGCTTCTAATGTATTGCCAATATCTAAGGAATCATATCTGAAAGCATTAGCAATGCGATTTTCAGGAAAAATCTATGATATGAATATAGTTGCCTTTGAATTAGGTGAGCTCTATTTTAAACAAGGGAAATATAAGGAAAGAGATCCTGATTTTAGTTGGTCTGATTACACACTTGAAGAATTGAAGGTTAGATCAATTACTACAGCACTTCAATATAATCGTAAGAGACAACAGAGAAAAATAACTGAATACATGGAGAATTGCTTTGAAGATGTAGAGTCATTGTATTCAGGTAATGTCTTAAGATATGTAATTGAAGGTCTTGGTCAAATGATTAGTTTTGATGGGATCAGTCATGGAAAGTGGTATCTTCGTTTGGTAGAAGAGATATTTAGATCTGATAATGAACCATATAACCTAACAGAGGAATATGCCCGAAATTTAGCAGGAAGAATTATGCAGTGGGATGGCCCTTATAGAATTGCACAATATGTTATGTATGAAAATCTACCCGAATCCAATGGGAATCAAATAATCATTATGGAAAAGAAATTACAACCTACATTAGAAGAAATCATAGGGATGTTGCCAATTCCGTATTTCTTGTATAATCGTATTCCTATTTTCATGAAAAAGTGGTATCATCGAAATAAACACCGAGGAAAACCACGAGATATTAGAACCACCAGTATATTTGGATTTTCATTTTTCTGGTTAATATATAAATTAAGATGGGTAAGGCGATTCTCCATTCGATACAAAAGAGAAACTGCCTTAATTAGTAGAATTCATCAGGATATCAAGTACTTTCTAGAAAAAGATCATGAGGTGGCATTGAATCTGGCTTGGTATATTGGAAAAATTAGAGGTTATGCACATATTCGGTCAAATCACATTTATGTGTATGAAAAATTAGTTACTGGTATAAAATCCATACTCGAAATCCTTAATACAACTGAACCTGCAGTATCATTCATTAAGAATGTGTATATGCAAATAGGCAAAGACGCAATGGATTTATCAATACTGGATACCTTACTTGAAGATCACCTTAAAGGTAGACATATCATTCCCTTGATGTTACCCGAGTAGAGTTAGGAAGGAAATATATGAGAAAATACATTCCAGATCCAGCAGGTAAAGCACCTGATTTTATCAGATTTAAGGGGAAAACATTTTCTAAAACATTGAATGTTGTAAATTCTTCTGTTAAAAGATCAACTCTTTCCACTGTTTGTGAGGAAGCTAGTTGTCCTAATAAGACTGAATGTTGGAGTGGTGGTACTGCTACATTTATGTTGATGGGTGATACTTGTACTCGTGGATGTGGATTTTGTAATGTCAAGACATCTCGAACTCCTGATCCATTAGATCCACTTGAAGGAGAGAAATTGGTACAAGCACTTGCCTCATGGAATATCACCTATATTGTGATAACCTCTGTTGATCGTGATGATTTACCTGATGGTGGTGCTCAACATCTAGCAGATTGCATTGCTTTGGTAAAGTCTGCGTACCCTTCTTTGTTGATAGAGATACTAATCCCCGATTTTAATGGTCGAATTGAAGATATACGTAAAATTGTGGATGCAAAACCTGATGTAATCGCACATAACATAGAAACAGTCAAACGATTGACTCCGAAGGTTCGAGATAGACGGGCCTCATATCAACAATCATTAACAGTGTTGAAATCTATAAAGCAACTAGATGCAGATATCAAAACGAAATCATCAATCATGCTGGGGTTATCAGAAACTGAAGAAGAGGTAAGTAAGACAATGTATGATTTACGTGAGGTTGGTGTTGATTTTCTGACAATTGGACAATACATGCGACCAAGCTTTAAGCATCTCCCAGTAAAAGAATATCTGCCTCTGGATGTGTACAAAAATTATGAGAATATTGGCATGAATTTTGGTTTTATTTTTGTAGCTTCTGGACCTTTAGTACGTTCATCCTATCGTGCAGGTGAATTTTATATCGAGAATTACTTGAGATCATCAATCTCTGGCTAGATAATAACTTATCTTTATTATTGAATGTGAATAACAAGTTTATAATAGATTAATTACCATAAGATATTGGATGTAATATGCCTTTTTAACATGAGGCCATTAGATTTCAATCGAGGAGTTTGTTTTTGGGTAGATCAAATAGAAGAAAGAAAAGCAAGAAAAGTAGAGTAGAGAGCGATGAAGGTATAATTAGAGTCAGACTGCCCGAGGAAGGAGAAGTCTTAGGTCAAGTAATTCAATTACTTGGTGCTGGATTACTTCTTGTTCGTTGTACTGATAATTTTGTACGTCAAGTGATGATTCCTGGTAGATTTAGAAAACGTATGTGGATACGAAATAGTGATGTCATTGCATTGTTGCCAATGTATGGTTTAAATGAAGACGAAAAAGGTACACTTGCATATCGTTATAGTAATAATGAAAAGAAAATTTTATTTGAAAGAGAACTAATCCCTGAAGAGTATATCATGTAGATATTTGACATAGTTGTTGTCATAACTGTCGAGGTTTGATATTAATGAAATCTGTATATTTTCTATTCAAAGTATCAGATCCACTAAAGTCTTATATTACCAAAAAGTTAGAACCAACTAGTGTTAATCTTATTTTTTCAGAAGATCCTATTACTGATATTTGGGATCATCTTCATAAAATTAATGTGATTGTTGGTTGGCAACCAACTATTGAAATGTTAGTTACAGAAAATATATTGTATCTTATCAACCCAGGTGCGGGAGTACAACATCTTGTACCTTTGGTTAAGGATGCAAACTCTAAAAGACATTCCAAATTAACTTTAATAAATAATCATGGAAATGCATATTTCACTGCTCAATCAGCTGTTTCCTTGTTATTGAGTGTGATGTGTAAAGTAGTATTGCATCACAACTGGATGAATTCTGGTTTATGGAGAAGAGGTGATGATTTTGCAAAATCAATTCCTCTCAAAAATCAAACTATTGGTTTGTTCGGGTATGGTTCAGTTAATCGTTTAGTACATCAATTTTTATCTGGTTTTGATGTAAAATTTGTTGCATTGAAACGAGAATTAGGTTCTGAAGGTGAATTAACCGTATATACTCCCGATCAATTACATCAATTTCTCAAAATCATTGATATACTAATTATTGCCGCTCCTTTAACAATGGAGACAATTGATTTAATAGGAACTGATGAATTGAGTTTATTGGGAACGAATGGAATAATCATTAATATGGGTAGAGGTAAAATAATTAATGAAAATGCACTTTATCTTGCATTGAAACATCAAACTATACAAGCAGCAGGAATTGATGTTTGGTACAACTATGACCCTGAAGAGAATGATGGTAGGAAATATCCCTATTCATATCCATTTCATAAATTAAATAATGTTGTTCTCTCTCCTCATAGAGGTGCCTCTCCAATGGATGATCTTGAACGCTGGGATGATATAATAATGAATTTAAATGCAATTTGTTCTGATGAGGCAAATTTAATGAATGTAGTTGATTTAGAGAAAGAGTATTAATATGTCAAATGTTTCATCAGTACTTACTTCAATAATCGCATTAATTCTTATTATTATAATTGCATTAATGGGTGATTTTGAAGTGATTTTCAAATTATTGGCAAACAATTATACCGTCGTGTTTGTACTGATAATAACGTCCGTTTCGATATTCTATGCCCGTGTTTTTCGAAATTATTTTTTACTAAAGCAAAATGAATTTTTAGATGCTTCTTTCAGAAAATTCCTGCTTCAGGGGACTATAGCTGGTACTGTATCTGTTTATGGTCCTTTAAAATCAGGTGAACTTTTGGCTATTAAGATCTATGATGATTATTTTTCGACGGAAAAATCAGATGCATTGTCAATGGTGGTTGTTTCTAGAATATTTGATGTGGTGATTGTTATTTTATTAGCTTCCTCGGCTATTTTTTTTATACCAAGATCACTTCTTGGTGATCTATTTTTCGTTTTAGGATTTATTATTTCGGTGTTGATATGTATAATTTTTGCATTACTTTACAAACCAATCGGTTTATCCATCCTTGCATGGTTATTGAGGCATACTCCTAAGTCCATGAAAGAAAAAGTGGGGAAGCTGAATCATTTTTTTGTTAGATATTATGATACATATCCATTGATTCTAAAAAATAAACAAACTAGAATTCTATTTGTGCTAACTAGCTTGTTTAGATGGTGTGTCGATCTATTTGCCAGTTGGTTTCTCTTATACAGTTTTGAAATTCGCCTTAATTTTTTGATGATATTACCTATAGTAGGTTTTTCTTACGCTATTGGTGTAGCTTCAGGTACGCCTGGTGCATTGGGTACTGCCCAATTGACATCTTTGTCAATCTTACTTTTATATGGTATTGATGAAACATTAGCTGCTACTGCATTAATATTTGGTACAGCAATCAACACTTTGGTTATTTTAGCACTTGGTTTGGGTGCGATATTGATAAACTTTGTATTCTCATCATCTACCACCGAACCAATTTGATTCTATACCGAATTATTTATGTATATTTGATAAAATGCAAATATAGGATGTCAGATACATTGGACTGGTAGAAGCCGCAGTAATCGCGGCATGTATATTTTATTTACTTCCAAGGGCATCAAGAGGGATATTTTATGAGTAATAATGATGAATTGATAGTAGACGCTCTTGAAACTGGTGTTGTTAAAGATTATAATCGGTTGATACAAGAATTTGGTATTGAACCTTTATCAGATGTTATAGATGCTATTCCTGAATCCAAGCAACATATTTTCATGAAACGTGGAGTAATGTTTGGTCACACTGATCTAAAACAAGTAATAGAATGTATCAATAATTCCACTTCATTTGCAGTAATGACTGGGATTAAACCTTCTGGACAATACCATGTTGGCTCATTAACAACCGCCTCTGAGGTGGTCTATTTTCAACAACTTGGTGGCCGAGTGTCATTCTGTATTGCCGATATTGAAAGTTATGTATCAAGTGGTTTATCATTTGACAAAGCCGCGGAAATAGCAATAGATAATATTGCTGATTTATTTGCACTGGGATTAGATCCAAATCCGGATAACACCTTCATATATAGTCAATCTGAGGAAAAATTAGTTCAAAAATATGGTCATATTTTTTCCAGCCATGTTACTCTAAATACATTAAAATCTATTTATGGTGAGAAGTTAAGAGTTGGATACTATAATGCCGCACTCATTCAAGTTGCTGATATATTATTACCTCAAATTAGGTGGGGTTCCATGCCAACTGTGACACCAATCGGTGCAGATCAAGCTCCTCATGCAAGATTAACTAGGGATATTGCTAGGAAAGAGGTATTTCAGGAGGAATTTAAATTTAAACTACCTTCATTTACATATCATACCATGCTTCAGGGAATTGATGGAAGTGAAAAAATGAGTAAAAGTGTCCCAATGTCTGTTTTTTCAATGGATGAAGATATAAAAGATATTCATAAGAAAATAAATAATGCATTAACTGGTGGTCGAGATACTGCAGCAGAACAGAGGGAAAAAGGTGCAAATCCCGAGGTATGTAGAGTGTTTGATTTGTTTAAATTTATGTTTGAATCAGATGATAAAAGATTAACCCTACGTATGAATCAATGTAAATCTGGAGAATTGCTTTGTGGACCCTGTAAAAAAGATCTAAAGCAGAATATTGAGGAATTTCAGCAAAATCATTTGGAGAAAAAATCTCAGATGATTGAATTATCTACAGAACTCATTAGAAATATGAAAAATTAAAGTTCGTTAGTACAAATAATTATTGATTTAAAATAAATCATCAAAAGTTTCAGGATCTACTTGCTTGTATGATTTGATGTTATCATGTATATCTGGAGAGATGTTCTCCTCTATTTTCATGTTATATGCATATTCTGAAGTTGGAAAATCTCCGGTGATTACTTCATCAGCATATTTTTTGACGGCATCTTGTATAATTGATTTTATTAATGAATATTTTTTTACAAATCTTGGACCAGAATCAGAATAACCTAGCATGTCATACGTTACCAGGACTTGACCATCACAATATGAACCAGCCCCTATTCCGATAGTAGGAACTTTTAAATGTTCAGTAATCCTACGAGCTGCTTCAGTGGGGATGCCCTCTAAAACTATTGAAAATACTCCCGCGTCTTCTAATGCAATAGCATCTGAAATAAGTTGTTGTACTGCATATTCTGATTTTCCTTGTACTTTAAAACCACCAAAAGCATGAACTGATTGTGGTGTAAGTCCCAAATGACCCATTACCGGTATTCCTGCATTTACAATTGCTTTTACCTGATTTAATACCCTTTTTCCACCTTCAAGCTTTATTGCATGTGCTCCACCTTCTTTAATCAGTCTACCTGCATTTTTCAGTGCATCATAGGCTGTACTTTGAAAACTCATAAATGGCATATCTGCTACTACCATCGCTCTTTTTGCAGTACGAGCAACAATACTGGTATGATATATGGATTCATCCATGGTAACACTAAGTGTATCATTTTTACCTTGAATAACCATACCAAGTGAATCACCAACTAGTAGAATATCAACTTGTCCTGTTTCATCAAGTATCTTAGTCATCAAATGGTCATAAGCAGTTAGCATAACTATTTTTCTATTCTCTGCTTTTGCTTGCAGACACCAAGGGACAGTGACCTTTGAATTATTCAATGTACTCATCGCTATTTTAATTCTATCGGTGGTATCTATAAACTTTTTTTATTTTGTATATATAAATATATAAATAGTTTATATGTGTATATATGACATAAAGGAAATAATATGAAAACGTCTAGTGATAAACTAATTCGGAAAATACAACAGTTTGGAGCAAAAGGATCTTTTATTCTTACACTTCCAAAGCAATGGTGTCAAAAATATGAGATTAATAGTCAGGATGAGGTTATAATCCATATTGATAAGTATGGTGCAGGAAGCTTATTTGTTTCACTAGCAGATACGGAAGAAAGTTCTCGAACTGAGGTTGTTGAGATAAATTACAATGAATTTGAAAAAAATCTATCTCGAGCAATTCTAAGCAGGTTTCTTGATGGTTCTAGTACAATAAAAATTTTTCATGTTCCTTTGAAAAAACAAATGGAAGTTGAACGGGAGGTTGAGGAGTTAATAACCAACAAACTGCACAGATGTTGGTTAGAAAGAGGTTTTATGATTCAAGTATCTCGTGATATTTCACATCCAAAAGAGTTAATTCAGGATATTTTTGAATCTGTAAAGGGAATGATTGAATATTGTATTGATGCAGTTATAAAAAATGACATAAAAATTGCTGAAGAGGTAATAATCAAAGATAATACTGTAGATAAATATTATTTTTATTTGGTTCGAACTCTTAAAATTATACTACGAGAACCTCTAACTTATATGGAATATTTCAATAATGAGGTATTTGCTTTATTTGATGCAATGAATTATCGGATGATTGGATCATATCTTGAAAACTTAGCTGATGTAACTGAAGACCTATGTCGTCAGATTGCCGATTTAACACTACGGCTACAGGTAGATGAAGTTAATCGGTTTAAAATAATCTCATATGATTTATTGGATATCTTTGTTGATTCATTTACCTCCTTTATGACAAATAATGAAGAAACAGCCATTATTTCCGTTGAAAGAGCAGAGTCAATGACTTTTAATATTGAAGATTGGAATAATTATAACAAGAAAATTTACTATCTATTAAATGAGATAAAAGAATGTGTTATTGATATTTGTCAATTAGTCTCTGAATAGAATATCTTAATTAGTTGAGTTATAAGGTTCATTCAGGACGATATGATATCGAAAATTTTTCAGATGCAATATTGTTTAATCGGTAATAGTTTTAGAAAAGATCAATTCATTGAAGTCGATGAACGTGGTAAAATTATCAGCATCTCTAATAGCAGAAAGGATGAAGATGCTGAAGTGATTAAATTAAATGGTATTGTTTTACCCGGTTTGGTGAATAGTCATTCTCATGCTTTTCAAGTGCTACTGAGAGGAAGCATCGATAAACCGATGAATTTCAGTGATTGGGTTGATTCTGCTTTATACCCCTTAGTTGAGCAATTATCTGATCATTCTCTGGAAATTGCAACTACTGTTGCATATTGTCAAATGATTCAAAATGGTATTACTACTGTGGGGGAATTTCACTACATTCATAATCAACTCGATGGTAGTTACGAAGGAGATGAATTAACCCAAGTCGTCATTGAAGCAGCAAAATCTGTTGGCATACGTCAAAGATTACTTTATTGTGGTTATGATAAAGGTAGTAAGTTAGGTCAAAAGAGATTTAAGAGGGAGGTAAATGAGGTACTCAATAGTGTAAACAATCTCCGTTCTAGGTATCATAATGATGAATTGATACATATCGGTGTTGCTCCTCATTCTCTTCATGGTGCATCAGAGGAAATGATCGATGCCTTAATGAAGTGGAGCATTGAAAATAATGAACCAATTCATATACACATAGCAGAACAACAATCAGATCTTGATTTGGCAAAAAAGTTATATAATCGATCTCCCCTTGAATTTTTAAATTCAAAGAAACTATTCAATTCAAATCTCAGTTTAGTTCATGGAATATGGGTAAAGGAAGATGAACTTCAATATATGAAAGATGGGAGATCTCATCATGTGTACAATCCACTCACAAATATGGCCCTTGGTGATGGGATCGCACCTATGGATCTGTATCTATCAAATGAAATTCCTAGTGCAATTGGAACTGATGCCAATAATGATCTAAATATTCTTCAGGAATTACGAACAGTCGAATGGTTACAAAGAGTCAGTAAATTAGAAATGGGTATTTTAAAACCTCCACAAGGATCCTTTGGGGATATTTCACAATTACTGTTTGATATGGTTACTAGAAATGGTGGAAAATCACTCATGTTACCAATTGGTGAATTAAAAGAGGGAAACTATGCTGATTTTATCGTGATAACAACTGATACATTTTCCATTAGAAAGAAAGGAAATATTTTGGATCAAATTATAAATTCTCTCAATATTGTAGAGGTTCTAGATGCGGTGTATATTGGGGGTGAATTGATATATACTTCTTCAAACGGTTTTACAAGAATTAACGTTGATGACTTACTTGACAAATTTAATAATATCTAACTAAAGAGGGTTGAGATCTACCTATTCTTCTTTATCGTGAGTAAATTCTAATTCAATTTCTTCTTGTAACCAGTTTTCAAAATCTTGGCAAGTCGCAGGGCTTAAGGGATTATCCATAGAACATTCTTTAATTTCAAAGCAGGTTAAACACGGTTGTGCTGCTCCTAAGTCTACCCATTTCGATACTTCCGGGTTAACTAACTTGATTTGTTGACTTTCAAATATTTCACTGACTACACTATTTGGCTCTAGTTCATATAATACTAGCTTGTTTTCAAGTAATAGCTTCTTTACCTGTCTATGAACATTAGGATAATTTCCAAATTTATTCAAAATATCAGACATTACAAGATCATTTTGCTTATATACTAAATCTAGTATTGATTTTTCCAATCCATCTGTATAACTGGTGGCAATCTTCCCTAAATTACCAAAAGCTGTAGTTTCTCTTAATTCTGTGGTATCAATTCTATCAAAATTACTTTTCACATTTACACCTAACAAAAATCGCTCTAGTAGAGGTTATGCAGGCAACCTTCTACTAAACTAGATGTATTTCATCAAACTTTATAAGTATTTTGTCATTTTAAACAATGATCGGTTGATCATTGATACAAAATCATTTAATTTTAATTGTTTTTTATTTCTTATTTTTTTGAGAAAATCCGAATACCGTAAATTTTATAAACAATCGTATCTGTCTCTTCGTCTATTTTAATTTATACTATATATATACCGATATTTTTTCCCGCTCAAAATTATTTGGATTCTACTAATATATTCTTCATTGCATTAAGGAATATTTCTACCTCTTCTTCAGTATTATATGGTGCTAATCCAATTCTTACCCAACCTCCATCTTTATTTAAATCCAATCTATCACCAATTGTTTTGGCATAAAAGTGACCATCTCCAGAACAAATACCATATTTCTCTGCTAAAAAACTACAAACTTGTGAAGGGGATATATTTTTAACCCTAAATGCAATAGTTGGTGTTTTTCTGACTGTTTTATCTGCTTGATATAGTTGTACGTGGGGTAATTGACTTAATTCAACTCGGATCTTTTCTGCTAATGTATCCTCATATTTTTCAATCAACTCAAATGCTGATTTAATTTTTTCTCTTCTAGTGTTTCCCTTACCTAAATTAGTAAAGAAATCAACCGCAGGTACAATCCCTGCAATGGCTTCATGGTTTTGTGTTCCTGTTTCTAATTTTTCAGGTGTAGTTGTAGGGGAAGTGGTAAGTTTATAGGGTTTTAACTCATCGAATATTTCCTTTTTTATCGCTACAAATCCTAGATGTGGGCCAAAAAATTTGTACAGGGATGCAAGTAATATATCTGCCTTTAATTGATTAAAATCAATATAGAGGTGTGGAGCTGAATGAACTGCATCAACGACTAATATCGCCCCTACCTTTTTAGCAGCATCTGCAATCGTGCTAATGTCATTTATCGTTCCAACACCATTTGATGCATGTCCGATACATACTACTTTGGTTTTAGGGGTAATAACTTCGTCTAAATTTGATAAATCAAGTATTAATTTTTCACTATCCATCTTAATCCAATTAATGGTACAATTTTTGTCGTTTGCAGCTTGTATCCAAGGATCTACATTTGCTCTATGGTCTAATTCTGTAACTACAATTTCATCTCCTGCTTGCCATGATTGACTTAATGCTCGAGAAACCATATATGTGAGGGAAGTCATATTCGGACCAATTGCTATTTCATCTTTAGATACTCCAACAAAATCTCCAAGTGCCTGTCTTGCATCATCAATGACGTCCATGGATTCAATACTCGTTTGATATTTACCACCAAGGTTGGCAGATCCATTTTCCATATAATTGACCATCGCTTGAATACATCCTCTTACAACCTGCGTACCTGAAGGTCCATCAAGATATATTTGTGTAATTCCATTTACTTGTCGATTTAATGCGGGAAATTCCGCTCTAATCTGATGAATCGGATATGAATTTTGGTTTTCCACTAATTTAGAGTTTTTTTTTTCATATATACTTTTTTGGTTATAGACTAAAAATAAGAGAGAATTTAATCAAATTATACTTACCTAATTTGTAAACCACTTCCCACAGGTTTTTCCGGTTGCAGAACAACTACAGTGTCTTCGTGATCAACAGCAAGGATCATACCTTCTGAAGTGATACCTCTTAACTTCCTTGGTTGTAAGTTTTCTACAATAATTATTGTTTTCCCTGTTAAATCATCTGGTTTGTAATATTGAGCTATTCCTGCAACAATGGTTCTATCTCCTTTTCCATCATCTACCTTTAGAACCAACAGTTTATCTGCTTTAGGATGAGGTTGGACATCTAGTACTTTTGCAGTAATCAATTTTACCTTTGCAAAAGTCTCATAATCAATATATTCTTTATTCTTTTCTGAGTCTGTTGACGAGACTTGATTTGTTTTGGGGTCAATTTCTGATTCCTTTGGATTATCCGTTTGTCTGGCCTTTGCAATGCCTTTTTCATAATCATCAATTGAAATTTTATTGAATATATTAGTTTTATTTACTGGCACGACAATACCTTGTGATATTTTCCAATCCTCAATCTGATTTATTGTTAGAGTGTGTATATCCTTACCATCATATCCAAGTCTAGTGTATAAATCTTCAGCCGAAAATGGAATAATTGGTCGAATTAATATAGCGATTGATCTAAGGGCATGAGCAATATTAGAAATAACCAACTTTGCTTGTTTAGCGTCATTTGGATCCTGTGATGTAATAAGTTTCCATGGTTCTGATTCTTGGAAGTACTTATTACATTCTTGCAGAAATTTTCTTATCGCTCGTATTGGTTTTTGAAATTCTACCTCATTAAAAGTAGTTGTATATTCTTCAATACATTCACTCAAATTCGAGTACAATTCAATTTTTTTTCTTGGAATTGTTACTTCTGGTACTTTATGATCATAATGTCTATGAATAAAGGTTGTACATCTATTAAGTAAGTTCCCCAACAAATTATTTAGATCATTATTTACGGCATTAATTAATCCATCCAGTTGAAAATCTGTATCTATTCTTTCAGGTGTTATTGATAAGAGATACCACCTCCAGTAATCTGCAGGAAATATATCCAATGCTTCATCACAGAATAAACCTCTTTGTTGACTGGTTGAAAATTTCCCCCCTTCCCATCCTAGGTATTGAAATCCTTTTAGATTATAAACCAAATTATAACCTGTTTCTGACCCGAGTAAGCTACATGGAAATGTCACACTATGAAATGGTACATTATCTTTACCCATGAATTGAATTAGTTTAGAATCAGGTGATTTCCAGTAGAGATCAAATAATTCGGGATTACCTTTTAATCTTGCCCATTTCTTTGTAATTGAGAGATACCCAATTGGTGCATCAAACCAAACATAAAATACAAGATCTGAATGCTCCTTTAATGGTACTGAGATCCCCCAGTTTAAATTTCTAGTTATTGACCTTACCTTCAATCCTTCTTTTATCCATTTATTTGCAATAGATATGGCAGTTTTTGACCAATGCTCCTGCCCTTCAACCCACGCAGCAACTCGATCTTGTAATTTGGGTAAGTCTAAATACAAATGAGTTACTTCTCTGACTTCAACATTTGTAGAACCTGAAATTGATGACATCGGATTAATTAAATCCGTAGGATCAATTAATGAGGTGCATGATTCACATTGATCACCTCTTGCTCGTTCATAATTACAATTCGGACATATACCAATGACATATCTGTCTGGTAAAAATCGTTTATCATCAATCGAGTACAGTTGATTACTGGTTATTTCCTTGATATATCCATTTTTATACAAACCTTTGAATATTTCTTGTGTAAGCTCATGGTTTTCTTCATCTGATGTCCTTCCAAAATAATCAAAGTCTACTCCGAACCTTTCATATGTATCTTTTTGTAGATGGTAGTACTTATCACAATATGCTCTGACATCCATATTTTCCTCAAGAGCTGCTAATTCTGCAATAGTACCGTGTTCATCAGTACCACAGATGTAAATTACATCTTTTCCTATTAATCTTAAATATCTGGTATACACATCCGCTGGAAGGATAGAGCCGATTAAATTACCCAGATGTTTAATTCCATTTATATACGGTAAAGCCGAAGTTATAATATAACGCTCTTGTGTCAATTAAATCACCTTTGTTTGGAAAAAATAATTACTATGAATTTGATAATCTGGAATAATTTGGAAACGTAGAAAAAAACTATCTGTGTTTGGCCATTTCGTATTCACCAGTTATCATAGTAACTCCTAATTTTTACATGTATGTTTTTGTCTATAAATGTTTTTATGGACACTATAGTTATTATCCTCCTCCTGCAGGCGGAATTATTACGAGATTTGTTTCATCAGTATGGATTACCTTATTTTGTCCTAAATTCATTTCCTCCCCATTAACAATGTATAGAAATTGGGGATTTAATTTATTATTGTTAAATAAGATCGGTTGTAAATCAGGATATTCTCTAACTAATTGTGAGATCATCTTTTCCAAAGATATTTGATCTTCAACTATAAATTGAATGGATGTTTCACCAATAATTTCTCTTATCATTGCAAATGATTTAATATATACCTTCATCAAGAATTCACCAGTGGATCTCTACTTTTCGCCAGATTCTGATATCAAATCAATAAAACTATTGTATATCTTTGAATCACTGAATTTACCTATATCTATTTCTAATGGAAATATCTCTATTGCTGTGGCATATTCATGTACATTTTTTACTACAGGAAAAGGAACAATATCGTCTTTACTTTTAATTGAGTTAAAACCTATTTTTTCCATTACATTATAAGAGATCTTTTTGGGCATATTAAATATTTCTAGCTCCAATAATTTTTCTTTTATGGTAATATTGTGATTATTTTCTTCTAACTTTTCCTGTAGGAACTCCTCAAGCAATCTTTGCAAATCCATAAATCCAAGTATTATATCATCCTGGATCATTCCATCAAAATTTGCTCCACCTATTCTTGATTGTTGAAATGAAAATTCTAAATTTGAGGCTAAACTTTTCATTGATTTGATGTTGAAAAACTCCCCTATGTTCCAATCTTTCATTAGCTCTCTAAACTCGCTCATTACATCAATATTTCTACTTGAAGACCCATTTTTAGTTATCCATGAATCGGATTGTTTTACTTCATCCATGAATAGTAATACGAAATAATGCATATTTATGTAAGTAAGAAATGCTTTGACTATTTTTTTGTCCTCATAATATCCTCTTGCGATTTGAATTTGACAAATACTTATTATTGGAGATAATATCATTAATACATCATGGTAAATAGCTCCTGAGGTTTTAAATTTATGTAACCATTCTCCCAAGAAATAAATTAATCTTTCAAAAGCTTGTATATCTACTTTACCTTGATTTTTCAATTTCTCTAACAAAAATTCCATAATTTGACTGATTTTTCGAATTATTTCTGTTTCAAACGTTGTTGAGAGAATTATTGAAGATGATTTAGTAGCTTCAGTTACAATGTTTTGCATTATAGAATCAAATGGATATCTATTGAGCAGCAGCTTTAGTTCAATTTCAAAAAGTAGGTGTTCTTCTTTTGATTTATATGTATTTGATAAATTAAGATATAGATTGATATGTTGATTATATTCTTCTAAATTAAAGATTTTTTGATCTGTGTGACTAATATAAATAAATGTCTTTAAAATCACATTTACCAGTCTTTCTTTGATAAAAGCAGGTGCTTTCGATCTTTCAAATCTCTTAATGAAATCATTTACTGTGGTTTCTGTGATTTTAGGTATATTGAAAATATGATATATATATTCTAAGGTACTAATATGGAGGATCTTACTAATATCTCCAATTTGGAATGCAAGTATATTTTTTGTATCACTAGTTGGTAGTTCTAACCATTGCTCAATTAATACAGGTATGGTGGAGAGATATCCCTCGTATATATATAAAATCACATATGGATCGAAATTCCCATCGTTTAATGATTTAAACCACATATCTAGATCTAATTCTTGTGGATTTATGTAATTCGAGACTAATCTTCCTATTAATTTGGTTTTGGTGATGTAATCTAGATGAGTCTCAAGAAATGATTTAATGAGATAAGAATAACTTGCACCAAATAGATATTTAAGTGAACTAATTTCCTGTTTTGATAATTTCTCTATATTTCTCCATGCTTTATCAATTAATTCTTGAGATGTAATTATTGCATCATTACTTGTTTTTACGTAGATCCTAGTGAATAGTAATATTAATGCAGTTCTTTGATACAAGTCAAATACTCCATCTTCAATTTCAGTTATTAAACGATTTTCGATATTCGTAATTACATTTTGTAAATGCTTTGTTAATGGATGATTTTTCTTGTTTAAATGAAAATCAATTATAGAGTCATAAATCAAGAGTATATTTTTTATTGACCAAAACCTATATTCTGCATCAATTTTCTCCCTAAATTCAAAACTGGTTAGGGGGAATTTTACAATTACCTTTATACATTCAGAGAGTATCTCTACGGTTTCGTCATCTAAGTCCCACTGTATGATTGTTGAAAATATCTCAATAAAGCCTTTGTTAAATTTAAAATCTGGTAAATTCCAAGTAGGTACAAATCTTTTTCCAATTGCTTCTATTATCTCATCTATCTTTTGCCAGCCAATTTTATTTTTATTTGCAATCAAAATATGAATTGAAAAATCCACTAATTTATTTTTAGAAAATTCAATTATATTTGCTTGTAATCTATGCCCATCAAAAATTTCTCTCAGTTCATGCTCATTTAATGGACTGGTAATCATTAACATCTGTATTAATCTATCAAATTTTGAGGAGTGAATCACTCCTGTTGTATCAAATGTATACGGATCTGGTGGTTTTATAGATAAATTACTTAAATCAGGTAGTTTATAGAAACCAACAGGAAGATCAAACATTCTTCAATTCCTCAGTTAATATTTTATATATGTCAAACTACTTAATAATAGTATTGTATATTTCATATTATTAATTATGATTACTTTATTAAACTTTATTTTGATAGGATAAATTAGATACAATTGCCAAATTCTAGTGATCATTGATTTACTGTCCTTGCTGACTTTCATTTAGTATTTCTATTTCTCTAATTAAAGATGCAAATATGTCATCAATGTTGTATCCTGTCAATGCGGATGATTCTATATATGGTACCTTAAATCCAGACCAATCAGTCAATTGTTTTGCATAATTTGATGCATCCTCAACAGAAACTGGATTTGATGTAGAATCTCTAAGATCTGCTTTATTACCAACTAATATACTTGGGACTAATCTTTCAGATACACCAACCATTTCATCTATCCATTTTGGAACATTTGAAAAAGTATCTGGTCTTGTAATATCAAACGTAAAGATAGCTCCCTGGGCTCCTTTATAATATCCACTTCGTACTGCTTTATAGACCGGTTGTCCTGCTAGATCCCAAATCTGGATTACATCGGTACCTAGTCTTTTTATGGCAAAATCGGCACCAAGTGTTACCATGTAGTTTTCTTTGAATGATTCACCTAGATAATTCCTTCTGATACTAGTTTTACCAACTCGTGCATCTCCCAATAACACAACTTTAAAACTAGCCCTTCCCTTACTCATACATATCACCTAGCTTAATATCGAAGGATGGAAATAGTACTACTTTGTTTAACAAACATTGGAAGCTACGAATAAAACTAGCATAACAGATACTCATTAGTCCTACAAATTTTAATATATTACTAAAACAAATAAACAGTTCGATTAATTTGTGGATTACACATATTTTTTAACCAACTTACACAATATAAAGTATGAATTGCCTAACTCATCTATATTATATACTTTAATAATTAATCAAGTTGTTAATATCATCATCAATTTTCAGCTTTCTCTCACCTGAGGGTTGAATGTCAATTCGAATAGATTTAGTTGCATTTTTATCAAATTCATCTCTATGGGTAACTAAAATGAGTTGGCCTGCATTATTTGTGAAAAGAGTATCGTTATCAATGATATCTACAAATTCGTTAATTCTAATAATATCTAGGTGATTAGTTGGTTCATCTAGTATTAAGAATTGAAGTGGTGCCACTTGATCTGCTAATGCCAATCTTAAAGCTACACCTAAAACTGTTTTTTCACCTCCAGAAAGCATATTTTTATCTATAATGGTATTATTAACATTGGAAATTTCAATTTCACCATCTGCATTGAAAATAACATTTTTAAAACCCCGATTTGGTAAAATTCTTTGCATTGTGTTAGATATCTGTCTAGATACTTTATCTGATATTCGTGAAATTAATATTTCAGGTAAGCTAGAAAATGTATTCTCAAGTAGCAATACTCGAGGTCTGATCTTGTTCAAATTATTTAATTTTTCTTGGCTATCCTCTAGGAGTTTGGCATGCTGGTTTGCTGCTATCAATTTCTTTTCTAGTTCTGGTAATTGTGTTTCCTGAAGTGATTTAATCTCTTGTTTTATTGATCCTAGTCTTGTTCTTACTTCTTTCTCTTCTTCTGATATTTTTTTGAAATAATCATGTTTGAATTTCGACTGTATTGATTGAAAATGTAACTCCTTGTTTTTAGTTCCATTTTGTAACTCTTGTAAGTCTTTGACTCCTTTTACTTGTAAAGTTAATAAAGGTAGGAGTTCCTTTGCAATGATTGTATTTTGTTTTTTAAGTAGAGTATAGTTGGTACTAATCAACTTCAACTCATGAGTAATTTTATCCAAATCTATTTGTTTGAGTAGGTTATCTAACTCCTGAAATTGTTGATTAAACGTTATTAGCTTTGTTTTATTTGTTAATAACTCCTTGTCGTATTTTTCTATCATGTTTATTTTATTTGCTAATGTTTCACCTTTATTTTGTAGAAGTTTATATTCATCACTACTAAATAGATTTAATTGGTTTTGTAACTGTTGAATTTCAGTTGATTTAAGTTTTTCCTCATTTATTAATTCATTGATGTTTAGTTGCCATTCTTCAATTGATTTAATTTTCTGTGAAAATTCCTTCAATAAACCAAATTTACTGTTTATAGAATTAGCTTTGCTATTTAGGTTGAGTAATTTGTTTTCACTAGATGTTAATTCTGTTTTTAATTTCGATATTTTGTCATTAAGTACTAAGCGTTGTTGATTATGTTTTGTAATCAATTTTGTTTGATCTGTATCCAATAGATTTTGTTCACACATAGGACAATACGAGTGCTGATGAACATTTGATAGTATCTCTAACATTGAGTCAATTGAATTAATAATTGATTGCAACTCCCCCATTTGAGCAGATAATTCTTTTTGTCTATTGGTTTGTGTATTAATTTCGGTTGAGCACTGATCAATTTCATTTTGTGTTATTACCGTCACATCAGCTAATGTAGAAATATCAGAGCTGAATTCTAATTGATATGAATTTTTAATTTCTAGAATTCGATTTGAATGAGTAAGAATCTTTTCCTTTATTTTTTCCAATGCTGAGCCTTGATTTTTGATATCATTTTGAATTTTTTCTTTCTCAGTAAGAAATAATTCCTCCTTAGTTTTTATCTTATTCAATTCTGTTTTTAACCCATTTAAATCCAATTCTTTTGTAGTCTCATTATGTTTTAATTGTAAATCCGTTAAAATCGCTTCTATTGACTCAATTTCTTTTAATTTCCTGTCTTTTTCAATTAATTTTTCATTAAATGATTGTATACTTGTTTCCAATTGGTTTTTTTGATTTTGTAACTGGTCTTCAATAGTTTTGTTGTTTGAATACTTATTTGCTAAATCATCATAATTCAATCTATTCATATTTATTGTAGTAAACCAGTCATTAATTGCTACATCTCGTTTATCATTTTCGGTTGAGAGATTTTCTATATTTGCTTTAGCTTGACGTATAAGTTTTCCAAGATTGTTGATTTCTTGATCTAGTATGGTCTGATCGAGAATCTCCTGTTCTAAATTTTTTAAATTGTTTGATATTTTTGTTAGCTCCTGAATTCTCTGGGCTAAATAGTTTTTTTGGTTAAGTATCTCTATTTCTATTGCTTTAGGGTCATCTATGAATTGTTCAATGGAATTGATTATATTACTATGCGTTTGAATATTATTTTCTAGTTGTGTATTAAACTTCCTCATGTGACTGGTGGCGATGGTATAATCATGTAATCCGAGTATCTTACGTATTTGATCTTTTCTTATTTGAGGTGACTCATCCAATAAACTAGTTAATTGGCCTTGAGGGCTACATAATGCATTTTTATAAACTATGTGGTCAACTTTATAGTTAAATAACTTAAGGATCAATTCTTTACTTTCAGATAATGTATTGGATAAGATTGTTTGTTCTTTATATTTTTTTATTACCCATTTATTTTTATTCTTGAGATTAATTCGATGTCGACTCTCATAGGTTTGACTTTGTATTGTAAAGACTAAGTTTATTGTACCTTCTTCTTCTCCCCATTTTATCAAATCAGTCGTTTTTAAGGACATTTTTGTGAGATATTGATTGCCAAATAATCCATACCCTATAGAGGTAAGAATTGTTGATTTTCCTGCCCCATTTTCACCTGTGATAACATTTGAACCAGTAGAAAATTGAAGGAAAAATTTTTCAAAACATCGAATATTTACTAATTCAATACTATTGATTACAAGACTATTCAAAAGTAGTCCTCCAATTTATTTTTTGTAAGATTATTATCTTTTTTCTCTACCATTTGATCTTTATCATTCTGAATCTCTTTTTTTAACGGGGAATTATTGAATGATATAATCTTTGGTTGGTCATCTCCCGAATTAGTTGCATCTATGCTTGATAGGATATTTGTTATTTCTGTAAAAAGTTCGGTATTCATGTCTCTTGAAATAGGGATATCACGGAATATTTGGAGCAATGTCATTGATTCATTTAGAAAATCATCTAATTCTTCTTCTGGTAGACCTGATATGTCTCTCAAAATTTCCTCTATATCTTGATTTTTCAAGGTATCTGCACTAATAATGATTCTATCTTTTTCTCCTAACATATTTATGTTAATATGTAGATATCCAGTTTCTTTTTCAAGACCAGATAAATCCACCATTCTTAGGTCGTCTTGATTCTTCGAATACAATATATTAACTAATGCCATTGGGTTATGTTTTAACAAGCTTGGTTCATATTTTGCAATTATCTTCTTTTTATCTAATAATTCATTGATGATACTTTGTCTAAGATTTTCTATGGTATCGGTCTCAAGTGAAAGCATAGCTTTTGGTCGTACAAGAACTTGATGTTGTATTATTTGTGGATTTTTCCATTTATCTTGGTACTCCGATTTTATTTCATAAAAACTGGAGTACATACAAATATTTTCTTTGAGATCCATTCGTCTCCATTCGTTGGTAGATGTAGTTTCAGTACTACCTGGTGCAAATAATTTTAATTTTTCATTTTTCCAAGGTATGTGATAATGACCTGCAGCAATATAATCGACACCAAGTTTTGATACTTGATTAATAGAAATATGATGAAAGTCAGCTAATTGACCTTGTACATAGGCATGAAAAGCAATTATTTTATAATCATTGTTGGATAGAAAGTCTGGTGAATTTCGTAATAGTGTCTCAATTTTCTCATTTAAAATATTTCCTGGATAAAAACCTACTCCAAGAATTGATACACCTGATATTCCATGATATTCCTCTGTCATTATTTCATCATCAATGTAATTAACTAATTTCAATTCCCTTAGTAAAGAAATTGTGTTACCACCACTTTCTAATATTTTTGCAGATTTACCATCATGATTCCCTCTAATAATGAAAAGAGGGATATTTTCTTTTTTTAATCTATTTAAAATCCTTACCACTTGTCTGATTGTTCCTGGGGATGGTCTGGCATTATGGAATATATCTCCAGTATGTAGAACAAACATCGGTTTAATTTTGATGATTTTTTTGACTACATCATCAGCTGCTTTAAAAAAATCGAGATATCTCTCTGTTTTGTTATATTGCATAAAACCAATGTGCCAATCACTGGTGTGGATGAAATGGATTTGTTTCATAGGTCTCCCCTTATTTATTGAATTCCAATACATCTTGATTTAAATTATTAGTAGATAAAGATTAGGTCAATCATCATCTTTTTTTTCTTATTTACAAAGTACTATAGATATCATTAATAGCTCATTGATGTATTTAATTCATAAGTAATAGGTGAAAATCGAATTGTCAGACATATATATTCATCCAACCGCAATAGTTGAGACATTATCTGAAATTAATGAGGGCAGTAAAATTTGGCATTTTGCACACGTCAGGGATCATGCAAAAATTGGTCGGAATGTAATTATTGGTAAGAGTTCCTATGTTGATAGCCATGTAATTATTGGGGATAATGTAAAGATTCAAAATCTAGTATCTGTATATCAGGGTGTAACAATTGAATCAGAGGTATTTGTAGGTCCTCATGTAACTTTTACCAATGATCTATATCCACGTGCAATGGGTGAATGGCAAATAATTCCTACTTTGATACAAAAAGGAGCTAGTTTAGGCGCAAATTCTACAATCATTTGTGGACTTACTGTTGGTGAATATGCTTTGGTTGCTGCTGGATCTGTTGTCACAAAAGATGTACCTAATCACGGTTTTGTTGCAGGTAATCCCGCTAGGTTAAAGGGATATGTTTGTTTTTGTGCAAGGAAAGTAGCAGATATTGATATTCCTAGTGGTATTCATGTAATAAACTGTTCTCATTGCGGAAAAGAAGTAAAATTAAATATAAAATAATCTATTTTACAGTCGAATAATAATATTTGTATGATAAGTGTGTTTCATCTCGAAAGAACTTTAAATAACAATTTAATTTCAGAAAATGATCAAGACAAAATAGAGGTGTACCCTTGAAAAATACCAAAACGATTATATTATTGCTATTTATAAATTTATTACTACTCTCGAGTTTTCAGGCCTATAGTGTTGATACACCAATAGAAACTGAAACTGAACGCACTGTATTACCTATGGACTTCATCAGAGATGAAGATGAGGTATTTAATGCAACTATTACAAATTTTACAAGGAATATGACAATTGAGTTAGATGCTAAAATCGTTTTGGAAGATCGCTTTGAGTTAATATTTCACGATAATGACACTAAAATAGGTGCCATTAATTACTCAATACCCAACGAATTTGCCAAACACGCAGTTCAAGTTTTTGCTTATTCTCAAATAGATACTTCTGCAGGTCTAATGTCTCGTAATAATTTACAACCAATAATTGAGACTACAGAACCAACATTAACTACATTTACCTTCAATATTAAAGAAAATCAAACATTAGCCCAGAATACTACTACCGTAGTATACATGGCAACTAAAATTATTGTATCCGATTCAATTTCATTTGCCCTAAATGGGACTGGATTAGAAGGCAAATTCATGATACCAGTAGTCCCAATCTTTAGAGGATTAAATGTTAAAAATGCTAACATTCACTTAGCATTGAAGGCAGAATTAGATTCATTTGATATTAGCATGAATGAAAAAATAACAAATGCTGAAAATGTTGAGTATCCTACTGCAAATGAACGTGATGTAAGCTGGCTCAATTTCTCACGATCTTCTTTCAACTCAATAGAAGGTTTACAAGAGGATTATGATCTTGCTGAAATAACATTCAAATCACTAACAAGAAGAGAAACTACCCTTGCTGCTCAATCTACCACTATACCTTATAGTTTAGACAGTATTACCAAGATTGTTCAGATAAATCCTTGGGGTAAAGTATTTGTTAAGGAACAATTGGTTGTTCGACATGATGGTCCCATAACTCCCGATGATGATGAATACATTAACTTAGTCTATAATCTCCGGAAATATACTTTAAGTATACCTAGTGATGGTCAGGTAATTAAATTATATGATGATATTGGTCCATTAAATCTGAGAACAAGAGATGATGAAACCAGTTATCCAACAACAACAACTGTATCTGACGGACCGAGTAAAGATAAATTAGAAGTTAATTTTAGAAATGGAATTCTTGGAGGTCAAACATATACATTCTTTGTTGAGTATGAATTTAATATGACGAATGTTGTAAGTGTAGAGGGCGATATCTATACCTTAAATTCCACACTTGCTGGGGATTATAATGTAACTGCAAGAGAGATAAATGTAATTTATCAATTACCTGTAGGTGCAAATTTCCTCAATCATAGTTACACTCCATCATCTAAACATGTTAGTTATAGAAGTTTTAGTTCTACTTCTCGAAATCAATTTTCTATATTACAACATATTGATATCCACATACAACTGAATAATTCTAATTATATCGATAATGTTGGTTTTCAACTGACTTACCAATATGCAAAAGGAATTGGTTGGGGTCATATTCAATATCTAATAACATTCCTAATTGCAATGATTTCATTAATTTCAATAATATTCCTCACAACACAATTGAGATTTAGATCATCTAAAGCAATTGAAGTTGAGAAAGAGGAAATTCCCATTGGTGAAATAGATACTTTCTTCAATCTCTATAGAGAACAAGCAGGTGCAAACAAACGTATTGTTGAAATTAAGGATAGACGAAAGCGAGGAAAACTGAGTCAAAAAGAATATGACGGTCAAGTAAAATCCATTAATAAACGTCTACGTGAGTTAAATGGCGAATTAGAACTAGCTGTAAAAGACCTCTCATCAAAAGGAATTAAGTATGAGCGATTGGTAGATAAAATTATGATTGCAAACCAAAAACAAAAAGATCTACGTAGAAATGCCCAAGTCGCAAGAAAGGCATATAAAAATGGAGAAACTGCAAAAGATCTTTATCAAAAAATCATGAGAGAATACACAAGAGATATTGATAAACAAGAAACAATAATTAACAAGAGTTTATCTGAGCTATTAGAAATTATCCAAGAATATTAATCATAGATTTTCATTAATTCAGATATTTAACTTATAGGATTTAAATAATAAATTAACAATTAACTTATGTCAATGAAAGTTAGAAAAAGAAAACCTGGTAAATTAATGAGAATAAGTCAAATATATTTGGGAGAAATAATAGATTTAGAGGATCAGAAAATCTATAGGTTGAATAATAAGGTGATTTCAAAAGTTAGGATCTTTGGAGTGGTTCTATCTAAGAATGAATATTCTAATGAAGGAAACAAAAATTGTATCATACTACTTGATGATGGAAGTGATACTATTGAGCTCCGTATGTGGAGTAGACCGATAAAACGGGATGATGGTAGTATTGAGGATCAATATACAATGATAAACCCAGTTAAGGAAGGACAAATAATCGATGTAATTGGTAAAGTGCGGGAATATAATGAGGAAATGTATATTATTCCAGAAATAATTCAGACTAATTTATCTATTCAATGGGAAATTAATCGTAGGGCAAATCTTATTAAATTACAATCTGATCTGGCGGATTAAAGTATAGTGTTTATTTATCAAGGAAATTATGATCAAATACTGTATATTTTAAAAGGCTTAAATAATTAGAGAGTTGACATGCATGTATGTGGAATGAATACAATGATAATCCTGAGAAAGTATATTCTAATATTTTAAAACGTGCAAAAACACAATTACCCGAACATAGTACGGAAACAGATCGTTTTATTATCCCCAAGGTTGACTCTCAAATCGAGGGAAACAGAACATTTTTCAGAAATTTCAAAGAATTACAAACACTTATCGCAAGACCTGAAAGTCACTTTCTAAAGTTTTTTACAAATGAAATCGGAACTTCAGGAAGTGTAGAAGGATCTCGAGCTATTTTTCAAGGAAAGCATATCCGTACTCAAGTTCAAAAATTATTTGAGCGATATATCAATGATTATGTAATTTGTCCAGAATGTAGAAAACCAGATACCCGTTTTATTACTCAAAATAGAATTGAGATGTTAAAGTGCGATGCATGTGGTGCCACTGCTGGCATTCGAAATTTAAGCTAAGGTCGATAACGTGAATTTTCTGGTAAAGGTTCACATTGATGCTAAGGAACGACTACTTGCTCTATGTGATCCAGAAATTTTGGGTAAAAAGTATCAACTCAATGGTGTAAATATAACTGTGAAAGAAAGATTTTATGGTGGAGA
>Ga0224506_10000691_pt1 | contig 26733 bp, 27 predicted proteins | sample SF_Jan12_sed_USG_2_FD_169108 | JGI IMG/M metagenome (GOLD analysis project Ga0224506, IMG submission 169108) | Sediment microbial communities from San Francisco Bay, California, United States - SF_Jan12_sed_USGS_8_1 | ecosystem: Environmental > Aquatic > Marine > Sediment | place: USA... | reverse complement strand
GCCTATATTCAGGGCCGCGACTATGTGATCCCCGATGATATGCTGGCCGTAGCCCCTGATGTACTGCGCCATCGCATCCTGCCCAGCTTCTCGGCCCGCGCCCGACAAATCGATAGCGATGGGATAGTCCAACGGCTGTTAGAGATCATTCCCATCCCCTGATATGGGACTGCATGAAACCATCAGGCATCTTTTCCATTCGGTGCGCCACCGAGGGCATGCATCGATAGTTCACCAGCCCCTGCTCAACGATATTGAGATCCAGCAACTGCAACGCCAGGCGCTATCGAGCATTAACAATCCCTTTGCAATGAATCTTGATGTGCAACATCAGCTGCTTGGGGAACGTACCTCCAGTTATAGCGGCAGTGGGTATGAGTTTGCCGAACACCGCCGCTACGCCAATGGTGATGACATGCGCTTTATCGACTGGCGCGTCATGGCCCGTACCGGCAAACTGTATCGCAAGGTCTTTCATGAAGAACGCCGACCACAGGTTTATCTGGTGGTGGATCGCCGCTCCCCCATGCGCTTTGCTACACGAACACAACTCAAAGTGACCTGTGCCATTAAACAGGCCATACAGCTTTTATATCAGGCCAGACAACAACAACTACTCAGCGGTAGTGTGATTCTGGAAGAGACCGCAACCTGGACCCAGGCCAGTCAGTCGAATACCCATCTGCATAATCTTATCCAACAACTCAACGGCCCCTGTCCACCCAATACTGGTAACAAACAGGCAGAATTGATAAATGTGCTGAATGAACTGGCCGTACGCCTGACACCCGGCTGTATTATTTATCTCATCAGTGACTTTCATGATCTTGATGAATCAGCCAGCAGCGTGCTTTATCACCTGTCAAAACAACATCGCCTGCATGCCTTACATGTTCTTGACCCGGCAGAACTGGCCTTACCTTCACAGGGAAGGTTTGTTTTATACGATGACAACACAAAACAGAACATTAATATTGATAGTAATGATGCTAACCTTACAAAACAGTTTGCTACCGATATGCAGCAACGTCGCCTGGAAGTTGAAAAAACCATTCGTAACACTGGTGGAGATTATCGACTACTCATGACCGATGAGGTGGAGCATGGCTAAGTCGATCAGTGACACGCCCTGGCTTGAGGTTCTGCCACCACCGACACCGGTGGATCAAACATTATTAATAACTGTGTTGATACTTGGCGTATCTGGGCTACTGCTATTTGCTATGTATCAACTCTGGCGACGCCAACCACGACAACGGGCGCTTCGACAGTTACAAAAACTGCAATGCCGTTTTGAGCAACACCATCTTGATAATCGCCAATGCCTGTATGAGATAAACCGACTGTTATGCCTAGGCATGGGACTCAATCGACTGACTGATTTTAATGATCATGATTTTTATCGACGATTGAGCCAATTACAGTATCGAACCACTCCTCCTGACGCTGAGGCAACGCGACAGTTATTAATCGAGGCCAGCCTGTTATTAAAAGGGTGCAAGGCATGATGGACTTCATAAACAGCATCGAGTTTGCACGCCCCTTGTTTATGATACTCCTGCCTGTGAGCCTGGGGCTACTGGCAATCGTCTTCTGGTACCAGCCTAAACAATTACTAAGCACCAGCACCCCCTTACAGCAGGTCTCACAACAAAGTTATCGCCACCCGGCGCTGGACTGGTTTCAACAACGTCAGTCACAACAACAAAGCCAAAACCATCAACGACAGTTTATAGTACGCATTTTAGGCTGGGGTATATTACTAGGCCTGTTACATCTCAGCCTGGCACAACCCTATCGGCTGGGTGAACGTCTACCAGATCCACCTCAGCACCGTGATATTGTCTTTGTCATCGATACCTCGGTGAGCATGGTGCTTGAAGACTATATCGTGAAGGGCAAACGCGTCAGCCGCATGGCCATGTTACAAAGCGTTATGCAACATTTTATTGATCAATTACAGGGTAATCGCATTGGCCTGATTGTCTATTCCGAACAAGTCTATACCCTGGTACCCTTAACCACCGACTATGATTTGTTAAAACAGCAATTCAATCGTATGCAACCAGCAGTACTCACCGGACGCACCAGTAACCCCGGCAAGGCCCTGCTCTATACCCTGGCGCAATATCAGAAAAGCGATAATGAAACTAAACCCACCATTGTCCTGGTTACCGATGTTAACCGTCCTGACCGTAACATAGACCCGCGTATCGCCGCGGCAAAACTGCATAAAGATGGTTTTCGCCTGCACACCGTCGCCATTGGGGCCGGCAGTTATGCGGCCGAAAACAAACAAGGCAGCAGCCTGGTATATCACCCGACAAACTACCCACTGTTGAAACAGATCGCCGAACAGGCCAGGGGTGAATTTTTCACCGCCAGCAATAGCCAGCAGATCAGCCAGGCCCTGCTCACTATTCAACAAAGTGAAAAACGTCAGGTTGAAACAGAGCCACAATATATCCGGCTTGGTTTTTACCAGTGGCCGTTATTGCTCGCCCTGATATTACTGAGCCTGTCGCAACTGATTCAATTGACACGGGGGCGTACATGATCAGCCTCTGGCAGCAAATGAGTTTTCGTGAACCTTTATGGTTGTTATTGATCCTGCAACCCATACTGTTGATGGTTTTAGCAGGCTTGCTTGATCGCTGGCGGGCCAGCGGTTTTTGCGATGCCAGCTTATTACCCTGGGTCAGAGCTGACGTCACCGGGTTTAATCTGCACCGTTTTATTCGCAGCGGCCTGTTCCTGCTTGCCTGGATCTTTGTCGCTATCGCCATGGCAGGGCCACGATTACCAGAGACCCTTGCCGATCACAGCACCACCACACAACGGGAACTCATAGTACTGTTGGATGTTTCACCTTCCATGACGGCCAGGGATGTACAGCCGAACCGTCTGCAACGCGCCAAGCTGGAACTGCTCGATCTTATTCAACGTATACAGGGCACTCGCATGGGCATTATCGTCTATGGGGCACAGGCCCATATTGTTTCACCCATGACCCGAGACAAGACCGTGCTGCGACATTATGTCAATGCTATTCATCCCCAGACTCTACCCACCGCTGGCTCAAGAATCATTCGTGCTATCGAACTGGCCCGCACACAGTTTGATACAAATAATAAACAGGCACGAGCCTTACTTATCATCAGCGACGGTGAACATCACCTGGATAATAGCTCACAATTGAAACTGGAAGCCCATGTTCAACAGCTCAATAAGGCCAACATCCGCTTATATGCCCTGGGAATCGGCACTGGCCTTGGTGCCCCCGTCATGGCAGATGATCAGGGCTGGTTGGAGTACGAAGGTCAGAGCATTACCTCACGCCTGCAATCACAACAACTGCAGGCACTAACCCAGTTAGCCAGGGGGCGTTATAGCCGCCTGCAAAATAATAATAGCGACTGGCAAACGTTATATGATGAAGGCATTGGCCAACTGTTCCCGGTAACACAACAACAGGTGACGGATAAAATTATCTGGCAGGATCACTATCATGGCTTTTTGATTGCAGGCATTATTTGCCTGTTACTTTCCCTCTGGCAACCATGGACCAGAGTCACAGCCCTACCCATACTGATATTAGCTGTCATCACCAGCCTGCTAAATAGTCACGATGTTCTGGCCAGTGACAACTATCAAACCGCTTATGAATATCTGCAACAACAGCAATATAGCAAGGCACGCCAAACATTTACTCGGCTGCCCGGTTATGCTGCCAGAATGGGTGAAGGCAACGCCGCTTACCATCTAAAGGACTACAAACAGGCCGCGCAACAGTTTACCCAGGCCCTACTTGATGCTGTAAATGATCAGCAAAGAGGTATGGCGCTGTTTAATCTGGCCAATTGCCGCTTTCAATTAAGCGATTATGTTACAGCGGAAAATTTATATCAGGATGTACTGCATTACCTACCAGCTTACCAACCCGCGAAAAGCAATCGCGAATTTGCCAAAGCCCTGCAGGTCAAAGCTATTAAAAGTGGTCGTACTGCACACCGTGCCGGCCGTGGCCCACAAACCGGCGATGCACCAGAAGGGATGTCAACGGAAGGGGTACGAGGACTGACCTTAGGAGAGGATGATCAGCAAAAAATCATCCTGACAGATAATAAGGCAAGCACTCTGCATCAAGCGCAAAAACTACAACAGGCCCGCGCCGCCTCAACACACATTGACTCCGACAAAGACAGTGACTGGCAGTACCGCATTAATAGCCTGGAACAACTGCAACAGGAAAACCCAACTATCGAAGCCAGCCATAGCTTCTGGCAACGCCTGTTTGAACAGGAAGAAGGCTTTTCAGCCCCGCTTGAACAACCCCAACAACTACCGGGGGTGAAGCCGTGGTAAAAAGCCTATCAAAATGTATAAATTCCCTCTCCTTAAGGGAGAGGGCCAGGGTGAGGGGAGCATCAATAAGCGTTATTATTCTACTTATGTTAAACATTCCTCTCACATGCTATGCCTTTGACATTAAAATAAAAGACACGACGATTGAATATGGCAAACCCGTCTGGCTAACCGTAACAACTCCACTTGATACGCCATCACTCAATAAGATTGATTTTAGTCAGACTGAAAGTGACTTCGAAGTCGTAAAGGACAAGAATGCCATTCGTTTTCATGATAAAGGGCAGTCATGGCGTATTAGACTCTTCCCACGTAAAGAAGGTCCATTAACAATCCCAGCATTGAAATTTGTTTCAAAACGTAGCCAGAACTTCAATATTAATGTCACCCCACCAGTGGACAATAAAACCGGTCTACCGTTTGAAGTCAACTATCAAATTAGCTCAACCAAACCCTGGTTACGTCAACAGGTATTGGTACATTACAGAATCGAAAACCCTCACTCAGAACTCGTACTGGAACCACAGGCCAGTAGCCATCCCTATTTGCAGGTCATCCCTTTAAACACAGCACAAACTCCACAGGGAACCAAAACATCACACCTGTCTGGCTGGGCCGTATTTTCCAGTAAAAGGGGCGAGCACAAACTAAAACTACCGGCACTGAATTATGTACGTGATGGCGTGATTACACACCGTTTCTATCCACCCCCAGTCACGCTTAATGTCAAACCCCTGCCATCCTATCTACCGGGCAATATCCCGATTGGCAAACTACAATTTAATATTATTGAACTACCGAAACTGACATTAAAAGATCGACTATCTGAAATAACAATACAATTAAGCGGCAATGGCATAGCCAAACAGTGGTTACCCGATCTTCGCTATCTGTTTTACAGCAACCACCAGATGAATACCTATCCAGTGGAAACCACTTCACAACAGGATAATCACGGGAGTATTTCAAGTCGCCATACCTGGACCATTCCTTTCAAAACAAACCAACAGGGATTCATTGACCTGCCAAGAGTCAGACTACATTACTTTGACCCTGATACTGGTAGACTGGCAAAGCTCGATATTAAGCTACCTACCTTCATTAGCCTTTCCTCCTGGCTAATAATTTTACTTGGGCTAATCGGTATTGTGGTCCTAAGCTGGTTTGCCATAAAGCTCTATAAATGGCTAGTACCACACTGGCGATGCTTTAAAACTTATCGAGACACTTTTAACAATATCGAAAAACTTCAGACACCACAGGATGTTCGGCAGACGATCAGACAGTTGAGCATGGCTGAGGGTAAAACGGATAATCTGAGTGTGCGGCAATGGGTAAATCAACTTCCTGCTAACACCAGATGCCAGGCACAACACATTAGATTACAACTGGAGACAGCGCTTTATCAGGGGAAAAATTACAATATGGATGAAATATTATCTAATGTTAGGCTCGTTTGCCTGCAGCGATGGCCTATCATCAAGTGGATATAAAACCCTTTCTTGAGTTAGTCAGCTTAACCTACTTCTGACACCAGAGTTTCCCTACGTATATCCATATGAAAAGCCACTATTTTCTATCTAACTACACCCCCACAATAATCATATAGAAGATATAAAGAAATTCAGCTTATGTCCGCCATTAAAACTAAGGGATGTTATTGACTATCGATATCACGCAATAATAATGCGAACTTCAAGCTGAGTATTTAATTAAATTCAATCTTTGATGGGGAAAATACAATGGAATCCACCAGCATACATAATTACTATGAAAAAATTGTTATGCAACATATCTTGAAAGTGACGAATAAACCATACATCGATGCTGATGTAGAAGACATTGCCTGTGTTGCCCTAAACCATCTACCACCACGCTATATTCGTCACGAGATTGATATGGCCTTTTACTTGTCACACGAAGACCGACTGACTATCGAAATGCATGTGGAAAAGGCAGTTACACAGGCCATCCGGCATATCAAACTACAAGGTAGATCGGTTAAATAATTTTCTGTTGCGCAAGCCTAATACAGGCTTGGATTTACGTCATAATTAATGTCGAATTAGCTTTAAAACGCTAATTTATATAAATTTAATAATTGCTACCCAGATGTTTTATAGTCTGATAAATGATCGAGCGCCTGATTTACATTAAAGTCTCAGAACGACTCACCTGCTGCTTCATGCCTTGCATATCCAGCCAATCCGTCATTTCATCTACATTAAGAGGCTTACTTAGCCAGTAGCCCTGTATCAGGTCACAACTATTCTCGTCTAGAAAATCTTTTTGGCTTTGATTTTCGACCCCTTCCGCTACTGTTTTCATTTTGAGCGATTTACTCATTGCAATAATTGCCCTTACAATCTCTATTTCATCAGAGCAACTGCCATCAAAAGTGATGTCTTTAATAAAGGAACGGTCGATCTTAAGTATATTAATCGGGAAACGTTTTAGATAACTGAGTGATGAATATCCTGTACCAAAATCATCAATCGCAATGTTCAGCCCCAGTTTACTTAGCCTTTCCAGGGTATCATCGATTGACTTCACATTCCGCATCAACAGACTTTCGGTAATTTCCAGACCAATTAAGCCTGGATCGAGATTATTTATTAAAATAGCCTGCCCAACGATGTCGACAATCGAAGCATCATTAAACTGTCGGCTCGATAGATTGATTGATACCGACAAATCACGATCCTTGCTATCCTGCCACTGTTTTAACTGCCGACAGGCAGTTTGTATCACCCAGTTTCCTACTTTATTTATTAGCCCAATTTCTTCGAGCACCGGTACAAATTCTGCCGGCATAACCAAACCAAACTCTTTACTCTGCCATCGAATCAGAGCCTCCATGCCGCTTACTTTACCAGTATAAATATCTAGCTGAGGTTGATAAAAAATAACGAACTCATTTTTTGCAAGGGCCTGTCGTAGTGCAGTTTCGATTTTCAAACGATCTACGGCTTTTTCACTAAGCTCAGAAGAGTAAAATGCATAATTATTTCTACCCATCTCTTTTGCCCGATACATGGCCACATCGGCATTTCTCAATAAAATCTCAGGCTGGTCACCATCATGGGGATATGAGCTAATACCAATACTGGCTGTAATATGGACTTCACGTTTCTGAATTTTTATCGGTATTGCCACTGTCTCCAGTATTTTATTGGCCAGCGCCGAAACATGTCTGATGTTCATTGCATCTTCAATCAGGACAGCAAATTCATCACCACCCAGGCGGGCAATCGTGTCCTCTTCTCGTATACATTGTTTTAATCTTTTTGAAAGTTCCTTCAACAACAGGTCACCATAATAATGCCCAAGGGTATCATTAATCACCTTGAATCTGTCCAGGTCAAAAAACAGGATGGTCAATGTCGAATTACGTCGCTTTGCCCTGTGGACCGAATGCTCCAGGCGCTCCTGAAACAACACACGATTTGGTAACCCGGTTAGTGCATCATGGTGGGCAAGAAACTGGATACGCTCCTGGGACTGGATAAAATCCGTAATATCACGACCAGTGGAGACATAATGCGTGATCTCACCATGAGTATTTTTTAGTGGTGATATTGTTTTTTGTTCATAAAACAGGGTGCCGTCTTTTTTCTTATTTATAAATGTATCACTAAATGCAATCCCGTTTGTAATGCTGTCCCATAGTTTTTCATAAAAGTGATTTTCCATTTCTCCTGATTTCAGGATGGATGATTTTTTACCCAGCATTTCATCAATACAGTAACCTGTTGTTTTCTCACAGGCAGGATTTGCGTATTCTATTTCTCCCTCAGCATTTGTAATTGTCACTGAGTCTGCACTCTGCTCAAGTGCCTGAGACAGTTTTCGCATTTGCCTGTATATGGCTTTCTTTTCAGTAATATTACGGGTTGTTCCTTCAATGCCAATAGATTTACCATTTCCATCCTTGATCACCTGCGCATTGGTAGAGACCCAGACAATAGAACCATCCTTGTGCTTTAGCGATGCTTCAAAACCATGTACAACCCCATTATTTTCTTTCAGTGTTTTGAAAAGCTTTTCCCGTTCGTCAGGATTGATATAGATATCTGTGATTTTTGTCCCAATAATTTCATCCGATTGATATCCAAGCAATTGTTCAACTGAAGGGGATGCACGAGTTATATAGCCATTTTCATCAGCGCGATAATAGGTATCCTGCATATTATCTAGAATCTTACGCAACTCAGCCTCAGACTCTATGAGTTTTCTTTCTGCTTCAACACGCTTTGTAACATCAAGGGTTGTCCCAAGATAACGCTCGCCATTACCATGCTCATCGAAAATAACATTACCATGCTCAGAGATATAACGAACTGTTCCATCCGGCAATAAAATCCGAAACTCCGATGAATAAGGCTCATGATCTGTAAATGGCTTTTCCAATGCCGTAATTGCCTTTTCCCTGTCTTCAGGGTGAATTCTGGAAAGAAAGTTTTCTGGTGTTGGCTTGTCAACATCAGGATCATAACCCAGAATACTAAACACCTGCTTTGACCATATAGCCTGCTGTTTTTTGATATCCAGATTCCACCACCCAAAACCCATGACCTCCTGAATTTCATCCAGCATATTCGTCGCCTGCTCTGCCAGATCCGTAATAGCGATCATGTCTGTTATATTTTCATGAACGATTATATAAGAGTCGCTTGAAGAAAAGGAATGAAGGGAGATATTGAACCATGCCTTAACGCCATCGTCCGTAACTGGAACAGAGATACTGCTTAATGAGCTGACTTCACCACCAAGTAGTTGTTGATATGCTTCAATCAAGCTCGATGGTAAATGTGGGTGGTTAATTAACTTTTCACCAACAAAATCATCCGAGCAATATGCACCTTGAGCACATAGCTGGATAAAAGCAGAATTGACCGCATGGATCTGACCAGAGCCATCCACGATAAGCAGCGCCGAGCTTACAACATCAAATGATTGTTGAAATAACTCACTATTCATATTTTATATGTTGGAAATAATTATTTAGAATTAGTCTAACAAAATATTTTTATACTTAATGGTTTTTTTAGTATAACCACAAATAATCTAAAATCTATATTTCACAATGAGCAACTGCCTGTAGAAGTTGATGGTCTGCACAATTCCACTAACAAGTCATCCGTTAGCTACCAATAATTACTGAACATACGTTTCTTGAACTCAGAGTAATGAAAATAAAGTGAACCAAGAGGTTATTACCCCCTGGTTCTTTTACTATCACTCACCACTAAGAGGTGTTAAGCGATAGACCTGTGGGTAATATGTACCAGCAACGTAGATGGTACCGACGATCTGCCCGGCATCATTGATCGATACAGCCATTCCCCTGCCACAGGTCGCTAGCTCTGGACAAAGCCCCTGCAGAACGGGGGCAAGGTCGGTCATTACGCCATCCTGCCAGATGAATGGATGCTGAATTCCCTGGGCGGTATAGGCATAGCCTACAACCTGACCATGATTGTTGATGGCCTTTGCAACACCACCAGTTCCACCCAGGCCTCCCAGTGAATGAATACCATCTGCCTGCCATATCACTGGTGTATTTCTAAAAGGGTAAGAAGTGGTTCGACTGTAACCCACTACCTGACCAGCATCATTAATATCAAGACCATAACTACTACCATCACCTGGCAAGGTTCCCAGGTCGGTGGGAATATCATCTTGCCAGACAACCGCATTTGTTTTTCCAGAAGCAAGCTGCGCCGTACCACTGATTAAACCATGATTATTAATTGCATAGGCCCGAGTATAAGTATAAGCATTCAAGCCATTCAGTAAGCGTGATTCCCCTGCCTGATAAACAAATGCGCGAGGCTGGTAGTTAATCTGAACCTGGCCTACAACCTCACCCAATGCATTGATATCATCTGCCGAACCATAACCGGCCGCCACACCACCAATCTCTACACGTTCACCATTGCTCCAAATTACCGGTCTATTGTTGAAATGACCCACAATAACACCATCTGCATTAATCCCACGTGCCGAGCTATAAACACTCTGCTCATCCGGTGTCAGATTGGCATAACTACCATCTTCATTCCAGATAACTGCATTTCTAGCCCAGCCACTGCCCTTTCCCATGCCAACAATTGCACCATGATCATTCATCGCAGCAGGATAATGCGAACCAGAAGCTGATGGTAAGAGTTCTACCAGATAGCCATTGGTGGTATAGCTCGTCGCTGCCATCACCTGATTTATACCTAGCATCAATGCCATACCAATTATCAAACCGGATAGTATTGACTCGGTCCTTTGTTTTACACCATCACCAATGGTTTTTATTCTATATATATTATTCATACTTTCTCCTTGTTTAATTGTTTACATCCGGTATGCGTCCAAACCGAACAAAGACAGACACTCAACAGCGTGGATATGTTCTATGTTTACTAACAGAACATATAGTTACTAACAGGCAAAGAGAAAAAAATATTCCTTGAATAGATGTTATTAAATATGGTGATAAAGACTAAAGAGACAAAATAACGATAGAACCATGAATATTGAAGATGTTTATTGCTTAACTAACAAGTACCTTAAGCAACATTGATGTCATTTTCTCTATATACTGTTGCTGTGACCAACCGCAGTCTTTCGTCAGTGTTTCCCAATTGGTAATGGATAACTGGCTCCAGAAAAAATCCGTGGCCTGATCAACTGACCACTCGGAAGAAAGCCGGTTTTCACTGGCCAGGTATTCTATGATTTGCTGGCATACTTCACGCAGGCAATTCATTGCACTATCCCAGGCCGCCGCCATGGCCTCGTCCGTATCGCGTGTCTGTAACATGGCCTTGGCCATGCCGTATATTTCAGGAATGTAATTCCCCCAAATCTCGACACAGGCCCGCAGCATCTCCGTGCTATTGGTCGCGGCTTCCAGCTGGGCCAGTCTTTTGTCCAGGCCTTTGACTTCGTCCACATGGCTTAAGGTGGCGATCAGCAGATCCGTCCGATTCGGAAAGTGTAAATACACCGCCTGCCGCGATATACCCACGGCCTTGGCGATGTCCCCCATCTTTACCCCCTGTCCCTGCTGCTGTTCCAGCAGTCGCCAGGCGGCATCAAGAATGCGGGTCCGGGTATCGATTTCTTCACTTGACATGCTGTAAAGCGTACTCTAAGCTTGACACAGTGTCAATTGACACGATGTCAAGTTGATTATCGATAAGAGGATAAAGTCATGAAAAACCATAATTTTCATAGAGTTATATTGTTTGGCTCAGGTCTGATTGCCGCCGGTTTTGGAGCCGTGATTCTGTTTAGCCCCACAGCCCTGTATGCCTCAAGCGGTATCGAGATGGTCTGGAACGTCAGCCTGCTCAATGAAATCAGAGCAGCCGGTGGCGGCCTGTTGGGTTGTGGGTTATTCATCATGGCCGGGACTTTTATAAGCAGATTCACCTATACAGCCACTATTATTGCCGTACTCATGTATCTGTCCTATGGCCTGTCGCGCCTTTTCAGCATGTCGGTCGATGGTATGCCTGTTGAATCATTGGTGATGGCAATGGGTATGGAGCTGCTTATTGGCTTGCTGTGCATTTATCTACTTACACGCAACAAGATAATTAAATAAGGTCAATGTCACTAAGGGAAGTTTATTAGCGTAAATATTTACAAAAGGAGATAGAACATGAAACTCATCATATTTGGTGCCTCTGGTAGTGTTGGACATAAACTCGTAGAACAGGCCCTGGCACAGGGCCATCAGGTTACTGCCTTCATACGAGATAAATCGAAACTTCAGATCAATGCCAGTAATTTACAGATTGCTGTTGGTGATGTCCTGCAGATCGAAACCGTTGAACTTGCCATTAAAAGACAGGATGCTGTGCTTTGTGTGCTGGGTGCAGGACGAAAAGGGACTGTGCGCTCAGAAGGAACACGAAACATTATCCAGGCAATGGAAACGACTGGTGTGAAACGATTGATATGTCAGTCCAGCCTGGGTGTAGGAGATAGCCGAGGTAATCTAAACCTGTTCTGGAAATACTTTATGTTTGGTTTACTGCTACGTCCAGCCTATGAAGATCATGCTCGTCAGGAACAGTATGTCAGACAAAGCGAACTGGACTGGACCATTGTGCGGCCAGGTGCTTTTACCGACGGTGTTCACACCGGACAATATCGCCATGGTTTTTCCAGTCAGGACAAAACAACCCGCTTAAAGATATCACGTTCAGATGTTGCTGATTTTCTATTAAAGCAACTATTTGATAGTACTTACCTGCACAAGGCAGCAAGCCTGTCTTATTAATATTGTTTGAGATGCAATCAGAGGGCTGTCCCTCTGATTGCCCAAATATCATGAAAAACATTCATAATCTGCCCCTCAGATTGGTAAGTTTTCTATCTATATTCAACCCACAGGTACTTGTTTTATTTGAGATATATTAAGGTAAGTCCATCAAACAAAAACAGCTTCAGTATCTCACCTGTAATCTCAGAACTTTATGTGCCATACTGATTGTAACTACATGTTCGCATGCAATATTTGGCTATTACAGCCTGTCATTGTGAATAAAGTTAAGTACTTTTACAGTTATCGACCGACAGTATGTCTGGATCACACCTCCTGGGTCTCATCCATCTCATTCTCTCCACATGACTTTGAATGTAATTTTTTGTTTTATTAATACGGTAATTTATATTGTGAATATTGGTACAGTGAAGTGGTTTGACGCTGCAAAAGGTTTTGGTTTTATTACTCCCGAAGATGGCAGCAAGGATATATTTGTACATCATTCAGCAATCAAAAGTGATGACAAATATGCAAGTTTGAATGAAGGTCAACGCGTCAGTTTTGATATAGAACAGGGCGCAAAAGGGCCAGCAGCTGCAAACGTTGCGGCCATATAAAACCCGATTTTTATATTAAATAGAGATGGACCTCGCATATGCGAGGTCTATTTTTATGCTCCATTCCAGATGAATGAATCTCGCACTTAGCTGTGAGCGATGATAGTACAAAGCTTTTTGATATCGAATAAAAGCTGTTACGTAATTCATTTGTAGAGCTTTGTCTTAAGTGCAGGAGGTCCCGACCATGGGGATGAGAAACGTACCAAATCAAGCCCACCAAGCGTTACATGCTGATGAGCAACCTGCCACAAACAGAAATGGTCGAGAACTTTTAAACGCAGCCGAAGTCTTTGCTGTGGAATCTGTCGCCAGAAGCTGGTGGTACGTGGGTTCAACCTTCTGCCTGATGATTGCTTCCCTGATCGGTGCCGGTCTGGCACCCTGGTGGCCGCTGCAACTGTTATTATCACTATTTGCTGGGCTGGTACTGGTACGCGCCTTTATTAGCTATCACGATTATATGCATAAGGCGATCCTGCGCGATTCGAAACTGGCCTGGCTGCTGTTTCGAATCTATGCTGCCTTTGCCCTAACCCCTCCCCGCGCCTGGAGTAAGAGTCACAACTACCATCATGGTCATGTCGGTAAGATTACTGATAGCTGTATCGGTGCCTTCCCGTTGATAACCACCGAGATGTGGCGTAGCGCCTCACGCTGGCAGCGTTTCCAATATCGTTTACAACGTCATCCCCTGATCGTGTTGCTTGGCTACTTCACTATTTTTGCTTACAGCATTTGTCTGGAATCACTGTTCCGCAATCCGGCCCGCCACTGGGACTCAGGTCTTGTTCTGTTAGTTCATTCTGCGCTTATCAGTGTGCTATGGATATTCGGTGGTTTTGAGCTTGCTCTGTTTGTAGTGCTACTGCCCATGATCGTTGCCTCGGCCCTGGGCAGCTACCTGTTTTTTGCCCAGCACAGTTTTGAACAGATGATCATTATTAAACCCGAAGACTGGACCTTCGATAGATCGGCATTGGAATCTTCCAGCTATATGAAACTCAATCCAGTCATGCGATGGTTTACCGGTAACATTGGCTACCACCATATTCACCATCTCAATGTGCGCATCCCGTTTTATCGGCTCCCCGAAGTCATGGCTGCCATCCCCGAGTTACAAACACCACCAACAACATCGTTAAAGCTAAGTGAGATTATCAAGTGCTTTAAATCCAGCTTATGGGATGAAAACCTTCAAAAAATGGTTTCGTTTCGTTATGCGAACCAGATGGTTTGACAAAGCGCGCAATTCTCAACCTCACAAAAATATTATCCACTTAAATTTATCGCCATACCCTCAATCTCACAACACTCCTGACACAATGCTGTCAGGAGTGTGTTGATATGCTCTGTTTATTTAACAAATCCACATTCAAACTATACGCATTTCAAAGAGGATAACATTATGGCCACACCCATCACTATCATTGCCCCGATAAAGCTTGCCCAAGGAAAAACTGAAGCTGATTTACTTGCTGCATCAAATCGTTTTCAGGAAGAGTTTGCCGGCCAACAAGCCGGTATTTTACGCCGTGAGCTGGTTAGAAAAAGTGAAAACGAATATCTCGACATCATTCAGTTCCGAAGTGAGGAAGATGCCCTTGACGTTATAGAAAAAGAAAAGCAATCCACAGCATGTCATGACTTTTTTGCCGTAATGGATATGAGTGGTGTTGAATCATCCGATGAAGCCATCGATTTTTACCCCTCCTTAGTCACATATAGCTGAGTAACTTAACAATCAAATGAGGTCATCTGACCTCATTTTTTTATCTGATGTAATCTATACTTGGTATTCTCCGCCGAATGGACATGCTAACCCTGACTACAGAGGAGATACTGATGTTCGGAAATAAATTGAGCAGTCTCAGCATTATAACTGCCAGCTTAATCCTGCTCTATAGCCCATTTACCCATGCGGGTAAGACGCAACACCGCCAGCATGGTAGCCACGAACATGGCTCAGCCCAGCTCAATATCGCCATCGAAGGCCAGCGCCTCTACCTGGAACTGTCCAGCCCGGCAGCTAATATTGTGGGTTTTGAACATAAGCCACACAATGACAAACAGCGCCAGACATTGAAGAAGGCCATCAAAATTCTTAATCAGACTTCATTATTATTTACTCCTTCTGCCTCGGCACAATGCAAATCTAATAAAATTGAGGTAGATGTGGATACCTTACAGGATGAGCACGATAAAAAAGACTCTCATCACCACCATTCAGGCCATGCCGATTTCTCGGCCCACTATGTCTTTGTCTGTCAAAAGCCAAGCAAACTGACTACACTTCAATTATTATTATTCAAACCCTTTCCCGGTATCGAGAAATTGCAGGTACAGTTATTAACAGAAACCGGCCAAAGCGCCATCACCGCTACTGCCCAAAAGGCCACCATTAAGCTGAAGTAAGAGTGTTACATGTCTGACCATGTCATTGCCATTGAGCAACTGCGTTTTAACTGGCCGGGTGAGTCTTCACCCATCCTGGATATCCCATCGTTTAACATTAACAAGGGCGAACGTATATTTCTTAAAGGTGCCAGTGGTAGCGGCAAGAGCACCCTGCTCAGCCTGCTCGGTGGTGTACTGACACCCCAGCAGGGCGATGTTTATCTGCTAGGTCGGCCATTGCATGATCTGCGAGCTGCTGAGCGGGATCGCTTTCGTGCCGATCATATCGGTTTTATTTTTCAGATGTTTAACCTCATTCCTTATTTATCAGTACTGGAAAATGTCATCCTGCCCCTGTACTTCTCACCCCTGCGTCATGCCAGGGTCATAAAAAATACAACCGCGGAAGTCGAGGCCATGCGCCTATTGGCCCACCTTGATCTCAGCGGTGCACTTTTGCAGCGTTCGGTTACGGAACTGAGCGTCGGTCAGCAACAACGTGTTGCTGCCGCCCGTGCCCTCATTGGACAGCCAGAGATCATTATCGCCGATGAACCCACTTCCTCACTGGATGCGGATCGACGCGAAGCTTTTATTAAACTGCTTATTAAAGAATGTGATGAAGCGGGTAACACCCTGCTATTTGTCAGTCACGATGCCAGCCTGGAAAGGTATTTTGATCACTGCATCAATCTCGATAGCCTTAATCACTCAGCACAGGTAGTGAGCTGATGGCCATCCTGCAACTTGCCTTAAAGAGTTTATGGAACCGCCGCTTCACTGCAGGGCTGACTCTATTGTCCATTACTCTGAGTGTGGCCCTATTGCTGGGAGTTGAACGCCTGCGCAATGAATCGCGTAGCAGTTTTGCCAATACCATCTCCGGCACCGATCTCATCGTCGGAGCACGCAGTGGTTCTATTCAGTTATTGCTTTATTCGGTGTTCCGCATCGGCAATCCCACCAATAATATCGACTGGCAAAGTTACCAGGCCATCATTAAGCACCCAAATGTGAAGTGGAGTATTCCTATTACATTGGGAGATTCACACCATGGCTTTCGGGTGATGGGTACTACGCCTGATTATTTCAAATACTATCGATATAGCCGCAAACGCCCACTGCAATTTCAAAACGGTAAACCCTTTACTGATGTCTATGATGCCGTACTGGGTGCCGAGGTTGCAGAACAGCTTGGCTATCAACTGGATCAGAAGATTGTCATCGCCCATGGTGCCGGTAAGGTCAGCCTCATTAAACATGACAACAAGCCCTTTACCGTGGTTGGCATCCTGAACAAGACTGGCACTCCGGTTGACCGAGCCGTGCATGTTGACCTGCGTGGTATCGAGGCCATTCATATCGACTGGCAGGGCGGCAGCCCCACTCCCGGCATGCGCATCACTGCGGATAAAGCAAAACAGCTAGACCTCAACCCGAAAACCATCACTGCCGCTATGCTGGGACTAAGTTCACGCATCAGCACTTTTAAGGTACGACACTATATAAATAACTACCGCGAAGAACCATTGCAGGCGATCCTGCCCGGTGTGGCCCTGCAGGAACTGTGGGACATGATGGCCGTAGCGGAAAAGGCCCTGCTAGCCATTTCCCTTTTTGTGGTACTTGTCGGACTGACCGGTATGGTGACGGCCATCCTTACCAGTCTTAATGAACGACGCAGGGAAATGGCCATCCTGCGTTCGGTGGGTGCGCGTCCCGCGCACATCCTGTTACTCATCAGTGGTGAGGCCATCGGACTTTGCCTGTTGGGTATACTGCTTGGCATCGGTCTGTTATACAGTCTGTTATTCATTGGCCAGCCATTGATCGAAAGCCACTATGGCCTGTTTATCAATATCGACTGGCCATCGACTTATGAATTTGGCCTGTTGGGTATCCTGCTACTGGCCAGCCTGCTGGTCAGCTTGATACCTGGCATCAGGGCCTACCGTTATTCACTGGCCGATGGCATGACCATTCGCCTTTAATAAGGAGCAAGTATGTTAGTTAGAAAAAGCCAGCTCATTTTCCTTAGTCTGCTATTTATGTTCAGCAGCGTATATCAAACCAGCCTTGCTGATACTCTGAAGGAACTGGAATGGGAAGACCTGATCCCAAAAGAATGGCACCCGGATCCGGATCTGGTTTTTAAATACAACAACGGTCAAATCGGTGATGCTGATCCGCGCATTCTGGCACTAAGAAAAAAACTCGCCGAGATGGAACGTCTTGCACCGACCAATAAACGACTGGATGGCAAGCGTATCAAACTACCCGGCTTTGCCTTGCCACTGGAAACCGATGGCAAAACCGTTTCGGAATTTTTATTACTCCCCTACCATGGCGCCTGTATCCACGTACCACCTCCACCGGCCAATCAAATCGTGCTGGTCAAACTCAAAAAAGGTACAAAAGTCGTAAAGGAAAACTTTGATACGGTATTAGTCACCGGGATCATGAGGATTGAAAAGAATAAAAGTGAAGTCGCTGAATCGGGTTATACATTGACTGCTGAAAAGGTCGAGGCCTACCAATAAAGCGTGCCCATACAATGCTACCGAACTCATCTTTGCTTGCTACTTATCTCATTAGGTAGCATTGCGAACGCCAGTGAAATGAGTTGTCACATCCACCCGCCCACAACAAATAAAGATGAAGCACCCAAAATCATCGGCCCCTACCCCGCACAACAGGCTTGTGAAAAAGCACGACTGGAACAGTTTGGAAATAAAGGACGCTGCCATTGCAGCTTTGATGGTATGCCCAGATTAAACCAGCCGAGCATACCGTTTGGGGATAATGAAGCGGGGGGAGAAATTCGACCTTGAGAGTTTTACCAGCTACTGTGTACTTTCAGGTTAAAGGACAGAGCATTAAACAGTGTAAAGAAAATCTGTTCTAATCTAAGCCTATTTTAAATCCTTACTTCCAAACTGGATCACTGGCTGCAAGCCTTTTTTGTTTTTTCTCATAGGTAGCAAGCACCTTTTGATATATGGTGTCTGGCTCAAATGGCTTGGTTACATAGTTAACAATGCCAGACTTGATAGCCGTCTTTACACCTTCTGCATCATTGACCGAGGTCACCATGAGAAAATCCGTATTCTGACGATTACCTAATTTACCCATTTCTTTAAACAGCTCCAATCCATCCATCACCGGCATGCGCCAGTCACATATTACCAGGTCAAAGTTCTGCTGCTTAATGAGAGAAAGCGCAATCTTTCCATCCTCTGCCTCCCAGGTATTTTTGAAACCCTCTTTTTCCAAAGATAAACGGATAAAGTCCCGCATATCTTTATCATCTTCGACTACCAGAATTTTTAAATTTTCAAGACTATTAGAAAGATCCATAAAGCAACTCACAGCTATTAAATTATATAACTCAGATAATTATTTTATCGGATGTCTAAAAAAATATTTTAGTAATTCTATAACTCAATATGTGTCTATATTGACATTCAGGACACTTCTATGGATAAAGGAAAATATTTGTAAAATTTTGTTACAGATAAAATAAGACAAACATGGAAGAGCATTACCAACTTCGAATGGCTTTATAAAAAAACCTTACTTTTTTATGCTTAAAATAAAGAATCAATGCCGCAATGAGATGTAACGTTTATTCTGATGATTCAACTTGCTACTTTAATCACAAGCTTCCCCCTTGTTTTACCCTGTGCATAATAATGCATCGCCTCAGGCACCTGTTCTAATGTAAATTGCTGGTCTATCACAGGGAAAAGTTTGCCAGTTCGAATGAGATCGCCCATCACATCCATACCTTTATTCGCCTTATGCAGCAAAACCCGAAATTTACGTCTACCCATCATCGATAATATTGGCCCCAGGAACATGATCTGGTTAATCGTCGATGTAGCACCACCATGTATCACATAAACACCATTGAGACTCAAGGCTCGTCTGTAATCAAATATTGAGTGATGAGCTTGTGCGTCGAGGATCAAATCATATTGCAGACCATTACGGGTAAAGTCTTCATGCTGGTAATCAATCACATGATCAACACCTAGCGATCTAACAAAGTCCATTTTCGGTTTACTGCAAACCGCAGTAATCTCGACATCGTATTTTTTAGCAATGGCGATAGCGAGTGTTCCAGAACCACCGGAGGCACCGTTTATTAAAATTTTCTGACCGTCATGGATATGCCCGCTATCTACGAGTCCCTGCAAGGCCAACAGACCCGCCTGAGGAATAGCCGCCGCTTGCTCAAACGTTATGTTGACAGGTTTATGAGATAACACCCTTGATGGTACCGCGACATACTCTGCAAAACCGCCCCAGCCACACGCCGACAGATCGCCATAGACTTCATCACCCTCACGAAACTGGACAACCTTGCTACCAACTTTTTCAACACGGCCAGCAATATCAATCCCCAGAGTTTTAAGTCTTTTAGGCTTAAATAAACCAAAAAATATGCGATTCGCAAATGGTGTGCCACGAAGTAATTCCAGGTCCCATGAATTAATCGACGAGGCCACTATTTTAACGAGTACCTCATCGGATTTAGGCTCAGGGATATCGACCTCCTTAATGCAGAGATCATCCGGTGTTCCATATTTTGAAAAGTCAATAATTTTCATCGCGCCACCTTTTTTCCATGGTAAAAAATCCAGCTACTTAAATTGGTTCTACACATTGAATAGCACTATTACTTAGATCCGGCTTATTCGCGAATACTTTAATTTTACTAACACTTATTACAACCAATCAGTAAAAGCGATACCAACACCGACCCGGTTAGATCTAGCATTATAATCAATCAAGCTCTCCCCATAACCATTGAAATATTGCATAAACCATTTTACTCGTCGGGTCATGGGAAAACTCCAGTTAAGTTCAAGTGCACCGTAGTCAGGATTTTCTAAATAATTACGCAACATCATACTTGCCGTATGTTTACCACCAGCATAGGCAAGTCGTATTTCAGAGTGACCATAGAATGTATCGATATCCGGATTATCATCACGGGCCGAGCCAGTCTGTTTGGCGTGATACCAGGGTTTGAAACTGAGATAAAAATTATCTCTTTGTAAGATAAAGTCCAAATAAATCCGGTTCCAGGTACGAGATTGTTCACCCGCTTGACCATTAGATTGATGAACAACCCCTAACTGTATTAATCGCGTATCCATGCCCCAAAAATTTCCATCTGACTCGAAGATCAGAAACACCTCTGGCTCATGCACCGTTTCCCGAAAAGGGTATGATGCAGCATCATTATATGCCTGCCAAAAGGATAGATTGGTGTAAGCAAACTGCAATGAGCTTTTATCACCGATAATTCTATCTACAACCGGAAATTTGACACTAAACTGAAATTTAATCTCGACAAAGTCCATGTCCTGCTGATATTGATCAAACGAGGCCTGGTTGGGCTTTGAGTTATAACTAAGAGGCAAGATATAGTTTGGCTTATGGGGAGTCAGGACAAAGGGCTGATATCGGGTCTTTCGCTCGATAGCCATACGCTTATCGAGAGCAGATGGCTTATTGTCATCACTATCGGATTGTTCCTTTTCGGCCTGACAAGGCAGCGTCAATAAACACGCCATAATAAAAACAGCACTCCGCACCCTTGCTTTCCTCCCTTTTGCACTACGTGACTGCAGCTCAACTGTTTCTGATTATAATGCGCCTGAATTATAAAAATAATTAAGTAGATCAAGTAAAATGCTTTCTGGTACCTTATCTTTATTCAAGACCAGCGGGATGTGACCACTTTTAAATCAGGATGATAAATATGAAAGCAGCCATATACACTCGATACGGTTCAGCCGAGGAAGTTCTCACTGTCAAGGAAATAGAGAGGCCGCAATCAAATACAAACGACATACTTGTCAAGGTTTATGCGTCCACGGTCAATCGGACAGATACCCACAACCTTACTGCCACACCCTTTTTTATGCGCCTGGTGATTGGTCTGTTTGGGCCGAAGAAGAAAATACCCGGTACCAGCTTTTCGGGTGAAGTCATTGAAATCGGGGCCAACATTTCATCTTTTAAACCCGGTGACAGAGTATTCGGTTTTGATGATGAAGTGGCAAGTAGCCAGGCAGAATATCTGACGATCACTGAGGATAAAGTTGCGACCATACCTGATGATGTTGATTATGTTGATGCAGCGGCCAGTCCGGAAGGTGCCCACTATGCACTGAATTTTATTAACAAGGTCGATCTTAAACGTGGTGACAGGGTACTGGTGTATGGTGCATCCGGCGCAATTGGTTCAGCGGCAGTACAACTACTTAAACATTTTGGTATGGAGGTCACGGCGGTTTGCTCTGGCAGACATCTTGAAACCGTCAAATCGCTTGGGGCAGACAGGATTATCGATTATACAAAAGAGGATTTCACTCAGGATACAACGCGTTATCACTTTGTGCTAGATGCCGTTGGTAAGATATCTTTCCTTCAGTCCAAAAAGCTTCTTCTATCGGGTGGTGTATTTGCTTCATCCGATCTGGGTTTCCTGGCCCAGAATATGTTCCTCCCCATGCTTGCCCCTCTGTTAAAACTGTTGTATGACAGGAAATATACGATCTTCCCCATGCCGGTGGATATCAAACGTAGTCTGTTATTACTTCAGAAACTCATGGCAAATAAAGAATTCAAACCACTTATCGATAGAGAATATCCACTCGATGAAATAGTTTCAGCCTATCAATATGTAAGACAAGGCAAAAAGACAGGGAATGTTGCTATAAGAGTTATATAACAACCGTAGAACTTAGCCCGGACAACATCAGAGAAAAATAGGGCCAAAGAGGTGCAAACTCTACTAGCGGAAACAAGTGCACTCTGATTCTGTTTTGAGGAAAACGAAGCCTGTTCTCTTAGGCTAAAACCATAAACCAAGGGGCCAATAAGTCTGTTTAGGCCCCTTGATTCCTAACTTTATCAATTAAGATTGATCGTTTCTCGATAAGCGTGCCATGTTGCATAACCCAACACAGGCACGATGATCACAAAACCTATCAGTCCAGTCACAAAACCAACCGCCGAAAGTCCCAATACCAGCAATGCCCAAAGGGCAATAGCCGATCGGTTTTTCCAAACCGCATGAAGGCTGGATGTCATTGCTGTATCTGCATTGATATCCAGATCCAGAATCATCGGCAAAGCAAATGAATTGGCACAAAACAACACGCCTGCAAATACCAACGCAACGATGAAGAATGTTGTATCCGACATAGGTATGGCCGCAGAGACACCTGATTGCCAGGACGAGGTGCTAATATTGACCACCAGTGATGTAAGAATCAGCATCGCCAGAAATACCAGGCTCAACATGAGTGCCAGCATTAATTCATGTCCCATTTCATTAATTGCTTTCTTGCGCTCATGCCTAAAACTCGGTTGCTTACCCTGTTCAAGCTGCTGGCTAATATCATAAAGCCCAAAGGCTAGTGCTGGACCAATAATCAACAGGCTAATGAAAAGGCCGAGAAGAAAATAACTCTCACTGATCTGTGAGAAAAGAACAAGTAACCAGCCTATCGCTGAGAATATTGCACCGTATGTCAGGCTATGCCAGGGCGCACGCCGAAAGTCTTGCCAGCCTTTTTTTAACCATCCGAAGGGGGAATTTAAAGTGAGCTTGTTACAATCTGCATAGACTGAGATATCACTCTCAAAAGATACTACTGATTTCATACTATACCTCCACATAAATTTATAAGGGCGATAGTGCTTAACAGCCGTATAGGTTTTCACAAGGATATGATGAATAACATAAAACCTAGTATTAGGGTAGCCTATTTTTCACTTTAATAAATTTTATGAGAGTGGAGTAAAACTAAAATTATAATGGGTTAAAAATGAAAGTGATGAGAATGATTAAGCTGCTTTATATTAGAAACAACTTAATTAACATATTGTATTGGCACTTGCCACCGGATCATTGTTCCATGTTACAGGAACAAAAATCGCTAAATAAAAGCAGACAAAAAACTATCACAATATATATTTAGTAATAATTGTTCTTTTAAAATAGAAACAGGCCAACAATTACCTTTAAAGTTAACTGTTGGCCCTGTGGGGGGTTGTCTGTTAAATGGATATAGCAGCAGATTTGTTTTCCTTCATACCTTCTATCCACTCATTCTGCTCATCCAGATAATTGCGAGTCGCTTCCAGATCCAGATCTTTGCGAATATCTACAAAAGGAAAGATCCCGTGTAGTATAAATATAATGGCACTACTGAATAGTCTCACTGCAATACCCACGGCAAAGACCAAATGCTCCATGTAGCTTACGCCCTGTTGTTGTGTGTGCTCCGTAAATAATTTCATTTTTCTCTCCTTTTACAACGCCTGTAAAACTAAAGACGCATCCGGGCCTGTTCAGGTCCCGGAATTGTCAATTTTTTAATCAGTAGATTCCTGGAACAAAGGCGGCGATTTCCTTTTTGTATTTGCGATAGGTATCACCGAAGTTTTTCTTCAGGTCGCGCTCTTCAAAGGCAATGCCGATGAAAATATACACACTAAACAGCACGGCCATACTCAGACGTGTCACACTCATATCCGGGACAGACCACATGCCCACCAGAAAACCCAGCATCATTGGGTGACGGCTGTAGCGGTACATGAACTTACGGGTAAAGGGCAATGACTGATAGGGTTTGTTTCTGAAATACAGATACACCTGACGCAGCCCCATCAATTCAAAATGATTGGTCACAAAGGTTGCCAGCAACAGATAAACCCAGGCCAGGGCATACAATGACCAGAGTATGATCTGCGTGGCAGAATTTTCCACTGACCACACTGTACCGGGTAAAGCCTGCCAGTAGTAAACCGCGATAATGCTGACCACACCTGACATCATCATAAAGCTGGAACGTTCTGCCGCTGCCGGGATAAAACGACTCAGCCATTTTTTGAAAGCTGGCCGTGCCATCACAGTATGCTGAACTGCAAATAGCACAATCAGTGCGATATTGATCAAGGCCGCGGCCGCGGTAGATTCTGCAACATAGCCGCTCAGCCCTACCGGTGCCAGGCCACCAAAACCAAGAATGAGCCAGAACAGACCAGTACAACCAACCACATAGGCCAGCAATCCATAGGTCATTACACTCGTGCGTTTTAACAGGCCGCCAGACTCAAACGCCATTTCATTATCTGCAGTTAGTTCAATCGAATTAGACATAGTCAATCTCCTTAAAATGGTTAATAATTTTTTTGTGTTAACAGACCATGCCGTCTTTCAATGTCAGGCAAGGGTTGTCATGGTTACTCAGTACGGGCCGACCATTTAAAAACCAGTCCGTGGTAAACAGGGCCCGACCACGCCCGGTGCTCGGCACATTGGTTGATGCTTTTTTGGCCAACTGGGGCAAGCGAAAAATCAGTGTGTTCATGTTGTCTCTCCTTGTGGTGTTTAACTGGCTTAAATCGTAGTGCTGAGAGGCTTTTCCGATAAGTACGATTTGTGTAGTATCTAACTACAAAATCTGTAGTAACCAACTACACATACTGGAGAGCATATGGAATACGGACAATTTTGCCCCATTGCCAAGGCCTCCGAGGTCATTGGCGAAAAATGGACCATCCTGATCATCCGAGAATTGCTGATTGGCGCGACGCGCTTCAATGAGCTGCAACGGGCCCTCAGCCTGATCTCCCCCACCCTGCTTTCCAAACGGCTGGACTCACTGGAACTGGATGGCCTGATTGTGAAAAAGAAGATTCAGGGTCAGAAGGGTTATGAGTATTTCCCCACCCAGTCCTGCCATGAACTCATGCCAACCATACTGTCAATCGGCGAATGGGGCATGAAATGGACAATCTCCAATCTCACGCATAAAGATTATGATGTAGAACTGCTCATGCTTTATCTAATGCGCAGCATTCAGCCGCAAAACCTGCCCGGCAACAACACCGTCATTCGCTTCAAATTTACCAATGTCGAAACCTTCCCTGAATGGTGGATCCTGGTCGACAAAGATAATGTCGACTTCTGCACCCACGACCCCGGCAAGGATGTGGATATCTACTTCACCTCGACGATTGAAACCTTAACGGAAATCTGGATGGGCAGGGGTAGTTATAAAAAAGCGGTGCGAGAAGGCGATCTAAAACTGGTTGGCGATACCAACCTCACCAACAACGTCACCAGCTGGATGGCGAATAGCGTGTTTGCAGGTTTGCCTGCGGCAAGTGAGATTTGAAAACTCACGTTTGAAAGTAATTAATTCTACTACCAGGTGAGAGAAAGCCTGGATAATGTTTTTGGTTAAATATATTTCCTCTGTCCCTTAGAAATCTCCCACAACATATAACATGCATATCAGTGTTGACGCGGCAATCTCGATTACATTTAAGGACAAGACGAGTTTTTTCCAGATATGTATCCATATAAACCTGTCACTCTATTTTTTAGATCAATATTTTGTGGGGATAGCTCAGGAGATGACCCAGGTTTTCTAGTTCCATCTTGACATAACCACGATATCGGATGTATTTTTACATACACGCTGGTTTGTCAGCGTCCCGCCCGCGGGAAGGGCTGCGCCCATCAAACATAATCTTCATTTTTACGATTTCCTTGCATCCTGAGCAAGCGGGCACCGGGATATATGATCCGAGGAGGTCGTTATGATCACAAGTCTTGCTGTGCTGCGTGCGCAATTCACAACCCAGCCACCCAGGCTGAGTCAATATGCAGAAGGACATCCCTGCCAACTCAACCATTTATCACTTGAACAGCAAAAAAAACGTGCTAAAGACTTACTCAAGCAATGGCATGCGGGTGATGATTCTCATGAACAAAAACGAAAACTCAGTGATGCACAACACAGCATTGCCAGAGAGTATGGTTTTCAAAACTGGCCACAGCTCAAGGCACATATCGAGCAGGCGCGCCTCGCCCGTGAGGCTTTAGCACAGGGCAAACCTACCGCTCTCGATGCAGATAAGCGCACATTACATATTCGTTGTGGCAATGACATCGAGCATGCACTGGCGGTGGCCGGATTCACGGGGGATTTTTTGAATGTACCTGATCCCTATGTACATGGCCCTGTGCCAGAAACAACGACCCGC
>Ga0224506_10000690_pt1 | contig 26746 bp, 26 predicted proteins | sample SF_Jan12_sed_USG_2_FD_169108 | JGI IMG/M metagenome (GOLD analysis project Ga0224506, IMG submission 169108) | Sediment microbial communities from San Francisco Bay, California, United States - SF_Jan12_sed_USGS_8_1 | ecosystem: Environmental > Aquatic > Marine > Sediment | place: USA... | reverse complement strand
ATCCCGCCGGATATTGTTTATGAAGATAATGACGTGCTGGCGTTTCGTGATATCAACCCGCAGTCACCTACACATGTATTGGTGATACCTAAAAGGCATATTTCAACCATCAATGATCTTGAATCGGGTGATGCTGAACTGGTTGGCAAGCTGTATCTGGCAGCAAAAAAAGTAGCGGAAAAGGACGGGATTGCAGAAGCCGGTTTTCGCACAGTCATGAATTGTAACGAAAGTGCAGGACAAACCGTTTTTCATATTCATTTACACGTACTTGGCGGGCGCAGAATGAGTTGGCCACCGGGCTAACTAGGTGAAATTAAAGGTAAAACAATCCGGTATTCTGATAATAAATATATAAAGGTTATAAATATTATATTAATAAAAATCAGTTAGTTACATTATAGTAATAAACTGGAATGTGCGACGGGACTGGCTTGCATAATCGATGTTTTTTCTTCCCGGAGGCACAATCTTTTCTGGCTCGAGCAATACGTTACCAACAATTGTTTTCAGTAATGATTATTGATGTTGACCGATTTAAGGAAATAAATGACAGTCTTGGGCATATGGCAGGTGATTATGTGCTTGAACATGTAGCGAGAATACTGGAAAAACAAATGCGGGATACAGATATGTTATGTCGATTCGGTGGAGAGGAATTCATGCGGCCATGCCGAATACCAATGCAGAAGATGCAAAAAATCTTGCCGAACGAATTCAGAATACCGTACATAAAACTGACTGGAACTATGATGGAAAACCCATGCGAATAACCATGACGTTTGGAATGACGGATACAGAAACCATTGATAATCTGATAAACAGCAAGGAAGAAACCTCAGTAATACTTGAGGAGCTTATCAAACAGGCGGACAGAGCCATGTATTTTGGAAAGGAAAACGGCCGCGATCAAATCTGTGTATTTAAGGATATTGTGTGTAAATTATAATAATCAGATGATAATTAAATCCTCCTAAGCCTGCTTTCCCTTTTAAATAACTCAATTTTATTTCCATGAACAGCTGAATTGCTTCATTCAGTCACTGAAATATTAAATACTGCTAATATATTTTGTTTAGTTGCAGTATAAAATCCGGATTATTATTTTATTGCAGATTTGCTTAATAACTATCTTTATGATATTTAAGGAATTATCTTTTCACGGGAAAATATTGCTATACCAGCAATTTGGTTGAACCTGAGTGCGTTAGGTATATAGTTGATAAGAACAAGGGAGAGGCTCAATGTACAGATATATTATAAGAATAAGAATACTTCTGGTTTGTTTTTTTGCCGGTATATCAACACTGCATGCTGCCACAGGTGATGTCTTTTATATAACAGGCAGTCTGGTCAATATTCGTGCCAGTGCCACAACCGAATCAGCCATTGTCACGCGTATTTCAAAGGGCAGAAAAGTTGAGGAGGTGACAAGGCAGTCTGGCTGGGTCAAAGTAAAGATTATTGGTACAGACAAGCAGGGTTGGGTACATACAGCATTACTCAATTACCGCATGCCCGAGTTATCACCGGATGAGAAAGAACTTATATCGCATGGTCCCTTACAAAGAGAAACACCGGAAACCAAAAAGACAGTAACAGAAAAACTGGCAGTACCCGAAGTGGTTGAGAAGAAAATGGAGCCAAATGTACCGGTTGTGTCGACTGATCCCTTTGAAAAATTCATAAATGGTTTTAACTTGTTTAAAGACAAAAAAATGGTCAATCAAGGTGCATCACAATTTGGCGAGGTCGATGACAAGGGTGATGGGGTATTACATATCAGCGTGACAGAGGACTGGTTAAAAAACCCATTACAGACAAGGAAACAGGATCTGAAGCAGATATTTGATATATGGTATTCAGCTCGTTCAAAAAAACACAGTGCTGTTTATTTGATGGAAGCAAGCTCATCTATTCCAGCGGCTATTTATATAAAGGACAAGAAAGGGAAAATACATACAGCAGTCAGAAAATAAAAAAGGCGGGAATGAGCCCCGCCTTTTTTATTTTACAGTTAATTTCTATTTGGATTTTATCGCAGCACTTGGATCCTCATCGTACATACCCGGGAGTGAGTGAGCAATGCCTTTATGGCAGTCAATACAGGTTTTGCCCTCATCAAATCCTTTGGGATGCGCATTAAAAGCACGACGACCCTGCTTGACATAGTCCATGGACTTATAGTCATGACAGTTGCGACATTCCCTTGAGTCAGTGGCCTTCATGGTTTTCCAGACACTCCGTGCCAGTTGCAGCCTCTTTGCAGCAAATTTTTCAGGAGTATCTACAGTACCCAGAATTTTGTGATAAAGCTCGTTACTGGCTTTTATTTTACGAATTACCTTGTGATGCCATTGTTTGGGTACATGACAGTCAGGACAGGTGGCGCGTACACCACTGGGATTGGAATAATGAATAGTATTTTTGTATTCCGCATAAACGTTTTCTTCCATTTCATGACATGAGATACAGAAAGTTTCCGTATTGGTTGCTTCCATGGCAGTGTTAAAACCACCCCAGAAGACAATGCCGGCTATAAACCCGATAACGAGCAGGGCGCCAAGCGAATAATGAGCAGAGGGTTGTTTCATTATTTCCCATATACGAGAGGTAAAGTTGTTTTTTGCATTAGACATGGTTTTGATCTCGTTTTGTAATTAATGAATGAAATATTCTCATAATTGTTTATCGTCTGAGTGTTCCCGCAGGTTTGAATGTGTTCTCGACCAGAGGTTTGGCATTGGCCTGAGGTACATGACATTGATTGCAGAAGTAGCGACGGGCAGAAACATTTGCCAAATCGTTGCCATCCCTGTCAGTGAAATGGGTCAGACTGATTTTGGTTGCACCCGTTTCGCCATAATTTGACCAGCTGTGACATGACAGGCATTTGTTATAACTCATGGTAATCTGATACTTTTCAACCGTATGAGGTATGAGCGGAGGTTGATGCACAAACTCTCGTAATATCGGTTTTTGATCCTCTTGCCAATGTTTTACAACAGGATTTTTGGAAGCAGTATCAAGGTCGTGATTGCCTCTTAGTGATGTAACATCACCTGCAACAGCCTGAGAGAGCTGTAGTGTTAACCCCATTACCAAGGTGATTAATATTAAATATGGTTTCTTCATGGCATTGCCTCCCTCTTGGTTACCGTAGAAAAGTTGTTTACTGATTTAAAACGTGTTGAAAACTGAAATACATTTTTTGAACAAACATCAATGCAGCGCCCACAGTTACTGCAGTTGATGCCAGTGATGACCGGACCGACACCTTGTTCTGCACCCTTGAGTGCCGGTGGAATAACCTGGGGTTCCGGACAAACTGCATAACATTCCATACAGTCGTTACATTTTTCCCGTTGAGTTGCGCTGACACGTAACGGGGAATAGAAAGCCAATAGACTGTAAAAGGCACCCATGGGACAAAGATGACTGCACCAGCCGCGTTGTCCAAGAAACAGGTCAAATAAAAACAGGGCCAGCACCAGAAACCATGCCATGCCCATTCCGAAGATCAAGCCGCGATAGATCATGGTGACTGGATTAACCATTTCCCATAACAGACTACCGCTAATACTGGCTGTAATTAATGTCATGGCAAGCAGCCAGTAACGGCTTTGCCTGGGAAATCTGGCTCCTCCCTTGATGTTCAAGCGCTGCCTGAACCATGCGGCCATATCAGTAATCGGATTGACCGGGCAAATCCAGCCGCAATAGACACGACCGCCTACCAGAAAATAAAAACCGGCAACAATGAATGCACCAATAACAACGGTTGTTTCTGGCCAGTGACCGGCAAACAGGCTTTGTAATAACAAATAGGGATCGGACAGCGGCAAAATATCGAGAGTCAGTGAAGAGGCTATATTGCCTTTGATGATCCAGACACCTAACAAAGGGCCGGCCAGAAACAAACCAAGAATACCGGCTTGTGTAATGCGGCGTAGTATCAGCCATTGATGAGCTGACCACCAGCCTTTTACAGCGATGGCATCCGCACCGGGGCGCAACAGTGTGTTACTCATTACTGTTGCCTCCCTTGATTTAATGTATCCAGAGGATTGCTGCTGAACGGTGTTTCCCCAGAGTCATTTTCTTTAATCAGCCCCTGTCCTTCATACTCATAGCGATAACCTTCAGGCAGGTTATATTTGTGTTCTTTATCCGGAGCTACCAGAGAGCTGCCGGCCTTTTGTTTTTCTTCCCAGCCAAGTCGATAGTGTTGTCCCGGAGCTCCTTTTGCCAAACGCGCAGGTAAAACCTTGATGGCGGCTTCCGGTAATATGCAGGCATGTTCACACTTGCCACATCCGGTACATGCTTCTGAATGAACTACCGGTATAAATAAAGTATGTTTTCCAGTACGCGGGTTATGTATTGTATCCAGCGTGATGGCCTTGTCGATTGCCGGGCAGACGCGATAACAGATATCGCAACGCAGACCAAGAAAATTAAGACAGTTTTCCTGATCGACCAGTGCTGCCAGTCCCATACGAGCATCATCAATATCGGTGAGTTTCTTATCAAGTGCACCGGTAGGACAGGCAACCACACAGGGAATGTCATCACACATTTCACAAGGAATGTCGCGGGCAATGAAGTAGGGTGTCCCGGTCGTCACTTTATCCCCCAACTCGCTGAGTTTGAGTGTGTTGTAAGGACAGTCCCGCACACATAGACCGCAACGTACACAAGCAGCGAGAAAGTCGGTTTCTGCCAGTGCGCCCGGTGGTCGAATAGCCTCGGCAGGCAGACCATAGGTTTGCCGTGCCAGTGTCAGCAGACCGATCCCAAGCAAGGCGGCACCACAAGCCTGACCGGCGGAGCGAATTAAAAATCGCCGCCGGTACTGATCGACTTCGTTGCCTGTTTTGGCCATTGTGATGCACTGTTACGCCTTGAGCACTTTCACTGCACATTTTTTGAAATCCGTTTCTTTTGAAAGTGGATCAGTTGCATCAAGAGTCAGTTTATTAACCAGACGACTGGCATCAAACCAGGGAATATAGACCAGACCCTTAGGTGGTTTGTTACGACCGCGGGTTTCAACCTCGGCAGTAATTTCACCTCGGCGACTAACAATTTTGGCCGTCATGCCACGACGCAGACCGCGTTGCTCGGCATCATCAGGATGCATGAAAATCTTGGCGTCCGGGGCTGCACGGTACAGTTCCGGAACACGTCGAGTCATGGAGCCGGAATGCCAATGTTCCAGTACACGGCCGGTTGATAGCCACAGGTCATAGTTGTTGTCAGGTGATTCCGCAGCTGGTTCATAAGGGGCAAAGATAATATTGGCCTTGCCATCCGGTTTACCATAGAACTCGACACCAGCTCCTTTCTTCACTAATGGATCGTAACCTTCGCGATAACGCCAAAGTGTTTCCTTACCGTCAATTACCGGCCAGCGTAAACCACGTACCTGATGATAGTGATCGAATTCCGCCAGCTCATGTCCTTTCTTTGGTCCATTCAGGCCGAATAACCGATATTCTTCATACAGCCCTTTTTGTACATAAAAACCAAAATCTTTCATTTCATCATTTTGATATTTGTTGCCTTGCTTGTCAGTGACGGCCTGAGTCTTGTATTTGTCGACCTGACCATTGCGATACAGAATGTCATACAAGGTTTTGCCTTTGTATTGTGGCATCTTGGCAAGCAGATCGGCAGGCCAGACCTCTTCCGCCTTGAAGCGTTTGGAGAATTCCATTAATTGCCATAAGTCAGATTTGGCTTCGCCCGGTGCACTGACTTGCTGGCGCCAGAATTGGGTGCGGCGTTCGGCATTACCATAGGCACCTTCTTTTTCTACCCACATAGCGGTTGGTAAAACCAGATCGGCAGCCTGAGCCGTGACAGTAGGGTAGGGGTCAGAGACAACAATGAAGTTTTCCGGATTACGGTAGCCGGGATAACCTTCTTCATTCATATTAGGTGCAGCCTGCATATTGTTATTACACATAACCCAATAGGCATTCAGTTTGCCGTCTTTTAACATGCGGTTTTGCAGTACTGCATGGAAACCGGGTTTGTCTGGAATAGTGCCTTTAGGCAGTTTCCAGATACTTTCAGCAAAGTCGCGATGCGCTTCATTTTTCACAACCAGATCAGCAGGCAGACGATGCGCAAAAGTGCCAACTTCACGCGCAGTACCACAGGCAGAAGGTTGACCGGTGAGTGAGAACGGGCTGTTGCCAGGCTCAGAAATCTTGCCCATCAACAGATGCACGTTATACATCAATCCATTAACCCAGACCCCGCGTGTGTGCTGGTTGAAACCCATAGTCCAGAAAGAGGTCACTTTCTTGTTGGGATCGGCATAGAGTTTCGCAAGACGCTCAAGTTGTTTTTCGGGTACACCGCTTAATTTGGATGCATAGCTTAAGGTGTATTCGGATACTGACTTGGCGTATTCATCAAAACTGATCTTGGAAAGTTTGCCACCCTTACCGGTTGCTTTCTTTTCCAGCGGATGTTCAGGACGCAGACCGTAACCAATGTCGGTCGGCGTTTTGGTGAAGTTGACGTGTTTATTAACGAAGTCCTGATTATAGGCCTTGTTTTCAATAATATAGTTAGCGATGTAATTCAGGATCGCCAGATCGGTCTGTGGTGTAAAAACCATGCCATTGTCTGCCAGATCAAAACTGCGGTGCTTAAAGGTGGAAAGTACATGTACTTCACAGCCAGGTTTGGTCAGACGGGTATCAGATAGACGTGACCAGAGAATCGGATGCATCTCGGCCATATTGGAACCCCATAATACGAAGGCGTCGGCATGTTCCAGATCATCATAACAACCCATGGGTTCATCAGCACCAAAGCCACGAATGAAGGCACCTACTGCGGAGGCCATGCAGTGGCGTGCATTCGGATCAATATTATTGGAACGAAAACCGGCTTTGAATAGTTTGGATGCAGCATATCCTTCCCATACTGTCCATTGACCGGAACCAAACATGCCAACAGAGGTTGGTCCTTTTTTCTTGAGGGCGTCCTTCCATTTTTCAGCCATGATATCAAAGGCTTCATCCCAGCTTATTTCAGTGAACTGGCCATTCTTGTCATATTTACCATCAGTCATTCTTAACAATGGTTTGGTAAGCCGATCCTTTCCATACATGATCTTTGAAAGAAAATAACCTTTAACACAGTTAAGCCCACGATTGACCGGCGCATCCGGATCACCCTGCGTTGCAATAACCTTGTCATTTTTGGTTCCGACAAGCACGCTACAACCGGTTCCACAAAAACGACAGGGAGCCTTGTCCCAGCGAATCATGTCCTGCTGTTGTTCAGCATTTGCCATTTTAATACCTGGCAATGTGACACCCGCGGCTGTCGCTGTCGCTGCAATTGCATTTGTTTTGATAAAATCACGCCTTTTCATAATGTGGCCTCCTGTTCACTGGGAATATTTTCTGAATGCTGATAAACCATGGAAGTGTTAACCACTCCTTCCATGGCAGATATGCTGGATATTGCGTCGGTTATTTCCTTGTGCTCATCGTGTTCCACGGTAACAACAAGTTTTCCTTGTTCCGAGACACCATGAACTTCGACGCCGGGTATTCGTACCAGACGCGCATGAACAGCATCAAGGTGTTCAGGTAGTGAAAAAACTACAATACCTGCAATATTCATATTGTTTTCTCCTGTTGGAATAATGGCAAGAAGTCCCTGTTCATGATTCAGGCAGAGACTCCCTGAGATATTGAAATTGAATTAACAGGACATGAGCCATAACAGGCGCCACATCCAGTACAACTGGAAATATTTATATCCGGCGCTGGTATATGACCAGCAACAGGAATGAACTTGATCGCATTTTGTTCGCACTCTTCCTGACAGCTAACGCAAACAATGCCTTTTTTGGCTAGACAGGAATCGGTAATAACTGCTTTTAATGACCAGGGCGGAGTATCAGGTAATTTGTTAATTGAACTGGTTTGACATACTTCGGCACACAGACCGCAAAAAGTGCATTCACCATTTTCAAAATCAACTACCGGGTAGCTGGCTCTACCTTTTAATAAAATACTTTCCGGACATGCTTTAATACAGTCTGAGCAAGTTGTGCAGGTCTCGGTAAAAACAGGCTCATCCTGAGACCAGGGGGGGCGAATAACGGTTTTTTTACCCCGAAAATCTCCTCTTAAAAACTGCGCCCTGCTGATATGAGCAGTCATTTCACCTGTTCATCCTGTGAGTAAAATTAACTACGACAATACTACGATGTATGGATCAGGCAATTATTTGACCTTGGTCAATTTTGGTGCCCGATAATAATCATAATAGTTGATAATACATATAAGTTAATCGTATAAGACTATTATTTTTAACCTAGTAAAAGACTATAGATTGACTGACTGACAGAAAAAATTTCTATTTTAATCTTGCTGTGATTGACCAATATCATGCATGACAGACTGTAAATTATGTCAGTATGCGCACTTTAAATAGTGCTGCGTTTCAATGAGGTTTATGCTTATGAATCCTGTTCCGTTATTTCCACTGCCTTATGTATTGAGATATGTTCCTGATTTCTTCCACGGAAGGTTTATTGCACAGGTTTTCAATCATGTCATGCGGGGGCAGGGTGTCAAGGCTGATCTTGATTACCTTAATGGCAAAATAATTCGCCTTGTTGTTACTGATACAGACAATGAATTCTGTTTTTATATCCATCATAATAAATTGCGTGTGGCGAAAAATGAAAAACAGCCAGATGTAACCATAAGCGGAAAACTACAAGAGTTTTATGCATTGGCAGTTCGCAATGAAGATCCGGACACGCTGTTCTTTTCACGCAGGTTAAGTATGGAAGGCGATACAGATGCCGGACTTTATTTAAAGAATATTCTCGATGGACTGGAGTATGATCTGGAATCCCACATTTGTGATGTATTAGGAATAGTGATGGGAAGTCGAGTCTACAATATGATTATCCGCACACATGCAGACCAGTTTTTGCGATCCGCATTGGGCAAGATCAGGCCTTGATCATATTTATCAGACAGGGGTTTTTGTCCACTCCATGCCCGGCTGGTTATACCAGTAGCCATTACATGGTTCTACAGAAAAAAAGTCAGAAATAATCTTTTCAGCTTCATTTACCGATAGTTTTTCATTCAGCACACGGTGATAGCTATTAATGATCGTTTCCATTCCTTGTGTTTGCGGGGAAATACGCAGAACATCCACTCCAAGTGCCTGACACTCGTTAACGGCACCAATCAGATTACAGGTACTGGCAGACTGCATTTGAATACCATTTAATGTGAGAAACGGTTTTTCTTCCTGAGTGTGTATGGTGAGCCCATCTTCAAATTCACCACAGATAAATGCACACTCATCCTTGGTTTTTCCATTGGCACGTGCTGTGAAACAGCGCGCGGAAAATGAGAGGGGCAGACGACCAAAGGCAAAAACTTCTGTTTCCATTTTTTCAGGCCGTGCTGACTGTAATTCAACAAGGGCTTCACGTGAAAGTTCAACCGGCATGACCCAGCGTATTGCTCCTGATTTATTGAGTAATGACATGGTCATGTTGTTGTAGCAATTTATATGAGGACCTGCAATAAAAGATGATCCGGAAAGCAACTGGACGGCGGCCATATCATTTGCCTCAACCATAAACTCATTGTTGTTGACGATTTTTCTTAATGTTGAGAGTTCAGATTCTGCTTCCATTAAAGCGAGTGTTGAAAGGACCACCTGTTTGCCATTGGCACTTAGCTCCCTGCCAAGAGAAATCCAGTCCGCCAGCTTCATAGAGCGGCGTTTGGAACAAATTACTTCACCCAGATAAATAATATCAACAGGTGTGTCAGCAATCTGTGTGTAAAAATCAATAATTTTTTCACGCGACCATAAATAAAGAAGAGGACCAAGGGATAGTTTCATTATTAATTCCTCATTGCCAATCGCGCTCAAGCGCACCCAGTGTATGGGTTTGTCCTTCAGCAATTTTATCAAGTTGCAGTGTCCATTTTCCGGCTGTAATAAAGGCTTCAGGACTGGCAAGACAATCATCAATGGCTGAACGTAATATTTTTGTTACCTGTGCGACATAAGCCGGACTGCGCTGACGTCCTTCTACCTTGATAGCACTTGCACCCATTTGAACCAGTTCCGGCAGACTTTCCAGTACATTAAGACTGGTCGGTTCTTCCATTACATAGGAAATATCATTATTCACCTTGTAACGTCCCTTGCATAAAGTGGGATAGCTGGCATTTTCATCAGGAGAATACCTGTCAATTAATACTCCATTAAGCCTTGTCCGACGTTCATCACCGATTTCTTCCCATCGAACAGACTTGGCAGGTGAGCAGGCGCCGCAGGTATTGGGTGATTCACCGGTAACAAAGGATGACAGGGCACATCTTCCCTCAACCATGACGCACAAACTGCCGAAACCAAACACTTCAATTTCTACCGGGCTTTTTTCAATCACATGCCGAACCTGTGATAGCGAAAGCACACGGGGCAATACAACACGTTTAATATCAAAGTTTTGATAATAAAAATTAATCGCTTCATAGTTGGTTGCAGAACCTTGTACAGACAAATGTCTGTTAATTGCAGGATAGCGTTCACTTGCATATTGCATTAGTCCGACATCAGCAATGATGAAGACATCAATACCCAACTCGGCACCATGATCAATTGCTCTTGCCCACTCATGCCAACGCGTTGGCTGCGGGTAGGTGTTAAGTGCAAGAAATACTTTTGCACCGGCATTATGCGCATAATCGATACCTTTTCTTGCTGAATTTAAATCAAAATTCAGACCGGGAAAATTACGTGCATTGGTACTGTCACGAAAACCGATATAGATGGCATCTGCGCCGTTATCAACAGCGGCACGCAATGCCGGCAATGATCCTGCTGGACAAACCAGCTCAATGTTGTGCTTTTTCATATCTTGTATGTTCCCTAAACCATGCCTGACCCTGAGAAGTCTTTCTGCGTTTTAATTCATGTTCAATGCCGTTAATGACGCGCCATTTCCACTGACACCATTCAGGGGCAAGCAGTAAACGTGCTGAGGCGGTTCCTGTCAGGCGATGAAAAACGACTTCCGGTGGTGTGTTCTCTATAAGTTCGGAAGCAATATTGATATATCTTTCAAGTGACCATGGTTCATATTCCCCACGTCGCCACTGATTGGCAATCTGTGTGCCTTTAACAATATGCAATGGATGAAGTTTGAGTCCATCAACGCCTTCTTCCAGAACGCGTTCGTGTGTAATGTGGGCATGCATACCACCCTCGCCGGGCAATCCAATCATGAGATGTGTGCAGACAGGAATATTAAGTGCACGCGCCTTGTGAACTGTTTTATTGTATTCCTCAAAACCATGACCGCGGTTGACCTGCTCCAGCGTAATATTGAAACTGGATTGCAGACCAAGTTCCAGCCATATTTCATATCCTTGATCTCGATATCGTGCTAGCAGATCAAGTACATCAGATGAAACACAATCAGGGCGGGTTCCAACAGATAAACCGACAACATCAGGTTCTGCCAGCGCCAGATCATACAGGTACTTTAGTTTTTCTGTAGTGTCATAGGTATTGGTATAGGCTTGAAAATAGGCCATGAATTTTTTTGCGCGAGTTCTTTTCGCAATAACACTTTTCCCGGCATTGATTTGTTGTGCAATAGAACCAGGCACTCTTCCGTTAGGGTTGAATGAAGTATTATTACAGAAAGTGCATCCGCCCCTACCTATGGTGCCATCACGGTTAGGACAGGTGAATTCTGCATTAATGGATAATTTATGCACACGCTCTCCATATCGATGCAGCATAAACTGGCCAAATGTATTTACATAAGTGGAGATGGCCATTATCCGACCTCATCCAGTATGCGTTTTTTAAAACGCACATCCAGCATCTGTGCAATTTGTTCGCATGCTGAAATATCTACGCCTTCCAGTCCGTCTATTGCGGTGATGACAATATCCGATGTATGTAACCGCAATTTTCTTATAAATCGGATAACTTCCGTATAGGCATTAAAATGTTGTGGTCGACAATGGTAATTATAGGTTTTTTCATTATGCGCATTAAGTGAGATGGAGAACCGATCAATACAGTCAGCCATTTCCTTTGTTACATCCCGTTTATGAATCAGATTGGCAAGGCCATCAGTGTTGAGTCTGAGGGTGACATTTTCTTTTTTTAATGTGTGTGCAACTTCCAGCATGGTATCAAGACGCAGGCTGGATTCACCGAGACCACAAAAAACTATTTCATTGAACCGTGTTGCATCACCAATTGAATCAAGGATTTTCTTTGCATCAGGTTCGGAATACAAGCGCAGTGAATAGGATTGCACATCCCAGACATGATTAAACTTAGGACAAAATTTGCAGCGCAATGTACAACGGTTTGTCATATTGACATAACAATTACCATGCAAAAAATAGGTAATGACCTGATCACCGGATTGATCTGCGTCAGACATTAGAAGTTGTTCAGACATGGCGAACAATTATGCCGGAACCGCTAAACAAGAGTTTGATTTATATCAACTGGGAAGTTAATCAATTTCCCACTGTGAGGGAAAAGGGCTAAATCAACAAGGCATTATTCAGGCAATAAATTCAGTAATGAGGGGTTATCAAGTAGTTTTTCTGACAAAATCAAAGCGGCAGCAGACCATGTCTGGTTGATGTTGGCACGTCGACCAACAAGCCTTCCGGCACGTCCGTCATAATATTCCGGCCACTTGTCTCCGGGAAGACGATTCATGGAGATTTCAAATGCACGTTCTGCCAGATCGCCACGACCGGTTTTCAGTGCGGCAGCGACAAAAGGCCACAGCAATGTGGGCCAGTTACCGCCATTCTGATAGGACCATGCCATGTTCTTGGGATCACTTCCGGTACGAATCTGCCATTCCTTGCCTTCCATAGCGGGGAAAATAATCTTTATTGGCATATCACCCACCAAATCAGGCCAGCGTCGCTCAAATAATTTCATTATTTGTTCACTCTGTTTATGGGATGCAAGATTAAAGATAATAGATAGCAAATTACCCAAGCTGAAAAAACGAAAATCCATGCGACCAACACCTACATTTCCTACCATGTAGCCACTGTCAGTCGGCAACCAGTTTGGTAACCAGTCTGGAATGGATTCAGGATAAATATTTAATACATTGGTACTTGATTCGCCAAATTCTTCTGTTTTGAAACGATGGATCTCATTAAGACGTTTCAGATCCAGCCAGTAATATTCACGCACATAATTTTTTAGCGCTTCCTGACGAACCTCAGCAGTTTCGGTTAAAGCAGTTTTATTATCACTGGCACGCCTTTTATCTGTACTGCGACGATCTACAACAGTAGGCTCAAGCAAAAGATAATCCATAATACGTAATGTGCCGTAAAACAGGGATTGTATTTCCAGAGGGTAACCATAAATTCCCATGCGTCGATCAATCATGCTTGATGCATCCGGTACCAGCAGGGCAGGACTGACTTCAAAGGTATCTTTCAAGCACAGGTGTAAAATTTGTTGTAATGCGTATTGGAAACTGGGCTGGTGTGCAAATGCCTTGTCACCGGTAACCTGTACATAAACATACAAAAGGATCATCCACCACATCATGGAATCAACTGGCGCGACTCGTCCAATGGCACGTTCACCAAAGTCAGCCTTTAATTGTTCTTTTCCGTTCTTGTCTTTTAATACTGTAAAACTGGCAGGCATGACACCGGGCTGAATTTCATGGCCCGAGATAGTGCGCTCACTTGTACGCAGGCTTAATACAGTTTCAAGAAAGTTACGGACAATGTCAGTTTTACCATCTGCCAGAAAAACCAGTGCACAAGGAACAAAATCCCGAATGAAGCATTCACTGTAATTTTCGGCAGCAGGAAATGACGGATCCATGGCAGCCATGGTGCCGACCGGCTTTCCCTCGAAGTAAATGATCGAGTCTTCAAGCAAATCATAGGCAGATTTTATTATTTTTTTTGACATCCGGAAGTCCTAAATTGTATATAAATCATAATGATAGCAGACTGTCATGGTAATATATGGCAATCTTCTTAATATTCTATCGACATCTACTATGATATATATAATAAGAATATAACCCGTACACCGAATACGGGAATCAGTAGTACCGGGGGGATAGCCGGGACCAAATTCACACCCTGTCGGGACAAGGGTTCATACATGACTGCAACAAAATTACCATCGCCGGTAATTTATGGCGAAGTGCTTTTTGATAAATTTGAGGATGGTTCTGCTGTACTCGGTGGAGCACCATTTAATGTGGCGTGGCATCTGCATGGTCTGGGTTTGACGCCATTATTTATAAGCAGGATTGGACAAGACAGTCTGGGTGATCGAATTTTGTCTGGTATGAACACATGGGGAATGAATACTCAAGGTGTTCAACGGGACAGTCAGCACGTTACCGGTACAGTCGATATTAAATTATCGAATGGACAACCTGATTTTACGATTTTACCGAATGTTGCTTATGACCATATTGCTCCTGATGTAGCAAAAAAAAATATAAACGAACAACCCACCGGTATTTTTTATCATGGTTCATTGATTGCGCGCGAAAAAACATCATGGCAAACACTGATCAATTTACGTCAAAATCTGAATTGGCCAATTTTTATGGATATCAATTTGCGTCCTGATTGCTGGACTTACGATCAGGTAAATGAATTATTGCAGGGCACACGCTGGTTAAAGATTAACGATCAAGAACTGACTGCGATTACCAGGGGATTAAATATTGCAAGCCAGTCTCTTGATGATATGGCACAGAATCTGCAAGACCATTATGGAATAGAGGCAATTATTGTTACTTTGGGCGAAAAGGGTGCATTTATTACTTCACAGGAGCAAGGTGTGATCAAAATTGATCCGGTACCGGTGAAAAATCTGGTCGATACTGTCGGGGCAGGTGATGCCTTCAGTGCAGCGACTATTGCAGGTTTACTGCATGGATGGCGCTTTAAGGAAATCCTGGAACATGCCGTTATATTTGCTGCAGCAATGTGTGAACAGCGTGGGGCCACAGTCAGTGACCCTGATTTCTACACAAATCAAAAGAAAAATATGGACTTATGACTGCAAAGACAAAACATTATATTGTCTTGATCAGTGCTCATGGATTGATACGTGGACATGATCTGGAGCTGGGAAGGGATGCGGATACAGGGGGACAGACCTTGTATGTGGTTGAGCTTGCACGTGCACTGGCGGCGCATCCTGATGTAGAACGCGTTGATTTACTTACCCGTCGTATTATTGATTCCAAAGTCGATTCTGATTATGCCAACCCGCTGGAAGAGCTGGGGCCAGGTGCTCATATTGTTCGTCTTGATTGTGGCCCCAAAAGATATTTGCGCAAGGAAGTTTTATGGCCACACATGGAATGTTTCATAGACAAGGCATTACAACATGTAAGAAGCATAGGACGCGCTCCGGATGTGATTCATGGCCATTATGCTGATGCCGGTTATATTGGATCTCGTATAGCGGGATTACTGGGTGTTCCTTTTGTCTTTACCGGACACTCTCTTGGTCGGGTAAAGCGTAAACGTTTACTTGAAAGAGGCATCAAGCCTGAAAACATTGAATCACAATACAATATGAATCAGCGAATTGAGGCTGAGGAAAGTGCACTCGATAATGCGGCACTCGTTATCGCAAGTACTGAACAGGAAGTGCAGGAACAATACGAAATTTACGATAACTATCAGACCAAACGTATGGAAGTAATTGCACCGGGTGTGGATTTAAGTCGTTTCACTCCTCCTCGTCGTGATGATCCGGAACCGCATATACAAAATACGTTGAACCGTTTTCTTGAGAATCCTAAAAAGCCGATGATTCTGGCCTTGTCTCGCGCAGATGAACGCAAGAATATTGCATCATTGCTACATGCCTATGGCAACATGCCGGAATTACAGGATGCCGCCAATCTGGTGATTGTAGCCGGAAACCGTTCTGAAATAAGTAACATGGATAAAGGCGCACGTGAAGTATTAACAGAAATGCTGATGCTGATAGATCGTTATGACCTTTATGGAAAGGTAGCCTATCCCAAATATCACCGCAGTGCGGATGTCCCTAATTTTTATAAACTGGCAGCGAAGTCACGAGGTATCTTCATTAACCCGGCATTAACCGAACCATTTGGTTTGACTTTAATAGAAGCAGCCGCCAGTGGTTTACCAATTATTGCAACACATGATGGTGGTCCGAAAGATATTATCAAGCATTGTAAAAATGGGAAGTTAATTGATCCTCTAAATACAGAGAAAATGGGAAGACTTTTATTTGATGCAGTGAGTAATAATAAGCATTGGCTGAGATGCTCAAGAAATGGAATAAAGGGTGCACATGAGCATTATTCATGGCCGGGGCACGTGCAAAAGTATCTGCGCGCAATTCAGAAAATCACGAACAAGAAAACGCGAACCCATATGGCACCGGAAGGAAGAAGTCGCCTGCCGATGGTTGATAGAATCGCCATCGCTTCCATTGACAGTACGTTAGTGGGGGATGAACCGGGATTGCGTGCCCTGATGGATCGTATTCGGTATGATGCAGAAAACTGCGGGTTTGGTATTGCGACTGCGCGACCGCTCGAAAATGCACTGAGAATCTTGCGTCATTGGAATCTACCGGTACCAGATATTCTTATTAGTGCGATGGGTAGCGAGATCCACTATGGTCATCAGGGTAAAAGATTGATACCTGATCATGGATGGCATCGCCATATCGATTATCGCTGGGACAGAAAGGCGCTGAGCAAGGCGATGAAGGAAATCCCGGGTATTAAACTACAGCCGAAGAATAAACAATCTGATTTTAAACTTAGTTATACCGTTGATCCGGATAAGCTTCCGTTAATAAGGGAGATAAAACAATATCTGCGCAAAATGGATTTGCCTGCCAATATCATTTACTCACACGAGCATTATCTTGATATTTTGCCTATACGTGTTTCAAAAGGGCAGGCGGTACGTTATCTGGCATTAAAATGGGGTTTCCCGTTGGGCAGGTTTATGGTTGTTGGTGATTCAGGCAATGATGAAGATATGCTAACAGGTGAAACACTGGCGGTTATTGTGGCGAATTACAGCCATGAGCTGGAAAAACTAAAAGGCAAAAACAGAATCTATTTTGCCAACAGCCATCATGCATGGGGTGTGCTTGAAGGTCTTGAGTATTATGATTTTCTAGGTGATATTCGTGTGCCGGGCGAAGAAATCGATGAGGACAGAAAAATTGCCTGACCTGTTTTAATTCGTTAGATAAAGAAATCACCCTCTCAGATTAAAAATCCGGGAAGTAATGTTTGAAACCTTCTGTTATTCCGGAAGCATAATTTTCCGTTGCGATAAACAGACGATTATCATTGCTTGCCGATCTGGCCTGCAATAATGCTGCCTGTTTTACCTTGTCAGTTGCATTTCCTACAACAACAGATTTTATCGTGCTGACAAATACTTCCATATCATTCCCGCTGTCACCGGCAAATACAGTATTGGATTCATCAAAATCAAGCTGTTCCATGAGAAAACGAATGGCATGCAGTTTGTTGGCACTGCGCGGTAGAATATCAAGCAGTCCCTGATGTGTCATATCATCAATGCTCCATATAAAACTGGCAAGAATGCTTTTTTCCTTGAAGCGATTACGTATTTCATCCAGTAATGCCTCCAGATTTATATTTTCAGGCGTGTAGTAACTGAGTTTAAATTTTCCCTGTTTTTCGTGTTCCTGTAATTCGAGCTCGGGATGATCATGGAGTAATTCCAGAAGTTCTGCTCTCTGTTTTCCTTGCCAGTCCGGTGCAATCGCCTCATGCCATTTGATATTAGTTTCCCAGCGATTGTCCGTGATGTTGTATATGGTACTGCCAACATCGGCCACTGCAAAATCAGGAATCGGGAGATGATATTCGTTTATAGCCTGCTCAATAAGTTCTTTATGTCTTCCGGTAACATAAACAAGCGTGATTTCAGAGCGATCTGCAAGCTTGCTAAATGATGTGCGTGCATCAGGTGATTCCTTTTCGTGTCCATTAGGAAGTATTGTGCGATCCATGTCACAACAAAGCAGAAATTTATTCATGTATCCGAAATAATGTTTGATTATTTAAAGTATGTTCACCAATCACAGCGGCTGCAGCACTCCAGCCCTGATTGAATGTACCACCTGATGTAAATCTCTGTCCATGGACGAATTCAGGGAAACTCCATTCTTTATCATCCATTACCAATGCATTGGCATTGTGAATTGCCGCCATATGTTTTTTGGCAATCTGTATTTCATCTTGTTTAACCAGATCTGCTACATAAAAGCCGGTTAACATAGGCCAGAGACCACCGTTGTGATATTCAAAGGGTTTGTTTTTGAAAGTATAGGAGAACGTCATTTGCAGTTCTTCCCAATCACGATCCATGGGCTGTACAACCGGAGAGAATGCGGGGAGAAGCGGCATTTCATCATGAACAGTTTCATTGATAAAGTGGTTAACGCACTTGCGTTGTTCATCATCCGCAATATCAAATAATGAAACAAGTACATTGGCGAAGGCATCAAACCGGTAGCTGTAACCGATTGGTGAGAACGAAGGCATCCAGTAACAATAATCTCCCTGTCTGTGTGGTGCCGCCTTTTTCCCTTTATTATAAAGTACCCGATGATATATATCGCCATCGTCTTCATCTTTATGATCAAACCAGTAGTTGGTTCGAACAAGATGTTTGAGATGAGTTGTTTTCTCTACCAGTGCATGATCCATGGTTCCATGAATATGAGAATGAATATGGCATATGGTTCTTAGTGCCTGATAATACAAGACCTGATCGTATAAGATATAACCGGAGTGCAGGTATTCATCTGACCAGTCACCGGCTTGGGGAACATAAAGCAAACCGCGATTGTTATATTCCCATGCTCCAAGCAGAAAACGCACTTTTTCAATAACCGGCATCATGCGTTCAATAAAATCGTTATCACCGGTTGCCTGCCAGTATTCACCACACCCTATGATGAACCACAAGTCTGAATCAATGCGGCCGGTAGTTCCACCATAGCTGACGCGTTGAGTCAGAGTATCAACATTGCTGGGGATCTCACCATGGGGTCCCTGATAATGAGCCAGTGTTTCCAGTGTTTGTTTAAATGTTTTTATGAGCTCGGTATCACCAGACAAAAGTGCGGAGAGACCAATAACAACCCCATCACGCGCCCAGATACGACGATAGTTGGCTTGCTCGGTAGGGGATGCAAGAAAGCCATCTGGAGTAACACACGAGTGAAGCAATTCAATGGCCTGATTATAGCCTTTCTTCTCCATGGAGGATTGAGTCCCTTGTAATTAATTGATTTACAATAAGATTATATGCCTATTTTTGATTATTATGGCAGGTAAAATGGACTACACTTAATAATTGAGCATATGTTGACGATATATATCTACAAGCGAGGTATGTGAATAAATGAGCAAAATAGTTGGTTATAAAAGTATTATCACAGTAATGGTATTTGTTGGTGGATTATTATGGTCATTGGCAACGTATGCTTTTCAAATTGGTGAAAGAAATATTATTTGCCAATCCGAGACAGAAACATCTACAGAAACAACTACCGATGAATCAGTAGATAAACCCAAAAAAAAGAAAAAGAAGAAATCAACAGATGGAAGCGGTGAATCAAACCCGGAAGAAGATTGTGACTAGGTAATAAAAATAAAGGAGAAACGGTATGAAATCAGTAAAAGGTGTTATGTTGTTTAGTGCGTTATTTTTGAGTACCAATGTTGTCATGGCTGAAGATATGGCTGTCAAGATCACTCCAAGTATGGGATCGGTCAAGGTTATGCACAATGGAAAGCATGTGACTATCATGCGGGACCAGAATCAGAAAGCAACAGTGATCCCTGATTTTGCCAAGACATCACGTAAATGTCCTCCTTTCTGTATCCAGCCGATGCAACTGGCACCCGGTGTAGAAACCATTGGTGAAGTCGAGATGCTGGATTACCTGCAGCAGATGTCCAAGGGTGACAAGAGTATTCTGGTTGTCGATTCACGTACACCAGACTGGGTTAAAAAGGGCACCATTCCAGGTGCTGTCAATATTCCATGGACAAACCTGAATCCAGATAAGGGCGCAAGTCCAATCCAGATAGGTGATATCCTTGAAAATAAATTTGGCGCCAAACGTTTTGAAGATATCTGGAATTATTCAGATGCCAAAACGCTCGTCCTGTTTTGTAATGGCATGTGGTGCGGACAGTCACCAAATAATATCAAGAACTTGCTGAAGTTTGGTTATCCTGCTCACAAGATTAAATGGTATCGTGGTGGCATGCAAAACTGGTCCAATCTTGGCCTTTCTGTAGCACAATAAGTCAATTATTGTACTAATAAAAAAACGCGGGTTTAAAACCCGCGTTTTTTTTGTTTATTAATAAAGCAATGTGCAGGTTTAACCCTTTGATATAAGTCAATCAATTGTATACAAAAATAAGTTATAACTTGAATCAATAGGAAGGTATAACATTTTTCTATTGTATAGATGAGCAATACCGGTTCACACTGCGTTGTGAGCAGTCATCTTTAATTTAACCGTAAAGAAGGAGGCTATGTTATGGGAAGTACCTGGGTTTTAGTAGCAGATAGCAGTCATGCCAGAATATTTGAAGCCGAATCTTCAAGAGGCTCTCTTAAAGAACTTACCGATTTAATTCATCCTGAAAGTCGTTTACACGCACAAAAACTTACTTCTGATTTACCGGGTCGTACTTTTGATAGTAATGGGCATGGTCGTCATGATCTGGAAGAAAGAACGGATGTAAAAGAATCCGAAGCAATTAACTTTGCCAGAAAGATCAATGAATATCTGGAAAAGTCTCGTATAAAAGGCGCCTTCAGGAGACTGGTTGTGGCAGCGACTCCTTCATTTCTTGGTATCCTCAGAAAAACACTGAATTCAAACACAAGCAAAATGGTCACACAGGAGATCGACAAGAATCTTGTGAAGCTTGATGTGAAGGATGTGCGCAAGCACTTGCCTGACAGGATTTAGTTCCAATTCTGATTCTGGCACTGTCTATAAATTTACTAATTGTTGGAAATAAAAAAGGCGCATCTTTTGGATGCGCCTTTTTTGTCAGATTATCGTTGAACTAGAAAGCATAGTTAGCTCGCAAGCTGAAAATAGTCTGGCTGTCATCAAACGAGGAATTTGAACTATCAAACCCACTGTTTTCAATAAACTGAATTGAGGGTGTAATGCTGAAGCTATCTGAATAATCATGCCTTAAATAGATTTCAGCATGAGTAGTATCATCAGTAGTTGCTGTTTGAGCAGGATCGGATTGTTTTACATGTCCAATGGCTGCTCCCAGCGTCATGCCAGCAACAGGCATTTCACCGGCAAAACTGATAAAGGATTCAGCGCTGGAAACATCTTCATTGGCCCAGCCCAGACGCATGTTCCATTTAACCTTGCCAGCAGATCCATCAACAACACCATAAATACCGTAATTTTCGTCAGTACCATTACCATCATGCCTGTCTTGATCTGATGTATTGGTCCAGATACCGGCACGCACCGATGTGCCAGCTATTGGGAGACCGATTTCGGCGGCTGCAAACACGCCTTTCTCATGAGTTGCATCTATGTCATCCCCGACATTCACTAACTGGGAATAGGATTTCTTGGAGTTGTCACCCAGACCATGTGAACTACCAAGGAAGAAGGTGTAATCAGGACCATTCTTGTTATCAATATGGTAGGCAAAGCCAAGCGTGTAGTCAGGAAACCCAATGGTTGGATTATTGACAAAGGTTCCGCCAAGAAATTGTGAGGTTTCATCATTGGCAACATCACTGCCATCCAGAAATCCGCTGGCATCAACAAGCCCGACAGTCAGTGAACCTGGACCGACATCAGTGGTGTAATGGATTTCTGAAAGTTGAATACGGCCATCACCATCACGATTGGTAGCTGAACCAACATCACCATTGGATTCCCCAATCAATGTAGAAACATGATCTGCTTGTGGAGTAGTGTTGCCTTCCAGATAAATGACCCATTCACCGCCGCGTGTCGGGATGGTGGTAACCAGATCAAATGATGCAAACGCTTCATCATCAACTCGGCTGTCATCCGAAGCCTGGGCTGTGAAAGTCATGCCACCTTCTACTTTTGCATTCAGTCCACTGCTACTTGCTGCCCCATGGCGGGTATCTGTCTCATGCGCATAAATCGCATAACTCACAAGACATGACAATAAGGTGAGAGAGCTAACTCCTGTTTTAAGAATATCTTTTTTCATGATTTTTCCCGTTCCATAGTTTTTGATTTTAGTTATTCCGAATAAATATTGCTGCTAATAGAGTTAAATCTAGTTTGAATTATCAAAATATCAACAAATTACTACTTTAAGCATGGTTATTTGAAAGTAGAGATTTTTGGAATTGGCGCATAGAACCTCCTGCAAATTGTTAAGTTTGAGGCATCTTTGGAAATCCGCTTACAGAACCCTACGGGTTCATTGTAAGTACCTCAACCATCTCCGATGGTTCGAGGCAACCTGCTACCGTTACGCGGTTCCATGTTCCTCGCATTCACAAAACAAAAAAGCCACCGAAAGGTGGCTTTTGTATTTTGGTGGAGGCGGCGGGAATCGAACCCGCGTCCGCAAATCCTCCGCCTTCAGATCTACATGCTTATTTCGTCAATTAGTTTAACCGCAAGCTACCCGACGAACAGGGAAAACAGGCGGCGAGTTCTGTAAGAGTTTAGCGAATCCACCCAGAACAAATTTCATCGCGATCCTGTAAGAGTCGACGCCTGAATCCAGACTGTACAGGCACAGTTCCGGTCAGACGGCACCCTACTGGGTATTAAGCAGCGAGTGCGTAGTTGTCGTCGTTGGCAACTAAAGTTTTGCAGCTGATTTACGAGATTCTGCATCTCGGCATGCACTCAAGGTTTCGCAACCCACGTCGAAGCCAGGTCGCCCCCATAGCCCATATATATAGGATAAGTATCGGATTTTCAACAGAAACCATCTGGAAAGCCCATGATACATGCCCGTATAAACCATATTTCCCTCAAGAAACATGCCGAAAATGACTATATATATCTATGGAACAGGGAACATTTTCCCATTGTTTAATAAGGGTTTTCTTGGTTTATAGGCACGGTGCAAATTCTTTTGTCCATTATTCATATTTCAGGTGTTAACAAAAAATTCAGGCTGCGGAGTTCGTGATGAAAATTAAGTGGAATGAGATTGGTGTTGGTACAAAAATAACAGCCGTTTTATCTGTCATGTTATTTTTAATCTCGGCTTTGGGTATATGGGTATATACGGTTAACAGTCTTATTGTCACTCAGGCACATAGTGTCGATCAGGACGCTGTTGCCTATGCAGAATACGCCCACCAGATGCGGGTTGATGTTATTCATATCCAGCAATGGTTAACCGATATTTCCGCAACACGTGCACTTGATGGTCTGAACGATGGATTTGATGAGGCAGATAAAAGCTATCAATCGTTCATGACATTGCTTGAAAAGTTTGAAACCAAATATTCCGCTGAAAACAATCAGGAACGTTTGAAACAGGTAAATGATCTAAAGGTTAGTGCTATTGCCTATTATGATATGGGTAAAAGAATGGCGCAGTCCTATATTGATGCCGGCCCTGCTGGTGGTAATAAATTAATGGCGCAATTTGATACTGCGGCATCAAATTTGTATGACGCACTGGATCCATTTATTACAGAACAAATTCAAAATATGCAGTTGGGCGTGAAAGAAATGGCAGGAGAAATTGATAACCTTAATACAGGTATTATCGTTCTCTTTTCGTTAGGTGTTGCATTAGCAATAGCAGGTATGTTTTTTATTAATGTTTTTGTTTCAAAGCCTCTGTATAACATGATGAAAGGAATGACCGAGATTGCCGGTGATGGGAAGGATTTAACCAAACGTTTGCAGGAATTGAAAACAAAAGACGAATTGGGTATGTTGGTGCATAAATTTAATCTGTTTATGTCATCCTTGCAGGAAGCCGTTCGCACAGTTGCACACTCAACAAGGGAAGTATCAGAAACCGTAGATGAAATGAGTACTGCAACTGAACGCGCAAACAGAGGTGTATCTGAACAGCGTTCAGAAACAGATCAGGTTGCAACTGCCATGACTGAAATGGTGGCGACAGTACAGGAAGTGGCACGTGGTGCAGAGACGGCGGCAAGTGCTGCAAAAGAAGCGAATCAGGAAGCGGTAACAGGCAGGAGTGTGGTCACTTCTTCCATGGAAGCTATTAATGCTTTGGCCTCCGAAGTTCAGAATGCAGCGAACGTTATTGGTCAACTGGCTTCCGAGAGTGATCAGATCAGCAAGGTGCTGGATGTTATCAAGGGAATCGCAGAACAAACCAATTTGCTTGCGTTGAATGCAGCCATTGAGGCGGCGCGTGCCGGAGAGCAGGGACGTGGTTTTGCAGTTGTGGCAGATGAAGTCAGAACACTGGCGCAACGTACCCATGAATCAACTCAGGAAATTGAAGAAATGATCAGTCGTCTTCAGTCCAGTGCCGGCAAGGCGGTGGAAGTAATGGAGCAGGGAAGTAAACAGGCTGCAATCAGTGTGGAGCATGCCGGCAAGGCCGTGGATTCATTGAGTGCGATCACCAATTCAGTGACAACAATTGCTGATTTGAATACCCAGATTGCAAGTTCGGCTGAAGAACAGTCTGCTGTCGCAAATGAAATAAATAATAATGTACAGAATATTACTCATCTGGCAGAACAGACCTCAACAAATATTAATGAGACTGCCAGTACCGGTGAAGAATTGTCTCAGATTTCGAAAGAGCTTGGGTTAATCATTAAACAGTTCAAGGTTTGATAATTCACTACGAGCTGCTTTTTAGAATCCGCTGTTTTTCCCTTTGCCAGTCACGGTCTTTTTCAACAGCACGCTTGTCGTGCTGTTTTTTACCTTTGGCAAGACCGATTTCCAGTTTCGCCCGTCCCTTTTTCCAGTAAAGCGCCAGCGGAACCAGTGTATAGCCTTTGCGTTCAACAGCACCAATCAGTTTATCGAGTTCACGTCTATGCAACAGCAATTTGCGTGAGCGCAGGGGTTGAGGTTTGATATGAGTCGATGCGGTAGACAAAGGTGAGATGTGGGAGCCAAACAGCCAGGCCTCGGCATTTTTCAGGATGACGTAACTCTCCTTGAGCTGAACGCGTCCGGCACGCATGCTTTTGACTTCCCAGCCTTCCAGTGCCAGACCGGCTTCAAATGATTCCTCGATAAAATAATCATGCCGGGCCTTTTTGTTGAGTGCGATGGTACTGCCGCCAGAGGACTGTTTTTTGGATTTTTTTCCTGCCATCGTTCTATATATTAAGGGATATAAATGCTGGTTATTACTTTAATTTGTTGTTTTATCAGATTTTTCTGTTCTATGTGGTTGAGCCACAGTCCGAATTATCCCACAATGGTATGAACAGTGCGCAGGAATATTGTTGCAGATGAGCGGAAAACAGAATAACGGAGAGTCAAAATGACAGAACCACGTACCTCTCTTCACGGTCAATGGTCGAACCGATGGGCATTTGTGCTGGCGGCAACCGGTTCAGCCGTCGGTCTGGGTAATATCTGGAAGTTTCCCTATATCACTGGCGAGAATGGTGGTGGTGCCTTTGTACTGATTTATTTGCTCTGTGTGGCTGCCATCGGTATTCCTATTATGATGGCGGAAGTCATGCTGGGTCGTCGTGGACGTCAAAGCCCCATTAACACCATGCGTGTGCTGGCAGAGGAAAGCCGGCAGAATCCTGCGTGGCAACTACTGGGTTGGTCAGGCATGGTCGCCGGTTTTATTATTATTTCCTATTACAGCGTGATCGCCGGTTGGGCGTTGGCCTATGTGTTTCGAGCCGGTGCCGGAGTGTTTGAAGGTGCGACTCCGGATGGCATCAACAGCATTTTTGGTGATTTAGTCAGTGATCCGGAACGCTTACTCGCCTGGCATACCATTTTTATGGTCATGACCATGGTGGTGGTGGCACGAGGTGTGAGCAGTGGTCTCGAAAAAGCGGTACGTCTGTTAATGCCGATGTTGTTTATCCTGTTATTGTTGTTAGTGGGATATGCATGGAACTCGGGAGATTTTGCAGCAGGATTAAAATTTCTGTTTGAACCTGATTTCAGCAAAATCAGCAAGGAGGGAATTCTTATTGCAATGGGTCATGCCTTCTTTACGCTGTCTTTGGGTATGGGCGCAATCATGATATACGGTTCTTATCTTCCCAAAGACACCTCCATTGCAAAAACCTCAATTATGATTTCTATTGCTGATACGGCAGTCGCCTTATTAGCAGGCATGGCGATTTTCCCGTTAGTCTTTGCCAATGGTCTTGAGCCCGCATCAGGCCCGGGTCTCATATTCAAAACCTTGCCGTTGGCATTTGGTCATATGGATGGTGGAACATTTTTTGGCACACTGTTTTTTGTTTTACTGGTATTTGCAGCATGGACCTCGTCAATTTCATTAATTGAGCCACTGGTGGCCTGGCTGGTTGAAAACAAGGGTGTAAACCGCATCTGGGCAGCTGTTGTCAGCGGGATTGGAGCATGGGCACTGGGAGTCGGTACAGTATTATCATTTAACAAATGGAGTAATGTGAAATGGTTT
>Ga0224506_10000689_pt1 | contig 26767 bp, 24 predicted proteins | sample SF_Jan12_sed_USG_2_FD_169108 | JGI IMG/M metagenome (GOLD analysis project Ga0224506, IMG submission 169108) | Sediment microbial communities from San Francisco Bay, California, United States - SF_Jan12_sed_USGS_8_1 | ecosystem: Environmental > Aquatic > Marine > Sediment | place: USA... | reverse complement strand
ACCTTTCTTGTTCACTTGGAATGAAGCATCTCCAACGATAGCGAGTAACGTCACCCATGCTTAACAGTGGTCTACCCTCAATTGATGGCGAGCCAAAACGAGCACTCGCAATCATCCAGGAAGTTGTGGTTCTAATGTGTATCTCTGCTCTATCCAAATCAATTGACATGCCCTGCTTTCTGTAATACTCCAATTGATCTTGAAGATATTTTTTCTTCCACTCTTCTCCTGGAGCATATAAAATCTCCTTAAAGTAAGCAAGTTTTGCCAGTCTTCTTCTATACTCGCCATTCTCAATCATGGAACGCATATCAGCAGCTACTGATGATGCGTTGGGTCCTCTCATGAAAGTAGCATATTCACCAACAAAAATGATGTCTTCTGTAACAGCAGGAGGAGGAACAATTGTTGACTCAGTGACTGTTCCTATTAGAGCAGCCTCAGTGATGTTTTCTAACCTGTGAACTCGAACGATGTCGAGAGGAAATATGCTGGATGTCTCTATCAATTTCCATGAGAAGTCTTTGCCAAGTCCAGGAGGAGCATAGATCCCGGCATGAGAGTATGCCCTATCTCTTTGACCAATATTCAGATACTTTAGGGCTTGTCCAGCTAAGATCAGAGCAAACTCTTGAACTATTCTTTTGGCGAAATCGAACTGGTTGGAGAGTCGCAGTGCTAGAGATTCAGTTATTTGAAGCAGCCTACCTTCCAATAGTATTTTTCGAACTGATTGATTAGTCTCATAGTGTGTTGTCATATTAGTCGCCTTTTAATTTAAATTATGCTACTTAGAGTTAGGGCATAATTATTATGTTGTAATTAGTGTAGCATAATATAAAGATTACGCTCTTTTGACTTTCGACATAATTTAAATAGAACCTCTGAGAAAAGATAACTGGGCAAGCCATGACAAGAATAGATCCAATGTCAAATGTCGGCACCAGCAAAGTCTTTCTGAAATTATGCTCTGGTCCAAAGAATCCAAAGACCATAGCAGACTTGCTGAGAATAAAACCTCCTCCAGCTATAGAACAGTTACGAAGACTTCAAGAACTGAAAATCGTAAGACTCGGACAGAAAATTGGCAGAGCCCAGAATTACGAAATCGATTGGAAAGCGTTCCTTAAATTGTTTACAGAGCGTGCTTTTACTCAGAAAATTACACACGTTGAATCGCAGAAAGAAAAACTCAAAACTTTAGTAGAGAACAAATACTTCGAACAATTTATCAAACTTTACATTTGTCGAGTATTAAGTGAAGTTACATTGTTAGAAGCGATTCAAGAGTTTGAAAACGGGCTCCTCCACTCACTTCCATTCAAGAAGAAGAAAGCATACGATGACGAAGAGAAACAAGAGTTCTTCAACATCACAAGATTATGGTACAAACGAGCACAAGAGTCAATGAGTATCTGCGAAATCACTCTTCAAGACGCACTTGCCAGAACACTTAATCCTAAGAAATTCAAAGACGTTTAAAAGACATCTCTAAAATGAATTGACTTAGAAAATAGAAAATAGAAACTAGAAACCTCTTCAAGGCGAATTCTTGAATGTGACAAATAACCGGAAAAAATAATATTGTTAGAAGCTCTACTTGAATCAGAGAGTAAGCGCGAGAAAATTGAAAGGGAACGGACAAGTGAAATGACGATAAGCAAGAACAACCTTACAAAAGACATCGAAGTATATTATGAAAAAGGCTCGCGCAATGTTAAGTGTTTTTGCGGTGTCATTTGCAACAAGTCTATTATTCCTCACATTGTAGAAAAACACCCTGAAGCTTGGAATGACTGGTGCAAGGACTTCGTGAAGCAATATAATAAGGGGTTGTCTTATAAACGAATAATGAATCTGTATCGAGATAGAAACGGGAGACTACTTTTTACTTGGACAGTTGTTGAACGATACATCAAGAGAATGATTGAGAAGGGCGAATCAAAGCTTCTAGTCCGACAAAAAGAAAAAATCAAAACTTGGCGACCTGAAAAGTTCAAGGTTGAAAAAACTTCTGTGTGGGATTTTCCTAAGAGAGGTGATTGGGCAGTTCACCAAAGTGATTATAGGGGAAACTGGCCGCCACAGCTACCTAGAAATCTAATTCTAAAATATTCAGGAGAGGGTGACCTCATTCTTGATCCTTTCGTAGGCGGAGGAACTACTCTAATTGAAGCTTGGCTCGAAAACAGAAAGAGCATTGGAATAGACATCAATCCGATCGCTGAGCAAGTCTCAAAACAAAGGATACTTGAAATGGAACTCAAAAGTAAAGAGTCTATTAATATGCACCTTTCTCAAGATTATAAACCGATAATAGTTCGTGACGATGCTCGGAACGTCTTGAAGATAATGTCAAAGATTGGTCTTGGCACAGATTCTATAGATCTTTTGTTGATGCATCCTCCTTATATGGATGCATTAAGATACACCGAACTTGAGAAAGAAGATCTTTCCCATCTACATGACGTCAATCTTTTCTGTCAAGAAATCCAAGGAATCGCAAGAGACTTGTTTTCCTTACTTAAGAGCGGCAAGAAGTGTGCATTGCTGATAGGTGACATACGGAAAAACGGTCGAATGATACCTTTAGGTTTTCGAGTCATGGAATGTTTTCTTAAGGAGAAATATGATTTGCTCGATATCATTATGAAGACACAACATAGAGATCAATCAACAGAATTCTATTATAATAAACCTATGATTGAGTACTTGATTGCCCATGAATATCTATTTATTTTTCAAAAGCCATAGGCGCAAAAAGTTCTATCGTAGCTGATCCTTTCTTTCGTGCCTGTCGGATATAGATTAACCATGAGGCAATAGTCTGTGCTCTCCTTCTTGCCGTAGCCTTGGATAATCCTGTCTGCTTGCTTATGAAATCTCCGATTTCCTCTAGACTCCAGATCCTCTTATTTGCGTTATTGGCATTTTCCGCAAATTTGCGGAAGATAGGAAGTGAGAGCATTATATTAGCCAGAATTCTTTCTACATCATCTCCAGATGCTTGAGCAAGTTTCTTTCCCAATTCAGTAGAATAATAATCACCTTTGATCTCATGTACTAGACCGAGTATTTCTGCTGCCGCGTAGTAATAGTTCTTTTGCCTTCTAGTGACAAAACTCGGTAATTCTTCAGTCTTTCTCCTAGCGATAGCTACCGCCGTTCTAATCACCAAAGACAGATCATTAGCTTGAGGCACTTGCTTTTCACTGTTTTTCTTAGGAGTAATCTCAGTGAAGGAGTGAATACATGCAATCAGCTTCTCGGCACATAGTTCAAGTGTACGTAGTTCGATTCGACTCAATTTGCGAGGGTGCATTGTTGCATTTCTTATTGGTTCAAGTTCCTTCAGCCATGAGCTTACTATTTCCTTGTCTACGAACACCCTCTGAAAAACTTGACTCCAGTTGTTTTTTCTAGTTATTATCTTTCGGTAGTCGCTAAAATTGGCAAAATAAATAGGGTGAAGATCCGTCTTCCGAAGCCAAGGCCAAGGACGCTGATTCTTTCGTTTCCTATCTTCAGCATCAGATATGACATCGCCTGGGATTCGTTGTTTCCACCAATTATCTGACACCTTCAATAGTTCTTTCTCAATGCAAGTCCGCAGCATATTCTCAAGCTCTTGTAAGACCGGATATGCCTCCCGGTTCATTTCGCTTTCGACTGGAAAGTCTATTATTCTTTCTTGGATTTTTTTTGCCCACAGTTCCAACGCAACAATGTCAGGAGCGCCTGCACCGAGGGCTTTTCCTCTGTATTGGTCAGCTTTGAAATAGTTTTCCTCGCTTGATGTAGCATCTTTGAGAGCATTCAGACATTTCCTAAAGTTCTTAACATTTGTGCCTTTATATTCGATTATGGAGTGCAATAAGGTGAGAAGCATTCGAATTCCTTTGTTTGTCCATAAGACGTAGTTCTTGTGAGTTTCCCATTCCCAATATTCCTTCGGAAAGACAGCACGAACCGTCTCGAAGTATTCCTTTAGTATTCTATATGTATTCTTTCTGTGCTTTATGGCAAGTTCTTTCATTCTCATATAGTCAACAAATGTTGCCAAACTTATATCGCCTTTATCAGTCCCAAGAATTTTGAGCCGGTTTTTGAACACAGGTTGTTCTCTAAGCCGCTTTATGATGCCAACTCTCATGCAAAGATCTTCACCAATTTCCAAGTGATGAAACAGATCAAGAAGGAGATTTCGGTCAATCCGTTTTTGAAACTCGTTTATTTCTCTGAAAAGTTTCGCCTGGATTCTCTGTTTTACGTCTCTAATTCCGACACAGACTAGAGGATAGTGGCGAACGATTTCTTCTCTTTCAGCAATGGGAAGTTTCTTGTCTAGTCTACAAAAACCGTAAAGTCGATGTTGCCCATCAACGATCCATGCAGAGCAATATACAGCCGGTATCTTCAATGTCCTTCCTTTAAATTTCAGACCTTTTTCTTCGAAAGCAAGTATGATATTATTTGCAAAAAAGCCACTCTCGCCTTGATTAGGAAAGGAGATAAATTTGCCAATTTTGCCTAATCTTTGAGAACTCAGTAGTCGTTGGTAAGCTACAGGATCTCTCATGTCCCTTCTTGAAACATACGCCAACTTCAACAATCTCTCAGGCTCCATAGTGAACAAAAATAGATCATGACCAAATTGCTTTAGCTTAATAGCTGTCACCTTAAAAGGTTGCTTTTGTATAACTATTTTGAACCCCAGATCTTTCAACAGAACATACTTGCTGTGTGGTTTACCTATGGTTGAAATCATCTTCTTATAATACGCTAGGGTTTCATCGTCCCAGTAAACTACCCTATCTATTTGCTTGAATTTATCTATATTCATTTTTTCTTTGAAAAGAGACGGTATGGCATAGTCTTTCAAAGCTAGCAAAGTTGCCTCTGCTTTGTAATCTTCCATGAGAGTCCGATACTCACTAATTAAACGATCCAATTCACGGTATACTTTACCAAGTCTTGTAGACCAGCGGCATTGAACAAGTATTGTCTTCTGTTCCTTCGTCCTTATGATTATGTCAGGTCCTTTTTCTGTAGGACCCTGCACTGAAACTTCACTTTTATCAAAACCAGCTTTTAATAAGAGAGTTCTGAATTCTTTCACAAATTTCTGTCTATGAGGATCAGATTTATTTAATAAGGTCATTCTGTAACCTCTTTGATCTTCTGTTGCTTCTTGGATGGCACTCTTAATTGAAGCATTTCTTTGCTTATAAAAACTCTCATTCCTTGCTGTCTTTGACTCCTCTGTTTCCTTAAGTATTCCTTAACTTAATCTAGGAGGAGGCGGTACGTCAAAGCTCTCCACGTTCAGCTCTCCCTATGCTGTCTTTCACTCTAGTGGCATACTCCTTATGTTTTGAAGAGTACCTAGCGCAGACATTTCCAACAAAAGTCGGATCCTTATGAGTTCTCTCTCTTGCAGTGCCAACTTCAATCAGTTTCACCTCCTTTTCAAAGGATGCGTAAAATATTCGATATATTTGCCTAATGTCTTTTTCTAGTTTCTAGCTTTCAAATTCGAGCAAAAACTGGAATTTATAAAATTTCACGACAATAATAAAGTGTAAACTCAGAAAGAGTGGTTTTTCTTCATGGTCTTACAGATTCGGCTTTAGGCCTATATGGTCGTTTTGTTGTTCTTCTCCTCTTGTGATAGTCACACTCATGAATGCGTACTAGAAGCCATTCTTTGTCTTGATAAATGCAACCGCATAGTAACGTGGTTGTGCTTGTTGTCTGAACTTTAGTTTTCTTTGCCACTCTTAAGCCTCTTTTTTGAAACATGCGGTGATACTAGTTTGCATAAAGGACTTTCCAAGTTTATAACTTTCTAAAAGAGGAGAAAAATCAAGTTTCTATAATTTTGTTTTGATTTATAAACTAGAAATCAGAAACCTCTTTGAACACGGAGAGCTGTTAATGATTGCGTATGAATTGTTTGTTTACAAAGATGCTGACAAGATACTGCAGAATAAAGGTTTGCTCGACGAGGTAAAAGCTGTCCTACAGAGCGTCAGAAGAGTAAATCATAGGGAAATTCAAGCGGAATTCTCTAACAAAGGTTGGATGATGGAACACAAAATCTTCTCTCAGACAACATGGGCTTGGGATGCATACAAAGACAAAGTAGCAGTTTCAATAGAGTTAAGTCTGATTGACGCTGTTCACAGAGATTTTCTAAGAGCCATCCTTGCACACAAAAAAGATGATCTCGATGTCTTGGTTTACATTACGTCAACCTTCAAAGAACCGAGATTTCAAAATGTGAAGCGAGATATAGAGATTTTCAAGGAACTGCTAGATTTTCCGGTTTTGCTCATTGGTTTGACATGACAAAAGCGAGGTCAATTATTCACAATTTGCTGCACAGATTCTCTGATACGTCTTGTAGTTCTCTAATTGCCATTCGCTATTTCCTCTGGCTTGTGGTTGAGGTATTACGGAAAACGGAATGTCAATTCTATGCAGTTTGTAGTGAAGAATATCCCCTACTCCTTTACCTATAACTAAGATGTGTTTTGGACTCGCTTCAAGAATTATGTCCTTTATGTGGTACTTCCAACAGACTTCCAATATCTTTTCGATGCTTCTTGGATCTTTCTTGCCACTTCCATACAAGCCAACTACACTTGCATCTAATAACCATACACCTTCCTTCCTCAATTTTTTCAAGACTTCCACTTTGTTATGAAGTCTAATAACGAAAGATCGAGTTCCAGTCTTCAAAACTTTATGAAATCCCAAATTATCTTCGTCTTCTGAAACACATGAACTGAATATTTTCCAGAATTGCCAGGTCCCTGGATTCCTATTAATTCTTCTATTCAGTAAGTCGTTTTCTCCATAGCCTAGGCAGTAAACGAATCTCACAAATCTCAATGGATAGTTTGACAACATAGATCCTAGAATGAATTTATTAAGCTTAACTTTGTGATTATCATCGTTAGTATAGACATGCGATTCAGCAAGCAAAACAACAATAGTCTTGTTAGGTCTCCAAAACTGCCTGTATTCCTCTACTTGCTTAACAACTTCTAGAGAGTCAATTTTAGTATTAGGAGCAGTTTGCTGAATCATCTTGTAAGTCCTAATTAGCCTCTGCTCAATCTGCTTCTGCATACTTGTCACTGGCTGTGATTCTGTTTTTCTTTCTAAAATTCTTATATAATTATATTATAATATGAAAAAATCGAAAGAAAAAGTCAGACTTTCCCTCAACCCGCAGATCAGTGTTTTCCTCTTTTTCTAGCTTGGTTCTCTATTGATTTCCTTTTTCTCTCTTTTTTGTTTGACATATCTCAACACCATTATTGCTATGTTAAGTGGCTCTCTAAGTTTTTAACTTTCTGGACAAAAGAAAAACTCGAAGTTTCTAGGATTTTGCTTTGATTTATAAAAAAGAAAATAAAACCGTTCACCATTAATCCAGAGTTTTTTTCTACTTAATCTTTTCCCACCTATTAACGTATTTTTCTGGGAATTTATGTAGATTAAGTTCTATTTCCAGCCGATCACCTTTTTCAATGTATCTTAAATATTGATCGAAACTATCATATCTTAAAAGAATACAAGGATTAGTCTTAGGATACATAGCCACTTTTTTCGTTCGCGGTTTTTTCGCAATCTCTTCTAGCTCTTGTAGTCTGAAAACCATTGATTCCTCGACTCTAAGGTCAATGTCATACGTGGCAAAAACACAATAGTCAAATGCAGCATTCTTTATCTGATCACCTTTTCCGAAAGAGGCACCGGCTACAACACCGTTGTACTTGCCAGATTTGACTTCGATTCTAACGCCCTTCTCTGGAAGAAGTATATCAAAGCTTCTTCTATTGACAATCTGGACATTATGACCAAACTTAACAAGCTCATTTGCAACCCAATACTCTATATATATTGGCATAATTCTAGTGTCTTCATGTTCAGCCATTCCCAATGCCTCGAGTGAATCTTCTAACTTCTGCACAACATTCGCGAGATCTTGCTTTTTTATCATAAAAGGAAATAGATTGTTTCTACTTCATAAATGTATCTAAGAGAACAAGCACAATTTGAACCTAGAAAATCATAAGCTCTCTTACTCAAAAGCTAAGTTTCAACACGCATTGTTCAATTCCCGCATCCCGCACCAACAGAACGTTAGTGCGCGGTGTTGCTACTCAAAATAATGGAAATTTCTATTTTTTCAATTTTAGAAACCAGAAAGTGGAAACCAAAAGCGAAGCGAAAATATGGTAAAAAGAGAAAGATCATGTGCCGACGCTTTTGGTAAAAATCGAAAATGTTACTTTCGTAGCCGTTCTTTGTGATATTCGTTTACTGCTTTCTGCATCAGTTCTTTGGCGTCTGAACTAACGTGGTCTGCTGAACTTGTTTGAGCCAGACTTCTTCTGTCCGAAATATATCTCTCCGTGCGATTCAAAAGTTGTGGAAAATTGTCTAGCATAGACTTCAATATTTCCCAACGAATTTCTGTGGAATCCGATGTATTGTCTCGCACGATACACTACCACTAAGTAAATAGTGCACATTCGGCAACTTAAACTTTATGTACACATGTAGTACAACCAATAGAAAAGAAATACAGTTAAATTAGCGAAGCGAGCCAGAGTTGAAAGCGCGCGCGTCTCTGTCTAAAGTACAATGACAGATTTCATAAATTTACAATGTAGTGTTATTTGACTATTCTATCTGACTTCTCTGGTCGCACTTTTTCACTTCTTCCTTGATGATAAATAGCTTGTGACTAGAAACAACCATGCACTGAGCAAGCCTACGCCCACAATAATAACATATGGCATACCGTCCCAACACCACCAAGGATCCCAAAGCCCCCACATACGCTCAAACTCGCTTAACCCTTCAACGAATCTTTGATACTCCTGAAAAACATGGTAGAGGGCAATTGCCCAAACTATCGTAGCTATCACGAGCACCACGAAGGCTAGTCCGAACCGGTTTTTCATTTTTGTTTGTCACTTTTCAGCAATTTTCAATGCACGCATAACCGGAGTATTACGTACTGATTCAGACTTGTTCTTTTTCACGCTTTCAGTTGAGAGTAGTGCTTTAATCCTGTTCGATAGCTTCTCGCGCAAGGTTTTAGAGTAGAGCAGAACCAATCCGAGAGTTGATAGTGTAACCATCAAATAGAACACTGGATCAGGTACACCCACCATTCTTGCGCCCGTAAGAGGCTCTGGTCCAGATCCTCCACCTAGAAAGATCCAGTGACCTAATCCTATTTGCGGGAATACAACATAGAAAGGAAGATCAAGGATACCGAAAACGCCTAGAACTTTAAGCGCAACTTGTGTCTTGCTGCCCAGACCTCCTTTTAGCAGAATTAGACCTAAAATCCATGAAGCGACATTAGTGGTTACTGAACCGCCTAGAAGCATAAGACCGTACGCCATTGAACTGTATGCAAGTCCATCGACACTGACGCAGCCCAAGCAAAACTGCGGCGTCATGCGCAGTGCAGGATAGATCTCTAAATACGCTATTTTCATGTAGACAAATCTTCCTCCCACGGCTGTTCCCCATGCAGCATGCCCGAACTCGTGAACGAGATCCATCAAAAGGCCAAGGGGAATGAACAGAACTACTAGAAACAATATTAATTTGCTGCTGATACGTATCCCCAAACAAGGAAACGCCATTTTCTTCAGGAAGACTAAAGCGACCAATGACACAGCTACCCAAAAAGCAGCATCTATTGCAAGGTTAGCTAGAATATACTCCGTGGGTCCATTCAAATCACTAACGAGCCAAGCTAAAGGATAACCATAATGTCTGACTTCAGGAATGCCCATCCCAGAGTCATTAATAATAATTCCTGTTCCAAGAGACGCAAGAAGACCGCAAACAACAGCAACTAACAGAAACTTCAACTGGACAGGTAGATTTCGCAACTCTATCACTGCAAACCACATTTGAAAATAACGGCTTACAAGTTGATAATTCTATGTTTTAGAACAGTCCAACGCATGTATCCCCGCTTAACTGAGGTAACCTAGAATCCCGCGACAAGAGCAAACAAAACTTCACACTTCTAGTGTATTATAACAAATTCCAGAATCTATAGAACTTCAATTATACGCAATCCTTTTGTCGCAGAATACTGCTCATATTTACATAGATGGTCGAAATTAATCTACGGAGTTGTTGCTGTTTTCGTTCCAATCCACAGGCCAGCACATAGACCAGTTGTGCTAATCTGCCCTAAATGTCAAACTCGTATACCAGTGAGTTCCAAGTTCTGCCCAGAATGCGGAACCGACTTGAGACCGAAGTAGATTTATGGTTTATAACTTTCCAGCATGAAGAAAATCGTGAATTATAAAGCACTGCATTCCGCTCGTGAGGGGAATTTATCAGGAGTGAGGTTATTGTGATGCTTGTGGTGCGGCTTAAAAGACACACTATCATTGAAGCGTAGTTGTTTACTCTTGATATTGTTGACCTCAAGAGTTTCGGGCAGTGCCCGGTCGGAGAGATAAATTATGACGTATGTCATATTTAAATATTGCCATCCCGAGCGCATTTTCTGACTTTATAGCTTCGAGAAAAAAAGAGCAACAGAGTTTTCTAGAAACTCAATTCATCGAGTAGAGAATAACACCTCTCGAGGCTTGAAAAAGCAAAACTATTAATTTGAATCATTCATCGAATAGGAGCTTCAAAGAAAGGAATGAGTATCGATGCGGCGTTCAGAAGTCTACTCTGCTAGCGTAATAGCGTTATCTATGGCTTCTCTAGTTGAGAACATAGCAGGCACTATACCAGTCTCATACTTTCCATACTACACAAAATCCTTAGGAGCTGAATATTGGTTTTTAGGAGCATTCGTCGCGGCTTTCCTAATTACGAGCGCATTTCTGTCCCAACCGTTTGGAAGTCTCTCCGATCGCATCGGAAGGAAAAAACTGATTCAAGCTGGACTGCTTGCAGATGTCTTTTTAGGCACTTTAACAGGTCTGATTACAAATTGGGAGTCCTTGTTGCTTTTAAGGGCCCTGAACGGAGTGGCAACAGCCGCCGTGCGTCCGGCAGCCGAGGCCTCTCTAGTCGACCAAGTCCCTAAAAGCCGAAGAGGCGAAGCTTTGGGCTTCTTTCTGACTGCCACTATGATTGGCTGGTTCTTAGGACCCATCTTCGGCGGAACTATCCAATTCCTATCAGAAACCGGCTTGGGACTAGCCTTGGAAGATAGTTATAGAATTCCCTATTTCGTGGATTCGGGGCTATCTGTCATCGCTATGATCTTTATAAATTGGAAAGTTCGGGAAACAAGAGGTCACAGCTTGATTGAAACACCAAGAAAGACATTAGAACAGGACGATGTCAAACTGACTGGGTCAGTTCTGCGCTCTGTCAGGGTCCTATACGTCACAAATTTAACCAACGGCTTTGCTGTGGGCTTTATTGCACCAGTCGGTGTTCTTTTTCTAGGTGCCATGTTCGGAGCCGTTCCGCTTCAGATGGGAACGATTTTATCTTTGTCCGGATTTGTCGGAATACTATTCAACTTCTTGGCTGGAAAACTAGCGGACGTGTGGGGCAGAAAACCAGTAATAGCAATCGGCAGCTTGTCTTCTCGACTCGCTTCCTTAGGGTTACCCTTCACATCTGACCTTTTGCAAGCCGCTGGAGTCATGTCATTTCGATCTTTAGGAATCAACGTCGCTATGCCTGCTACGAGAGCTCTTACAGCAGATCTAGTCCCTTCAAGGATTCGAGGCAAACTCTTCGGCAGATTCACTGCCTTCTTCGACACAGGCATGGTTGCTGGCGCGCTTTTGGGACCATGGCTATTCGCCACTTTTCAATCTCAAGAATTTAAAATCGAATTGCTCGGAGGTCTTACAGTCAAAGGCATCGGACTTCCATTCTTCATAAGCGGAATAATGGGCATAATAGCATTAACGCTTCTACTCGCCTTTGTTAAGGAACTCCCAAGAAATGAAAAGAAGACTAACAACGACGAAGCGGAAAGAACAGAAATCAACCGCGAAATTCTTGACTGAAATGAAGTCATGAATTCATGTAACCATCGATTGTAAACTTCGCTAATTCTATGCCTGACAAATTAAAGAGGGCTTCAATCTATCACCGCACCAACTCCATTGCACCTAGAATAGGAAAAGCGTGTTGTTTTGCCGTGCTAAAGAAGGTTTTTGATCTCCTGTATTCGATCACACTCATAGTCTGGCTTGAAATTCACGTCTTTGGCTTCACGCATCGTACTTGTTCCCTGCTTCACCAATAGAGTCTTGAGACCCACTTCTCTTGCCCCTTCAAGATCGCTGATTTCGTCTGCCACAAAAATGCACTCACATGGTTCAAGCGACAAATGACGAAGCGCCTCTAGATGCACTCGTCTATCAGGTTTTCTTATTCTAATTTCATAAGACAAGACAATAGACTCAAAAAAAGATACTAAACCCATGTGCGAAATCATATCGAATGTTCCTATGGCGCAGTTCGACACAAGAGCTAGCTTATAGAGTCTCTTCAAATGCGAAAGCACATCAAAAACCCCATCATACAACTTGAATAAGGAATTCTGGTAGGTTTTCCTGACTTTTTCCAGTTTATCTGCTGATAGGGTGCCTTTCACCCCAAGTCTCCGAAGAAATGACTCCCAGAACTCTTCGACGCTCTGAAAGTCTCCTCTAGAGCTTAACCAATAAGTCTCATCAAAGATCTCATCCAGCTTTTCAGAACTGCCCTCATAACCATTCTTCCTCAAAACAAGCATGACTTCTTTCCGGTATTGATTGTTTCTTTCTCGATCAACATAGGCCAAGGTGTCTCCAAAATCAAACAACACTCCTTTCAAATCCATCTTGACACCTACTTGACACTATATACGAGTTTCTTCTACATTCCAGTTTCGTCCTATTTCAAACTTGCCAGAGTCAAAGAGGCTTCTTTTCCTTAACTGAAAAATAGAGAATGCGTTCACGAATTCCTCCTAGTATTCTACTTTTATTCACGTTCACCATATTCGCATCGGGGCATAATGGTGAGCATAGAACACGCCGAAGGGTTTATCTAGCTCTTCATGGAAGCTGTCTGGCGTGAGGTGGTTGTTCATGAACATAAGATTTCAAAGAGTTCTTGTCTCAGACGAAGACTACCACCTGATTGTTAATTAAGCCTAAATTTTTTCCGATGATGAGCATCTAATCCTTGGAATATCGCGGCATATGACAGGAAATGCTCCACTGATGGAAATAGTCTTCCTTCTTTTTAGATCTTGGCATAAATTGGCACTGCTCAATAAATTAAAAAAGGGCTGGACAAAATGCGAAACGTATTTCTTGTTGTGGTCTCGGTTGGATCGTGAACAATAACATTTAATCCTAGTCCTTTCGCTTTTGGGCAAAAATGGTATTCATTACGCAAACAATTTATGGAAGTTGCAGGCGTTTTACTGGGTAATAACCTGTTCGTCGAGTACTTCTTTGTCGGAGTGCAAAGTCACAATGAATAATGGACCGTTTTCGTAGTTCCATCTGTTAAATATGTATACGTCTGGAACACCGTTGAGATTTATCAAGACGCTCTTGGCCTCTCCTGCCAAGATTTCAATTGTTTTTGATGTTGATTCGACCGTGAAATTGTTGAGTTCTAGCCTCACGACAAGCCCCAGGTTTGAAGCGTCACTAGCCTTTGAATTTTCAACGCCAACAACAAACCGAACATTGTAGTACCAAACAATCATTTGGTCATTTATCAATGGTATCCAATGATGCATCGAATTCCAAGTGAACTGAACCGTTTTCTGGACGTTTGTGATTCTAATTGTGTCTGAAGATGATAGTGGTGTGGACAGAAAATGGTTTGCAAAGAGTGCAGTAATTACCAAAACTGGAATTATCGTTGAAAGTATCAGATAACATCTTCTTCTGTTTGCTATGTACATTGTATTTAAATATGTGTGAAACCGCCCCTTAAACATTAGTTTCATAGAAACCACTGCGCCTCCTGCATACTTGAGACATCGCCAAAGTTTACTGGTTAAAAATCAATTAACGTGCTTGGTGAAAGCATCGCCAATTCCGACTTTTCTATCCTGAAATAGCCACGGAAGGGCTTTTCTGAAGTCTATGTACTAGAAAATGAGGACGTACACTATTGCAGTTTCAACATCATAATCAGCTCTCCGCTTTCAGTTCTTTTGCCAGTTTTTTTAAAACCCATCTTTTCGTAGAATCCCTTGGGAGACCCTTTACCTTCTCGAAAACTTGTAAGAAGCTCTTTGACATTGGACCTAGTTTTGACACGCTGAATTACAAGTTCCAAGGCTTTTCGACCGTATCCTTTCCCTTGATATCTCTGATTAATCATTAAACGCCAGATCCCATACAAATCTTGTTCCGGCGCTTCATACAACATGACAAATCCAACTGGAGTCTCGTCTACGTAGATAGCCCGAAATCAAGCCTCACGGGAAAAATGAGCCTCAGCTATAGACACAGAATTTGGAGCCACAAACCTCTCTTGCTTCCTAGACACTTTCAGATCCAGTATCGCTCTTAGTGTTTCTCGATTGATTTCTCGCAATGTAACCTTTGAACTTGGGGGATCCTGAGTCAATACCATCTCTTTCACCGCTGAACCAGATGTCTGAGCATTCCGATTTAATATTTTGGAGAAAAGTGACCACCCTGCTAATAGTTGAGTCATAAACTCGTTTCAACAGTGAGAATATAGAGACTTGACTAAGTTCTGATTTCCGTTATGGTCCTCTTCACAACTTCTTAAAATTTGGAAATATAATCTTTGATTGCGACGATATTCTTAATTTCTGTCCGGTCTGACTTTCAAAGCGAATACGATGGTGCCTATTACACTCACTGCAGAGGCAACTTGGAAAGTCGTGACGAAGGCTGCTGCTTTTGTTAGTCCTGTGCCAATCAAATAGTCAGCGGTTGGTCCTCCCAGCAAGGTGCCAGCAATTCCAAACGATATGTATGTAACAGCATTGTATTGTCCGAAAAGCCTTCCTCTGCGCTCTGCGGGAATAAGGTCAGCCACCAATAAATATCCGACAACATTTCTCAATGCGTTAGAGATCCCGCTCAAACTGTTTATTACAATAATCTGCACAGCGTCTTGCGCAAATATGTAGAGGATAGGAGTAACAACCGACAAAACAAAGCCTATGCCAAGAGCATTTTTTCTGCCAATCTTGTCTGCTATGGATCCAGCTAACAAGCTTATTACGATAGTTGCGACCGAAGCCGAATTGCGAATCATCGATATGTCAAACGACGTGGCTCCTATCGGTGACTCAAGATCAACATAAAGTAACAGAATCTGCAATATTGAGGAGATGCCCAAGCCGACAATAAAAATCGAAACGAGAAACCAATAGAACGTCCTAGAGGTGTGAGTTTGCGACAAAGGCACATTCTGTTTGAGTATTGCCTCGTCAGCTAGCCCCTCTTCTTGGATTCGTTCCAGTTTGTGCGTACTAAACCAGATTATAGCTGCGCTTACAAGCATGATTCCAGCTGGGAAGAAAAATAAAAGGCCACTGGTGAAACCTCCAGCTTTGCCTCCCCAATCATACAACGGTGCTGAAACAGTGACTCCTAATATATGTCCAACACCTCCAATACATGAAATCACGCTCATTAGTCTGCCTCTCTCCTTAGAAGTGCTGACGTCTGAAACAAGAGCGCTCCATCCAAGATTGCTCATAGACCAGAAGAACTCGAGAATCGAAAGTCCTGCGATGATGCTGTATGCTGCCGCAAATGGACCGCTTTCGTTGAGCAAGTAAATATGAACAAAATATAGCAAACCGTATCCTAACGCTGCAACAGTTTCTCCGATAACTACTAAGCTTGCACGAGCTTGATACTTGTCAGAGAGCTTTCCCCACACAAGAGTCTGCGACGCGCTGTTGGCAATCATGGTGATGCTCGCGAGCAACGTTGTTTCCGTCACAGAGAGCCCGAGTATCTTGTTCAGATAAAGAGTCAAAAAGGTATAGAACAAACCTCTCCGTATCATTGCCATAAATTGAAAGCTTGAGAGGCCCAACACGGTTTTTTTCTTCAAGTCGATCAAGGGAGAAGTAATATTCTACTTTATTCGATTTTTGGTTCTTACATTATATGCGCTAATGCGTCTTAAAGCTAATTTGCGCACATGTGATAGGTCTCAGACTTCGTCGAGGATTATGTTTCCTAAAAGCCTTACTTGCTACCTGACGCCTAGAAGAGTCTAACCCGAATTTTCGTTGAACTGGTTATAAGATATTACCATTTTCTCAAGATTAGAGATGCCAGATGAAGTCTGCTTATCGAGTATCTAGCTCGCGCTAGGCTTAGAAAATACGATTGCAACAAGATACGTCAATCTTGGCATATCGCGAGGTGCATCGTATACAACTACTTCTTGTTCTTCCTGTATCTTTTTGGAAGTTCGACTTTGGAATCTCGATTGTACTTGCGCTTGCTCTTCATCCCTACGCTTCCTTCAGTTTCTTCCCATAAACTACGAGTTGAGTCATAAATATCTTTGCGTGTAGTCCGCATTGTCATCATGGGAATTCGAAGCAAATGTGCGAAATTGAAGACTGCACAGCGCGCCTTGGTTCTTTGCTACTACTTTGATGTCTAAGTATTTAATGCGCACAACGCATTAGCCTGAATAGGAGAAGAAGATGCAAGCAATTGATCTGCCAAAAGGGTTAGCCTCCTCTAACGCAAGGAATATAGCAGAACGATTGAAATCAATCTCCGGGGGAAAGGTACTAGATGTCGCTACAGGGAACGGTGACTTTATCAGAACGTTGATGAAGACTCTGAAGGATTACGGTTCTTTTGTAGGAGTTGACTCTTCCGAAAAAGAAGTGAAATCTGCAAGGAAGAGGCTCAAAGGGAAATCTGTGCGAATTATGAAAATGGATGCTGAGGATTTACAGTTCGAAATCGACTCTTTTGATACCGTCTGCATATCATATTCACTTCACCATCTCGATAGAGTAGAAAAGGTGCTGGCTGAAATGAAACGTGTTCTAAAACCTGGCGGCCACTTCATTATTCAAGAACCGTTTCGCGATGGGAAACAAACCGAAGCACAAAAGACGGATATACTTCAACATCATTGGGAGACCGAAATCGATTCTTTGCAAGGTGTCACTCACCACAAAACGTTGGCAAAACAGAAAATCCTAAACGTTATCAGAAACCTGAAACTACGAGAGGTTAACATTTTCGAATCTACACATCCCGTCAGATGCCTGTTTTGCAGTGATAAGTTTAGGTGCGACGATCCAAAGAACCGGCAGATTATGAATGAGTCAATCAGGGAGATCGATTCTGCCATTGACAAGCTGAAAAAACATCCAGATTTGCAAATTCGGACTCGCCTGCAAGAAGAAGGAGAGAAAATAAAAGAAAGAATAAAGAAGTACGGGCTGGCCGAAGCTTCGCACGTGTTCTTTATTGGGAAGAAGTAGAATCCTGTATAATGGCACACTGCAGTCAAGATTGTCTTGACCGTTCTTGCTTAATTGCGGCACCACAAGAAAAGAAAGGGATTGCAGGGGACTTCGGAGTTCAAACATCTAGAATTTTGACTTGGAATCCAGAGTGTTGTTTCATTCTTCGAAGTCTCACGGCTTTTCTTGTTTGGAAGATGCTAGCCTGATGATTGGTTGTTCTGATTTTTGGGAAAAGCTATAACTAAATCCGATTCTGTAAAGTCTTCGTCGGATTCGCTTCCTTGTAAAAAATCGTCGGATGATTCTGTTATAGAAAACTCCTCTATATCGCAAATATTTGAGAAAGAGTTGATATGCTATTATGTCATACCGAGAAAAGAAACGAGAGCGAGCACTCCAAATAGAACTTTTCAAAATTCAACAAAAATACGCATTTTACACAGCTTTCTATAGTGTATCATTGGGTGTGAGCGTTTCGATTCTCCTTTTTGCTTTGCCATTCTGGTTAAGTTCCATAACTACAGAAAAACCAATTCCTATAGAGTGGGATATTATCTTAAAAGTGTACTTCATTTTTGGTGCAATACTTCTGGCAATTTCCACATCTGCTTTTGTTATAATCCGTGAACGTCAAAACGAAGAAATAGGAAAAATTGAAAGAGAATATCTGAAAGAAGAATGGTAGTGGATTCTCCAAACGTATAGTTGGCAATATTTTTCTTTTGGTGATTGAATGGTTAGGAAACATGCGAAATATAAGCGGAGACAAGCTAGACGCAAAGTAACAGGAGTCTGCCATTAAAGAGAAGTTCTATTTTGGGTCTGTTAGTTTTTTGATGCCTAGTATTGCATAGATTGGAAAGAAAATAATTAATGGGATAAGCAGAAGACTCTCAGTTATTCTGAAGAAATAGACAAGTCTAAAAATCATCGCTGGAGCTAGTGTGAACATGTATATGTAGAGTGAAACTGCAATTCCGATTTTGATTTTGTGTTGAGTCTTCATTGTCAGTCATAAGAAAAATGTCAGGGGAACTGTATGCCATTGATGACCCAAACGACAGTTTGAGTAGCTAATGTAATGCCAGATATGAAACCATCAATGTGAGGTCTAATCAATGCCTTTCGTCTAACAGCATAATTGAGCGTCATTATCCAACCAACAAGATAGCTAAGCAAGAGTACAATTCTCATTAGAGCTACCATCTCTAGACTAGCTTGAGTTCGACCTAACGCTATCAATGTAAACAAAGCTCCAAATAGAACACCAACTATGAAAAAGTTAAGAAACCAATTTTCACGTTGTCTCTTTTGGCTTCGTTTTTTGAGTTTTGGCATTTACCTACTATCTTGCTAGCGTTGCCTTTAAGACCTCTTCGATAGTTCATCTCATTCTCATGTACGACAAGAAGCATTTTGAATTAGTGTTATCCACTTGTTTTTTCCTTCTATCTTTATTCCACATGCTTCTGCTGGCGTTTTGCCTTCTAATCCTTCATGCTCTCTTATGAAGTTGTGAAATATCTGATAGCCTGAGAGTATTGGCGTGTCCTTTTTCTTGAGTCCTCTCATTGTTTTTTCTCTGTCTCGGATTTCTCCGTTGAACCTTTCCATCTTGTTGTTGTTTCTGTCTCCTCTATTCGTAATATGTCTAATGTGTTCTGTTCTGGGGCTTTTCAATGTCCAAAACTCTTTTTTGTAAGCCTCATGATAAGCTGGCAAGCCATCAGTTATCAATGTCATGGGTTTCTTTCCTATAGCCTTCACACCTAACTGGAACAGCTTTCTAGCATCATGCTTGTATTTTGATTCTGCAACTTCCTGAGCTATCCAGAAGCGTGTTTCATCATCCATTAACGCAAACAAGTATTTCATGTCACCTTTTATTTTAACCCATAATTCGTCTGCTCTCCATGTGTCACTTACATTGGGATTGAGCTTTTCAACATAAGCCTTCATTAAAGAAACATACTTTCTAATCCAATTGTAAACCGTCTGATGCGAAACCTCAACACCTAACATTCTCAAAGACTTCATTGTGTTTCTCAATGATTCTCCACTAAAGTATAGTTGCATAGCTGAAGTGATAGCTTGAGGATTATGCTTCATCCGTTCAAAACCAATATTAAACGTGAAATATCGACTACAATCTTTGCAATAAAAAATTTGAATGTCACCGTGTTTGTTGTGTCTAACTCCATCCTTCACAATGTTTGATGAACCACAAAAGATGCACTCCGTAAGATTTTCAATAGGCTCTATTCTTCTAACTGCAACCTCTGCTCTCAAGGAAACGGAAAACTCTACTGCAAAAATGTGTTTGCACTTTACATGACGAAAAACATAGTCGGGACATTCGCATTTCCATTCATCTGTGTCTTTAGAAACGCAGTATTCACCATGATTTGATTGAGACTTAACAAGATAGGTGTTAGCATCAATTCTTTTGATTTGATTGTTCATTTTAGCGATTTGTAACCCTCTTTGTTTGCGTTCATCATTTTCTATTTGGTTAGCCATGTTAGGTACCTAATCCTATATAATATGGGTGGTGTATTTAAGCGTTTTGGTACCTAACAGTAGTTAATCTTTTGATACCTAAAACCTTATAAGGCAAAACACATCATGTAATCATTCGGTGTTCAATTATGCAAGAAGAGCAAGTTGCAGTTAGATATGTTAAACTTCAAAAGCAGATTACGAGGGAGATTGAAGGCAAGAAATACTACAAATGGGTCATAACGTTACCATCTAAAATCGTAAATGAGGTTGAGTGGCAAGAAGGCGATACGTTGGCTCTTGGTGTAAATGTTGATGTTCTTACTGTATGGAGACAACCAAATCCAAAGAAAGAGCAGACCAAACTACCTTACGAGGAGTTTAGGGATAAAATAGCAAAACTTCTTGAGTCAGAGAATCAAGGATTAACGTGGACTCAGATAAAACAGAAGCTGGGGTTCAAGCAGAAGGTTCCTAACAATCTCTGGGTAAAGTTGATGGAACAAGATATTGGCTTAGTGAGAGAGTTAAATACAAAAAAAGGGAGAACTATTTGGAGGTTGAAGTAAATGGATATTCCTTTAGATAATATTGAGCCAAACCCTTGGAACCCGAGAACAACATTTGAAGATACAACAATGCAAGAATTAGCTGATTCAATCAAAAGATTCGGAGTTCTTCAACCAATCTGTGTAAGACCTCATCCAGCTATGAAAGAAAAATACCAAATCGTGTATGGTCAAAGAAGATGGTCTGCTTGCAGAAAGCTTGGATTGAAAACTATTCCTGTAAAGGAACCAATACTTCCTATATCTGACAAAGATGCCATAGACATGATGGGCGACGAAAACGTAAAGCGTGAAGCGTATAGTCCCGTTGAACTTGCACGCTATTTTGAAATACGTAATAAGATTCTAGGAGAAAAAGAAAAAGAAATCGCCAAAAGATTCGAAATTCATGAAGATTATGTTTCTGATATTAAGCAACTTACCCGTTTACCAGAGGAAATCAAATCTAAAGTGGCATGGTCTACTCCGACATTCGTAAGAGGACACACAGAAAGAGAGGCGAGTCTAACGGGTTCTAAACCCGCTTCCATCACTTTTTCCCATGCAAGACAAATCCTCAGAGTACCCGAAAAAGAAAAACAACTTGAGCTTGCCGAAAAAATCGAGAAAGAAGGATTAACTGTTTCTCAAGTTCGAAAAGAAGTTGAAAGGGAGCTTGGAATAGAACATGCGGAAATATCGCTTCCACCGATAAGCGACCAGATTCATAATAAGGTTATGTGGAATCTCGATAGAATAGATTTGAAACCATACCAATTCTTTACAATCGGATATTCGGAGAGGAACATAGAACAGTTTGTTGAGGTTCTAAAGTCAGCTGGGGTCAAAACTCTCATTGATGTTAGAGATGAGCCATATAGCATGCATAAACCTGAGTTCAACAAGGAGAATTTAGATAAAGTTCTAAAGCAAAACAAAATACAGTACATTCATCATTCCGTACTAGGAGTACCCAAGGCAATAAGAGTAGAACTATCCAAGACAGGAAATTGGAGCGAGTTTTTCAAGTGGTATGACGAAAATGTGATTTCTTTGCTGGAAGGACCTGAACTAGAAGGCATCATTGATTTTGGAAGTATGAATTATCCCATTGCCATAATGTGCGTTGAATTAGACCCTACAAAATGCCATAGACATCGAATAGCCTTGTCATTAGAAAAGAGGGACCTGAAAGGTATTGACCTCTGAAAGCTTTGCTGTTGACGACTTCATAGTGCTTGGCAGAGGATGCCCAGAACGGGTAAAAAATGGTAGAGTCACAGTTTGCGTAGCAGGATATTCGGGAAAACATGGATTCATGCGAGTATATCCAACAAGAGTCGGAATGCCTCTAAGACAATGGAGCATAGTGAAGGTTCCGTTAGAAAGGAATCCGCAAGATACTAGAAAAGAAAGCTGGAAAATACAAGGTTCAAAAGGAGAATGGCAGAAACTAGACGAGAAGATTCAAGTAATTGGTGAACTTGAGCGTCAGCATCGGATAAATCTAATCGCTAATCTTGCAGACAAATGTGCCAATGTACTCAATGAAGAAAAAAGAAGTCTAGGTATAGTCAAGCCGATAATAGAGAAATGCTATTTATCAGAACAAGCAGACTTTGATACATCCATACAATTAACCTTGCTAGGCATTCCGCAACCAAAAGTCAAAGAGCAATATCCTTTCATACCAAGAATAAAATATCGATGCTCTGGATGCATGGCTAGGGTCTCACACGACCAACAAGTTCTTGAATGGGGATTCTATGAATGGATAAGGAAAAACCCCAATAAAGCTGACGAAGTTTGGCAAAATGCACTCATCTTTTCTCCAAAACATGAAATATTCTTCCTTGTGGGCAATATGTTTCGATACAGAAACATATTCCTCATAGTGAGCGTACTAAGGTTGCCAAAAGGACCAGTCTTCAAACCTCTAGCGAATCTTACAAAAGCATAGTTCTTCCGACGAATCTTTACAGGGTAAGAAATCCGACGAAGACTTTACAGAATCCTAAATCCAAAACCATAAAAGTCGTGCTCTTGCAAAGCATTTTTAATGTATGGAAAATATGCGTTTGCAGTAGGAATGATACTAGCTCTGATTGGATCTTGACCAAAGACGGAAGTATTTATTTGGTTCTGAGCTGTTCCATTTTATTTTTCACAGCCTGCAAGTCTGTGATTAATTCATGCACCTCTGAAGGAGCAAGAATCCTATCAGGAATATCAACATTGACAAGTTCTCCAGTCTTCAGAATTCTGATCTTTGCAAAATCTCTCTTCTCTGTAATCTCTATATATTCATTTAGTTCTTCTGAACTTAGGTCAGTTTTGATCTTTTTTAGTTCGTGCTTTTTTCTGTTTTCCTCTTCTATCCTGCTGGCTACTTGAAATCCCTCTATTAATTTATCAAACTCTGAAGGATCGAAATTCCTGTTAGGTATGTTTACACAAAAATGTTCTCCTTTTTCGCCTACTTTTATTTCCGCCAAAAGAGCATTAATGCATTTTACTTCAATAACCCATTGGAGTTCAGCCATCTCGATTCACAAATAACAAATTACGTCAAAACGGGAATATAACTTCGCTTTTCTTTACGTAATCTCAAAATCCAAGTGTGCGCGTCGTTTCATTCAAAAACTTGTGAGTTTATGCTGTTGCCTTGCTAAAAAGCTGGAATCCTGTCGTTTCGCTTTTTCAATTACGTTTTCTACAGGGAAAATTTCGAGTTTTTTTCCATCAACCGAGGTTTCAGTTTTCGATTTGAATCCCTTGCACTCTTTGCTCAACCGAGCCAGTTTGGCATTCAATGCTCTGGGGCTTCTTCTTCCCCCATAGCCAACGAGTGAGAAATCCGCGCCTACGACTCGATGGCACGGCACTAGGGGATACAGAGGATTCGATGCCATGATGCGCCCAACAAACTTTGGTTCTACTAGCGCGACTTCTGCAATCCTGCCGTATGAGGTTACGTATCCAACTGGAATAGATGCTGCAGCTTTCAAGACTCTAGCGGCTGGCTCCGGAACATATTCAGTGGCGAGAGCGAATTCTTTAACTTCTTGGTTCCCAGAATAAACATCTTTTAACATGGAAACTGTTTCCTCTGCGAATTCAGACCCTTTCTCAACAATTTGATGGTCCACGTTAGGTGGAAGACTTCTTTGGAGGCTTTTCAGAGTGTCTTCTTCATCAGAATTGAGAGCTGTAGCCACGATTTTTTCTCCGGCGTAGGCGATTCCGATCCATACATTCTCTAACTCTTTTACGTAGACATCTATCACGCCTATGTTCCTTCAGATTGTAGATGTCAATTATGCTCATTGTGCGCTATAAATGCTTTCATGACATCACGTGCGCTTGATTGATTCGACATCATTCGGAGTCTTCCTCAGATTGACATGACTGTTTCAGATTTTTATCATTCATTATTCTGCCACTATTCATGAAAGCGACACTACTAGCAGTAATTGTCTACGGAAGAAAAACAAATGTATATTCGAAGAATGAAGTGTGATTTTGTAAGTTACTTTGATGACTCTCTCTTGTATCTTTCGCAGTATATTCGTCTGGGGCACATTTCACAATAGAACCTGTGTAGCAACCTGTATACTCTATTATCATTAAGTGTCCAACTTGCACCTAATTTAGTGAATCCTTTAAACCTAGCTAAATAGATTCTCTGCACAAGAACACCCAAGATGAAAGCAAGAAACACGAATATCACATCCATACTAGTTCCCTTCACAGTTTATCCTATTGGTAGGAAGCATTTCTTTTTACCTAATCTTATATTGTTCTATTGCAAAATATCATTTGTGGAGAAAATCTTCCATTGCTAACGTAGTGGGTCTCAAGAGAGAAATAAGTAGATGCCCTTTTAACATTGAAATGATAGATTCACATGTCCTGACAGACTCTACATTCTCATTCGTTCATTAGACGTTTTGATTAATGGAAAAAAATTTTCGACTTTGAATTTGAGAAAGGAACATCATAATAAAAAAAATAGGGGTCCTAGAAAAGATCGATTTCGATGATTGGATATAAGTCTTCCAGCGTGTTGAGCTTTACTTTACGGTTGGAAATGGTGTAGAGCACGTCTTCTATGTATAATGAACGCTTAACCCAGTAGCTTTCTTCGTGGATGTTCACTCCGGTTTCTAGATGCGCTATTCTTCCTTTCAGTACAAAGCCGTGGAACAGCGAAATATCGTAGACGTACGCTCCTTGCCACACGGGGTCCCCGTAGGCGTATGGAGGAATTTCGCCTGGGTATTTGCTTGGGTCTATTTCTGCTTCTAAGACGGGTATTACGAGAAGGTTTTTTGATCTGTCAAACAGGAACGCCTTGTGATCATACAACACTGGAGAGTCGGAGCCTCTGTCGCCTATTGTAACGTTTGACATTTGGATCGGGTTCTCAACGTCGGTCACGTCGAATAGTGATATTTTGATTCCTTGGTACCATGCAAAGTCGCCTTCTTCTGCTTCGACTGTGTGTTTGCCCACGCCTATGAGATGATTTTCATCGTACGGGTGCAGATAGTCAGAGTAGCCTGGAATGTGCAGTTCTCCTAGAACTGATGGGTTGGTCGGTTGGCTCAAATCTATGACGAATAGTGGATCGGTTTTCTTGAAAGTCACAAAGTAGGCTCTGTTTCCCATGAATCTTGCGGAATGGAAGTTCTCTCCCGGAGCGAGTCCTTCTAGACGCCCAACGATGCTGAGGTTCATGTCTAACACGTATAGGTTTGTTGAGGTGCTCCAGTCTTGTGTCCACGTCGTTGTCTCAATTCTGAAGTAGTCGCCGTATTCGTCCATAGAGAATTGGTTGCGTTCGCGCCCTAGAACTGTGCCTGTGGCTTCGCATGTCATGTTGCTTCCTTCTATGCGTATGCGGTAGATTGTGGTGTTGCTGTTCCAGCTCCAGTCTCGATAAGTCACGTATATATTAGTTAGCGAGACATACATGTTGCATGTACCGCCGAGCATGATTGGCAAATACACTGGGGCTTCAGTTACGTTTTGAATGTTCATGGCGACGAATGTTGTATACTGATAGTAGTCATCAGTGCCGTTGAAATACCGGATTTCGGTTGGAGCTATCTGCCTGATATTCCCGTCCGAATTAATCTCTGGAAGACAAAGTGTGTCATTAACCAAGTAAGCTGCCTTGCTCACAACAAAATAGACGTAGTTGCCAATCATTCTTGAGTTGAAATAGCTGCCTGAAATCGTGAAATCGCGGACGATCAATGGATCACTTGGATCTTCAACATCATATACTTTCACAAAGGTTTTGATGTCAGGCAGATAGTATATGTCGTAGATCGTTGGGAAACGGTACTCTGATCCGAAAACTGCTAACTTGTCTTCGTAGACAAAGATTCCAATGGGGGACATGTCTTCAAAGACTAATGTCGAGACTATCTCAGCGTCTGTTGGGGGATAAGCCTTCAGAATGTAAACCACGTTGCCAGACAGCACAAACATGTATCCCCTGTCATCAACTTTTACGATGTCCGCTTCGTCTACACCGGCAACTTGGATATTCGTGGTCGAGTGTGAAGGAGCAGCGTCTCTTACCGTTCCGCTTTCCACTGTAGCCATCATATTCATCGAGCCTAAGAATATCGTGTCCAAAGGTCCGTAAATCCAGAACGGCTCTCGGGTTCCCGAATTGGATTTCAAGAAGTCTTTCAGTTGTTCGTCGGACTCGAAACTTGTAAGTAATGGAGATTGGGGCGCCGAAATTGGAGATTCGCCCGGGGTATATCCAAGCTCTATTAGATTGAAGCTGAAGATTAATGCAGTCAGTACTGATGCTAGCGAAATAGCGGCAATTCCATAGATGACGGTCTTTCTCTTGAGCTTGCTTTCCATCGGTCTTTCACCTGTCTTTATTGAATGTTGTCATGATATTTTATCCTAAGCATTAGTACACGTCCGTTCCAGAAGTTAGTACAGTTGCTTCAAACCCTTGTGTGTGATGGTTATGTTCATAAACTTAAATGAATAAGATCTTGGATTATGGCTTTGAAACTAGTGTCTGTTATTTTCAGGCGCACCTAACTTTCAAAGTTTTGGCTAGTTTTTTCAGGTCTCCATTGCTCATCCATTCTGTTTTGAGATACTGACAAATTCGCTCATCGGTTAATCCGAGTCTTCTAGCCTCTTCTACCGCAAATCGGTAGGCCTCAACTTCTGTGGGCCTCTCCACGTAGCT
>Ga0224506_10000688_pt1 | contig 26784 bp, 23 predicted proteins | sample SF_Jan12_sed_USG_2_FD_169108 | JGI IMG/M metagenome (GOLD analysis project Ga0224506, IMG submission 169108) | Sediment microbial communities from San Francisco Bay, California, United States - SF_Jan12_sed_USGS_8_1 | ecosystem: Environmental > Aquatic > Marine > Sediment | place: USA... | reverse complement strand
TAACTCGACAACGTGGTAAGAGAAGAAAGAGTCCTAAGACCTTTATGGATGGTTTATTTTCATATGAAAAAGGATTCAAAGTACAACCATAATCACCAAACAATAAAATTTCTAAGGTAATAAACCATAAATCTAGCAAAATTAAACATAAGCCTTGAAAAACTTATAATTAATAGATAATTTCATTGAAATTAATGGATAATGTAATTCAAACAATAAAGGGTAAAACAACACAAGAAAAGTTAGTTAGTTATTGGAGACATTACCCACAGCGAGATCATAATATTGATTATCTTGTTGAGGATACCCTTAAGGATTACAGATTATTTCCTTCGGATGTTGTCAAATTATCCCCACAAGGAAGATATTGTGTCGAGGATTTTGGTTGCAAAATAAGAAGAGGAAGTACAGATGCTAGAAGTGACGGATCTAGCAAATGTGTTCGTTGTATAATTGATAAAATTAGTGATTGGGATAAAATAAAGGAAATTGATCCAAATGATGGTGTTTATGGCCAACAAATAAAGTATGTTCAGAAGATGTCCAAACAATTGCCAGATATTCCTATGATGATGACTATTTTTTCACCAGTTATGGTTGCTCGAAAATTGTCTTCAAATAAATTTCAGGATCATCTGGATGATTCAGACAATTATGGACAATATGTTGAAGCTGCATTCAAAATAATCGAAAATACAACCATCGAATATGCGAAATCATGTATTGATGCAGGTTCTAATGGAATTTTCTATGCGATTCAAACAGCAGATAAGCAATTAGGTTTCTCAGACTCAATGATGAAAAAACTATTAAAATTAAACTCCCGGGTCTTTCAAGAAATAAAGAAAAAATCGGAATTCACAGTATTACATCTTCATGGTGATGATGTTAGATTTAAAGAATCCCTAGATAAATTAGCTCCTGATGCAGTCAATTGGCATCATGACAAGGGAATTAATTTTCAAGAAGCCAAAAAATTATTTAAAGGAGGATTGTTTGGAGGAATAAATCCTGAGATGATGTATGAAGGTAATTTAAATAAAATTATAGATCCTTGTAATGATCTTCACTTGGAATTGCCATTTATTTTTAGTCCATCTTGTGTAATTCTTCAGGGTACATCTGATGTAAAAATTAAGGATTTATTTACAGATTATAAGAAATAACTCAAATAAAATCAGGAGAAGAGAATATCATGGCAAATAAAATAAAAGCAAGTCATGTATTAGTTGAAAAGCACAATCAAGCAGCAAAAGTATATGAATTAGCTACCAGTGGAAAAGATTTTGCTGAACTGGCTCGAACCTATTCAACTTGTCCCTCAAAGAAGAAGGGTGGAGATTTAGGAGAGTTTGGGAAAGGTCAAATGGTAAAAGAGTTTGAGATTGTTGCATTTAAATTAAATGTAGGTGAAATCTCACCTCCTGTTAAAACAAAGTTTGGCTACCACGTGATTAAACGAACTAAGTAATTATATAATCTAATGTAAATTTGGTGTAAGATTTGAGTAACAATTCCATATCATCAATAAGGAAGTTGACAAAAGATGGAGATTTAATATTACGAGAAAATACTCTCACATATACATTAGATAAATTTTCGGGCAATATAGACTCATATCTTAATAATTCTACAAATTTTTATCCCTCTACTGTATACAAGGATTTAGTAGATATACTTATGAAAAGAATTGAGGGTGAATCAATAAATTCAATTCATGTAATTTATGGTGGATTTGGAAGTGGTAAAACTCAACTACTGAGTAAATTAGTTGAAGTGATTTCAAAAAACAATTCAGACATGATATTGCACATGGATGGATTAAATCAAGATGAAGTGGATTTACAAACCATTATAATAGACAAATTAAAGCTTCAATCAACATCAAACAATTTTTTTACTGAATTCAAAAACTATTTGCAAAATAAACCATTAATAATAATAATTGATGAAATAGTAGTATATTTAAAAAAATTACATGCAATAAAAGAAGGTGATACTAATAAAAAGGAATTAGCTCTTGTATTTTTACAACAATTAAGCGTTGAAGTTGCAAAATCAAAAAATGCAGCACTACTTATTTCTATCCCATCAGATCAACAGTTATACCAAAATGAATCTATGGACGTAATAGATATCATTGATAATTTAGATGCAATATTTAATAGAATTTCATCAAGACATTCCCCAATTATAAAACAAGATTTCAATAAGTTATTGACAAGCTATTTTTTCAAAGATATTAATCCTAAAATAAAAAATACATATATTCAATCTTTATATACAGAAATTCAGGAATTGGATTCCTTTTTTCCATTTAATTATTATTTTATAGAGTCATTATGGGATCGATTGTATCAAAAACCAGGTTTTCAGTATTTGCGAGGTATCTTACGTCTTTTATCTATAGTAGTACAAAATCTACCAGACGATATTTCTATAGCATATATCGATTTAACAAATTTATCTGTAAGAGAAGAATTTTATCGATTTCTTTCAAATCACGAATTATATGATGTAATTGTAAAAGACATTCACCGTATCCATGGTTTGGGAAATTTAGCGATCAAAATTACAAACATTATTGGATTAAACTCACTCTTGGGTTACTCAACTACTGAATCAGAAATAATACATATTTGTCAGAATAGATTTGTGTCCAAAGGTATAATAATAGATATAATGGATAAAATTGAAGAAAATCAATGGTATCTGACAAGAGATAATAATAATTTCGTTTATAAAGTTGAACCAAATATTATTAAGCAAGTATCAGATAATTCTATTAAAATAAATAATTCAGATATAACACAATTTATTGAAGAAATCTTAAGAGATCGACATAATTCAAATTTGTACAAATTGTTGTTTTCATCAGAAAACAAGTCATTTTCAATGGACAAAATTAATTTACTCATAAAGGATATTGATAATAAAACAAACTATGATCTGCTTTACTTTACGAATAAGGGAAATATCAATCCCCAAATCAATTCGATAATTCTATTATATTCAAGTACATATGATTGGATAGATAAGCTTAAACAATTTCTTGCATTGAAATATATTGATAAAAAGTTAAAATTGAAGTACGATCATTTGATACAACGACTTAGCTCAAGGTCAACTGAATATATTATTACCTCATTCAATCAAATAGATTACATAAAGAATGGAGTAATTCACACAGAAAATAAATATTTACCAAGTTCTGAAAATATTATTGATTTTTTAATTAACGATGGAATCGTATTTACTACTATATCAAGTGAGTATTTATTGCATATATTGAATAGTAAAACAAATTTGAGAACAATAAAAAATGTTGTTGAGGCCTTTCATACTGATACGCAATTACCTAAGATTACCAGTACAGATGTATTATTATCACCAATAAAACAATTGGTAGAACAAAATCTATTGACAATACAAAAACTGCAATCAACACAAATCAACTCAATCTCTGAAATCGAAAATTTACAATTGATATTGAATACTGAAATTAGTGATGAGAAAGTCGTTGGTGAAATTGAAATTATACTGCCTTATACAGGTAAATTTCCATTTAATGAAAGTTTTCAAATTCAAATAAATAGTAATGAATTAAAAATAAATGATTTTGCAAGTTTGATAAATCAACTCATTCCTTTAAAATTATTACTTGGATTAACTGTTGTTGATGTAGATCTTACATTAGTCAACATAGAATCAGATCAATCCAAAAATTCATTAACAAATTTACCTTTAGAAGTTATTTTAACTCTATTAAATTCAATAAAAAATATGTTAAAGGAAGATAGAATTTACATTTCATCACTTTCCTTAGTTATAAGCTCTTCAGGATTCATTGATGCTTCAACAATAATTTCAAGACTTAATAATTTAACAAATATCAAATCATTAAATATTATAGTAAAAAAATAGAAAGTAATATAGGATAGATCTTTTAAACTTACGATTTTAATAAAAGTTTTAATTTGTAACGAGATACACAAATAAGTGTAAGATTAGAATTACATAACATGTTTATTTTGGAGTTATTATATTGATGTGGCTAAATCATCCGGTTGAGAGAATTGATCTGAAAATAAATAAGGCACTAATTAAGGCAAAAAATGCAATATCTAGATATCAATTCAATACATTGAATAAAGCAGTGGGTGTGAATGCTGCGGGTCAAATAGCAATAGAAGCAGACATCGTTTCTGAGGACAATTTTATTAGAACCTTGATTTCAGAACAAGTAAATGGTGTTCTTTATTCAGAGGAAAGTGGAGTAAAAGAAATTGGTAATCCCAGTGAAGATAAAGAAAGTTCATTTATATTTTTGTTAGATCCACTTGATGGTTCACATAACTACAAAAATAGAGTACCAATTGGTTGTATCTCTTTAGCATATGGTAAATATAAAGAAAATCCAACTCTTGGAGACCTTGATAAAGCCTATATATTAAATTTATATGGTGAAGATTTATTTTTTTCAAGTAATGATTCTGGATCATGGTTTAATGGAGATCAACTTACATACACCAAATTTGATGATCAAAATGGTATTAAAATGTCCTATTATGCATATGGTAAAAATTCTCGTAACTACTATTTGGATTTTATGAACAATGATACCTATACAGTTAGATCTCTTGGTTCTGCGGCATGGGAGCTAGCTATGGTTGCAATTAATACCAATGATATTTTTGCAGATATTCGTGGCGTTTTAAAAACACATGATTTTGCAGCAGCAAAAATAATACTTCAAAATATTGGTTATGATTTTCAATTTATAAATAATTCACTCCAAAGTAAAAATATTCCTCTAGATGATTTTAAAACGGGTTATTCCGTCATCGCATCGAGAGATAAAAAACTATCAAATTCTATAGTAACTCAGTTTAATTCTACTCAAAATATATAAACAATACAAATTTCTCAAAATACAGTGATTTACTGCTAAATATTTATGAAAAAAGTTTTGAATAATAAAATCAGTAGAAATATAGGATTAGAAATTAATGAGATTAGAAGACATGGCAACAACCGCAATAGAATATCTTAAAAAAATCTCACCTCAGGGTATTAATAATGCTGAATTAGCTAAAACATTAAATGTACCTAAAAGACGAATTTATGATGTAGTTGCCATACTAAAGGCAGCAGATCTAATTACTACCTCTCGAGATAAAAGTGGTACTACTTTATACTGGCAAGGAACTACCTCAGAGAAGAATATCTCAACGGGTAATGGAAATAGAATAAGGTCTAGTAAAATAAAAGTATCCACTACAGGTTTTATTGTTGCAGTTTCTAATCGAGGTACTGAGGTAATTGTTGAATCTACATCTCCTTCAATGACAATTGAACCTGCATAATTTTGGTAAAGGAATATAAATGAATTTTTCAACAAATCTAAAAAAGGTATCAGGTTCAATTACTGCACAGATTTTTGCAGAAGCACAAAAATTGCAATCTCAAGGAAAAAAAATACTTCATTTAGAGATTGGTCAACCAGATTTCAAACCTATTGATGAAATTATACAAGCCACAAAAGATGCAATTGCTGAAAACACTCAATATACTGTAAGTAGTGGAATACCACAACTTAGGAAATCAGTAATGAGTTATTATAACCAATACCTACATCAACCTTTGGACCCATTGACAAACTCAATTATTACATCCGGAGGAAAAATGGGTATATTTGCGTCTTTGTGGAGTGTGGTTAATCCAGGTGATAATGTTATTATTCTTAATCCAAGTTGGGTTTCATATGTAGAAATTGTAAAATCGCTAGGTGCTAATCCTCAATTTATTGAAACTGATTATAATTTTAATTTCAATGAAGATGAATTTTTATCAATAATAGATAATAAAACCAAAGCATGTGTTCTAAATAGTCCATGTAACCCTACTGGTGGAACTATAACTAAGAAAAATCTTCAGAAATTATTTGATATATGTTCTTCTCATAATATTCTAATAATCAGCGATGAAATGTATAATGAATATCTCTATGATGATAATAAACATCATTCTTTGGGTTCAATTCCAAACTGGGAAGAAACAGGTGTAATATTGAATGGATTATCAAAAACGTTCAGCATGACTGGATATAGACTTGGTTATGTTATCGGAAATGAGGAGATAATTAAAGAGATTTTGAAAATTAATCAATTAACAACGTCATGTCCTACAAATTTTGCTCAACAAGCAGGAGTAGTAGCTTTCCAATATTTCGATAAGATGAAACAATTAATTAATAATATCATGCCAGAAAGAAGGAAATTAACTGTTGATTTATTATCAGACTTACCAGTTGAATTTGAAGCACCAAAAGGAGCATTTTATAATTGGTTTAAACTACCAAATATTGACAATTCTGCAGAATGGAGTAAACAACTATTACTTCAAAAGGGAGTTGCAGTTACTCCAGGATCTGCTTTTGGCCCTGCAGGTGAGGGTTACATCAGATTATCCTTCGCTACTAGTAATGAGATTATTGAGGAAGGAATTGCTTTAATTAAAGAAATGATTTAATTGTTTGTTATATGATGATCTAAACTTATCATGGTTATTGTAGATTTGACATGATTAATTTTCCGAATAACAGAAATTGTAATGTCCTTCAACTCCTTTGGTGTGTCTGCACTGATCAATACAATAATGTCGTAAACTCCTAGAATCCGGTGTGCTTCAACTACTTGTTCTATTTGTAGGAGAGGTGAAATTATGTCCTTATCCTCTTGATCAAATTCTAGATTAATAAATACATATGCAAAAATATTCGGCAAATTAAAACCACCTACTTACTGTACTATTTCCCTATTACCGAGAATTTAAATATTTTGGGAAGGATGATTAATAGGGGTATAGGTTATCATTTTTTTTTACTATTAGTTTATAAAATAAGATAATGATAATATTGGCATATAATAATAATTCAATTTTATTTTACATTAAATTGTCTGACTATTTCTTCTAATTTACCAGCTAATCTGGCTAGTTCATGAGAACCAGCAGCCATTTCTTCTAGAGTTGCAGCTTGTTCCTCCGCGGAAGCTGAAACCTCCTCTGATGATGAGGCTACATCTTCTGAAACATCTCGAATTTGAGCAATTGATTTGGATATATTCTGTTGGCTTGATTTAATATTTATTTCAATTTCATTTAATAATTCAAGTACTTGATCAGAATATGTTCTTGTATCATCTGATAATTTTCTTACATTTTGAGCTACAATTGAGAAGCCTCGTCCAGCTTGTCCAGCTCTTTGAGCTTCAATTGACGCATTTAACGCAAGTAAGTTTGTTTCTTCTGAAATTTCTTGAACTAATTCAATACTTTCAAAAATTCGCTCAAAACTACTTTCGATAACCTTTTCCATTTCTTCTTCTAATCCTCTTGCATCCTGTACTTTTTGTACTTGAACCTGAGAACCTCTGGAAATATTATCCATGATGGAACTAATGGAGGAACTACTAGAACTTACTTCACTGGTAGAAGAGGCAATTTCCTCGGCTGTTGTGGCTACTTGACCTGCAGTTTGCAGGATTTCGGAAACGACATTTCGTAAATTTTCAAGCATATGGGTAAATGATTGATAAAAAGGAAATAGGATGTCATTTTGATTTATCAAATTAAATGAATGAGGAGTTGTTAAATCACCTTTTGCAACTCTTGTTGTAATTTGATTTATTTCTTGCATGTGAATTTTTACTACTTTGTTTATGTTAAATAGGATGTATATAGCAAAAAATAGCATGAATGCAGATATTACTGATATGTTGACAATTTTTTCATCCAAAGCCTTTGTACTATTTAAATTAATACCAATAGTAAAACCAACTATACTAATTGGTGCAAATAAAATTAATACATTATTTACTAATTTGTAGGATAGTGATTCATTTCCATAGATTTTTCTGAATAATATACTAGCAGTAAAGGATAATAGAGCTCCTACTATTAAGAATGTAACAAAAGTACTCCAACTTACACCTAGAATTTCATTTTCATCGAGTAAAGCCATATATTTCAATTATTCTAGTACTTATTATCAAATTTTTGTGATAGTAACAACATAATAAACAGAGATTTGTAGAAAAATAACCAAATTTATTGATTGTCTAGTAACATTCAATATTTTTGTCTTGGACGGTTTTATAAGTAATAAAAAGGGATATGTAAGCCCTAACCCTTAGAAACGATGTTTCGGGCATATTGAATGATAGATCTAGTGCCAAATGCCAATACTCCATTTGGATGATATGGTTTTCTATTTTCTGGGAATGAAACTCCCGCTATATCTAAATGAACCCAATCCTCAAGCTCTATAAATTCTGCTAAAAATAAAGCAGCAGTAATTGCACCTGCTCGCGATCCACCTGTATTTTTAACATCTGCTAAATCTGATTTTATTTGCTTTTTATAATGTTTATCTAATGGCATTCTCCAATATCGTTCATGAGATTGAATACCAGCTTTTTCTAATTCACTCCATAGTACATCAGATCTAGAAAAACCACCAATAAATCCATCAGATATAGCACTCATCATAGACCCAGTAAGGGTTGCAATGTCAATTACTGCAAATGGATTGAAGGTTTCTGAGTATATTAAAGCATCTGCAAGAATTAATCTACCTTCTGCATCAGTATTATCAATTTCAATTGATTTTCCATTAGATGCAACCACAACATCAGCAGGTTTAGTTGCTTTTCCAGATGGTAAATTTTCGGTTAATGGAGTTAATCCAATTACATTTAACTTAAGTCCTAATTTAGCAATTCCATAAATCGAATTAATGACAACAGAGGCACCAGTACAATCCCCACGCATCAAACCCATTCCTGTACCGGATTTTAATGAAATTCCACCACTATCAAATGTTATTCCTTTCCCAACAAGTACTAATGGTTTTACATCGTCTTTAGTTCCGTTGTAATGTATTTCTAAGAATTTAGCGGGTTCATCAGTTCCTGCAGCTACAGATAAAAATGATCCCATTTTCTTCTCTTTTGCCCATTCTTCATTATGAACAATTATTTCAGTATTCTTAATATCCTTAAAAATGTCCTTAGTATAATCGGTAAATATGGTAGGTGTTGCATGATTGGCAGGTAAATTCGCCATTCTATGAGCCTTATTTTGTGCCTCTGATGTAATAATTCCTACATCAACATCAATTAGCTGATTTTCGTTACCTACAAAGGTTACCGACTCGACAAATTTATGGTCTTTAAGTTGTGATTTTAATTCTATAAATTCATATAATCCTAATAAAACTCCTTCTGATGTACTCTGACCATCATTTCCTAGTACTTCAATCGCAATTCTCTTTGCACCTTTCTTCCTCAACAATTTCACTGCATTATTGGCTGCAATCCTAACTTTTTCATGATCTAGCTCTTCTTTTTTTCCTAATCCAGCGATGACTACTCTTGGTGCAGTTATTCCGTCTATATAATACAACAAAATATTTTCTTTTTCATCATTAAACTCTTCAAGTTCTTTGTATTTTTCTAAATAAGAAGATAGTCTCATACCTGCGTGTTCGGTGAAATTATAATTACTATAACAACCCAAAACGATTCCATCTACAGCTAATTCCTCAATATTCTCTGTTGATTTTATTATCTCCATAATTAGATAAATTTTTGAATTATTATAAATAATATTAAAGAGAAAATGAATTATGAATTAATTAAATCATAAACATTAGTATCAAATTTATCGATAAACTCGTCCATATTAAAGTCAATAATAGAATTGTTTCTCATTCGCCATTTTCCATTAATCATAACATCCGTTACATCTTGTCCATGGGCAGAATATACAAGATGAGAAATCAATGAATTATAATTAGTTATAGGTCTTAAATGAGGTTGCTTTAAATCAATGATAATTAAATCTGCAAGATATTTTTCCTTTATTGCACCTGAATTTGCCCAACCCAGCACATTAGCACCTTGATATGTCGCCATTTGTAGTGACTTACTAGCTGGAATTATTGATGGATCTTGATTTTTACTTTTTTGTGTCAATGCAGCCATTTTCATAGTTTCAAATAAATCTAAATTATTATTTGAAGATGGTCCATCAGTCCCCAATCCAACTCTATTTCCTCCAGCCATTTTATCAATTCGTGGTATATTATGACCTAATTTCATGTTTGCAACAGGATTAGCAGAAATACCTACATTATGCTCTTTCAGAATTTTCAAATCATTATCTGAACATTCGACAGAATGAGCAGCAATCATTTGTTCATCTAAAATATCTAGTTTGGCTAGGTATTCAACAGGACTTTTTATTGATGTTTCAACTTCAAAACCATTTTTTACCGCAAAATCTTGAATTAACTTCAACTCTCCCTTGCCTTCTGCCAAATGAGTGTGAATAAATAATGGGGGAAGATTTGTCTTCTCATTGAAATCTTGTTTATATTGATAAACTTCCTTGTATTCTTCAGCAGATACGGTATAAGGTGCATGAGGATTAAGAGCGACTCTAATGAGATCATCCTTTCCATGCCAGTTTGCAATTAGTTTTTCATTATCTTTTAGTTTTGTCACACCGGTAATAATGGGAGGACCGCTTAACAACCTTACTCCCATAGAATGAAATGCCTTTGCTTCACTTTGAGGATACCAATACATAGAATTTACCATTGTACAACCGGATTTAATTGATTCGACCGCAGCCATTTTTGCACCTATTTCCACCAATTCTGGAGTAAGTTTTGCTTCAATGGGCCATATATAATCATTAAGCCATGAATGTAATGGAATATCATCAGCCCATCCTCGAAATAGCGTCATTGCAGCATGAGTATGTGCATTTACTAGACCTGGCATCAATACATGTTGTGGAAAGTCATATACTTCATCTGTTGATATATCTTGATGTGTTTGAACAGCGCTGATTTTATTTCCCGATATTATCAAGGAACCATTTTCAATAACTTTTGGTTGATTTTCATGAAAACTAAGAATGTACTTTGCCCTGATACCAATTTCCATATATAAAGTATCTAAGCTAATTATCTAATACTTTCTGTTATGTGAAAAAATAATTATCCAAAAATCAGGTTATATTGAAATATATTAAATGAGTAAAATCATCACGGTAGTTATGATTGGAATAATTGGTGGTAGCGGTTTTTATGATTTCTTAGAAAATAACGAGAAAATAGACGTGACTACACCTTTTGGTGAAGTGACTTTAGAAAAAGGAAATATAGAAGGGATAAAATGTTTCTTCATCCCAAGACATGGAAAGTCTCACAGTATCTTGCCAAGTAATATTAATTACAGAGCAAACATCTATGCTGCTCATAAATTAAATCTAGAATATGTAGTTGCAACAAATGCAGTTGGATCATTACGGGATAATATTCCTATTGGGACATTTGCAGTTCCAAATCAAATACTGGATTTGACAAGTGGTCGTCATTCTACTTTTTTTGATGGATCGGATTTTAAGGTAACAACTAGAAACAATCATCACCTTAGTGGTGTTGTGCACAAGGATATGTCTGAACCCTATGCAAATACTGTTAGAAACAGATTGATTAGTGCTTGTCAAAAATTATCCGAAAATGTGTTTGATGGAGGTACAATGGTGGTATTAAATGGTCCTCGTTTTGAAACACCAGCTGAAATAAATGCGTATCGGATCCTTGGTGCGGATTTTGCTGGAATGACCTCTGCACCTGAGGCATTCTTGGCAAGAGAATTAGAGGTCCCTTATGCAACTCTTGCTGTAGTTACAAATATGGCTGCAGGTATGCAAAAAGAAGTGACTCATGAGGAAGTTTCTGAATTATTTGCCAAAAGAATAGATAGCTTAAAGTTAGTTTTACAATCGGCTATTATTCAGACATGAGAGTAAACATAAAAAATCTAGTTGGAGAAAGGAGAAATTATTAACTAGAGGTTAATTTTATGGTACGAATTGTTACAGATAGTGCTTCAGATATACCAAATATAATTGCGAATCAATTAAATATAACAGTGGTACCTGCACATATTCTATTTGGAAGAACAAAATTCTTGGATGGAGTGACTTTAACTACACCTGAATTTTATGATAAGTTAACGAGCTCTTCTCTTCACCCCTTAACAACACAAGCTTCTCCTTATGAATTTTTTGAAGTCTTTAAAGAAATAGAAGAAACTGGAGAAGATATATTAGTAATTACCTTGCCTAGAAAGGTATCCGTATTTATTGAAGCTGCAGAACTTGCCAGTAAGCATATTAAGAAAGTTAAAATTAAAGTTATATCTTCAACGGGTGTATCTGGCTATCAAGGCGTACTCGTAATTCAGGCAGCTAGGTTGGCTAACATGGGATATGATTTAGATTACATCGCCAGTAGAATTAAAGAGAATTCCGAAACCACTAATCTATATTCAGTTGCCAATGTTTTTGATTATCTCGTCAGAGGAGGTAGAGTTTCTGTAACTCGGGGCCGATTGGGTGGATTATTAGGTATCAATCCTGTATTGAAAATGGTGGACGAGGCAGTTGAAAATGTTGGAAAACCCAAAGGTATTGAGGAGGCAATTGATTTTATTATTAATTCAATGAAAAGAGACTACAGTAAAGAAGAGCCCTTGATGGCCATTGTTTTGCACGCTTTAAATCCATCAGCTATGGTGAATTTAAGTGAAAAACTAATTAAAAATTTTAACATGGTTGAATTATTGCATGGTTCAATAGGTCCAACAATCGGTGCAAATATCGGTCCGGGTGCTTTCGGTATTGGTGTCAGTTCCATACCTCATGAACTAAGATCCAGTCGTTAAATTTTCTCTAGTTTAATTCCAGCAGTTAACCTTATAGTACTAAAATCAGGTAACTTATCAATATTACCCAACAAATTTTCAGGACTTGTTGATGCAGATTCTTTTAAATAGATGGTTATATTACCCGAACTTGAATCAATTGCAATATCCCCTTTTTGAAAGTATGATTTAGCTCTCTCGCGACTACATGAAATATTTGTATTGAAAATTAACTTATCATTCCTTTTTATAACTCGAGATATTATCGGAAGTGAATTTTCTAATTTTTGAATACATAATGGAGCATTTACTCTTTTTAGTCTACACTCAATAATATCAATATCAGAAATATCTATTTTTACTCCTAAATATTCTATATTTTGTTGATTCACATATACTCTTTATTCAAACAAATATTATAATAATTACAATAATTGATAGATTATTCCTTTATTTTCTTTTGTTTCGTAGTTTAATTAATGGAATGAGAATTAATGCTATAAGTAAATTATTGCTAACAACTTCTTCTGATGAGCTATCAGATGATGAGCTTTGTTGAGAATTATCATCATCTATGGGAACATGAGGTATTTCCCCTCTTGGATCTGGAGATAAATATACAAAATCATTGGTAGAATCAGTATCGACATGTAAAACTGCCCTTTGAATAGATATACCTGCTTCAGCAGGATCATTAGTTTCTGATCCATCAGGAGCAATCATACCATATGCGATAACATCAATATATAAGTCTCTACTATTTTTTAGAAATACAAAATCATCTGTATTCTTCAGAGACATACTTAATTCATAATCAGCAGTTTCACCATAGGCAGAAAGAAAGCCAGAAAGACTTCTTGCGACAATTATGTCTGAATATGCCTCAATGATAGTGCCAGTCGGAAAAACAAGAGAATTTGTATCATCACCAATACTCCACTCTTCAATAAGAATATTAAATGGAAAGCTATTCGTTATTTCAATGAATTCACCCTCATTATCAGAAACTATATCGGGATTGGGTAAAATTTCAGTAATTAATACCCTCCAGTCACCAGCGATTGGCGTGTTTACTACATTTACTTCAACTGAATCTGTAAAAGTAAGTGAATTTGCAGTTACAGATGTAGTTATTTCAACAATACCATTCTCAAGCGAAGTTGTATCAAATAAGACAGAAAACGCACCTGTTGAATCTATATTGAATATTTGAGATGTAGCTTGATTTGTTGATATACTTGCCTGAGTGGCAGTAATTCCGAATACTACACCTTCAACATTAATTGAACCAGATATAATGTCTGCATTTTTTAAATTAGTTAATTGAATACCCACCGGTAATTCCCAAGCAGCACCAACATCAACGTCTTTTTGCCATACTTCATTCTTGAAGAAAGAGGCAATATCAGGAGCATCTAAAACACCAATACCCATATCTCTATTCGCCTCTCCGGAGGTGAAAGATGATGAATTATCAGCAACACTGCGTGGACTCCAATTACCCGAATATACAAAGGTGTGTTTTCCATCTATTATCCAATATTTATTATGATAAAATCCATCTACTTTATCATTATCTGTAGTAGAGTTATATACGGGAATCAAGTTATCTACTAGCGATTGTGCAGCAGACAATGTATCTTCATCCTCACCACCACCAACCCGGTCATAAGAAATTAGTACTTGTATATCTAAACTGGGATTTGCATTCTTCAAAGCGATTAAAGTATTGTTAAAAAGAGGTTTACTAATGGTATACATGCTAACATAAATTGATTCTGTAGCTGAATTCAGATATTTGAAAATAGTATCCTCTGCATTATCAGGATTTACAAATGCAGTAACATTATACATTCCTGTAAAATTAGTTCGTGGAATATTTGTATGTGATATAAAATTAGAAGTGTATGAATTTTGAGAAATGGGTGAAGAAACTTGCTGAAGTAGTGATGTTGGGGGAAGTTCGGCATCTGCCCAATCCTCATCAAAGAAAGAGAGAAAATAATTGCTAATATCTAAATTCTGAATAATCATTCCCGCTTCACGATTATTTTTGAAGGCATTTTCACTAAAATTAATCGAAGAAATTATAGTTGTTTCTCCATCAATCACCATCAATTTATTGTGTGTAGCACTTAAAAAACTACCACCAGTGGATGTTGCTTCACTCCCCATCCAACGAACCGGAATACCTAAACTTGCAAAATATGTCCAAATTGGATCTATATCAGTAGTGTCTTTATTTACTTGTATTCGGATAGATACACCTCTATTTTTGGCATCAACAAGTGCTCTAACTATTGGATTTGTATCTGCTGCCCAAGGACCAGTCTCAAATTTTTTGATATATTGATTTTGTATATCAATGGATGTAGTTGCTCTATTGATCCATTCAACATAATAATCTAAAGCATTGTCTGGAGTGAAAATTGGACTTAATGTCATGCTTTGCTTTATATTTAATGGAGATCCATTTATTGGTGAATATAAATCTAAATCAACATTATTTTGGCTGATAAGCAGTTCATATGAATGAGTGTTTATCGGAAACATCCCAAAGATTATCAGTGCGAATAAAATCATAATACCTAACTTTCGCATATACTCGTAATTTATCTAACTACTACATTAGTTTTTTCTCAATTATAAGAACTTCTAGTTAATATTTTTCTTTCTATTAGAGTTACCAATTCTTATTTGCAGAAAACAGTTTTAATCCCTTTGATATTAAGATTTAGAAGTATTTTGAATAATTATACATAGTGAATTATTAATTCAAGGACTTATACATGATTATATAGGGATTGTATGTATTAATCATTATTATCCACTTTCGAAATCGCGCTATATTTGTTATATTACTTTCATGAATTAATAATTGGTAGTTTATAAATTTCATAACTACAGATGTAAATTTAATATAGATAAAATATATTTTTGAAATTATGGAAGATAAATCAGTATATTTTGTGGTTAATCCTCATTCGAGAGCAGGTAAAACAGGAAAGAATTGGGATAAAATGTACACTAAAATTCAACAACTCATTAAATATCCATCCGATTTTAAAATTGCAGATGGAATAGGAACGGGTTTAGAAGCGACTACTGATGCAATTAAAGAAGGTTACACAACCATTGTAGGAGTGGGAGGAGAAGGGACAATAAATGAATGTGTAAATGGAATTTACAATAGTAATAAAAAGGAAATTACACTTGGTTTCATAATTTCAGGAACTGTAAATGATTATCAACATTTAATTGAATGGCCAATGGTTCTTGAAGAACAAGTAAAATTAATTAATGAAGGAGAAACGATACAAACTCCATTAACCAAAGTAAATGGTGACTCAACGCGTTTATCTTTAAACCTTGCGGATACAGGTGTCAGTGCTCTGACTGCATATATGGCTTCAATTGAAAGAAAATTATTATGGATAAAAGGTTCGTTTAGATATACTCTACTTGCCTTGCAGGCGATTAAAAAGTGGAAAAATATACCTGCAACAATAAATGCCGATGGAAGAGAGATAAATGGAAATTTATCGATGATGATGGCTGGTTTTTCTAAGGATACAGGCAGTTATCGGATGTTGCCACATGCAGACACTTATGGAGATAAATTAGCCTATACTGTGGCTATGGACTTTTCTAAGTTTGGGATGGTAAGTAAATTGGGAATGCTAAAGAAAGGGAAACATACTGAGGATATCCCAGGAGTATATATGGGACATGCATCAAAAATACAAATAGAAGCGGAAAAAGGACTTATTTTTGAGGTAGATGGAGAACCATTTTCGTATGATTCTACTACAATATCAATTGAGGCATTACCCGGATATTTAAACGTAATAAATCCAAAAAAATGACCGATCAACGCTCCAGATTCTCATCATTGACAATGCTCAGAAAACCAAATTAATATCATCCGGTCAAATCAAACTCAACTTTAGTAAATAAAAGAATAATCGAACAGATTTGTTTAAAACTATTAATTCCTAAATAAATACAAGAAAAATGCAGAATCATCCAAGCACTAGAATTTTTTCAAGCTATTCAAATCGATTAGAGGGAAAGACGATTCTTTTGGGAATAACAGGGAGTGTTGCTTCTTTTCTATCTCCAAAAATTGCTAGAGAGTTAATACGACATGGTGCAAAAGTCATCCCTGTAATGTCAGAAGATGGAGCAAAAATGATTGGGAAAGACCTCATGTGGTGGGCTACAGGTCAAGAACCGATAACTAAAATTACTGGAAGATTAGAGCATATTGCATTAGCGGGGGTAATGAATAATCCAGTAGATTTAATGCTGATAGCACCTTGTACTACAAATACTGTTGCAAAATTACATTCGGGTATTGCAGATACTCCAGTGACTTTAATTGCTTCTAGTCTAAATGGTAAAAATATCCCAATTTCTATTCTATGTGTAGCTCATGAAGATTTGATTAATTCACCTCCAATTCAAGAAGGGATTGAAAAATTAAAGACATGGGGTATTCATTCAATTGATCCAGTATTGGAAGAGGGAAAAGCAAAAGCACCTTCAGTTGAAGATATAATGTTTGAGGTTTTTATTTTATTAACACCAAAGAAACTTAGAGATCGTACTGTAATAATTACAGGAGGTCCAACAAGGGAATATATTGATAATGTGCGATACATCACAAATTCATCATCAGGAAGAACAGGAATAGAATTTGCTAAAGAGGCATATTTATCTGGTGCAAATGTTAGTCTCGTATTAGGTCCTACCCATTTACCAGTACCACGAAATATTCCTACATCAACTGTTGAAACTTCAGAAGAGATGTATGAAAAAGTAATCTCCTTATTAAAACAAACTCCAGATGCAATTGTAATTTTATCAGCTGCAATGGCAGATTTTAAACCAAAAAACATAAACATAGGTAAAATCAAAAGTGGAAATGACCTTAATATTCATCTGATACCTACGGTCAAATTATCAGATCACATAAAGAATGAATATCCTAATTCTACTCTTGTGTTATTCAAAGCAGAATGGGATGTTGGAATCGATGTGTTAAAAGAAAGAGCCATTGAAAAATTGAATAAATGTAAAGGAGATTTAATAATCGCTAATGATCTTTCTCAACCTGGAGCAGGATTCCAAACAATCACAAATTCAGTACTCATTATTGATAGTAATCATAATGCAGTCGATTTAACATCAACAAAAAATCAATTAGCCCAAGTAATTATTGATAAAATTAGTTAAATCGACAATTTCAAATATCATAGACTTAAAAATATAGGAAATCTACATAACTATAGGGATGCTGGATAAAGATAAACTTATAGAAATATTGATAAAACATCCTGATCCTTGGAAACGAGCTGAGGCTGCATTAACACTGGGTGAATTAGGTTATGAAAAAGCACTAAAACCAATGATTTACTTATTGGAGCATGATGAACACGATTTTGTAAGAAGAGATTGTGCAGAAGGATTGGGATTATTAGAAATGAAAGAAGCATTGGATCCATTAATCAAAAGTATGAAAAATGACCCCTTTAGATATGTTAGGAATGAGGCTGCCGAAGCATTGGGTAAGATAGGTGATGTCAGGGCAAAAAATGCATTACTTGAATTTATGAAAAATGAAGAGTGGGAATTTGCAAGGGCAAGTGCTGCGTTGGCATTGGTTGATCTTGGAGTGAAGGAGGCATTACCAGATATTCTTACTCAAATACAAATTGAAGAAGAAGATTATGTTAGGAGGGACATGTTACGTGCTATTAAAAAATTTAGAGATATCTCATGTTTACCTGTAGTTATAATACTAGCCAAAGATGATCCTAGCTGGGAAGTTAGAAAAAAAGCAGCAGAGGTTTTGGGATGGTTACCCTCTCAGATTACAATTACTACTTTAATTGAATTAGTAAAGTCAGATGCACATTTACAAGTTAGACAACAAGCAGAACACTCATTACAAGTTATTTCTAAAGATTATAAATTAACATGGACCACTCCTGAAGCTATGATGATAAATATTCAAAAATTCCCAAATATTGAAATTATCAACTAAAAATTAGAATCTTTTCATCATGTACTCAATACATTTTTTTTACTTATTTAATATCTATAATTTATGGCGAAAGATCCAATTGGTAATGACGATTTCTCAGCTTTAAGTGCGCTTGAAGAATTAACTATGGATATTGTGGTACGAGAACGAAAACCAAGAACTACACCAATCTCACTTTTACTGACATTTATGTTTCTTTTTGGACCATTATTTTTATTAATAGATTTATTTTGGCCTAATTTCGGTATTGATATTGATTTTAATTTGACCTATGTATATCTGAGCATAACAATAATATATTTAGTAGTTGCAATATTTGATGCAAAGAAATATTCATCTACATTTTAGTGTGTAAATCTATCATTTTTAATTCTCAAACTACTTTACACAAATCGAGTAGTTAGAATTAAATTAATCAAAACAGATAATTGACAAAAAATAGAATCTTTAACTAAAATTTTACGTAATTAATAAAATAATTTAATAAATCATTTTACCAAGCAATTGATATGGATGCTAAAGAAGAGGAAGCTAAATTTAAAAGAATGATTGATGCAGTATCTAAGGCTGCAAAAGCAGATGGAAAAATCACTGATGAAGAATTTGAATTATTAGAATCAGTTCATGTTAATGTAATGGTATATGATCAAGCAGTACAGGATGCTTTAGAAGACGGGATTATTGAAGAACATGAAGAAGATATACTAACTGCTTTAAAACAACAAATTTTAAATGATGCATGGGATATTGCTTCTATTTCTGAAGGCGTAAGCAATGATGAATTAAAATTACTTGAAGTAATTTTAAAAGAAATCGAAGCAGGCAAAAATGCATAATTTCCAATTATCCTAATTTATTGTTCAAAATTATTTCAAACGTAAAAATAATTACTTAAATTTGTCACAATATTTATTGATTTAAAAAACTATTAAACATAAGTTGTCTTTTTTATTAACATATTCAGACGAATTTCTTAAATATTCACTTGGTCCAAATCACCCAATGAGACCTGATCGAATAGTTGCTGCTATGAGTCTCATGGATTATCATTTAAGAGATAATGATGATTTTAAAATAATTGGACCAAATCCAGTAGATCCATCAACTTTAACTTTAGCTCATACTGAAGAGTATATTACATTGATGAAAAAACTGTCTGTTCCTGATTCAAACTCATATGAAGATATAGAAAAAGGACTTTTTTTCTACGGATTAGGAACATCTGATTGTCCGGTTTTTGATCATATGGCAGAAGTATCTGATCTAATCGTGGGATCTACGTTGACTGCTGCCCAATCAATCTTGAATAATGAGTTTTCTAATGCCTTTGTACTCCTAGCTGGACTTCATCATGCCAGTAGAGAAAGAGCTTCTGGGTTTTGTTACTACAATGACATCAATGTTACTATCAGAAAATTGCAGCAGGAAAATCCGAAAATCAAAATACTATATTTAGATACTGATTTACATGCTGGTGATGGTGTCAATTATGAATTTTATAATGATCCAAATGTATTAACCATTTCATTTCATGAATCTGGAAAATATCTGTATCCTGGAACTTGTTTTTCTGATGAGATTGGTTCCGGTGATGGAGAAGGATACGCAATAAATTTACCACTCTATCCAAATACATATGACTCAATATATCAAAAATCAATTGAACGATATTTACCATCTTTCGTTGAATCATTTAAACCAGACATAATATTATGGCAAGCTGGAGTTGATGGTCATGCAATGGATCCCTTGGGACATCTACAACTAACAACAAATACATATGATAAATTAGGTACATTGGTTAGAAAATTATCTCAACACATGGAACAACCACGAGTACTGGCAATGGGTGGTGGTGGATATAATCCTAACTCTGTTGCCCGGTCATGGTTTGTTGAAGTTGCTTCTTTGGCAAATGTACAAATTCCAGATAAAACACCCAAGAGTTGGATTGAACGATGTAAAACGGAATTCAATCTAGATATGCCTATAAACCTAAGAGATCCAAAGATTGAATTATCCAATTATTCAGTGGAAATAATCAATAATGAACATGATAAATTAACAGAGTATTTTGAAAAATGTCTATCTCCTTATTGGTCTTTATAATCCAACATTATTCTTTTAACTATTGCTTCTGTTATTTGATATGTATTTTCTTCTGAAATTCGATCTGTATTAATAACTACATCATATTTAGTCAAATCAGATACATCAATATTATATAGATCTAAAAAACGTTTTCTTTCGGTTTCTTCCCTAATTCGTGTCTCTTCTTTAGATTCCTCCAAAGATCGGTTTTCCCTTTTAGCGATTCTTTCCCATCTATGAGTTGCAGAAGCAGAAATACAAATTTTTAAAGCTGCATCTTTTGGGGTGAAATATGCTGCAAGCTGGGCATCGACAACAGTGTTATTTACAGCACCTAACTCCTTGGTTCTGTCATCTATTAGTTTATCAATTTCTGGTTCTTCAATAACCATTTGTGAAAACTTTTCAAGAGATATCCTGCGATCATTCGCCATTTGTCTAAATATCTCGCCAGCAGACACATAATTCATATTAAGAGTTTCTGCTAATCTTTTCGAAACTGATGACTTACCGCTACCATGTGGTCCGCCTATTGCGATTATGAAAGGAGTCATTGTCATCTGTCTTTGTATTTTAAGAAGTTCTACTTGCAGTAATTAATTTTCTCTTTAAACAGGGTGAACATAATTGTCCACCATAAGGTCGGTTTGGAGATCTTTTGCTTACAGGGAGTCTTCTTATCTCTACGGTTGTACCTCGGGGCATTCCGGGAAGCTTTCTACTACATGTGGCACAATGATGGTAATTTGGTTTGGAAACTATTTTTTTAAAATAAAACCGTCCACCAGGTGTCTTAACTAGTCTTCTCTTTCCCGATCGAACTGATTTTCTTACCATAATCTATAATTTGAATGATGTAATTAAAGACTTCAGATAAAGATCGCGTAAAATTTGTTTTATTTTATATGATATTGAAATTATTGCCTCATTGGATTACTTGGATTTTGCATTCCAGTTAAATTAATTCCAAATAATCGTTGAATCAGTGTTGATACTACAATTGAACTAAGAAAATACCAAAAAGTAAAACCAGCAACCGATATAGCAGGATTTCCCGCATAGGGAGAGAACCACTTACCAAGTAATAATAATCCATGAAATTTAATAGGTAATACAACAACAGCACCATGACTACTTTCAGGACCACATACTGCATATGTACCATCAATACAATATTTATTGAGTATAGTATTACTTGCTACTTGAAATGAAGTTCGCATTGTTGTAAAAACAAACATCATAGGAACTATGGTAAAAACAGATGGTAACATTCGTGATAACATGGTATTTCTCTGTAATTCAAGGAATCTTTGTTCATTTCTTTTTACCTGTATCCATAGTTTCTTATCGGCTGTTTCCATTGCTTTTTTCTTTCGTTTTTGATGCTCTTGCATTTCAGCAGATTCTTTTTGTACTTTTTCCATATTAATTAACAATCGATTTACTATACCTGAAAATGAAGATACAACTAATGACACTATCAATAAAAATACAGCAGATGTAGGAGGTGTTGTTAAACCTGATTCAATAATCCAGTTAGTAAATGCTTCTTTAAGTTGATAGTACCAATCAAACAAACCCATATAAGTGTTGTTTAAATTTATAATAAAAATACTTTACCTTTAAAACTGTATATTGATTATCGAGTTTTTTGTAGATTCTTACAATATACAAATATATTGTCTTTACGTGATTTTCCACCAAGAAATTGGTATTTTTCAATTATAAAATTTGATTCTAATAGTTGAAAATATAATTCTTTAAACGTATAGTAATGATAAAATCTGGTTGATATTGTCCGAGATTTTTCATCTTTCCAAGGTCTATTATGATCGACCAAATCTTGATAGTTTTGTTTATTTTTAATTTTCTCCAGTATTTTAAATCTCATCTCAGGTCTCCATTTTCGCCATACACTAATAATTACCTCTGAATTTTCTTTTAATAGACTATTCATTTGTTTGATGAATTGCAATCTAATTTGATCTGTTCTCCCATGATGAATTACAGCTATCGCCAAAATGATATCTATAGAATTTCTCCTGAATGGAAAATTAGGCCCAGCTCCAGCTACTTTTTGCCCATCATCTGGTCCACAATACCCTAGTAATAGCTCATAACTTAGGTCAAATGCGATTCGTATTGTTCCTTGAATGACACCTATATTTCGTCCATTTCCAGACCCTACATCTAATATCACGGAGAATTCTTTTAAATTAAGTGAATCTAGAAATAAGACTAAATCTTTCCATGGAACAATTTTTCTTTTTAGGTAACTTGAAGAAATATCTTTGTAAGCGGTTCTAAGTTCCCTACTCATGGATTATCTAATTAATATAATTCTACTTCATAAAAAAAACCAATTATACCGTTATGAAAGAATAAGAGAAATATAATTTAATATTAAGAAATAGACGATAATTTTTCAAAAAAAGAATGATTAATTTAATGACAATCTCAATAGGTTGATATTAATTAATAGTTTACAGTATTTGTGGATTATGAGAAATTATTAAATGAAGAATCAACACTTGCAACTTCAACAGAGATTTCTGCATATCATAATCAGTTAAAATCAATCGTCAAAGAAACATTAGATATTGCAACTCAAGCAAAACAAGTTGGATTTGATCCTAAAAAAGAGGTTGAAATTTATATTGCTCAAGATGTTGCAAGTAGAACTGAAGGTTTAGTTGGTCCCAAGGGTATTGCGATTCGACTTAAAGAAATGGAAGAAATAGAGAAACTATCTAAGGATAAAATAGTTGTAAATATAGCTAAAGAAATTGCAAATGGAACTGCATTTGACCATCCAAATCCACAGGTTCGAGCGGAACAAGCATTAAGAACAGCTCTATCTTATCAGACTGAAGGAATCACAGCTGCACCGATAGAAGGTATTGGAAAAGTTGAAATCGCATCAAACCAAAATGGTAGTTATTTATCTGTATATTATTCAGGGCCCATTCGATCCGCAGGTGGAACAGCTCAAGGGGTTTCTGTATTCATTGCAGATATAATACGAACAGAATTAAAACTGAAAAAATATCAAGCTACTGAGCAGGAAGTAGAAAGAATGCTTGAGGAAGTTCGATTATATAACAAAATTATGCACTTACAACTACCCACCAGTGATGAAGAAATCCGTCATGCTTGGAGAAATATTCCAATAATGATTACAGGAGATCCTACTGAAAAGGAAGAAGTTAGTGGTTATCGTAATATTGAAAGTATGGGGGGAAATCGAGTTCGTGGTGGTGCATGTCTTGTATTAAACGACGGATTAGTAGGAAGATCTAAAAAAATAATGAAAAGAATAAACAAATTGGAAATTGAGGGTTGGGAATGGCTAGATGAAATTTCCTCTGGTAAATATTCAGATAAAAGAGCTACTGAAAAGAAAGATGGATCATTACCTTTGAAAGTATTACCTGATTATTCATTTGCCTCAGATGCATTGATGGGCAGACCAACATTTTCAGATGCAACTGCAAAAGGTGGGTGGAGATTACGTTATGGTCATGCTCGAAATACAGGTATTGCAGGAATTGGAGTTCATCCGGGAGTAATGGCTGTAGTTAATGACTATCTTGCACCGGGAACTCATGTAAGAACGGAGAGACCAGGTAAAGGAAGTATTGTTACACCAGTGCATACAATTCGCCCTCCCATAGTTTTACTGAATGATGGTACAGTTACTGAAATTAACACCTATGATGAAGGAGTAGGAATTCAACCTGAAATAAAGGAAATTCTGTTCCTTGGAGATATGTTAGTTGGATATGGCGAATTTCTTCAAAATAACTACAGATTATGTCCACCAGGATATAATGAAGAATGGTGGTGGTTAGAGTTAAGGAATAAAATAGGGACTGATATAGGAAATCGAAAGATGGAATATTTTCAGGAAATCATGGAAAATCCACCTGAATTTAATGAAGCTGTTGTTTTGAGTAAAAAAAATGGGATTCCACTCCATCCCCGATATACATTGGATTGGAAACAAATCACCTCCGCAGATTTAAGAATATTATATGATATTGTATGGGAGACGAAAGACACTTTCTTACCAATTACTGTTAAATCAATACTTGAAGAACTGCTTGTACCTCATGTGGTAAATCAAGAAAGGATTGATATTGGAAAATATATGGATTATATCAAGCTCCAATTACCTATTGATGCAGACCTATCTGGTGAATTTCCAACTGCATTAGAATTAGTTCAAAAGATATGTCCTATAAAAATACGAGATACCATGGGAACTACAGTTGGAGCAAGAATGGGTAGGCCTGAAAAAGCAAAGGCTAGGAGAATGAGCCCTCAATTACATGGATTATTTCCTCTTGGTACTGATAAGAAAGTTAAGAAAAGCTTAACTAATGCAATTCAAGAAAAGACCATAACAGTACGGTTGAGTAATCGGTATTGTGATGAATGTAAGAAGGAATGTTTTGATGTCTTTTGTACTGGATGCGGTAATGAAACCAGACTAATCGGTAGCTGCACAAATAAAAGATGCCGATCAACGATGCAGGACGATATTTGTGATAATTGTGGATCTCGAGTTGGTTACACAAGGAAACATGAAATTGCAATGGCAGATTATATACAGGAGAGCTATCGTCGTATTGGCCCTATTGGAAAAACAACCAAGTTAAAAGATGTTATTAAAAATCCAACAGGAGTAGTAGAACTCATTGATAAAGGAATACTCCGCTCTCAATACGATTTACATGTATTCAGAGATGGTACCATTCGGTATGATGCAACAGATGCACCTCTTACTCATTTTTATCCTTTTGAAATAAATACATCAATCGAGGATCTCCTAAGATTAGGCTATAACAAGGATGTATATGGAGACCCATTGATACATGACAAGCAATTATTGGAAATCAAACCTCAGGACATAATTGTTCATGCTTCATTACAAGATCATCTAGTAAATGTCGCAAATTTTGTAGATGATGAATTGGAGAAAGTGTATAAATTACCCCGTTATTATCAAATAAAAGATAAAAATGATATAATTGGACATCTAATTATCGGATTAGCACCTCATACTAGTGCTGGTGTAATTGGTAGAGTTATTGGTTTTACTCAATCTTCTGTTTGTTGGGCTCATCCCTTTTGGCATTCAAGTAAGAGAAGAAATTGTGATGGAGATGAAGATGGAATAATTTTGTTGTTAGATGGATTTCTTAATTTTTCTAAGGAATATTTACCAACAACAAGAGGTTCAAAGATGGACACTCCACTAGTTTTAGTTGTCACACTTAATCCCAATGAAGTAGACGATGAATCATTTAATTTGGATTGCGTGAGTTACTATCCATTGGAACTTTATGAAGCAGCTTCAAGATTGGAGATGCCCAATGTTGTAAGTAAGCTAATAAAACGTGCTGAATCGAGGTTAGGTAAACCAGAACAATTCGAGGGTTTCCTATTTTCACATTCTACCAGAAATATGTCTGAAGGTCCATTGAAGACACGATATAAAGATGAGACCTTAAATATCAGAGATAAACTTTCAGAACAACTACAATTAGCAGAAAAAATACGAGCAGTAGATGTAAAAGATGGTGCATTGAGAATTTTGGAAAAACATGTTTTACCGGATTTAATGGGTAATCTAAGAGCATTTGCATCGCAAAATGTACGATGTATTACTTGCAATACAAAATACAGACGAATCCCATTAAGAGGCGAATGTATAAATGAGAATTGTGTCCGTAGCAACTTAGTATTAACGGTACCACCAAAGGGTGTTACCAAATATTTTGATATTTGTCAAAGTTTGGTTGAAGATTATGATCTAGGAGTATATCACCAAGACCGATTGGATAAGATAAAACTAGC
>Ga0224506_10000687_pt1 | contig 26812 bp, 25 predicted proteins | sample SF_Jan12_sed_USG_2_FD_169108 | JGI IMG/M metagenome (GOLD analysis project Ga0224506, IMG submission 169108) | Sediment microbial communities from San Francisco Bay, California, United States - SF_Jan12_sed_USGS_8_1 | ecosystem: Environmental > Aquatic > Marine > Sediment | place: USA... | reverse complement strand
GCAACACCGACCGCACGCGAAGCGTCTGCCACATAAACCACCGGATGCTGGTAGTTGGGTTCGATCTTGACCGCGGTGTGAACTTTGGAGGTGGTGGCGCCGCCAATCATTAATGGCAGCGTATGATTTAGGCGCTGCATTTCTTTAGCGATGTGCACCATTTCGTCCAGCGACGGCGTGATCAGCCCGGACAAGCCGATCAGGTGACAGCCTTCGTCGATGGCTGTTTTGATAATTTTTTCTGCCGGCACCATGACGCCGATATCTAGCACTTCATAGTTATTGCATTGCAGCACCACACCGACAATGTTTTTGCCGATGTCATGGACGTCACCTTTGACGGTGGCCATCAGGATTTTGCCATTGGTTTGTATTTCGCCGTCGCCTTTTTCGGCTTCAATGTAGGGCATTAAATAGGCCACGGATTTTTTCATTACCCGCGCTGATTTAACCACCTGCGGTAAAAACATTTTACCGGCACCGAACAGATCACCGACCACGTTCATGCCATCCATTAACGGCCCTTCGATCACATCCAGCGGTCGTACTGCGGCCTGCCGGGCTTCTTCGGTATCATCATCAATGAATTCGGTGATGCCTTTTACCAGGGCGTGTTCCAGTCGTTTGTTAACCGGCCAGCTGCGCCACTCTTCATTTTCTTTAACGGCTTCTTTGCCGTCACCACGGTATTTATCGGCCACTTCGAGTAAACGGTCGGTGGCGTCTTCACGTTTGTTTAAGATCACGTCTTCAACCCGCTCGCGCAGTTCCTGCGGCAGGTCTTCGTAAATTGCCAGCTGACCGGCATTGACTATGCCCATGTCCATGCCGGCTTTAATCGCGTGGTACAAAAACACGGAATGGATGGCTTCTCGCACCGGGTTATTGCCACGGAATGAAAATGACACATTGGAGACACCGCCACTGACCATTGCATGCGGTAATGTTGCTTTAATAACCCGTGTGCCTTCGATAAAATCGACCGCGTAGTTATTGTGTTCTTCGATGCCGGTGGCGACGGCAAAAATATTCGGGTCAAAAATAATGTCTTCTGGCGGAAAGCCAACCACTTCGGTCAGGATTTTGTATGAGCGGCTGCAGATTTCTATTTTACGCGCCTGGGTATCCGCCTGGCCGGTTTCATCAAAGGCCATAACAATCACAGCGGCGCCATAGCGGCGCACCAGCCCGGCGTATTTAATAAAGTTTTCTTCGCCTTCTTTTAAGCTGATTGAGTTAACAATGCTTTTGCCCTGTACGCATTTCAGGCCGGCTTCAATCACTTCCCATTTTGATGAGTCGATCATTACCGGCACTTTGCAGATATCCGGTTCGGAGGCGATCAGGTTTAAAAAGCGCACCATGGCGGCTTCTGAATCGAGCATCGCTTCATCCATATTGATGTCGATGATCTGTGCGCCGTTTTCTACCTGCACGCGTGCCACATCTAATGCTTTTTCGTATTCTTCTTCGAGGATCAGGCGTTTGAAAATGGCTGAGCCGGTGACGTTGTTACGTTCGCCGACATTAACAAATAATGAATCGGCTGAGATGTTTTGTGGCTCTAAACCTGAGAGCCGGCATGCCACCGGAATATCGGGAATCTGCCGTGGCGCAATATCGATCACCGCATCGTGGATGGCTTTGATATGCGCCGGTGAGGTGCCACAACAGCCGCCAACAATGTTCAAAAAACCGCTTTCGGCAAATTCTTTTACCGTGGCTGCCATTTGCTCTGGCGTTTCATCGTATTCACCAAACTCGTTTGGCAAACCGGCATTGGGGTGAGCCGAGACATGGGTGTTGGCAATGCGACTGAGTTCTGCCACATACGGCCGCATTTCGATCGCGCCCAGTGCACAGTTCAGTCCAAACGAAATCGGTCTGGCGTGGTTCAGTGAATTCCAGAAAGCTTCTGTGGTCTGGCCCGATAGGGTACGCCCCGAGGCATCGGTAATGGTGCCGGATATCATGATCGGTAGCTGGCAATTATCTTCTGCAAAAACCGTTTCAATCGCGAACAACGCCGCCTTTGCATTCAAGGTATCAAAAATAGTTTCTACCAATAGAAAATCGGCGCCACCGGCAATTAAACCGCGCGCCGATTCACAATAGGCGGCTACCAGCTGGTCAAAGCTGACATTACGAAAACCGGGGTCATTCACATCAGGTGAAATGGTCGCGGTGCGGTTGGTGGGGCCTAACACACCTGCCACATAACGCACGCTGCCGCTGGCTGCTGCGACTTCATCTGCCGCTTCACGCGCCAGCCGCGCCGATTCGACATTCATTTCGTAGGATAGCGACTCCATCTCGTAATCGGCCATCGCGATCTGCGTGGCATTGAAGGTGTTGGTCTCGAGAATATCGGCACCGGCTTCGAGGTATTCTTTATGGATGGCTTTTATAATGTGCGGCTGCGTTAGTGATAGCAGGTCATTATTGCCTTTAAGGTCGCTTTCCCAGCCTGCAAAGCGCTCTCCACGGTAATCGTCTTCACCTAATTTGTAGGCCTGAATCATTGTGCCCATCGCACCGTCGAGTATCACGATGCGTTGTGCTAATAATTGCTGGAATTCTTCAAGACGTTGCTGGCGGGTCATTTAGCTTATCCATTTAACAAAACATAAAGTGCAATAGTATAGCATCAGACACTTATATTGGCCCAGCTATCAGCCCTGCAACTTGAAAAGCAGGCCATCACAGTCGATACTTCAGTTTTTTATTGTCACAGCCGATGCACATGTCTCTTCAGGATCGAGATTTTTATATCACTATTGAACACGCCTGCGCCTATTACCCTGAGCGAGTTTGCCAGAATGTGATCCCCGACCCGAACATTACTATGCAGGCCGAGTTCTATGAACAGCTTGGCATGATTGGCTTCCGGCGCAGCGGCGATCACATCTACCGGCCGCACTGCCCGCAATGCTCGGCCTGCATTGCGACCCGAATTCGGGTCGCCGATTTTGCGCCTAACCGCAGTCAGCGCCGCTGCCTTAAACAAAATATGAATACCCGCGTAAAAGTCGTAAAAGCGGCTTTTACCGAGGAATATTTTAGCTTATATAAAAAATACCTGAACCGGCGCCATGCCGATGGTGAAATGAATAACCCGACGGCAGAAGATTTTAAAAACTTTTTAATCTGCGACTGGAGTCATACGCATTTTCTCGAGTTTAGAGACAATGATCAGCTCCTGGCCATTGCTGTTATCGATAAAATTCTTAACGGCTTGTCGGCGGTTTATACCTTTTATGATCCGGATTATGCCTCTCGCAGTCTCGGCACGTTTGCCATTTTGCAGCAGATTGCGCATTGCCGGGCTCGCCAGCTGCCTTATTTATACCTCGGTTACTGGATTGAGCAGCACCCTAAAATGCATTACAAGACCAATTTCAATTCGGTCGAGGTCTTTCAGGCAAACCACTGGCAGGCTTTGCTGCAAAAATAATTGTGCAGCAATACTTGATCTGCCTCAATTTACAAATGCAGCTTCTACTGTAACCTTCAGTTGTGCTTCATGCACACCAGTAAGCTACTGTCACAAGCCTGTAGTTTGCATGGTCTCCTGGGGGGGAGTAAGAGCCGGCAAGTCTAGCCAAGTGGACTTTCCGGCTCTTTTTTTTGCCCGTATTTTACACACCCGCATAAACCTTATGACATCCGCGGTTAATATTTGTGCCGCTGACTGTTAAAATATAAGCCTTCATTTTTCTATCGAGCCACCGCCATGACAATGCAAACGACCATCACCAGCAAAATTCAGCAGGCTCTTGAACCGCTGCACCTTGAAGTAGAAAATGAAAGCCACATGCATAATGTCGCTGAGGGCTCAGAGTCACACTTTAAAATCCTCGTCGTTAGTGAACAGTTTGACGGCCAGATGCTGATTAAAAGACACCGTTTAATCAATCAAATTCTGCAGCAGGAGTTACAGCAAATTCATGCGATGGCGCTGCACACAATGACTCCCGACGAATGGGCTAAAAAAGGGGCGGCACCGGCATCGCCTCCCTGCCAGGGTGCGGCAAAATAATGTGTTCTGCCATACAACAGTGCTCAAAACAGCATAATTCTATCATTCAGGCTTGGCAAAACACTCGTTTCGCCCTATCCTATCCTTATTAAAGAGACGGATTAATAATAATGACTCCCCCAACCGTTAAACTATCTACATTAAAAACTGCCTGCAAGAACTGTAAACTGCACCAGCTGTGTCTGCCTTTAGGTCTTGAGAATAACGACATGGAGGAGCTGGACAAGATCATCAAACGGGCCAAACCTTTTCAGAAAGGTGAATACCTGTTTCAGCATGGTGATGAGTTTGACTCACTTTTTGCGGTTCGTTCAGGCTCTGTCAAAACCTATTCCCAGGATGATAATGGTGATGAGCAAATAACCGGTTTCTATCTGGCCGGTGAAATGATGGGACTCGATGCCGTGCACGAAGGCATTCATCCCTGTTCCGCTATTGCTTTAGAAACCACCAGTATCTGTAAAATTCCTTTTAAGCACCTGGAAAACCTCAGTTCACAACTGCCCAGCCTGCAGCACCAGTTGCTCAGAATCATGAGTAAAGAGATTACTGAAGACCAGGCGCTGCTTATTTTACTCGGCCAGAAATCTGCTGAGGAACGTGTTGCCGCCTACCTGGTCAATATGTCTGATCGCATGGAAAAACGGGGCTTTTCACCGCTGGAATTTAACCTGAGCATGTCAAGAAAAGACATCGGTAACTATCTGGGACTGACAATAGAAACGATCAGCCGCACGTTTAGTCATTTGCAGCAGATCGGTTTAATAAACCCGCAGCGTAAACATATTGAAATTGTTGATTCGGAAGCACTTAGAAGACTGGCAGGACTGCCAAAGATATCATGCGGCATGAGATCAACAGCCCGGCTTTAAATTATTTTTAAGTAGAATTTATCCATGACTGTAAACAATGCGCATATAATTCGTGCCTTAAGAAAGATTCCTCTCTGGAACAGCTTAAGCGATAAAGAGCTGGAAACCGTTTACTATCGATGCAAACCGCAAAAGATAGTAGCCGAGCAGGTTATTTTTAGAGAAGGTGATCCCAGTCATGACCTGTATATTTTGTTATCTGGCAAGGTTGCTATCATGACTCAGCAAAAAGGCCAGATACACACGGTCACAGAAAACGAAACCTTTGGTGAAATTGGCCTGGTCACAAAAAATGTGCGTTCCGCAACGGCTATCAGCTCTGAGTCTTGCAATATGTTAAGAATGACTCTTTTCGACTTTAATGAGCTGCTGGAGCACGACCCCAGAATCAGCGCGCTGATGATGCGCAATATTACCACATCGCTTTCCGAGCACATTATTCGCATGAACCGAAGCAACCCGGAATACATCGCTGACAACTGAGTCAGAACACCGGCAGCTAGTTATCTTGCGGCCTGGCCCATGTCAGTTTCAAGAGCAGTAATACCGCCGGCGTGCCGTGCATAAACAGATCAAATATATCAATCGCTTTTACCAGCTCACCCGCGCTCAGCATTTTCAGCTTTTCAAAAAGATGGGGTTCCGGCACAAACGGCGCCAGACCCAGCATTAAGGAAATCAGGCCCAGCTGCAGCACGGGGATTTTATTCAGTAAGTTTTTAAATTTATTTAACATTAATCAGCCATCATTGTATATGTCAGAATCTCAACCACTTGTTCCGGTGTTTGAGCAGTTGCCAGTGCAGCCGCATCAACCTCTTTCAGTGCGTGCGTTAAAGCCTCGTCGTGCAAGGTAATGATTGATTTACCTAAAGCCGAGGCATAGCCGGCATCAAACGCAGCATTCCACTGGCGGTATTTATCACCAAAACGCACGACGACCACATCTGCCTGGGCGATAAGTTTTCGAGTACGGATTGCATTGATCTTGGCGGCCTTGTGGTCTTTCCAGAACGGCTGCTGTTCTTTGCCTAACAGCACATCGCCACAGTCATCGCTGGCCTCGTGATTGGTAACCGGAGAAGAGACCTCTATCGCCAGGCCTTTTGCGCTGATGCCATCCTCAATACGCTGGCGCCAGTCCGAATGAATTTCACCCGATAAATACACTTGCCACATATCTATACTCCCAGCTTTTTGGCGACCGTTGCATGCATCGCCTTGCTGTTGCATGCCAGTACCGTGGTGGTATCAAGGTCTAAGGCTTTGCCATTGAGGTCCGTAAAACAACCACCCGCTTCATTGATAATCACGCTCAGCGCAGCGATATCCAGAATATTCACATCCGATTCGACAATCACATCAATTTTGCCCGCCGCCAGTAAATGGTAGTGATAGAAATCGCCGTAACCCCGGGTGCGATGCACTGACTGGACCAGTTCGGCCAGGTTGCTCCACTGAGGCATGCCGGCTAAGGTGGCAATATTGCCGATTGAAAGCGTCGATTTTTTCAGCTCTGTCATTTCGCTGACTTTAATCGGCTGATCGTTTAAAAAGGCACCCAGGCCTTTTTCTGCATAAGCCATTTCACCAAACATGGGCGCGTTTGAAACGCCCATAATCAACTCATCCCCTTTCATCAGCGCTATCTGCGTAGAAAAGAAAGGGTATTGGCGTACAAAACTTTTAGTGCCATCGATAGGATCAATTAACCAGTTATACTCGGCATCGGGGTTGGTCTTGCCGGTTTCTTCACCAAAAAAGCCGTGCTCCGGGAAGGCACCTAATATAATCTCTTTAATGGTTTTTTCGGTTTCTACATCGGCTATCGTTACCGGGCTCTCATCTTCTTTGATTTCAATATCAAAATCACCCAGATAATATTTACGGATAACTTCTTCGCCCGCTCTGGCTGCTTTGATCGCTGTTTCCAGAAATGCGCTTTTTTGCATAATAGCCCCACAGATGCTCTGATTGATTCAATTGCGGCGTATTCTACCCTATTGCACGACTAAATTAATCAAACTGTGTTATATAAATAGTGACATTACATAGAAGGTCACTATCGTGAAACTCGCTGTTATTATCTATTCTAATGATTCGGAGACGGTGTGGAATGCCTTCCGCCTCGCTAACTCCGCACTCGCCTATGAAGACGAAGTCACTGTTTTTTTACTCGGCAAAGGGGTTGAGTGTAATGAAATCAATTCGGTTAAATACGATGTTAAAGAACAAATCGATTTATTTGAAGAGTACGGCGGCAATATGCTCGGCTGTGGCATCTGCTGCGAATCACGAACCGAGACCATGCCTTTTTTAAAAGAAGATTTGAAATGTGAAATGGGTTCTATGCAGAACCTGTATGCGCTGATTAAAGAAGCCGATAAAGTCGTTACATTTTAAAGCCTGCTCAAGCTGGCATGACCACAACCGGCACGCTTAAGCTAAACACCGAGCCCTTGCCCGGCTCACTCTGCAAACCAATATCGCCGCCCATTAACACGGCTAACTGCCTGGCGATGGCAAGCCCGAGCCCCGCCCCCTGATATGCTCTTGCCGAGGAGCCTTGCTCCTGTTCAAACAGATTAAAAATACGTTGCTGGTGCGCCTTCGAAATGCCGATGCCATTATCCTTGACCGTAACGGTTAAATAAGACTTGCCAGCGGACTCAATAACGTCAGCAGAACATTCGATCAGGCCCTTTTCCATGTATTTGGAGGCATTCTCCAGCAAGCCTTTTATGATCTGCTGTAAGCGTAATGAATCCGCTTTAATGGCATAGTCTGCTTGATGGCAGTCAAACACGGCATCGTTTTGATTACTCAGGGTAAGCCTGAAATCAGCTTCCAGCTGCTTGATGAAAAGCGACAGCTTAAACACGCTTTCATGCAACTGAATGCTGTTATCTTCTAAACTGGAAGCTTCGAATAATTTGTCGATCAGCGACCATAAACGCTTGGCAGAGCCATCCAGCATTTCTACATAAGCCGCCTGACTAGGGCTTAATTTGTCTTTTTCCAGCATTAACAAGTCACTGCTACCCAATATGCCATGCATCGGGGTGCGCAATTCATGGCTAATATTCGCCAGAAAGTTGCTTTTCGTCTGCAAAGCCAGGTTTTTTTCAAAACTGGCATGCTCGAGTGCTGTGATATCAACGATAGACTCAACCACCACGGAACTACCATCCAGCTGATTTAACACCGCGCTTCTCAGTAGCACGCGCTCACTTGAAGGGCAGCTGGTACGAACCTGGCTCAGTGATTGTTTATGCTCAATGACTTTGCACAATTGAGCATCGCCGTAACAGTCAAACAGCTCTGTGCAGCTTTTACCAATTAGCTGCCTTTTCTCCATGCCAAACATCTCGGCAGCAGCCTGATTAATCTGAATCACGCGCCGGCCATCATCAAACATGACAACACCATAGGGCAAATGTTCAAACAGCGTTTTAATCAGGTTTATTTTGTCCCGCTCCTGCTCAGAAAGCTGCCTGACCCGGCTGACCAGCTCGGTCTTCTCTTCTTCCAGCAACGCCACTTTTTTTTGTAGCCGCTCTAATTCCTTCTCATTATTTATATCCATAGACTTTATATAATGCCTAACACTCCGTATATCCAGTTTATTTATTAGATATTATTCGGCATGGTATAATTGAATTTTGCTTTTTATCAACTACCCTCCCATGACTATGAAAGAAATCGAACTGTTATCGCCCGCCGGTACCCTTAATAATATGCGTTATGCCTTTGCTTATGGTGCCGATGCAGTGTATGCCGGCCAGCCACGCTACAGCCTGCGCGTACGAAACAACGATTTTATGGGGGATAATCTGGCTATTGGCATTAATGAAGCACACGCGCTGGGCAAAAAGTTTTTCGTCGCCTCTAACATCATGCCACATAACAGCAAAATAAAGACCTACCTTGCCGACATGGCACCGGTAATCGAAATGGGTCCGGATGCACTGATTATGGCCGACCCCGGCCTGATTATGATGGTGCGTGAAAAATGGCCGGAGATGCCGGTGCATCTGTCAGTGCAGGCTAACACGGTTAATTACGCCGCGGTTAAGTTCTGGAAAAGCATGGGCGTTGAGCGTGTTATCTTATCCCGCGAATTATCACTCGATGAAATCAAAGAAATCCGTCAGGAATGCCCCGACATGGAACTGGAAGTGTTCGTACACGGCGCGCTTTGCATCGCCTATTCCGGTCGCTGCTTACTTTCCGGTTACTTTAATCACCGTGACCCGAACCAGGGCACTTGCACCAACGCCTGCCGCTGGGATTATAAAACCACAGAAGTCACAGAAAACGCAGAAGGCGTGTATAAACCCAAAGCAACAGCGCCAGCCGAAAATACCGCCGGTACCGCCGAGCGCCACGAAAAAGCCCAGCAGGTTTATTTTCTCGAAGAAAAGAACCGACCCGGCGAACAAATGCCGATAATCGAGGATGAGCACGGCACTTACATCATGAATTCAAAAGACCTGCGCGCTATTGAACACGTACAAAAGCTGGTCGAGATTGGTATCGACAGTTTAAAAATAGAAGGCCGGACCAAATCCCATTACTACGTTGCACGTACCGCACAAACCTATCGCCAGGCGATTGATGATGCGTTGCGAGGCGACCAGTTTAATCCCGAATTATTAGGCGTATTAGAAAACCTCGCCAACCGTGGTTATACCGATGGTTTTTACGAGCGCCACCATACCCAGGACTATCAGAATTATATGCAGGGTAACTCGATGGGACACCAGCAACAGTTCTGTGGCCAGGTTAAGCATTACGATGCGGCAACAGGCATCGCCGAAATTGATGTCAAAAATAAATTTTCTGTGGGCGATAAAATTGAAATCATCAGCCCCGATGGCAATAGCGATATCACCCTGGAGCAAATGGAGAACACTAAAGGCATACAAATGCACGTCGCACCGGGCAGCGGTCATACCGTGCGCATACCCATGCCTGAAAACACCACCGAACAATGCATGATCGCGAGATACCTTTGAAAAGTTTTAAGTCGTAAGTCAGAAGTCTGTTATTGGGGGTGAAGGCCTGATCATTTATTTGCTATGTTGTTGTATAAAACCTTTTGGCTTTTGATACATTGTTTTTAGACTTATGACTTATGACTTCTGACTTTAGACTTCTGACTTTAGACTTCTGACTTCTGACTTATGACTTCGACTTGTGACTCCAATTTAAAGATTGCCGGCAAACAACCAGCTCGCGCCCACCGCAATAAACCAGTAGTCTTTTTGTTTTACCAAAGGGCTGTCAACAAACACGGCGTCGGTTAAATTCTGATACCGCAAATACACACCCAGCCAGTAGCCATTCATCAGCCGTGTTACCGACACATTAAACCGATAGCCCGCATGCCCTTGCCTTGCCAAATACTCTGGCCTTGACGGGCTCGAAAAAGCAGGCTCAACCGAATAATAAAAATCATGATATTTAGCAGAACCGTAAACCGGGCCAAGCGACAGACTGATATCTAGCGGCTGTGTTTTTGTTGCGTATAAATAATTAAAATAAATGCGCGGATTTGATACCCGGCCGGCAGGGCTCGCATCAACATCATCAAATGAATACGCATACGTCAGTGGCAAATGGATTTGCCATTTCTGGCGCTGGTCATCATCAATTTGATAAATTAATAATGGCCCAAACTGGGCCACCGGGTCTAAATCACGCATGCCTGCTCTTAACGTGCTTTCACTGCTTTTTACAGGCAAACCCAGATCGAAACTAAAGTCTAATCTGAAGTTTGTATTCTCAAACCAGTTGGTATGCAAGCCTTCCCGGTCCAGGTCAAACCATTTCGTTTTTACTTTTAAATAGGGAATCGGTGAAGTAATGGACTGCGTTTGATCAGAGCCCGGGTAACTGTTGGCCGTTATATTGCCGATGCCGGCGCCCAGTTTCCATAATACTTCGGCTGAAGACGTATCGGCTATTATAAAAATAACCAGGCAGACTGTATATTTCATAGCGGCAACCATGACTTAACATAGCAGTACATGTATAGATTTACAATCGAGACCATGATGGCTTTAACACGTCAGTGATTTTGCCTGTAACAACGCTATCTCTCAGCTGCGCAGATAGCTTGCCCGTGAGATGTTAAAATATTTAAAGCCTTATAACCCTGATGCGCCTTACACAGTCTGCATGCAGATTTAACAGGCAAAAAAAAGCCCCGCGTTGCGGGGCTTTTTTTTGGTAAAACGAACATTGTGTTCGAAGCGCAGAAATTTTCGTGAGCACGCGTCGCAAAAGTCATTCAGGTGCTCAGCGTACACGTAGTAGCCGAGCACCCAAAGTATTTCCGCAACAGCGTAAACACGGAAAATTACAAGCCTCGTTACATCATGCCGCCCATTCCACCCATGCCACCCATATCAGGAGCAGATGATTCTGCTGGTGTTGGCATATCAGCAATCATGCATTCTGTTGTGATCAACAGACCGGCAACAGAACCTGCATTTTGTAATGCAGAACGGGTGACTTTGGTTGGATCAAGAATACCCATCGCAATCATATCGCCGTATTCACCTGTCGCTGCGTTATAACCAAAGTTACCACTACCTTCGGCAACTTTATTAATAACAACAGAGGCTTCACTACCCGCATTGGTTGTGATTTGGCGAATTGGATCTTCCATTGCACGCAGGGCAATTTTAATGCCTACGTTCTGGTCATGGTTGTCACCTTTCAGATCAGCCAGGGCAATCGCCGCACGTACCAGCGCAACACCACCGCCAGGAATAACACCTTCTTCTACTGCAGCACGTGTTGCGTGTAACGCATCATCAACACGGTCTTTTTTCTCTTTCATTTCAACTTCAGTGGCTGCACCGATTTTAATAACCGCAACACCACCTGCTAATTTAGCCACACGTTCCTGAAGTTTTTCACGATCGTAATCAGAAGATGTTTCTTCGATTTGCGAACGAACCTGTGCAACACGCTTTTCAATCTCTGCATGCTCACCACCGCCATCAACAATGACTGTGTTTTCTTTAGAGATGGTTACTTTCTTAGCCGTACCCAGGTCTTCCAGAGTTACTTTCTCCAGTGACAGGCCCACTTCATCTGAAATCACAACACCGCCGGTAAGAACAGCGATATCCTGCAACATGGATTTACGACGATCGCCAAAACCAGGCGCTTTAACAGCCGCTACTTTAACGATGCCACGCATGTTGTTAACAACCAGAGTTGCCAGCGCTTCGCCTTCAACATCTTCTGCGATGATCATTAATGGCTTGCCTGCTTTTGCAACGGCTTCCAGCGTTGGCAGCAACTCACGGATGTTTGAAATCTTCTTATCGAATAACAGGATGTAAGGGCTATCTAAATCAGCCGTCATGTTCTCCTGGTTAGTCGCAAAGTATGGTGACAGGTAACCACGGTCAAACTGCATGCCTTCTACGGTATCCAGTTCATTTTCTAAAGAAGTACCTTCTTCAACAGTGATAACGCCTTCCTGACCGACTTTGTCCATTGCATCAGCAATGATCTGGCCAATTTCTTTATCTGAGTTTGCTGAAATAGTACCGACCTGTGCAATCGAGTGGCTGTCGTTACAGGGCTTGGACATTTTTTTCAGTTCTTCAACGGCTGCGATCACCGCTTTATCAATACCGCGTTTCAGATCCATCGGGTTCATGCCAGCCGAAACAGATTTCATGCCTTCACGAACAATGCCCTGAGCCAGAACAGTTGCTGTCGTCGTACCGTCACCGGCGATATCAGAAGTTTGTGAAGACACTTCTTTAACCATCTGTGCGCCCATGTTTTCAAACTTGTCTTCAAGTTCGATTTCTTTGGCAACAGAAACACCGTCTTTTGTTACCGCTGGCGCACCAAATGCTTTTTCTAAAACCACGTTACGGCCTTTAGGACCTAAAGTAACTTTGACAGCGTTAGCTAAAATGTTAACACCGTTAACCATGCGACTACGGGCATCATCGCCAAAACGTACGTCTTTTGCACCCATGATAAATTCCTCTATTTGTATTTTGTATTGAAAGTGGTGATGAACTTAAAGTTTGAAAACAATTAAGATTCAAATACACCAATGATGTCGTCTTCGCGCATGATCAGCAGTTCTTCGCCATCAATTTTAATTTCTGTACCGGCAAACTTACCAAATAAAACCTGGTCACCGACTTTTACATCCATAGCGCGTACCTCACCGCTATCAGTCACTTTACCACCACCAGCAGCAAGGATAGTTCCACGCGATGGTTTTTCAGTCGCTGAATCAGGGATAACAATACCAGACGCTGTGGTACGTTCTTCTTCCGTACGTTTAACTACAACACGGTCATGTAATGGGCGGATATTCATGGCAGTAGATTTCCTCTATTAGCACTCTTGTTAGATGAGTGCTAATGATAGGGTCGATTTTTAGAGAGTCAAGGCAGAAAAAGCAATAAATTAAGCCAAAATAGCGAAATAATTCAAACAAAGCGGCAAGGCATGCGATCAGCAGCTAACGTTCACTCAAATAGCGCATGCCTGAGTTCTTAATCTTCGCGTTTATAGTCGCCTTCAATTGTGCGCCGAGCCACTGCCGGATCGGCATCACTGGTTTGCTGATTTGCCTTGTTGCCAGGCGCAGAGGAATGAAAAGCACCGGCCTGCATCACGATGTTCTTTAATAATGTCTGTAACAGGATTTTACGCACTGCCGGTATTAACAATAAAAAGCCCATGGCATCGGTAAAAAAACCGGGCGTTACCAGCAAAACCCCGACCACAGCCAGCAAAAAGCCATCAAACATTTCCTGAGCCGGCATTTGCCCTGCCTGCATTGCCTGATTAGCTTTCATTAGTGTTCTCAGGCCCTGCTGTTTAAGCAGACTAACGCCTATAGCCGCCGTAATGATGACCAGCAAGACGGTCATCCCGGCACCTATCTCTTCACCTACCTGAACCAGGAAATAGATCTCGATTAAAGGAATCACAAAAAACAATAATGGCCAGATACGTAACATTTTGAAAGAAATCCGATTAATTGGAAGAAAACGACCTTACAAGACATCATATAATTTATAACGATGAACTTGAATCTGATAGTATGGTCTATTAAGACATTATCAACTGCAACATGAAAAGAATAATTATTATGAAACAGATTGTATTTGCTTTAACCTTAATTACCGGTATTTTCACCGCTCTCATCAGCCATAACGCGCTGGCGGCACCACTTGCTATCTCTGCTCTGGGCAGCTTCGATCTCGGCCTGAACAGCGGCGAAGATGACATTCTTGCCCCCGATCAGGCCTTCAAACTCAGCACCGAAGTCGCAGGCAACAAACTGCTTGCCAGCTGGGAAATAGCCGATGGTCACTATCTGTACCGCGACAAGTTCAAATTAAGCCTGATTGATGCCAATGGCGTTGAAAGCGGCACTCTGGATATTGCAGCTGGTGAAATGAAAAACGATGAGTTTTTCGGCAAAATTTATGTCTTTCATCATACGGCCAAAGCCTCTTTAGCGTTTAGCAATAATACAGGCAGCAGCCAAAAGGCAACCTTCAAAGTGCGTTATCAGGGCTGTTCAGAATTATCCGGCATCTGCTATCCGCCAATCACAAAAAAAATCCCGCTCGTATTGCCTGTTACTGATGCTAACGCCAGTACCGAAAATAACACCAGCGGCACGTCTAGTGCGGCATCAGACAATAAAGATGCGTATGTATCGGAACAGGATAGAATTGCCTCGACCTTAAGTTCTGGCAGCACCTGGCTGATCCTGATTTCATTTTTTGGCTTTGGTTTACTGCTGGCATTTACCCCCTGCGTATTCCCAATGATCCCGATCCTGTCAAGCATCATCATTGGTCACGGCAAGCAGATTACCACCCGCAAGGCTTTCAGCATGTCCACCGTTTATGTGCTGGCCATGGCATTAACCTATACAGCAGCCGGTGTTTTTGCCGGCATGTTTGGTGAAAACCTGCAGGCGGCTTTCCAGAATCCCTGGATACTCAGCTCATTTGCAGTCGTCTTTGTCGCGCTGTCGTTTTCAATGTTTGGCTTTTATGATTTACAGCTGCCAAGTAGCTGGCAAAGTAAACTCTCTGCCATCAGCAATAACCAGAAAGGCGGCACCTTAAGCGGAGTCGCGGTGATGGGCTTTTTATCCGCATTGATTGTTGGCCCCTGTGTTGCGGCACCACTCGCCGGTGCGTTAATTTACATCGGGCAGACCGGTGATGCCGTTTTAGGCGGTCTGGCGCTGTTTGCACTGAGCATGGGCATGGGCGCACCGTTGATTGCCATAGGCACCTCTGCTGGCAAACTATTACCACGCGCTGGCGCCTGGATGGACGCTGTTAAAGCCGTCTTTGGTGTGATGCTGCTGGCCGTTGCGATCTGGATGCTGGAACGCATTCTGCCCGCTGCCTTCAGCATGACTTTATGGGCATTGCTGCTGATTATCTCGGCGATTTACATGGGAGCGCTGGAAGCTCTTGAACACGGCATCTCTGGCTGGCGGCGACTATGGAAAGGTGTCGGCATCTTTTTATTAACCTATGGCGTGGTAATTCTGATCGGTGTTGCCTCCGGGGGTAATGATGTGCTGCAGCCTTTAAAAGGGGTTGCGTTTGCTTCCGCTAAAAATGCACCACAAGCCGCCCATCTTGACTTTAAACAGATCAAAGGCCTCGACGGTTTGAATGCGGCATTGGCAGAAGCCAAAGCCCAGGGCAAACCGGTGATGTTAGATTTTTATGCCGACTGGTGTGTTTCCTGCAAAGAAATGGAAAAACTGACCTTTGTCGATAGTGATGTGCAAAAGAAACTGGCAGGTTTTGTCTTATTGCAGGCTGATGTCACGCCAAATGATGAAAAAGACCAGTCACTCTACGATCACTTCAAAATCATAGGGCCACCAGCAATTGTTTTTTACGACGCTCAAGGTAACGAAAGACGTAACCTCAGGGTAGTCGGTTACATGCCGGCAGCCGAGTTTGCCAGCATCATTGGACGCGTTTAACACCCGCCTTCTTTCTTTAATAAGCATTGCTCTTAATAATTTTTGCGCAATGCTCACTAAAATATACTCACTATGAAAAAAATAATTATTATTCTTATCGTTGTTGCGGCTGCCTCTGCCGGTTTCTATTTTCAGCAAAACCAGACAACTGACGATGCCACACCAGCCATTACTGTTAACAAACCAGCTATCTCTGTTGTTGGCCTGCTACGGCCAGAGTTTGTCTTACCCGACCTGGAAGACAAAGCCAGAAACATCAGCGAATGGGATGGCAAGATCAGACTGGTTAATTTCTGGGCGACCTGGTGTCCACCCTGCCTCAGAGAAATGCCTGCGTTCATCGAAATGCAGGAGCAATATGCTGATAAAGACTTTGTAGTATTAGGCATCGCCATCGATAGAAAGGATGCCGTACAGGACTTTGTCGATTCAATCGGTGTCAATTATCCTATTTTATACGGGGAAATGGCGGCACTGGATCTTACGACGGCATACGGCAACCGTTTAGGCGTGCTGCCTTTTAGTGTTTTTGTCGGTAAAGATAATAAAATTATCTCCGTTCATAACGGTGAAATTACCGCTGAAACCATAAAAAACGTCCTGTTATCGCAAAATGTAAAATAATTTGTCAGCAGTAGCACAGAATTTTTGATCCACATCACAAAATATCGACTATTTGCTGCTATCTCCAGTAAATAGTCGATATCTTCTTTGAAATTGGACATATCCTAAATATTGGTGCAGAATAGGGCCTCTTGCTGTTTCGTCTGGAAAAATATTCAATGCCAAGCATTCTTGTTCTCAACGGCCCTAACCTGAATTTGCTGGGCAGCCGTGAGCCAGAACATTATGGAACTACCAGCTTGTCTGATATCAATCAGCAGTTGCATGCTCGTGCTAAAGAATTAAATTGCGAGATTGAATCTTTTCAGACAAACCACGAAGGTGAATTAGTTGAGCGTGTTCATCAGGCCGGTATTGATAAGGTTAATTTCATTATCATAAACCCGGCTGCTTTTACTCACACCAGCGTTGCTATCCGTGACGCCATCAGTGGGGTTGATATTCCGTTCATTGAATTACATCTATCAAACGTGCATGCACGTGAAGAATTCAGACAGCACTCTTATTTTTCTGATCTGGCTGTTGGCATCATCAGCGGACTGGGTCCTCAGGGATACGATCTTGCACTGCAAGCAGCAGTACAACATTGTTCCCAATAACATAATGTAAGCAGGTTTATTATCAATGGATATTCGTAAAATAAAAAAATTGATTGAGCTACTGGACGAGTCCGGCGTTGCAGAAATCGAAATTAAAGAAGGTGAAGAGTCAGTCCGTATCTCTCGCCAGCAAAATGTAATTAGCGCACCCTATGCACCTGCACCGGTTGCGGTTGCACCAGCGCCGGTTGCCGCTGCGGTAGAAGCCGAAGCGCCGGCTGCTAACCCTGAGCCCAGTGGCCATAGAGTACAATCACCGATGGTTGGTTCTTTCTATCGTTCTTCTGCTCCGGGCTCTGCACCTTTCACAGATATCGGTCAAAGTGTTAATGTTGGTGATACTCTTTGCATCATTGAAGCCATGAAAATACTCAACCCTATCGAAGCCGACAAAGCCGGTACCGTGAAAGCGATCCTGGTTGAAAATGGTCAGCCGGTTGAGTTCGGCGAAGCATTATTCATTATTGAATAAATCATACTCTCTGACATTAAAGAAGATTAAGTAATCGTTATGCTCGATAAAGTCGTTATTGCTAACCGGGGTGAAATCGCCCTGCGTATATTACGTGCCTGCCGTGAGTTAGGTATTAAAACCGTTGCTGTACATTCTGATGCCGACCGCGATCTGAAACACGTTCGCCTCGCCGATGAATCTGTTTGCATTGGTCCTGCACGTTCCGATCAAAGTTATTTAAACGTACCTGCCATTATCAGCGCGGCTGAGGTCACTGACGCCGTGGGTATCCACCCGGGTTATGGTTTTCTTTCAGAAAATGCTGAATTCGCAGAACGTGTAGAAGACAGCGGTTTTGTTTTCATAGGCCCAAAGGCCGATTCAATTCGCACCATGGGCGACAAGGTCGCAGCCATTGAAGCCATGCAAAAAGCGGGGGTGCCCTGCGTGCCTGGTTCAGATGGCTCTCTTGGCGACAATGATGAAGAAAACATGCGCATCGCACGTGAGATTGGTTACCCAATTATCATCAAGGCAGCCGGTGGTGGCGGTGGTCGTGGTATGCGCGTAGTGCATGCCGAAGGCTCATTATTAAACTCGATTTCGCTGACTAAATCTGAAGCCGGTAGCTTTTTTGGTAACGATACGGTCTACATGGAAAAATTTCTGGAGACACCTCGTCACATTGAAATTCAGGTTTTATCGGATGGTCAGGGCCACGCAGTGCATTTAGGCGAGCGTGACTGCTCTATGCAACGTCGTCACCAGAAAGTCGTTGAAGAAGCACCGGCTCCCGGCATTAGCGAAGAGCTGCGTAACGAAATCGGCGAGCGTTGTGTAGAAGCCTGTATTCAAATGAACTATCGCGGCGCCGGCACTTTCGAGTTTTTATACGAAAACGGCCATTTCTATTTCATTGAAATGAACACACGTGTTCAGGTCGAGCACCCGGTAACTGAAATGATTACCGGTATCGATATCGTTAAAGAGCAGCTTTACATTGCCTCAGGTGAACCCTTGCGCATGAAACAAAGTGATATAAAAATTCAGGGCCACGCGATTGAATGTCGCCTGAATGCTGAAGACTCTAAAACATTTTTGCCTTCACCTGGAAAAATTAAAGCCTATCATGCACCCGGCGGTCCTGGCATTCGTGTCGAGTCACATATTTATGCCGGCTATACGGTACCGCCTTATTACGATTCCATGATCGGCAAACTGATTGCCTATGGTGAAAACCGTGATGTTGCAATTGCTCGCATGTTAGGCGCACTGGATGAAGTTATCATTGATGGCATTAATACCAATATCGCTTTACAAAAAGACATTATAAGTGATTCTGCTTTCAAGGTGGGTCAAACCAACATTCACTACCTTGAAAAGAAACTGGGGCTTTAATTTCTAGTTATAAAAAGCCCGCTAGATGCGGGCTTTTTATTAATCATAAGTCTATAGTCGTAAATCCAGATCACTTCAGACTTCAGACTCCCGACTTTGGACTTACCGACTCACCACTCATGACTGATTCCTGGCAACAAATCCACATCACTATTCCCAAAGAACAGCTTCAGGAACTCGAAGAATTTCTGCTCAGTATTGGTTCGCTTTCTGTGACTTACAAAGATGCTGGCGATAACCCCATACTCGAACCCTTGCCTGGTGAAACACCGTTATGGCCCGAACTGATTGTAACGGCTTTGTTTGATCGAAAAAAAAACATCAACACCGTAATGAATATTCTCGCACGCCATTACCCGCAACTAACCGCAAGCAATGATGAACTTGAAGATCAGGACTGGGAACGCAGCTGGATGAAAGATTATCAACCGATGTCTTTTGGGCAGCGGCTCTGGGTAGTACCGACAGAGATGCAGGTGCCTGATGAACACGCTGTTAATCTGCGACTGGATCCGGGTCTGGCATTTGGCACCGGCACACACCCGACCACAGCGCTTTGTCTTCACTGGCTGGATCAACACGATGTCAATAATCTGTCTATTCTGGATTATGGTTGCGGTTCTGGTATTTTAGCGGTTGCCGGCTTATTGCTCGGCGCGTCGATGGCCGATGCAGTTGATATTGATCCTCAGGCGATCAGCGCGTCAAAAGCTAACGCGATTAACAACCATGTCGATCACACACTCGGCGTTTATTTAGTCGCGGATTTTAAACCCCGACAATATGATATCGTTATGGCCAATATTTTATCGGGGCCATTGTCTGAACTGGCACCGGACTTAAGCGCTTTTACAAAACCGTCTGGTCATATAATTTTATCCGGCATACTGCAACAGCAAGCAGAATCTTTACACACGGTTTACCAGCAATGGTTTAAAATGGATGACATCATCATCAAAGACGGCTGGGCACTGTTAAGTGGCAGAAAGAAAAATAAAGGCTAAACTAGCCAGCAGCCGATCAATGGAATAAAACAGATATGCAAACCCGCTGTCCTGAGTGCAATACGCTCTTTAAACTGAATGACACCGACCTGACAATAGCGGAAGGCGAGGTTCAATGCGGCCATTGTTTTTATGTATTTGAGGCAGACACCGGGCAAGACAACTTTGCCTTAAATGATGAGATTGATACCTCAGATATCGATATCAATACCTTTGCAAACAGCATTAATGACATAAGCGACGATTTTGAAGACACGAGCCCATCACTCACGGTTACCGCTGATAACAGCGTTTTGTTTGAGAAAAACCCGATAATTGAAGACCTGGTACCCCCTGACATTCGTTATCAGCACGCCCCATCATCCAGCCTGCTGGCTAAATCATTCTGGTCTGTCGCTATCATCAGTTTATTGCTTAGCGCGTGTTTACAGCTTATTTATTTCAAGCGCTTTGAACTCGCAAGCCACGCTCAACTGCGGCCCTATATAATCAGCTTATGCGAACTTGCCGATTGTGAAATCCCGGAACTCAGAGACCTGCAACGCCTCGAGCTTTCCAGTAAAAATGTTTATTCACACCCCAATGTTGACAAGGCTTTAATGATCACCGCGGTTATCGTTAACCAGGCCTCGTTCAGCCAACAGTTTCCGACACTGCAAATTAGTTTTACCAACCTGGTCGGCGACATTATCATGGCACGACAATTCACACCCGGCGAATACTTAAATACTGATGCCGATAAACTCAGCGACATGCAACCTGGCTTGCCCATTCAAATAACACTGGAAGTACTTGACCCGGGCAAAAACGCTACCGCTTATGAGTTTAGTTTTATATAAGCAAGAAATAAGATGCTCATATAACGGCCTGATAAGCTTTGCACTGAAAATCTGCCTTCAGTAAAAAAATCTTTCAAAAATGTCTCAATTTAAACTTTAACCGGCTGCAAAATAAGCGTATTATCGTCGCCCCGTTTTGGAGAGTTTCTTGCCGTGCAAATAGGACCATATCAACTTGACAACCAGCTGATTTTGGCACCCATGGCCGGCGTCACGGATCGTCCGTTCCGGCAGCTTTGCACACAATTTGGTGCCGGCATGACGGTTTCTGAAATGATCTCATCCAGGCCTGAGTTACGTAATAGTAAAAAAACACAATTACGCATGCAACATGACGGCGAAACCGAACCACGCAGCATACAAATTGCAGGTACCGACCCAATAATGATGGCCGATGCAGCACGCTTTAACGTGCAACAAGGCGCTCAGATCATTGATATCAATATGGGTTGCCCGGCTAAAAAAGTATGCAGTGTGCTGGCCGGTTCAGCATTAATGAAGAACGAGGCACTGGTCGCTGAAATATTAGAAAGTGTTGCCAGTGCTGTTGATGTGCCCGTGACCTTAAAAATGCGCACGGGATGGGACCAGCAGAACCGAAATGTTCTCAACATTGCCAAAATTGCTGAAAGTGCAGGTATTCAGGCACTCGCCATTCATGGCAGAACCCGCGCTGATAAGTACAATGGCAACGCTGAGTATGACCATATCGCCCAGGTTAAAAGTCTGGTATCAATACCGGTCATCGCAAATGGCGACATTGATACTCCCGAAAAAGCCGCTTTTGTGTTAAAACATACGAACGCTGATGGCCTGATGATCGGCCGTGCTGCTCAGGGCAATCCCTGGATTTTTCAGCAAATAAATTATTTTCTGAAACACGGAAAAAAAATGGAAGCGCCTGATAAAATCCATGTCCGTGACGTTATGCTCAAACATTTGATTAACTTATACACGTTCTATGGCGAATACATGGGACTTCGTATTGCACGAAAACACATTGGCTGGTATTGCAAGAACCGTCCAAACGGAGAAGCATTCAGGCGTTTTTTCAATACCTTGAAAACAACTGAATTACAACACGAACAGATTCGACTTTATTTTGAAGACGAACAAAGGGCTATCAAAGCAGCATGAACTTACAAACAACAGAATCAATACAGACAAGCGCACTAATGACTGACAATTCAGCTGATACCTATTCTGCAACACTGACTGACACGGTTAAACACACGCTGATTACCTATTTCAATCAGCTTGAAAATTCAGAGCCTAACGATATCTACAACATGGTATTAAAACAGGTTGAAGCGCCTTTACTGGAAGTTGTAATGCAACAAGTTGACGGCAACCAAACCAAAGCTGCGGCCTGTCTTGGTTTAAACCGCGGCACATTACGTAAAAAATTGCGTTTATACGGGCTTGACAACAGCTAAGCGGCAGCCTGTTACTGTCGGCCATTTTCATCAACTCGCCTTGTTTTGAAAGTGGCAGGACACAAAATTCACTAAAAAGCCTCAATTAGGCAGAGACTCATCCGCTAAAAAATTGTTATAATTTGCAGCTAAATTCATCAGGGGGTTTCACACTCAATGGCTGCCAGTAACACTCGTCCCATTCTTCGTGCTTTAATCAGCGTCTCAGATAAAACCGGTATTGTCGACTTTGCCAGATTATTACATCAGGCCGGCGTCTCTATTCTGTCTACCGGTGGCACCGCTAAGTTATTAGCTGATGAAAAAATCCCGGTGACCGAGGTTTCTGATCATACAGGCTTTCCTGAAATGATGGATGGCCGTGTCAAGACACTGCACCCTAAAATTCACGGCGGCATTTTGGGCCGCCGCGGCATTGATGATGAGGTCATGGCAGAACATGGCATCGAGCCGATTGATTTAATCGTTGTCAACCTCTACCCGTTCGCAGAAACCATCGCCCGCCCTGACTGCAGCCTGACGGATGCGATTGAAAATATCGATATCGGTGGCCCGACCATGGTTCGTGCAGCGGCAAAAAATCATAACAATGTTGCCATCGTTGTAAACCCTGCCGATTATCAGCGTGTTATTGATGAAATGAAAAACGATGACAACACGCTGACCAATGCCACACGTTTTGACCTGGCAGTAAAGGCGTTTGAACACACCGCGCATTATGATGGCATGATCGCCAACTATTTAGGCACGATTACCGCCGACAGTGAACACTCATTGTTTCCTCGCACCTTTAATACTCAATACATCAAAATGCAGGATATGCGTTATGGTGAAAACCCTCACCAGAATGCCGCCTTTTACAAAGAGCACAATGTCAAAGATATCTGTATTGCCACCGCCACACAGATTCAGGGCAAAGAATTATCGTTTAACAATATTGGCGACACCGACGCTGCCCTCGAATGTGTCAAACAATTTAATGATTCAGCGGCCTGTGTCATTGTCAAACACGCTAACCCCTGCGGGGTTGCCGTTGGCTCAAGCTTACTCGAAGCTTACGAACGGGCTTACAGCACAGACCCGGAATCCGCATTCGGTGGCATCATTGCCTTTAATCAGACGCTGGATGCCGAGACCGCCAGTGCTATTGTTGAACGCCAGTTTGTCGAAGTTATTATTGCACCAGAAATTAGCGCCGGCGCTAAAGCGGTTGTCTCCGCGAAGAAGAATATTCGCTTATTAGAATGTGGTCAGTGGTCGGCAGAAGCGTCTAAGCGTTATGATTTTAAACGGGTCAATGGCGGGCTACTGGTTCAGGATGCTGACCTGCTGCTTAGCAATGATATTAAAGTCGTCACCAAACGCGTGCCCAGTGAAGCAGAAATGCGCGATCTGCTGTTCAGCTGGAAAGTTGCCAAGTTTGTAAAATCTAACGCCATTGTCTATGCCAAAAAAGACATGACGATTGGTGTCGGCGCCGGTCAAATGAGCCGGGTTAACTCGGCCCGTATTGCCGGTATCAAAGCCGAACATGCCGGACTTGAAGTGCCAGGCTCGGTGATGGCTTCTGATGCATTCTTCCCGTTCCGCGATGGCATAGACGCGGCACACGAAGCCGGCATTAAAGCAGTGATTCAGCCAGGCGGTTCTATGCGCGACAACGAAGTCATCGATGCGGCGGATGAGCACGGCATGGCGATGGTATTTACGAGTATGCGTCACTTCAAACATTAAAGAGTTTACGTTTGATCATCCACGCCCTGGCGGCGTTATATACAATCTCAAAATACTCACTTACTACTTGTAAGCTCCGCTTTTTTGATTGTAAATGCCTTGCCAGGACTCAAATGACTTCTTGTCATTCTCTTTAATAATTTTTCTGAAAAAGTTTTCTGTATATAGACTTAAATAAATAAGTATCGAGTTAATCTATGAAAGTTCTGGTTATTGGTAACGGCGGACGTGAACACGCTCTGGCCTGGAAAGTGGCGCAATCGGCTGATGTTGAAACGGTTTTTGTGGCACCGGGTAATGCCGGTACCGCAATCGAAACAAAGGTAGAAAATATCAACATTGGCGTGACTGATATCGATGAGCTGATTCAGTTTGCAAAAGATAATGCCATTGCATTGACCATCGTCGGCCCAGAAGCCCCCCTGGTAATGGGCATTGTCGACCGGTTCCAGGCCGCTGGTTTACGTATTTTTGGCCCCCGTCAGGGCGCCGCCCAGCTGGAAGGCTCAAAAGCCTTTACCAAAGACTTTCTCAAGCGACATAAGATCCCCACGGCCGCTTACGGCAACTTTACCGATGTTGATGAAGCCGTAGCCTACATCAAGCAACAAGGCGCCCCTATCGTAGTTAAAGCCGATGGTCTGGCGGCTGGCAAAGGCGTTATCCTTGCCCAGAGCAATGATGAAGCGATCGAGGCCGTTAAGGACATGTTATCAGGTAATGCTTTTGGCGATGCCGGCGCCCGCGTGGTGATTGAAGAGTTTTTAACCGGCGAGGAAGCCAGCTTCATCTGCATGGTCGACGGTGTGCATGTCTTACCAATGGCCACCTCACAAGACCATAAAGCAAGAGATAACGGTGACCTTGGCCCCAACACTGGCGGCATGGGTGCTTATTCTCCTGCACCTGTTGTTACCGCAGAAATGCACCAGCGCATTATGGATGACGTTATCTGGCCCACGGTTAATGGCATGGCCGCCGAAGGCAATGACTACACCGGTTTTTTATATGCCGGTGTGATGATTGATGCCGCCGGCACGCCAAAAGTGCTGGAATACAATGTGCGATTCGGTGACCCCGAAACACAGCCGATAATGATGCGCCTGCAGTCTGATCTTGTCGCCTTATGCAACGCAGCAGTTGATAAACGACTCGATCAGGTCAGCGCAAAATGGGACACACGCAATGCACTCGGCGTGGTACTGGCCGCCGGCGGTTACCCGGCCAGCTATGCTTGCGATGATATTATTCACGGGCTCGACAGCAACACCGCCAGTGACCGAAAAATATTTCATGCCGGCACCGCGCTAAAAGATGGCAATATCGTCACCGCCGGTGGCCGTGTGTTATGTGCCGTGGCCTTAGGTGACAGTGTCAGTGACGCCCAGAGCAAAGCCTATGAACTGGTAAAACAGATCAGCTGGCATAAGCTTTATTACCGCACTGATATTGGTTATCGCGCTGTCGAAAGAGAAAAAGCCTAGGCTTTGAGCTCATATCACAGGCATAAAAAAAACCGGCCATGGCCGGTTTTTTTTATTGTGCTTTAAACATTTGTTACCAGCGCAAACCTGCCTGAAAAATAGCTTCGGCACTGTTATCGCTAACAGCTGCTGCAATATCAAGCGTGAACAGGAAATGGAAACCCACACCGACTGTTAACACATCAGCTGAATTACCGGTGGCATCCGTTCGCATACCCGCGCGCAACTGTACTAACGCCAGATCCATTTCTACACCGAGTGAGGTATATTGAGACTCCTGAAGCGCGTCCAGTACCGCATCACCTGTCTTGATAAGGCCTTTATTAACGCCCATATCCTGATCCATGGTCAGTGTCGCCCAGCCGGCATCAAAAGCTATACCGGCACGCATTTGCGGCTCAACTACAACACGGCTGCCCGGGTTAATTGAATTGACCATGACATATTCTTGCGACATCATGTTTTTAACCACCGCGCCGAGTTTGAACACACCCAAGTCCATCGCCACACCGACATCAAAGTTAGCATCTGTAAAACTTTCACCGGTATTATCCAGTGCAGTGCCCGTATCGGCCACATCCACACCCTGGATAAATTCTATAGTATCAATGCGCAATTGCTTTGGTGTGACACCGATGGCAATGCCGGCAATTTTAGTCGCCAGTGCCAGACCCACTTCGGTCACCGCACCACCGGTTAACACCAGACTGGTTTGCAAACTGGTACCGGCAAACGGATCGGTAATGCCTTGTAAATCAGTAATACTTGTAGGATTCGTAACAGTATTAGTAACATTAGTAATAATCGCCGTGTCCTGATCAATATCGGTTACATAACCACTGCCGATAATGCGAGAATTAACAAAGACAGACATGCCCAGGGTTTCGCTCGGTATTGTCATGTTAAAACCGAGCGTCGCACCCAGATCAATCGGCTTGTCTGCAAACGCATTTAATGCCGTTTCTAAGGCGGCTGCATCGTTGTTCAGAGTAGCAGCCGCTGCAGATACTGTTGGTAGTGCCTGAAAAGCTGCAAAGTCATCATTTATTATCAATAACGCATTAGCTGGATCACCAACTGCATCAGACACAGCTGTTTGATAATTATTAGCACTATTACTGAAATTCAGTGCCAGATCGGGACCGGCCTGAAAGCTATCCAGAGTATCAATCATACCCTGCTCATCGCGAGCGATAAAACCTGCTGCAATCGACAGGTTAAAATCTTCATCTTCACGGTAAGCGGCCAGTAAAGCGGGATTGAAGGTACTGGCATTAGCAACCGAACCGGCGGCTACTCCGGT
>Ga0224506_10000685_pt1 | contig 26958 bp, 23 predicted proteins | sample SF_Jan12_sed_USG_2_FD_169108 | JGI IMG/M metagenome (GOLD analysis project Ga0224506, IMG submission 169108) | Sediment microbial communities from San Francisco Bay, California, United States - SF_Jan12_sed_USGS_8_1 | ecosystem: Environmental > Aquatic > Marine > Sediment | place: USA... | reverse complement strand
GTCTCCAGCTCAGCCATTATAGCGGCGTTGAAAAACTTTACCGGAATTCCCCACCGCAGCCAATGGGTGGCTGAAATTAACGGGGTCGAGTGGATTAACGATTCCAAGGCAACCAATGTTGGTGCCGCTAAAGCATCGATCGAAGGGCGGGATCGTCCTGTGATTCTGATCGCCGGTGGACAGTCTAAAAATGCCGATATGTCGATCTTATGTCCGGCCCTGGAGCAGGGCGTGAAGCAGGTGTTGTTGATGGGCGAAGACGCCGAGCGCATTGCCGATGCCTGGCAAAAGTCGGTGCCGGTTACCCGGGTTAAAAATATGCGCGAAGCTGTCGAGACTGCGAATCAGCTGGCACAAAGCGGCGATTGCGTTTTGCTCGCGCCAGCCTGCGCCAGCTTCGATATGTACCCCAGATTTGAGGCGCGGGGTGACGATTTCATCGATTGCGTGCGGAGTCTCAATCATGGCTAGCATTGGCAATGGACAGGCAGTACGTACCCGCGGTGAAGCCAGCCGCAGCCACGCGGAGTTTACTCCCGGACTCGACTGCACAATTTTGTTCCTGTACGGCACATTGATTTTTCTCGGTATCATTATGGTTGCTTCGGCTTCGATCAGTATTGCCGATCAGCAGACAGAGGATCCGTTTTTCTATGCCAAGCGCCAGTTTTTGCGTGCTTTACTGAGCTTTATGCTGGTCTGGGTTGCTTACCGAATTCCCCTCCAGTTCTGGAAGAATAATGGCATGCTGCTGATGTTAAGTTCGATTGTTTTGCTCGCAGTGGTATTAATCCCGGGTGTCGGACATACAGTGAACGGTAGTACGCGATGGCTGAATTTTGGTTTCTTTACATTTCAAATTTCCGAAGTCGCTAAACTATTTCTGATTATTTATCTCAGCGGTTATCTGATTCGCCGTACCGATGAAGTGCAATCCAATACGATGGGATTTCTGAAGCCTATGTTCATCCTGGCCTTTGCCAGCGGATTGCTGATTCTCGAACCCGACTTCGGTGCGGCAGCTATTTTGCTGCTAACCGGACTCGGTTTAATGTTTCTCGGTGGTGTTCGCTTCGGCCAGTTCATGATATTTGTGACCGGCACCCTGTGCATCATGGTATTGCTGGCGCTTTCCTCGCCTTACCGTCTGTCGCGTATTACCTCGTTTGTCGACCCCTGGGCCGATCCTTTCAATAGCGGCTTCCAGTTGACGCAGTCGTTAATCGCCATTGGCAATGGCGGCTGGTTTGGCGCGGGCCTCGGTGGCAGTGTACAGAAGTTGTTTTATTTACCCGAAGCCCATACTGACTTTCTGTTTGCTATCTTTGCCGAAGAGTTCGGACTGGTTGGGACGGTAATACTGATTGGTATTTTCGCATTATTTTCAATACGTTGTTTCGCCATTGGCAGGATGTCACTCCTTGCTGGTAAGGCATTCGGGGCTTACCTGGCCTACGGCGTCGGGCTCCTCATAACCTTCCAGGCAACTATTAATATCGGCGTGAATATGGGGGCGTTACCCACTAAGGGGTTAACCCTGCCTTTCATGAGCTATGGTGGCAACAGTATCCTCAGTATGTCTCTGGCGGTAGGTCTGGTGTTACGTGTTTACCGCGAATATCAGATCGGCGAGGGTAATATCCTCAACGCCAGGCAACGCTCTGGTTCATACAAGGTGAAAGCATGACCAGGGCAAAGCAACAACCAATAGTAGTGATGGCCGGTGGTACCGGTGGTCATGTATTCCCCGCTTTGGCGGTTGCAGAATACTTACGCCACAACGGAGAATCAGTGGTCTGGCTCGGCACTCGTGCCGGCATTGAATCGCGCGTTGTGCCGGCGGCTAATATTGCCATCGAGTGGTTGAGTGTGCAGGGCCTGCGAGGCAAGGGCAAATTAACCTTATTGTTAGCGCCCTTCAGGTTAATACGTGCCTGCTGGCAAGCTTACCGTGCCTTGCTGCGTCTGCGTCCTAAAGCGGTGTTAGGGATGGGAGGGTTCGTCTCTGGACCGGGTGGTTTGATGGCCTGGCTATTGCGTATTCCGCTAGTTCTGCACGAGCAAAACTCGGTCATCGGCTTAACCAATAAATTGCTGAGCCGGTTTGCCAGCCAAAGCTATTTTGGCTTTCCGGCTGCTGCCAGGGGCGTATCGCGTAGTGAATACATTGGTAACCCGGTGCGCGCCGAGCTTTTTGAGCTTGAGTCGCCTGAAAGCAGACTGACAAAAAGGCTGGCCGATAATCTTAATTTACTGGTCATCGGCGGTAGTCTTGGTGCTGCCAGTTTAAACAGGATGGTACCCCTGGCTGTATCGATGCTCGATATCGACTCGCGCCCTAATATCAAACACCAGTGTGGAAACAAACATCTGGCGGCCTGCCAGCAAAATTATCGCGAAGCCGGTGTCGAGGCCGAAGTGCAGGATTTTATCAACGATATGCCCTCGGCTTATGCCTGGGCAGACCTGGTGGTTTGTCGCGCTGGTGCGCTGACGATTGCTGAATTAACCGCGGTTGGTGTTGGTTCTATATTAATTCCTTATCCTTACGCGGTTGATAATCATCAATATCACAATGCACGTTTTCTTGAGGAAAACAACGCGGCGAATATTCTTACCGAAGATGACTTAAATGCCGATCGACTTGCCGTACTTATCCAGAGTCATCAACAGGACCGGGAAGGATTAATTGCGATGGCTAAAAGAGCGCAGGCGCTGGCTAACGTGAATGCTACAGAAAAGCTGGCACAGGGCATACTAGAGAGGGTGAAGGCATGACCGTTAGCTCAAAACATTTTATGCGGCGCATTAAAAATATCCACTTTATCGGTATTGGTGGTGTCGGCATGAGCGGCATTGCCGAAGTGTTTCATAACCTGGGCTATGTTATTAGTGGTTCGGATATTACAGAATCTGCCATGGTGCGTCATCTACGCGGGCTGGGTATGACGATCTATATTGGCCATCGCGAAGACAATATTGAGGGTGCGCACGTCGTCGTAGTGTCCACCGCTATCGATGAAGATAATCCGGAAATTATTGCCGCTCGTGCACAGCGTCTACCCGTCGTTCGACGTGCCGAAATGCTTGCCGAACTCATGCGCTTTCGCCGTGGCATTGCGATCGCCGGAACCCACGGTAAGACCACCACGACCAGCCTGGTTGCGAGTTTGCTGGGCAAGGGCGATATCGACCCGACCTACGTTATCGGTGGCAAGCTCAATAGCGATGCCAGCCATGCTCGACTCGGGCTTAGCGATTACCTGGTGGCCGAGGCGGACGAGAGCGATGCGTCGTTCCTGTATTTACAGCCGATGATGTCGATAGTCACCAATATCGATCAGGACCACCTGTCGACATACGAAGGTGATTTTGAGCGACTCAAACAAACCTTTGTCGAGTTTCTCCATCACCTGCCGTTTTATGGTTTGGCTGTTCTGTGTATCGATGACCCGGTGGTTCGCGAAATTATGGATCAGGTAGCCAGGCCCATATTGACCTATGGTGAATCCGAGGACGCCGATGTACGAATCACCGAAATTAAGCCACAGGGCGCTAAAACACAGTTTCGCCTGATGCTGCCGAATGATGACGAAGCGCTTGATATAGATCTTAATCTCACGGGTAGACACAATGTATTAAATGCGACCGCAGCCATCGGTATCGCGTGGGAGCTCGGAGTCAATCGTGAATCGATTAAGGCCGCGTTGTCGGAGTTTTCCGGTATTGGTCGGCGTTTCCAGATCAGTGAGGATGTGCCGGTTGAGCATGGCCATGTCATGCATGTTGATGACTATGGTCATCATCCTAATGAAATAAAGGCCACAGTCGAAGGTATCCGAGAGGCCTGGCCGGAGAAGCGCCTGACGGTGGCATTCCAGCCACATCGTTATACGCGTACGCGTGATTTATTCGAGGACTTTTCGCAGGTGTTGTCCGAAGTCGACCAACTGGTGTTGCTCGAGGTTTATCCCGCCGGTGAAAAACACATAAAAGACGCCGATGGCCGTGCCCTGGCACGTTCTATTCGGGGTCGGGGGAAAATTGATCCGGTCTTCGTCGAAGATATCGAATCTCTCGCCGAGGTGGTTGAAACAGTTCTACAGGATGGGGATATTTTCCTTACCCTGGGTGCCGGTAGCATCGGAGCCTGGTCGGCCGAGTTTCTATCGAATCACCAGGAGCAGTCAAAGTGATTGCGCTCGATATGAATCAGTTAAGCGGTCGACTCCGCCAGGATGAGCCAATGTCGAAGCACACCAGCTGGCGCGTCGGTGGGCTGGCTGACCAGTATTATGTACCCGCGAACCTGGCAGATTTACAGATATTTCTGTCGATGCAGGATGTTGAAACTCCGATCACCTGGGTTGGCCTTGGCAGTAACATGCTGGTACGCGATGGCGGAATACGTGGGGTTGTTATAGCACCGTTAGGCGGATTGAAGGAACTCTATCTGGATGACCAGGGTCTGGTTTATGCCCAATGTGGTTTGTCCAATTCCAAAGTTGCGCGTTTTTGCGATAACAATAACCTTAGCGGTGCCGAATATCTGGCCGGTATCCCCGGCACTATTGGCGGCGCTCTCACCATGAATGCCGGTGCTTTTGGTCATCAAACCTGGGACCTGGTCGAGCAGGTCACGATGATTAATCGCAAAGGTGAGCTGATCGAGCGTTACCCGAATGAGTTTGAAATTAGTTATCGTGATGTCCGGATTCCGCCTGATGAATGGTTTGTTGCCGGGCGTTTACGTCTCGGCAAAAAAGTCGAAGGGCAGAATAACGAGATCAAACAATTGCTACAAAAACGTAATGACAGTCAACCGATTGGCCTGCCTTCCTGTGGCTCGGTATTCAAAAACCCACCCGGAAAACACTCAGCGCAGCTAATTGAAAGTGCTGGATTAAAAGGTTATTGCATGGGCTCAGCCTGTGTTTCGGAAAAACACGCGAATTTTATAATCAGTAAGAATGGCACCAAGGCCAGCGATATCGAAGCCCTGATAGGGTTTATACAAAAGACCATTAAACAGCAATTCGATGTGTCACTGGAAACCGAAGTACGCATCGTCGGGGAAGTCCTATGATTGATTCGATCAAGAAGCCTTCGGCAGGTTCAGCAGCGCGGTGCGGCAAGGTCGCGGTACTGCTGGGCGGTACATCCGCAGAGCGCGAAGTGTCTCTGAACAGTGGTAATGCGGTTTATCAGGCCTTAGTCGAAGCTGGAGTTGATGCCTTCAAGCTCGACGTCCAGAGCAATGTACTGGAACAATTACAAAGCATGAAAGCCGACCGGGTATTCAATGTTCTGCACGGTCGCGGTGGTGAAGATGGCACTATCCAGGCGGTACTTGAGCTGCTCAATATGCCTTATACCGGTAGCGGCATCTGTGCCTCGGCGCTGGCGATGAATAAGCTGGCGACTAAACGCATTTTTGCGGGCAGTGGTATTCCGACACCCGACTACATGGAGCTTGCTAGCGAGGCCGACTGCGAACGTCTGCTCAATGAAATTGGCCTGCCGGTTTTTGTTAAGCCAGTACTGGAAGGGTCGAGTATCGGTATGACACCGGTGCACAAGGCTGAAGATCTAATTCCAGCCTGGAACAAAGCCAGGGCCTACGGCAATGTTTTCGCCGAAAAGTTTATTCAGGGTGTGGAATATACTGCGGGTTTTCTCGGTGGACAGGTTTTACCACTGATCAAACTGGAGACACCCCACGAATTCTACGACTACGACGCCAAGTACCTTGCGGATGACACCATTTATACCTGTCCCTGTGGTCTGCCCGAAGACAGGATTGAGGAAATCAACGATCTGGTCGAGCGCAGCATTCGTGCCACTGGCGTGCGTCACTGGGGTCGAGTTGACCTGATGCTCGATGATCAGGGCCAACCCTGGGTGATCGAAGTTAATACTGTGCCGGGTATGACCGATCATAGCCTGGTACCGATGGCAGCTCGGCAGGCAGGACTAGAGATGCCCGACCTGGTACTCAGGATTCTGGAGTTAACGCTGGAAGGAGATGAAAACCATGTTTAGTTTCCGTAAGAAAAATATACAGGCAAAAAAGCGCAGCAAGGAGACAAAGCCTGAACTTGAAATCGAATGGAAAGCGATATACAGCTGGTTATTATTAGTCACCGTCGTCCTGGGTGGGGTTGGTTACTTAACACAGAAGAATACCTGGTTGCCGATCAAAACCATCAAACTCTCGGGTAGTTTTCAATATATCGACCAAAAAGAGGTGGAAGCGGTTTTGCTACCTTATGTCGGCGAAGGCTTTTTCTCACTGGATATCCACGCGGTAAGACAGGCTTTAAGCGATAAGCCCTGGACCGACTCAGTTTCCATCCGTCGTGTCTGGCCGGGTCAACTGAGTATTAACATGATTGAGAAGACACCAGTCGCGCGCTGGGATGAGAAGCGATTGATCAGTGACAGAGCGATCGTTTATCTGGCCGATACAAAAGATTTTCAGCAGTTGCCACTGGTGCATGCCGAGAATGATCAGCCGGTCGATTTATTGCGGCAATATTATTCTATGCAAAGACGTTTTAGTGCCCTCAATGAAAGGATTACTGCTTTGCGACAGGACAGTCGAGGTGCGATCGAAATTGAACTCGCTGATGGCCTTAAAATTAAACTCGGACGTGATCAGGTCGAGCATAAAATTGAACGTTTAATCACCGTCTATCAACGGGAAATTCTGCCTCGTCGAAGCGACATTAAGCAACTCGATTTGCGATATAGCAATGGGTTTGCGGTGGCCTGGAAAAAAGAAGCGTTAGAGAACCGCAATCAGGCAGCTGCAGGGAGTCAAAAAAATGTCTAAAAAGGCGGCGAATAGCTTAATCGTTGGACTCGACATCGGCACCTCCAAGGTGGTGGCGATTGTCGGCGAAGTCACTGTTGACGGTGAAATCGATATTATTGGCATTGGAACCCAACCCTCGCGCGGCCTGAAGAAGGGAGTGGTAGTCAATATCGAGTCGACAGTACAGTCGATCCAGCGCGCCGTGGAAGAGGCAGAACTCATGGCGGGCTGCCAGATCCGCTCAGTTTACGCGGGCATAGCCGGTAGCCATATCCGCAGCATTAATTCCCACGGCATCGTCGCTATCAAGGAGAAAGAAGTGACTGCGGCTGATGTTGCCCGCGTTATCGACGCCGCTAAAGCGGTCGCTATACCCGCCGATCAACGCATTTTGCATGTCCTGCCACAGGAATTTGTGATCGATAATTCAGAAGGTATCCGTGATCCGATCAGCATGTCGGGTGTACGACTGGAAGCCAAGATTCATCTGGTCACCGGAGCCATGAGCGCCGCGCAGAATATTATCAAGTGTGTGCGCCGATGTGGACTCGATGTCGACGATATCATCCTTGAACAACTGGCATCGAGTGCGGCAGTACTGACCGAAGATGAAAAAGAACTAGGCGTTTGCCTGGTCGATATCGGTGGTGGTACGACCGATATAGCCGTATTTTCTGATGGTGCGATCCGTCACACGGCAGTCATTCCCATCGCCGGCGATCAGGTCACCAACGACATTGCGGTGGCACTGCGTACACCGACGCAATATGCCAACGATTTAAAAATTAAATACGCCTGCGCATTACGACAGCTGGCAGCCGATGAAGAAACCATCGAAGTGCCCAGTGTTGGTGACCGTGAACCGCGTCGACTAGCTCGACAAACACTAGCCGAGGTCGTTGAACCTCGCTACGAAGAATTGCTCAGCCTGGTACAGGCGGAACTTAGACGCAGTGGATTTGAAGAAATTTGTGCAGCCGGTGTGGTACTCACCGGCGGTAGCTCAAAAATGGAAGGGGTGATCGAACTGGCGGAAGAAATTTTCCACATGCCGGTTCGACTGGGCTACCCACAGCATGTATCGGGGCTCGTCGATGTAGTACGCAATCCGATACATTCAACCGGAGTTGGTTTGCTACTGTTTGGAAACAGACAGCAATCCGGCCTGTCCAGTTATCAACTGGACGAACAGTCTGAAGCTGGCATTCTGAAAAGAATGAAAGGCTGGTTTCAGGGTAATTTTTAGCCATATAAGCAAGAGGAGAACTCAAAATGTTTGAATTAATGGACTCACACTCCAAAGACCCGGTGATCAAGGTGATCGGTGTCGGCGGCGGCGGCGGTAATGCCGTACAACACATGGTATCTGCGGGTATAGAAGGCGTGGAATATATCTGCGTCAATACCGACGTACAGGCACTCAAGAAAATGGACGTGCGAACTACCATGCAAATCGGGGCCAGCATAACCAAAGGTCTCGGAGCGGGTGCCGATCCAGGCATAGGTCGCCAGGCTGCGCTGGAAGATCGCGAACGAATTCAGGAGGCGATTGAAGGCTCTAACATGCTCTTCATTACCGCTGGGATGGGCGGCGGAACAGGTACTGGTGCAGCGCCGGTAATCGCACAGATTGCCAAAGAGCTGGGTATTTTAACGGTTGCAGTGGTCACCAAACCGTTTGGCTTCGAACGCAGCAAGCGCATGGCGCAGGCCGATGCCGGTATACGTGAGTTATCCAACGCGGTCGACTCATTGATCACCATTCCAAACGATAAACTCATGCCGGTGCTGGGTAAGCAGACTTCACTACTGGAAGTTTTCAACAAGGCTAACGATGTATTGAAAGGTTCAGTGCAGGGCATTGCGGAACTGATCACCTGCCCGGGTCTGATCAATGTGGACTTCGCCGATGTTCGCACGGTCATGTCGGAAATGGGCATGGCGATGATGGGTACAGGCTCTGCGGTCGGTGAAAACCGAGCTCGCGAAGCCGCGACTGCCGCTATTTCATCGCCACTGCTCGAAGACGTCAATATTTCCGGTGCTCAGGGCATTCTGGTTAACGTCACCGCTGGCCTGGACTTATCGATTGGTGAACTCGACGATGTCGGTACTGCCATCACTGAGCTGGCCTCTGACGATGCGAATGTCGTGGTCGGTACGGTTATCGATGCCAATATGGCGGAAGGCGAGTTGCGCGTCACCATGGTAGCGACCGGTCTTGGCAAGGAAAAAGTACTATCCGATTCTTCGGTTAGCATGATCAAGCCCGAAAGAAATGGAGAGGTCGACTATAAGAAGCTCGAACGCCCTACCGCCATCCGCCAGAAGGTAGTCGGTGATACGATAGAAATTAGTACTGATAAAGAAAGCATGGAATACCTCGAAATTCCTGCCTTTCTCAGGCGCCAGAACGACTAGAACATCCTCCTCTTGCGAACTTACGGCTTAAGGATGAGCCGTATAGTTTTAATGCCGATCTGGGGTAGGCAGGTTTGGCGACTGCGTAATATTAAGCCCCGACAATATCGCTTTAAATGATAGTAGAATTATCACAAAGGCCGAATTATCCTTTACTATAATTAACTGACAAAACGGGTAATGCCGTCAGGATTAATTATGGGCGATGAAATAAGCAAAGATCACTTCGAAGAAAAGGACTATCAACTTTTCCGGCAAAAGCTGGATGAGGAAATGGTATTCGTGCGGAATCTGTTTACCAGTCGTTCCTTCGACAATCGAACCCAAAAACTGGGCTACGAACTCGAACTCTGCCTGCTCGATGACGATGGGGCGCCTGCCGCCTGTAACCAGCAAGTACTCGATATCGCGAATAATCCCTTGTTTACCTATGAACTGGCGAAATTCAATCTTGAAATTAATGGCAATGCTTTTGAGGTCACGCCGGAGTTATTTGAACGCATCGATGCTGATTTAAACGCGCTATACCGGGAGGTCGAAGAATCAGCCAGTCGTTGTGCAGCACAGGCAGGACTATTCGGTGTGTTACCCAGCCTACAGCAAAAGCACCTGGACAGTGAAAAGTATATGTCTGAATTGCACCGCTATCATTTACTCAATCAGCGCTTGATCGAAATGCGTGAGCGACCGGTACATCTGGAAATGCATGGTGAGGATGATCTGCTGCTGGATCAAAACGATGTGATGCTCGAAGCTCTGAGTACCTCTTTACAGACTCATTTGCAGATACCCTTCGACGAAGCGGTAGATAGTTATCATGCTGCCTTATGGACGAGTATGGCGGTGCTGGCGGTGGGTGCCAACTCACCGTTGGTATTAGGCAAGAAATGCTGGCAGGAGTCGCGTATAGCGATATTCAAACAGGCGGTTGATACGCGCAATAAACAGGAGGTTCGGGACGCGGTGATACCCCGTGTTCATTTTGGCAGAGGCTATATCGAATCCTGGCTGGATTTATTCGAAGACAATCATTATTACAGTCCGGTATTGCCGGAAACAAAGGACTGTGCGATTGAAGAATTACATCACTTCAATCTGCATAATGGCACCATCTGGCGCTGGGTTAGACCGATTCTGGGGCGTGTGGGCGATATCTATCATCTGCGCCTGGAGTTGCGAGTAACGCCTTCCGGCCCCACTATAGTCGACACGATGGCGAATATGGTCTTTACGGTTGGCCTTATAGAAGGCTTAAAGCAATCACCAGAAGACTTGACCCGAATAGCCTTTGAGGTGCTGGATCGTGATTTTTACAAGGTCGCTCGTGAGGGTCTGGAGGCGCGGGTCAACTGGTGTAGCGGGGTGACGGATAGCATGAAAAATATATTGCTGAAGCATGCGATACCGGTTGCTGCTACCGGTCTGGAGATAATGGGTATTCATGCGCCTGAAAAGTGGCTTGATATTATTCGGGCCCGGGTTAGTAGTGGGCGCACGGGTGCTGACTGGATATTACAGTTCTGGGAAAATAACAAAGATATGGATGCGCTGGTTAAGGCTTATCTGAGTAACGCTCGAAGTAATACTCCGGTACACCTGTGGCCATATGTTAGTTGAATAAGTTATCTGCTGGATCTATTAAATGAATGAAAAACTGGCCATAGTGTCTGAGCTGCCGGAAGGCTTTTATGATTTTGAACCGGACCAAATTCTGGCGCTATTTCCAACGCCGACACTGATTCAACTCAGCGGCGATAAATCGCCGCCGATATTCGTTTCTATCTTGCTGCATGGCAATGAATATTCTGGTTTAAAGTCGGTACAGGCATTACTTAAAAAATATACCAATGGTCTGCCAAGATCGATGTACCTGTTTGTCGGTAACGTCACTGCAACCGCTTTGGGTTTGCGTGTAATACCCGGTCAAACCGATTATAACCGCTGCTGGCCGGGCACCGGCATGGCCGCCAACGATGAAACCGAAATGATGCAAACGGTTTTCGATTTCGTCACGCGGAAGCCGTTGTTTGCGGCGATCGATGTGCACAATAACAGCGGTCTTAATCCGCATTATGCCGGCATCACTACAGTGACCGATGAAAATCAGCACCTGGCTGCGATGTTCAATCATATTGGCCTGGTTTTTACGCGTCCGAAAGGTGTATCTACTATGGCTTTCGACCATATCTGTCCCGCCGCGATACTTGAATGTGCCAGACCAGGCGATGAATTAGGTATCCAACACGCGACCGAGTTACTCGATGCTTTGCTGCACATGGATCACTTTCCCAACCGACCGGTGCCGGCCCACGACCTGCAACTGGTTCGTACTCTGGCGACATTGAATATTCCCGATCAGGTCAGCATCGATTTCGATTTGAGCAGTCAGGCCGATTTGCTATTCCAGCAGGATTTCGATCATTTGAATTTCACTGAAATTAAAACTCACGATGTGTTTGCGCATACCCGTGTAGACAGGCCGTTGGAAATAACCAACCAGCTGGGTGAGGATGTGACCGACGAACTAATTCGGGTCGAAGATGGCAGGATTTATTTAAATAAAACCCTGATGCCAGCGATGATCACCATGGATGAAGCGATTATTCGACAGGATTGCCTGTGCCATTTGCTGGTGGATTACCATCTGGAAACTCTAGATAATCGCTAATGCGCTTAAAGTATTCCTGCATTCACCTTCTTTGCCTGACCGCTCTAGTTTCCTCTGCTACTCAGGCCGAAGAATTAAATCCGAGTAAAGATTTTGGGATCGGTATTTATGTTGATCAGGATTTGTTTATACCTTTCACCAATGAAGACCGCGACTACACTATGGGCGTTGCCCTGGAGTTTTTCTGGGCAAAAGAAAGAGGGCTTTATCTTTTAGATGGACTGGTGCGTTCCGCCGGTGAATGGTTAGGCATCGATCGGTCAGACAGAGACATTGTTTACAGTTTTAAACTGGGGACGCTTGCTTATACCCCCGATGATTTGGCGGACACGCAGCCTATCTACGATGACCGGCCTTATTCATCGTTGATTTATCTCAGCAATAAGCGTGTTCGTGCAGACAGTGAAGATGCCCTCGCGGCTGAAGTATCGATTGGAGTTCTGGGAACCAGCCTGGCGGGAGAGTTTCAGTCGGCCTTTCATTCCTGGTATCGGGACTTTGATCATTCGGATGAACCCGTCGAGCCCATGGGTTGGGATCATCAGATATCCAGCGGTGGCGAATTAACCCTGCGGCTACGTTTGTCTAAATCCGAACTGTATCCTGCACTGTCTGTTCCTGGCCGCTTCGATGTTTCGTCGACAGTCGGTTTATCGTTGGGTTTCCAGACCAACGCCAGTGTCGGGGCAGCTATGCGATTTGGCAGTATCAAAAGTCCGTTCTGGAGTCTGCCGTTTGACCCGGTCAACCGCGGTAATTTTCTGCCATTCACGGCTGTCGACGAGTGGTATTTCTGGACAGCGCTACGCACCCACCTGATTGGTTATGATGCTTTACTACAGGGCCAGTTCCGGGATAGCGAAGTCACCTACTCGTACGATCAAATCGAAGCGTTGGTTTATGATGGTGCCTTCGGGTTTACCTGGGGTATCGGCAAATCGCAGTTTACTTTTTCGGCCAACTCTAAAACTTCTGATTTAAAGCATAGTTCCAGAACACAAACCTGGGGTAGTGTTAACTATATTTATCACTTTTAGTGGAAAAATCCTGCCCGTTAAAAACGAGGCGGAAACCACCAGGCCCGTCAGTCAGGTTTTTTCGACTTAAACCACTGGTCGATGGAAAAGAAACCCCCGCCATAAACAATACTAACCAGTAGCATTGCACCGTACAGCTGATGTAACGCCAGTCCTGCGCCTTTCGCGAGCGTTGCATAATAGGATATGACGGCGACGATATTGATGAATGATATGGCTATGGCTGCAAAGCGAGTGCCAAATCCAGTTAGCAGAAATATCGGGAATACCAGTTCGCCAAAAGTGGCGAGATAGGCGGCGACTTCGTAGTTAAGCAAAGGAACCGCATATTCGTACTCGAATACTGCCAGGTTTTGCTCCCAATTGTTAATTTTCCAGAGACCTGAGCTGAAAAATACCCAGCCGACATAAAGCCGAAAAAATAATAACAATGGTGATTGCAGTTTCGATAGCAAATCATTAGCTGCGCGTCGTGATGCTTCCAGTGTATTGGCCAGACTCATGGTATCTCCGTTATTTTTTTTGACGGCCTTATGAGTAGCTGGTTTACGAAAAGTTCCAATTACATTGCAGCTATCCGATCCGCCTGGGCCTGCAGACTGGCCAGCGCCGATTGAGCATCGGCCAGTTTTTCCTTCTCCTTGCTGACCACATCGTCGGGCGCGTTGGCAATGAACTTAGCGTTGTTTAATTTGCCTTCGAGCCGTTTCACTTCCTGTTCGAGCTTCTGCATCTTTTTCTGAAGACGTTGCAGTTCGGCATCCTTATCTATCAGGCCTGCCAATGGGATTAATAAACTCATATCACCCACCAGCGAAGTGGCTGATTCCGGTGGCTGATCGGTCGCTTCAAGCCAGTCGATGGATTCGAGTTTCGCCAGGGCGATTAACAGGTCGCGGTTATGGTCGATTTTCTGGCGATCGAAATCACTGCCATTCTGGCAGATGACCGGTAATGGCTTACCGGGTTTGATATCCATTTCAGAACGAATCTGGCGGACACCCATGATGAACTGTTTCACCCAGTCGAGTTCTTCGATAGCAGACTCGTCGATCTTGTCTGCTTCTGGCTGCGGGTAGGGTTGCAGCATGATAGTGCTACCTTGCTTACCGGCCAGTGGTGCGACTTTTTGCCAGAGTTCTTCAGTGATAAACGGCATAATCGGGTGTAACAGGCGCAGCCAGGCTTCCAATACTCGAATTAGGGTACGGCGAGCGCCACGCTTCTGACTGGCACTGCTGTCGTCGTTGTAGATCACCGGTTTGGAAAGTTCGATGTACCAGTCGCAGTAATCGTTCCAGATGAACTCGTAGAGTTCTTTCGAAGCGAGGTCGAAGCGATAGCCTTCGATATGGCGTGCAACTTCACCCTCGACCTGTTGCAGTCGTGAGATGATCCAGCGGTCGGCCAGTGATAAGTCGATCGCGTCGTCGCCGAGTCCGGTATCTTCATTTTCGGTATTTTGCAGTACGTAACGGGTTGCATTCCAGATCTTGTTGCAGAAGTTACGATAGCCTTCGATACGACCCATATCGAACTTAACGTCGCGTCCGGTGGAAGCCAGCGCAGTGAAGGTGAAGCGCAGTGCGTCGGTACCGTAACTGGCGATGCCTTCTGGAAAATCCTGCCGTGTTTGCTTTTCGATTTTTGCCGCCAGTTGCGGTTGCATCATACCGCTGGTGCGTTTACTAACCAGTGCTTCAAGGTCTATGCCATCAATCAAATCGATTGGATCAAGTACATTGCCCTTCGACTTGGACATCTTCTGTCCATGCGAATCGCGTACCAGGCCATGCATATAGATTTCGTGGAAAGGGACTTTTCCATCCATGAACTTGAGACCGAACATGATCATGCGAGCGACCCAGAAGAATATAATATCAAATCCGGTAACCAGCACCTGGTTCGGGTAAAAATCCGCCAGGCGTTGGCTTTTTTCAGGCCAGCCTAAGGTAGAAAAGGGCCAGAGTGCGGATGAAAACCAGGTGTCGAGTACGTCTTCATCCTGGCGTAAGCTGACATCGGCCGGGATATTATGGCGCTCACGGATTACCTCCTCGCTGCGGCCAACGTAGATATTATCCTCGTCATCATACCAGGCAGGTATGCGGTGTCCCCACCAGATCTGGCGGCTGATGCACCAGTCCTGGATATTGTTCATCCATTCGTAGTAAGTGTTTTTCCAGTTATCCGGGACAAAGCGGATCGAGCCATTCTCGACTGCTTCGATTGCGGGTTTGGCCAGAGGGCCAGCTTTAACGTACCACTGGTTGGTGAGGAAGGGTTCGATTACAGTGCCGGAACGATCTCCACGTGGCACCATTAGCTTGTGGTCCTCGATTTTCTCCATTAGACCCAGGTCTTCGAGATCGGCAACGATTTTTTTGCGCGCCTCGTAGCGATCGAGGCCTATATAGGCGGCCGGGATCAGTTCGCCTTCGTCGTCGCTGTTAGCGCGAATCGCGGCATCGATGGTGAAGATGTTGATCAGCCCACCATGTGCCTGGCTCTGGATGGTGACTTCCTGATTGTGTCGGGTCCAGACTTCATAGTCGTTGAAGTCGTGTGCCGGGGTAATCTTGACACAGCCTGTGCCGAATTCGGCGTCGACATGCTCGTCGATGATGATTGGGATATGACGGCCGGTTAATGGCAGTTCGACGGTCTGACCGACCAGGTGCATATATCGTTCGTCGCCGGGTGCGATCGCAACCGCGCAATCACCCAGCATGGTTTCAGGGCGCGTGGTGGCGACCACCAGGTGTCCTTGCTGGTTTGACAGTGGGTAGCGCATATGCCACATGTGGCTATTTTCTTCCTCGGAGAGAACTTCCAGGTCGGATACTGCGGTGTGGAATTTGGTATCCCAGTTGACCAGTCGCTTACCGCGATAAATAAGACCTTCTTCGTACAGTCGTTCAAATACTTCCTGCACTGCGTCTGAAAGGCCATCGTCCATGGTAAAACGCTCGTGATCCCAGTCCAGTGAGGAACCCAGGCGACGTAGCTGTGACGTTATGTTACCTCCGGATTGATGCTTCCATTCCCAGATACGTTCGATGAACTGGTCGCGACCCAGGTCGTGACGCGATTTGCCTTCGGCCTCGAGCTGGCGTTCAACGACCATCTGCGTGGCAATACCGGCATGGTCGGTGCCCGGTTGCCACAGGGTTTTGTCGCCCTGCATGCGGTGGTAACGGATTAGTGTATCCATAATTGCATTATTGAACCCATGTCCCATGTGTAGACTGCCGGTAACATTGGGTGGTGGAATCATGATGCAAAAGCTTTTTTCGCTATTACCCTGTGGCGAAAAATAATGCTTACTTTCCCATTGCTGGTACCAGGTTTGTTCAATTGCCTGTGGGTTATAGGTTTTTTCCATTGCCAGGGGTGCCGCTAAAAAAGAGGCGGATTATACAATGGCTTATTTTAAAAATGCAGTGTTTCCGGTGTTATAGGCGGGGATTCAGGGTTTTTCAATCGTTATCTTCCTGTGATTGCTGTATGGCAAGCCTGATTTCCTGCCAGGCCAGTTCCATGTGCTCATCAAGAATGCGGCGGATGGTTTGTTCGAGTGCCGGGTTAAGCGGGAGGGAGTCCGGTTTTCGCACGGCGGGTGAGGGTGTGTCGGCTTCCAGGGTCAGGTCGAGTAGATCGCCTTCGTCGAAGACTATATCCCGATCAGTTGTTAGATCGAAGTCGGGTTGAGTCTTATCGACTTTTTCCTCGATCAGGTCGGTCAGAACCGGAATGTCGTCATCGTCCATCAGATTTTACAGATTGTGATGATTGAGTGGATAGCCGCGCTCCTTGTAAAAGCTATAGTGCTGGCGCGCCTGCTGTTTGTTTTCTTCAGTGACTAGCTCGATTATGCGCTCGTACTGGGCGAAATTATCTGGAATGCGGCCACTCAAATTGATCAGTAACTGCCTTTCGTTATCGTTCTCGGCATTATTGTTGATCAGTATCGGGGTATCGAATTCATCCGCTTGTTCGGTGTCGTGGGGTACGAAACTGTCATCATTAAATATCCAGAGCTGCCTGTCGAGATGCTCGGTTTGATCTGGACTCTGTGTTAGTAGTAACGTTCGTTGCTTTTTTTCATAGGCCTTCTGGCAAAGCTGACAAACCACTTTATCGGCCTGATGTCTTTGTGGGTCGAGCTGATAAAAGTCGATACGCGTCATAATCTAGAGTTGATTGAGAATAAACTGTGTTAACAGTGGTACCGGGCGACCGGTCGCCCCTTTTTGCTCTCCTGACTTCCATGCGGTTCCGGCGATATCGAGATGTGCCCAGTGATAATCATTGGTAAATCGAGAGAGGAAGCAGGCCGCAGTAATCGTACCGGCATCACGACCACCGATATTTGCCATGTCGGCAAAATTACTGTCGAGTTGCTCCTGGTACTCCTCCCACAGTGGTAATTCCCATACCTTGTCTTCGATTTGCTGGCCCGAATCGATCAAGTCTTTAATTAACGCTTCATTGTTTCCGAGCACAGCCGAAGGTATTTTTCCCAGCGCGACGATGCAGGCCCCGGTCAGGGTGGCAATATCGATGACACAACGAGGTTTGAATTTTTCCGCGTAGGTAAGCGCGTCACAGAGAATTAAACGTCCCTCGGCATCGGTGTTGAGTATCTCGATGGTTTGCCCTGACATGCTGGTGACTACGTCACCGGGTTTTGTAGCCAGCCCGTCGGGCATATTTTCAGTGGCTGGAATAATACCGACGACATTGATTGGTAAATTCAGCGCTGTTACTGCTTTAAGAGTACCGACAACGGAAGCTGCACCACACATGTCGAATTTCATTTCATCCATTGCGGCGCCGGGTTTCAGGGAAATTCCACCGGTATCGAAGGTGACGCCCTTGCCAACCAGCACTACCGGTTTGTCTTTGGCACCGGCCCCTTTGTACTCAAGGGTGATTAGTTTGGCGGGCTGACGGCTACCGGCGCTCACTGAAAGCAGTGAGCCCATTTTGAGTTTGCGCATATCGGCCTCTTCAAGCACCGATACTTTCAGTTTCTTTTCGCCCTTCGCCATCAGTGCTGCCTGTTTGGCAATGTAGGCCGGGGTACAGATATTGGCTGGCATATTACCCAGATCTCGCGCCTGATCCATACCGGAACCGATGGCATCGCCCTGTTGAATGGCGGTATCGGCTTTTTTTAAACCTGCTTTGGATAGAACCTGCAATGTGATTTTCTGTAACTTAATTTTTTTAGCATTCTTTTTACTTTTCATCTGATCAAAGCAGTACTGGCTGGAATTGATCAGGATAACTGCCTGGCGCAGGTTCCAGTTAAGATCACGGTCCTTGATCGCGATATCGGCGAGGCAGACCAAGGCATCTTTAGCACCAGATTCGCCCAGGGCTGAAATCATGCTGTTAACGACCTTGTTAAAGACAAGTTCGTTCATGTCCTTATCCTTTCCGCATCCAACCAGCAAAATACGATCGGCTTCGACACCATCAATTTTTTGTAATAACAGGGTCTGGCCAGCACGTCCGGTCAGATCTCCACTACGCATTAGTTTGCTTAGATAGCCATTGCTGGCTTTGTCAATTGTCTCTGCTGTGGTCGATAATTTTTTGGCTTCAGACTGGGTGATTACCAGGCAGCTGGTGCGTTGTTTTTGAGGGTTGGCAAATTTGGCAGTAAATTCCATGATATTCCAGTGTAGGTAAAATCGATAACGCGATAAGATACGTGAAGTCTGAATAAAAATCAGCCGAAAATAGAAATTTTGCCGGAATATTCAGCCACCGTTTGGAGTATATCCGGTTTAATCGCTAAATTTATGCGGAAACTAACTGCCTTTTCAAACGATCGGCCATGCCCAACATAATTACTAAATATTTGATGAGAGAGATCCTCAAAAGCAGTGCTGCGACGGTACTGGTTTTGTTCGTTATTCTCATGAGCAATGCGTTTGGCCGAGTACTGTCTGAAATTGCCGACGGTAAGATACCTCAGCAGGCTTTGTTACCGGTTATGCTTAGTCAATCGGTCAATCTGTTCTCATTACTGTTACCGGTAAGTTTTTTTCTCGGCATTGTTTTTGCCTTTGGCCGACTCTATAAAGATCACGAAATCGTTGTTATGAATGCCTGTGGCATGGGCTACGGGCTTTTTTATCGCCCGGTATTAATCATCCTGTTGCCACTGTTGATTTTTAGTGCCTATTCGAATATCTGGTTAAACGCACAGATGCAGCGCAATGCGCAAAATATTATTGAGCAGGAAAACAATCTGAATGAATTTGATCAGATAAAATCCGGGCAGTTCAATCAAAGCCAAAGCGGCGACCGGGTATTTTATATGGAGTCGATCAGTGAAGATCGACTCGAACTTAATAATGTCGTTATCGGTCAGAGCGGTAAAGCCGAAATGATATTAGAAACTGCACAAAGTGGTCGACATCGTATCGATGAAGAAAGCGGCGATTTGTTTTTAGTGGTAGGCCCGGGCGAACGTTATGAGGGTCGGGCTGGTGAGAAAGACTTTAAAATTATTTCATTTCAGCAACATGGCATTTTAATCGAAAAGAAAGAATCGAGAAAAAAAAGATCTGTCGATGTAGAGGAAAAAACGCCTCGACAACTTTGGAATTCCAATGGGGCTAGAGATAGAACAGAACTACACTGGCGCATAGCCATACCGGTAGTGATGTTGGTGCTCGCTTTACTGGCCGTCCCCCTGTCGTATATTGAGCCGAGGCAGGGTCGCTACGGTAAAGTTGGATATGCTTTTCTGGTTTACCTGGTGTATTTGAATTTGATGGGTTTTACTCGTGCGCAACTTGAGGCTAAATCGATTCCTTTCGTGGTTAACTTCTGGTGGGTTCATTTTGTATTTATCACACTGGCGATTATTCTTCTGTTCAGAAAAAGTGGCTCGGGCTGGTTCGCCGGGAAAAAGGTTAATCAGTGATAGTTGACCGCTATATTTTTCGACAAATCCAACAGGGCACGTTATTGACCCTGTTGGTGTTAGTGAGTTTAAGCCTGATATTTGTATTTATTTCCGAGCTCGAAGATATCGGTAAAGGCCACTACCGGTTTATACATGTTGTCGAGTACGTGGCTTTATTATTTCCCGGAAAAATTGTTGAGTTTATGCCGTTATCGGTATTACTCGGCACCATATTAAGCCTGGGGTCGCTGGCCAGTAATAGTGAAGTTATAGCGATGCAGGCTGCAGGTATTTCGGTGTTGCGATTGTTGCGGGCGGCGATGCAAGCCGCTCTGGTGCTGGCGTTGTTTAGTTTTATAGTCGCCGATTGGGTAGTGCCCCATAGCGAAACCAGCGCCCGGCAGATTCGTTCGTCGGCGATAAATGCCACGACAGCGGTTCGCGGTAAAAAGGGTATCTGGATTAAGGATGAAAATAGAATTCTACATATCAAACTTTTATTGCCAAAAGGAGTAGCGCGCAATATTGAAATACATGAACTCGATGATCGGGGGAGGTTGCTATCGGCATTGACTGCCGAATCGGCCATTCCCGAAGGTAATAAGTGGCGCCTGAAGCAGGTTAAGCAAACAGTGATCGGTGAAAATGAGACGGTTGCTCATGAATTCGATGAGCTTGTTTATGAAGGCAAAGTGTCAGATCAATTACTTGGCGCGCTGTTGATTGAGCCTCGCCAGATGTCCAGTGTCGACCTGCATACTTATCTTAATTTTTTGCAGCAAAATAATCTGGATGCAAGTGTCGAGCGTTTAACCTTCTGGCAAAAAATATTTGCACCGTTGACGATTATGGTTATGTGTATTCTTGCAGTTCCGTTTGTACTTGGCTCGCAAAGACAGGGCAATGCAGGTCAACGCCTGATGATAGGAATTTTGCTGGGATTATCCTATGTCGTTATTGGCCGATTATCCACTCAACTCGGTAGTCAGATTAATATCAGCCCAATCCTGAACGCGTTAATGCCGGGCTTATTGTTTTTATCGCTGGCTATTTATCTGTTAGTACAAAAACATTCTCGTCAGTCGGCTTGAACAATTGCCACTTTTAGACTCGATTTAGATACCTATTGTTCTTCAACTGAGAGGGACGAAACATCAATGATGCGAGTCTGGCTTATACGATCATGCCAGGTGCAGGGTTGAAACAGTCGGTTGAGATAACCTGCCAGGAAAATAAATAAAGTGATGCCTGCGATTAAATAAGAATCCTCGAAGAATGAAAACAGATGGTTCAACACCAGAAAAGTTAAAGGCAGAACAATGGTGCTAAAGAGTCTCAGGAAACAGATCGACCACGAGGGATAAAAACCATACTCGGTAATGATTTTCAGTTTCCATACTTTCATGCCAAGTGTTTGCCCGGACTTACTCCAGAAACCACTGTAAAAAATAAACACCAGTAAAATTAAATATAGATGAAATAAAGGGCCGCTGACAGCTTCGCCCTGATTAAATGGTAATAGTACAGCAGTACCTGAAAATAATATGGCGACAATCAGCAGGCTGTCATAAAACATGGAGGCAAACTGTTTCCATAATTTTGCTGATGGGCATTGATCGTATTTTAGTTTGCTCATTAACGTAATATTTCTTTGAATTAGACTATTTTAGGCAATTAAAAAGAGTACAACAATAATTATTGGACAATGGGTATTGTATTCTCGTTAGGGCTTTCTATAATTAAAGCGGATTGAAAACGTGAGGAGATCGGATATGGCGACAGCAAAAAAAGCGGCAAAAACAAAGAAGGCTGCGAAGAAAGCAACTAAATCTGAAGTAAAGAAGAAAGTAGCCGTTAAAAAGAAGGCTGCTAAACCTGCCGTAAAAAAGAAAGTAGCGAGAGTAGTCAAAAAGAAAGCCGCAGCTAAGTCTGTCCCGTCAGCCGCAGCTAAAACCAAAAATTTAAAAGATGACATCGCTGCATTGAAGAGTGAAATCAAAACCTTAAAGGGTGATTTGAAAGGCGCTCAGAAACGTGAAGCTGCTATGTCGAAGTTAATAGGCCAGCGTGATGAAGCTATCGCTAAGTTCCTCAATGGCTGGGACAAGAAGGCCATGGCTGCGATGAATCAACCTGCTAAAGCCAGGAAAAAGAAAAAGGCAAAAAAGTAATCATACTTAAATAGTGTTTTATGAAGGCGCAGTTGACTGCGCCTTTTTTTTTGCCTGACAATGTCGTGCTATGAGTAAGAAAAAAGCGAAGCCGGATCAGGATCCTCAAATCGATGCGTTTATCGACGTGTTATGGTCACAGAAAGGACTGGCCGCTTTGACGCTGGATGCCTATCGACAGGATCTGCGTGGATATTCCCGATGGTTGGAAGGCCGAAACGAAATATTAGCTAATGCGAGTCAGGCCAGTATTCAGGCTTATCTAGCGCATCGCTTCGAATCGGGTACCTCGGCGCGATCCAGTGCTCGTTTACTCTCGACATTGAAACAGTATTACCGCCACCTTATCAGAACCGGTGAACGCCAGGATAACCCTACCGCTTTGATACAGGCCCCGAAGATATATAGAAGTCTACCGCCTACCCTGACCGAAGATGATATGAGCGCCCTGTTGGAAGCGCCCGATAACAATACCGATTACGGTTTACGCGATCGCTGTATGCTGGAAGTCATGTATAGCTCTGGGCTACGCGTGAGCGAACTGGTTTCGTTAGAGTTGAACCAGATAAATAGCAACCTCGGTCTGGTGCGTTTAACCGGAAAAGGGAATAAAGAACGGGTAATACCAGTCGGCGAGGAGGCGATGCACTGGCTGGATATCTATATTAAGCAGGCCAGGCCGCAGTTAGTGAACCTGCAAAAAAATAGCAACGCACTTTTTCTGTCAAGCCGGGGTACGGCAATCACCAGGCAGGCCTTCTGGCAGAACATTAAAAAACATTTACTCAGGGCCGGTATAAAAACGGAATACTCGCCACATTCTTTGCGTCATGCCTTTGCAACGCACTTGCTTAATCATGGTGCGGATTTACGTACGGTGCAGATGCTACTGGGTCACAGTAGTTTATCGACCACGCAGATTTATACTCATATTGCGCAGGCAAGATTGAAGTCTTTGCATGAGCGGCATCATCCGCGCGGTTGAACTTTATTTAGTGTAATAAGGTAAACATCTTACGGCGATATTTCTGCACGCTGGGATGTTCTCCACCCAGCATATCGAACAAAGCGATTAAGCCGTTGCGCCCAGCGTCGTCTTCGTGACTCCTGTCCAGGGTCATCACTTTCAGTAAACATTCCATTGCCTGTTCGTACTCACCTTGCGCAGATAGATAATTGGCCTTGTCTATCAGTGCACCCAGATCGTCGGGGTTGGATACGAGTTTTTGCTCAATTTCCTCGATGGGTGGCAAACTCTTAAGCTGGTTGGTCAGGGTGATTTCGGCGCGTAGTTTGACAGCCCCATCTTTTTTCTGGCCGTCGCCATCGAGGCTGTCGAGTAATGCCAGCGCGGCATCACTATCGCCTTGCGCCATCACTAACTGAGCGATGTCGATCTTCAGATCGGCATTCCCCGGGTCTTTGGCGAGTGCCTCATTCATTAGCTGGGTGGCATCATCAGCTCGACCTTCCTGGCTGGCGATTTTAGCCGCAGTCATCAGCTCGTCGGACTCGGAGGTTATAAATTGATCGATAAAGGCACGAATTTCAGACTCGGGCAGGGCACCCATGCGTTCATCCACGGGTTGACCATTCACGAACAGTTTCATGGTCGGTAAACTTTTTATCTGAAAATGCGCCGCGAGCTCCTGTTGTTCCTCGGTATTAACCTTGGCGAGATGAAACTTTCCGCCATACTCTTCGGCGAGTTTCGCTAGTATCGGCATGATGGTCTTACAGGGCTCACACCAGTCTGCCCAGAAATCCACCAGCACAGGTTGCTTAAAAGAGTTCTCGAGCACCAGTGGTTGAAATTCCTGGATCCCGACATTGTGTATATAAGGGGACTCGCTCATAATCTAACTCCACGAAAAGAAGCGCATTATATAAGGCACATGGTCAAAAATGTACCTTTTCCGTTGTAGTTTTTTATTCGACATGGTCTATTGCTTACGGATCGCAAAAAAGTAATATTTTTACCGATAGAAGCGACCTTTTTAACGCCGATGTCGTTATAATTCGCCACAGATTTAAACCCTCAGCAGGAACTAGCTCTCTTGAAAAACCAGTACGATGCCGCTTCGATTGAAGTATTGACGGGGCTGGAACCGGTCAAAAAAAGGCCGGGTATGTATACCGACACGACTCGTCCCAACCATCTCGCTCAGGAAGTTATCGATAATAGTGTTGACGAAGCTATTGGCGGCTTCGCGACTCGTATCGGTGTCATTCTGCATGCCGATAATTCGCTCAGTGTCATCGATGACGGGCGCGGTATGCCGGTCGATAAACACCCGCAGCAGGGTATTCCAGGGGTCGAGGTGATACTCACTAAATTGCACGCCGGGGGTAAATTCTCCAACAAAAATTATCAGTTTTCCGGTGGACTTCACGGTGTGGGCGTTTCGGTGGTGAATGCGCTATCGAAACGACTCGATGTGCGCGTACGTCGCGATGGTAAAGAGTATTCCATCGGCTTTGAACATGGTGACAAGAAGCAAAACCTGAAAGAGATCGGTAGCGTCGGTAAGAAAAATACGGGTACCACAATTCACTTCTGGCCAGATCCTAAATACTTCGACAGTTCATCTTTCTCTGTTACCAAATTAAAACATGTGCTGCGCGCCAAGGCGGTTTTGTGTCCAGGGCTCAACGTTAAGTTTTATGTTGAGAAAACCAAAGAGTCCTGCGAATGGCACTATCAGGATGGCCTGTCCGATTATCTACTGGATGCGCTTTCAGGTTTCCAGTTGCTTCCGGCGGAACCTTTCGTCAATTCGATCAAGGGTGAAAACGAAGCGGCAGACTGGGCCATCGTCTGGCTACCCGAAGGTGGGGAAAGTGTTGCCGAGAGCTATGTGAACCTGATACCAACTGCGCAGGGTGGTACCCATGTGAATGGTTTGCGTACCGGCTTAACGGATGCGATTCGGGAGTTTTGCGAATTTAGGAGCCTGTTACCGCGTGGCGTTAAAATTGCGCCCGATGATGTATGGGACAGGGTTTCCTATGTTTTGTCGGTGAAAATGCAGGATCCACAATTCTCCGGGCAAACCAAGGAGCGCCTGTCTTCGCGGGAGACAGCCGCATTTGTTTCGGGCGTTGCGAAAGATTCTTTTAGCCTGTGGTTGAATCAACACGCCGAGATTGGTGATTTACTCGCGCAAATGGCGATCTCCAGCGCACAAAGTCGACTAAAATCAGCAAAGAAAGTGGTGCGCAAAAAAGTTACGGCTGGCCCCGCATTACCCGGCAAGCTGGCGGATTGTTCAAGCCAGGATGTTAATCGTACCGAACTGTTTCTGGTCGAAGGTGATTCCGCGGGTGGTTCAGCCAAACAGGCTCGCGATCGGTCGTTCCAGGCGATCATGCCGTTACGCGGAAAAATTCTCAATACCTGGGAAGTGTCGGTGGATCAGGTGCTGGCTTCGCAGGAAGTGCACGATATCTCCATTGCCATCGGCGTAGATCCCGGCTCGGACGACCTGTCTAATTTACGTTACGGTAAAGTTTGTATTCTTGCCGATGCCGATTCCGATGGCGCGCATATTGCTACTTTATTATGCGCTTTATTTTTACGTCACTTCCAGCCACTGGTGGATAAAGGTCATGTTTATGTCGCCAAGCCACCGTTATATCGCATCGATGTGGCCAAGGATAAATACTATGCACTCGACGAAGCCGAACGCGATGGCATACTCGACCGCATCCATGCAGAAAAGCGTAAAGGCAAAGTAACGGTAACTCGCTTCAAGGGTCTGGGAGAGATGAATCCCCTGCAACTACGTGAATCCGCTATTGCACCAGATACGCGCCGACTAGCGCGTTTAACTATCGAACCCGGCGATAAGACTTTTGAAATTATGAATATGATGCTGTCGAAAAAACGCGCTGCAGATCGCAAGGACTGGTTACAGTCTAAAGGCGATCTGGCGGAGGTGTAAGATGTCCGATGAATTTGATTTCGAAGGCGTCGAACAGCAGCCGCTGCATGTCTTTACCGAAAAGGCTTATCTCGATTACTCGATGTATGTCATTCTTGATCGGGCGTTGCCGCATATCGGCGATGGTCTGAAACCAGTACAGCGCCGCATCATCTATGCGATGTCCGAACTGGGCTTATCCGCCAGTTCTAAACATAAAAAGTCGGCACGAACTGTCGGTGACGTGCTCGGTAAGTTTCATCCGCATGGCGACAGCGCCTGTTATGAGGCGATGGTGTTGATGGCGCAGGATTTTTCCTATCGTTATCCACTCATTGATGGGCAGGGAAACTTCGGTTCGCCGGACGATCCTAAATCATTCGCCGCGATGCGTTATACCGAATCACGTTTATCCGCCTTTGCTAAAGTGTTGTTACAGGAGCTGGGCCAGGGAACGGTTGACTGGGTGCCAAATTTCGATGGCACTATGCAGGAGCCTTCGCTACTACCCGCACGTTTGCCGCATATTCTACTCAATGGCACGACAGGTATAGCGGTTGGTATGGCGACCGATCTGCCACCCCATAATCTGCGCGAAATAGCCAGCGCCTGCATTAGTCTGCTGGATAAGCCGGGCACCGGCCTTGAAGAAATTCTCGAACAGGTGAAAGGCCCGGACTATCCAACCGAAGCCGAGATCATCACACCGGTAACAGAACTTAAAACCATGTACGAAACTGGTCATGGTTCGATCCGCATGCGCGCGATCTACGAACGCGAGGATGGTGATATTATCGTTACCGCGTTGCCGCATCAGGTATCGGGAGCACGGGTGCTCGAACAAATTGCTCAGCAAATGCTGGCGAAGAAATTGCCCATGGTGGATGACCTGCGCGACGAGTCCGATCACGAAAACCCGACCCGGCTGGTTATTGTGCCACGTTCTAATCGGGTCGACGTCGAGGCCATGATGGGGCATTTATTTGCGACCAC
>Ga0224506_10000683_pt1 | contig 26978 bp, 19 predicted proteins | sample SF_Jan12_sed_USG_2_FD_169108 | JGI IMG/M metagenome (GOLD analysis project Ga0224506, IMG submission 169108) | Sediment microbial communities from San Francisco Bay, California, United States - SF_Jan12_sed_USGS_8_1 | ecosystem: Environmental > Aquatic > Marine > Sediment | place: USA... | reverse complement strand
ACCAGACCCAATTCCTAATAAAAGTAGAAATTTGGACGAAAAACATAAAATAGAAGATGAGGTATTAAAAGAAAATAATTTACCTGAACCTTCCTCTGAAAAGCATGAACAAATACGAAAAGAAGTTGAAAAACACTTAGCAAATTTTGAAAACGAAAGTCCAATAAAACTTGTACCTCTTTATTTTGTTGTGAATCAAGATGAATTCGCTTTTGTTGATATGGATCCTTTCCTAATAGCAGTAGAATATGCATTACAAGGCAAACATATCCTTATTGAAGGCCACACTGATAACAGTGGGCGTACTGAACAAAATGTACAATTATCCATCAAACGTGTAGAACGTATAAGACAACTCATGCTAGATATGGGAGTATCTGACAACAATATTTCTGTAGTAGGTTATGGAGAAGAACATTCAGCAACTAATGACGAGCTAGAAAAAGACAAACAACTTGACAGGAGAGTAGATTTTACCGTTTTTTGATTTTCAATGAATCACGACTCCGATATTTTTTATAATCATCTGGCTAAAACTTCCCCTCATCCCCTAGGAATTACTATTTCTAAAGCTGAAGGAATTTACCTCTATTCTCCTAATGGCAAACAATATATTGATTTGATATCAGGAATCGGGGTGAGCAACATAGGCCATAGACACCCAAAAGTAATTTCAGCTATTAAAGAACAGCTTGATAAGCATTTACATGTAATGGTTTATGGGGAATACATTCAATCAACTCCTAACCTATTAGCAAAAAAGCTTAATGAAATCACCCCTAATACCATCGACTCTTTTTATTTTGTTAACTCAGGTACAGAAGCTAACGAAGCGGCTTTAAAATTAGCAAAGCGATATACAAGAAGAACTGAAATCATATCATTTAAAAACTCATATCACGGCAATACACACGGCTCACTAAGTGTATCGGGAAATGAAGTGAAGAAAAATGCTTTTCGCCCACTTTTACCTGATGTGAAATTTATTGAATTTAATAATGAAGATGATTTAATTCAAATAACTGAAAATACTGCTGGAGTAATAATTGAAACGATTCAAGGGGATGCAGGTGTGAAAATTCCCACTACCAACTATTTGAAAGCGTTAAGAAAGCGATGTGATGAAACTGGTGCTTTGCTAATAATGGATGAAATTCAAACAGGTTTTGGACGAACTGGTACTTTTTGGGCGTTTGAACAATTCGGGATAATACCTGACATTCTTACCATGGCAAAAGCCATGGGTGGAGGATTGCCAATTGGCTGTTTTGCTGCCAATAAAAAAGTAATGGACACTCTTTCCCATGATCCTGTTTTAGGACATATAACTACTTTTGGAGGTAACCCCGTATGCTGTGCAGCAAGTTTGGCTACAATAGAAGTGATTCAAGAAGAAAATCTGCTTGAAACTGTTGAAGAAAAAGGGAAGCTTATAGAAGAATTGCTACACCATAGTTCAATAATAGAAATTAGACGAAAAGGATTACTCTTTGCAATTGAATTTGAATCAGCTGAACTAGTGAACAATATTGTCCAAACTTGTATTGAAAATGGTGTAATTTGTTATTGGTTTCTCTCCAACCCACATGCTTTCCGAATAGCTCCTCCACTCACCATAACTGTTGAGGAAATAAAAAAAGCTTGCAAAGTAATAATACAAGCCATTAGTTATCATTCTAGTTCTAAGTAGAGAATATTAAAGGTTTGACAGTACTCTTCCTTCAAGAGTATTTTTACATTCTGAAATAATATATCATAAAATAAACTGAAAACTTATTTTAACACCAAAATTACTAGCTTCTGGGTTATCCAAATACGTTAACCTATGTAAAAAATCGATTCTTCCAACTTTAAAAATATTTTCTACTCCATAACCCACTTCCAAGTATGGTGTAGTACTTCTTAAAAAACCTGGCTGTACAACAACATCTCCTTCCAAATCAAATGGGGGAATAATATTTTTATTTTGTTCGCTTAAACTACCATAAAGTAGGTTGGCAGTACCCAACAACCTCCATTTTAATTTTTTTATTAATGGAACACGATTTAATATAAAGCCCTCAAAATGATGGTTATATTTTACTGACACATATTTATCACTTACAAATTCAGAAAAGCGCATTAAGTTATAAGCTGCTGTAGTATAAAAACTACTTTGGTTACCAATATGTACTTTTAGCAAGGGGTAGGGTAATTTTGAAAATATATTTTCTCCAGTTACAGATAATTTTGAAACTCCCAAAAAGCCCATCTTAAAATTTTTCCTCATATTTAATGCCAGTTTTTGATATTCAAAATCACTACTTAATGCACCCTTTAAACCTTGCGTATAGCGTACTGTAATCGCAGGCCATTTCCCACTTTTTAATATCAAACGTTCGTTTTTCGTTTGTAAATACACTTGACCAGGTGTAAAAATCGACTCAAATACAATTTCTGTTGAACTAAAATTAGTAGCAATATCAGAATTTACAATTTCTGGATTTGTATAATAGGCAAAATCAAAATCACCATCTATGGGATTAAACACCCTATTTTTAAAAATTATTTTTTGAGTGAAACCTTTTACAAATTCTCTCTCAAAAGTGAACCTTGCCTCTTTATAATTATAAGGTTTGACGAGTGTTCCATATTTACTAGCTGCCAAAAACACTGAGTTTCCTAACAAATCAGCTTCGGATAAACCCACTTGATCAATGTCTTCCGTATAGGAAACTCCCATTTTTGTCCACCTTGTTCTGGATAGTATTAAATCTGTAAAAACTCGATATTTAAACATTTCATCATTAGTGCCGTATGCTAGTCTACCTCCAAAAGTCCATTTATCATTAAAATTTGTTCTAAATCCTAATTGAAATCGATGACCTTCTACAGTATTATTCGCATATATTGATGAATAAGGCCCAATATCAATTGGACCTGCTTCATAATATCCCTCAACTGCTATTCTTATAATCTCAGTGTAGGTTTTCACAACTGGAATATTCACCAATGTATCAATCATACTATATACATTCAATTCAGCATTTGATAATGGTTCATGTCGAACTTTATTCCAGTACTCTTCATTGTTACCCATTTTATAGTCCTCGGATACAATTATGGGCAAATCAAAAAACGAAATGTCTTTTGGCTCATTAACCACAACTTTTGTGTTCGAAGTATAGAACTTAGCTAGCATACCAGCCATATTTTTGGTCACTTCACCAATGTCAAGTAACACTCTGTTTTTTGAAGGTATCCAAGCTCCTGCTGTAGTAGGTTCTAATTCCTGTTGAATTTTAACTTTCTCGATATAGTTTAGGTTTGCTGTTTTGTTAATGGTAACATCTATTTGTTTAAGTGCAAATTCATTTTTGGTAATCCATATAGTACCTGTAAAAGCTAAATCCTGTTCACTTTTTGGAAAAAAATCTAGACGATAGCAATAGTGACCATCAATGTACAAACTATCGATTAAATCATATTCATAATATAATTTCCAACCATCTGCTATAGGTGAAACAAATTCTTTAGTAACAATATTGAGCCAATTTTTATAAAAATTATACTCTTGAAAAGTAGAACCAATGTATTGGGAGGAAAAACTGCCATCTTCTACTCCTAAACCTGTTACTTTTGTTTTGAGAATATGCTCCTTTTTAAGTTCTGGGTTTTTTCTATAATAATAGTTAGAAATAGATTCAGATATGAAAACAGGTAAAACAGGTTTTCCGTCTTCTCCAGCCAGTTGCTCTACACTGTCCATCACCTGAGTTATCTTTTGCATAATTTTCCTGTTTTTGAACTTCTCAGAAATATTATCTACATCTAATTCTATTTTAGTATAAGTTTCGTACTCATATGCATCTAGTTTCACTTTATTATTTTCTTTTTTATGCTTAACAACATTCCGTAATATCTCATAAGCAGGATTCTCACCTGCCTGAATCACTACTTCTTGTAAACTCACTACATCTTCTTCTAATTGAAAATTTATAGTTTGATTTCCTTTCTCAACAAATTTAACCTTGGTTTTATAGCCAATGTAAGAAGCCACTAACGAATCTAATGGCGTAGATGTTGAAATAGAAAACTTACCATCAAAATTAGTAGTTGCTCCAATAGTGCTATTCTTAAAAACAACATTAGCAAAAGGTACAGGGTTACCTGAAGTTGCATCAGTAACTTTACCAGAAACTATTCTTTCTTGAGCAATACTATAAAAAGTAACCCAACTAAATAAGAAGACTATAACAACATTAAGTATTTTCATTATTCAATAATAATCAATTCTTGTTCTCCTAAATGTTTTGGGGATTTATTTAGTATATAGGTGTCCCATATTGCCATAGTTCGTGCGAATATTTCCCTTACTATCGTTTTAAAGGCTATTGCACCTGTTACTGGAGCTGTAGCCATACCCAAAGCATCAATATTATAAAAATTACTCAAAAAAATTGCACGATGGCAATGAAATTTTTGTGTAACGATGATAATATCATCCTGACCAAATATTTTATCACACCTAACAATGGAATCTAACGTTCTGAGTCCAGCATAATCCAGTGTTATGGCATTTTCTGGAACTCCACGTTTAGTAAGAGCATTTTTCATTTTTTGCGGCTCATTATAAAACTTCGATCTATTATCACCACTTACAATCAAATGTTTTACCTTACCTGATTGATACAGTTTTATTGCCATATCTATCCGGGTATGGAAAAATGGATTATCTTCTCCATTTAATAGTTTATCACTAGTACCTAAAACTAACCCAACATCTTTTTGAGGTATATCATCAATATTATGATATATCTTATTTTTCGTAGATTCTATAACCCATGCATTCGCAAGTGTAATGATCACCAAAACACCAACAGCAGTAAAAGCTAAAATTTTAATTACCTTTCTTTTTTTCATTATTCCTATTTAGCTTTTTGCTGAATATATTCTTCAATTATCAAATCTGATCGTTTTACTATCTTTTTATACCAATCTAGTCTAAGCTCATTTTTTTCTTCTTTAGATAATTTCCAACAAATCGATGATTGTCGAAGTTTTTCAGTAATAGTGTATAAGCTTACCGCAGCACTAACTGATATATTAAAGCTTTCTGTAAAACCATACATTGGGATTGTCACTTTTTCATCCGCCATTTGTAGTAATTCATTACTTACTCCTGTTTGTTCTGTACCAAAAACCAAAGCTACCTTTTCGTTTAGGTTAAGTTCATTAATAGGCTTACAATTTGCATCTGGTGTAGTTGCCACAATTCTATAACCCTTTTGTTTTAAATTTGTTACACAAGAAATCGTATTATTTATATCTGGTATACAATAACTGTACAAATCAACCCACTTTGAAGCTCCCATTACTACTTTGGGGTTTATACTATATTGATTCTCTTTCTCTATGATATGTAAATCCTGTATTCCAAAACAATCGCAGGTTCGTACAATTGCACTCGCATTTTGTGGTTGGTAAATATCTTCTAAAACCACAGATAAGTGTCTAGTTCTTTCATCTAAAACTTTCTCGATTTGAGTTTTCTTATTTTCGGTAACAAATTCCGAAAGCATGTTTGTTATTTCCTCCATCAAATCATTACATATAACCATTCAGAAGTTTAAGTATAATTTCTGGAATGATCTATTTTATTTTCGAAATCATTATTAATTAATTATGTTATGATATAACTAATCATCAATATTATGAGGAAATAATCAGCTACCAGCACAGCAAAATCTCTAAAAATCTAACTGAATCGTCTCCCCTGTGCTAAACCCATTATCATCCTTCTTAGATGATGATTCTTCTTTCGTCTCCTCTTTTTTTGATGTTGTACTTAACTCATTGTTAGGAATATTTTTATCCACAGGAACATTCTCCATTTTTGGCTGAGCTCTAGTATTTTCTACCTCTGGTTCTATCAATTTCACTTTCTTTACCGTATGTTGTGATAATCGATTACCAATAGCTTTCCATCCTTTTACGTCTATAAAATCATTGATATTTATTACAGTAGTTTCCTTTTCTTTAGACTTACCTTTAACAAAATCTACCTCTACCTGTGGTGAATGGTGTACTGAAATCAAATTCAATTTAGAACCTTTCTCCTCGCTTATGAAACAATGTTTTTTACCTACAGTGTTAGTTTCAATGGTAAATCTCTTCACATAGTAGTTTTTGCTACTACCATCATAATGTACTGCACTAATTATTCCTGTAGGCTTATATTTATGGATATATACTATCTTCTTTGGCTCATAATGATTAGTTATATCATATGTAGTAAGTTCATAATTACCATCATTATAGATTACCAAAATTCGGTCTTCTCCGTTGAAATTTCCTAAATGATCACCACGCTGATCTGTATTAAGTCTACCTACAGACTCATCATACCAAATATCAAGTCCGCTTAATGTAGATACTCCCTCAGACTTTAGCTCAATTTTTCGTACTGGATATTTTGTAAGAATATTTCCTCCAGCACCTCTCCCCTTAATTTCCAGATCAGCAAAGTCAAAATCAAAAATTTTAGTACGTGCTCTTGATCCCGAGGAGAGTTTTATAGTTACCATTTCAGCTTCTCCATTTGGATTGGCAGAAATATATAACACTTTTGATCCTTTTTCTCCTTTTGTAAGATCATACTCCTTATCTCGTGTAACGGCAGTTACACTAAAGCGTTTAACCATAGAACGACCAGTTTTACCATCCAAATAAATAGTATTATATACCATTCGTTCATCTCCTTTTTTCCAAACACCAACACAGAGTATATCCTTACCCATGAATATTTTATCCGCAATTCGTGACACAATGCACTTGCCATCTCTTCTGATTACTATAATGTCGTCAATGTCGGAACATTCACTTACAAATTCATCTTTCTTTAATCCATAACCAATAAACCCATCCTTCCTATTCACAAATAACTTTTGATTGTTAGCTGCCACAACTGTAGCACTAATACTATCAAACGCCTTAATTTCTGTTTTTCGTTCTCTTCCTTTACCATATTTATCGAGCAGATTTTGAAAATATTTAATAGAGAACTCAATTAAATTGGCAAGGTTGTATTCAGTTTGTTTTAACTCTTCCGCCAATTTTTTCATCAATTCATCTGCCTTAAAGGCATCAAATCGAGAAATTCGTTTAATCTTAATTTCTGTTAAACGAACAATGTCATCTTCTGTAATTTCTCTATAAAATTGTGGTTTATAAGGCGTTAATCCTTTATCAATGGTTTCAATTACAGCTTCCCATGTCTCACATTCTTCAATATCACGATAAATTCTATTCTCAATAAATATTTTTTCTAATGAAGAAAATAACATCTTCTCCATTAACTCAGCTCTCTTAATTTCAAGTTCCCGTTTTAGAAGCTCAACCGTTTGATTTGTATTGATTTTTAAAATCTCATTTACAGGTAAAAATTGAGGCTTTTCAGCAACAATAACGCATGCATTAGGAGAAATAGAAACTTCACAATCCGTAAAAGCATACAGAGCGTCAATAGTGATGTCAGGTGATTGACCAGATGCTAAGGTTATTAATATTTCTACATCTTTAGCGGTGTTATCTACAACTTGCTTAATTTTTATCTTTCCCTTCTCATTGGCTTTAAGGATGGATTCAATAATTCCAGTAGTTGTTGTTCCAAAAGGAATATCCTTAACTACTAAGCTCTTTTTATCGTATTCTTCAATTTTAGCTCGAACTTTCACCTTACCACCACGCATACCTTGATTATACTCTGAAAAGTCGGCTGTACCTCCTGTAGGAAAATCAGGATAAATTTTAGGATTTTTACCTTTTAATATATCAATGGAGGCCTTTATTAATTCGCAAAAGTTATGAGGTAAAATTTTAGTAGATAATCCAACTGCAATTCCTTCTACCCCTTGGGTAATTAATAGTGGAAACTTTACTGGAAGAGTAACTGGTTCCTTCTTACGTCCATCATATGACAATTGCCATTCGGTTGTCTGCGGATTATACACCACATCCAGTGCAAACTTCGATAAGCGAGCTTCAATATATCTAGGTGCAGCTGCTCTATCGCCAGTTCTAATATCTCCCCAGTTACCTTGTGTCTCTATGAGTATATCCTTCTGCCCTAAATTTACCATAGCATCACCAATAGAGGCATCACCATGTGGATGAAATTGCATGGTATTTCCAATTACATTTGCGACTTTATTGAAACGACCATCATCCATCTCTTTAAGAGAATGCATAATTCTTCGTTGTACTGGTTTAAATCCATCTTCAATGGCTGGCACCGCTCTTTCTAAAATTACATAAGAAGCATAGTCTAAAAACCAATTTTCGTACATACCTGAAACTGGCAGTATATCATGTATTGTATCTTCATTTTTGTAATCCTCTTTCTCCTCTTCAGGCAGCTCTGTACTCTCGTCACTCATATTAAATAGTGATTTATCAGGTTATGTATATATTAATTATTTCATTTTTTTAATTGCAATAATATTACAATTATGCAATCACCTCTTCTTCCAAATCAAAATCCTTTTCAATTTTTAGATTGTCAATAATAAATTTTTGACGATCAGGTGTGTTTTTACCCATATAAAAGCCTAAAATTTGATTGATACTGGTTTCTTTTTCAAGAAAAATGGGCTCTAAACGAATATCTTCACCAATAAAATTACCGAACTCATCTGGAGATATTTCCCCAAGCCCCTTAAAACGTGTTATTTCTGGTTTTCCTCCTAATTTGTTAATCGCACTTTGTTTTTCTTCATCACTATAACAGTATAGAGTTTCCTTCTTATTACGTACACGAAAAAGAGGTGTTTCTAACACAAACACATGTCCATGTTTTATTAGATCTGGAAAAAACTGAAGGAAAAATGTCATTAGTAATAAACGAATATGCATGCCATCAACATCGGCATCAGTAGCAATAACAATTTTCCGATAACGTAATCCTTCAATACCATCTTCAATATTAAGCGCATGCTGTAGAAGATTAAACTCTTCGTTTTCATACACTACTTTTTTAGTAAGGTTAAAACAATTTAGTGGTTTACCTCGTAAGCTAAAAACTGCTTGCGTTTGTACTTCACGAGATTTAGTAATAGAACCACTTGCAGAGTCTCCCTCTGTGATAAAAATCATAGTATCCTCTTTTTTATCACCTTTGGCATCGTTAAGGTGAACTCGGCAATCCCTCAATTTCTTATTGTGGAGGTTAGCCTTTTTTGCACGCTCGTTGGCAATTTTTTTAATACCTGCTATTTCCTTCCTCTCACGCTCTGACTGTAATATTCGTTTTAGCAAAGCATCAGCAGCATCAGAATGCTTATGTAAATAGTCGTCTAATGCTTTTTTTACAAAGTCATTCACAAAAGTTCGCATAGTAGGTCCATCAGGCACTACATATTGAGAACCTAGCTTTGTTTTGGTCTGTGATTCAAAAACAGGTTCCTGAACACGTACTGCAATAGCAGCCACAATTGCTGATCGAACATCAGAAGCATCGAACTCTTTTTTGTAAAATTCGCGTACAGTTTTCACTACCGCTTCTCTTAAAGCTGCCTGATGTGTGCCTCCCTGAGTAGTATATTGCCCATTAACAAATGAATAATACTCTTCACCATATTGATTAGCATGTGTTAATGCTAATTCAATGTCATTCCCCTTTAAATGAATAATAGGATATTTAAGACTTTCTTGATCTGTTTTTCGTGTAAGTAAGTCTAATAATCCTTTTTCGGAATAATACTTTTCTCCGTTAAAATTTATTGTTAACCCTGAATTAAGGAATACATAGTTCCAAATTAGATCATTGAGATATGAGGGTATAAAATGAAAATTCTTAAAAACTGTTCCATCAGGTTCAAATGACACTGAGGTTCCATTTCTGCCACTCGACTTTATCACTTTGGCATCATTAATTACCTCTCCCTGGTTAAACTCGGCAATTTTGGTCTCCCCCTCACGAAACGATTGTACTTTAAAATAATTTGAAAGAGCATTTACTGCCTTGGTTCCCACTCCATTTAGCCCCACTGATTTCTGAAAAGCACCAGAGTCATATTTTCCACCCGTATTAATTTTAGATACACAATCCACTACCTTTCCTAATGGAATACCTCTACCATAATCTCTTATTTCAACACGATGATCTGTAATTTTCACATCAATGGTTTTTCCATAACCCATCATATGCTCATCAATACAATTATCAATAACCTCTTTCACCATTACATATATACCATCATCTTGGGCAGAGCCATCTCCCAATTTGCCAATATACATCCCTGGTCTAAGTCGGATATGTTCCTTCCAATCAAGGGATTTAATACTGTCTTCGGTGTATTCAAAAGTATTCTCTTCAGCCATTTACTTTAAGTTTAAAAAATTGACGTGAACATGAGTTCGCCATGTATTAATATTTGCAAGCGAATAAACATTATTTAACAGACTATATCAAGGAAATAAATGTTGTAGAAAAATATTTTTTTCAGATCAATTTATAGATTTGATTCAATATTAACCTTACAACTATCTGATATTCTGATATTTAATGCTATTTATTATTATTAGCTTGAAAAATAAGTACTGGCAAAGATAGGGTACATATAAAAATAAGACCTATTGTAGCATATATTCCATATCCCAACATTTCATAATTCCAATTCTCGTTACTATTGTGCATCATCACAAACATAAGAGATACAAAAAAGAATAAATTGAGAGACGAATTAAGCGCATACAACCAACTTTGCAATACATTGGATAATGTTAATGAAGAGGATGAAGTAATAAACTTTCTTGCCATAGCATAAAGCACAAAGTTGCTAGAGGCTACTATAGCCAAAGCATAGTAGAAATAGATATCCTTATTAACTGCCTCTTTTCCTTCAAGATATTGTACAAACTCGGGCAATGCTGCAAAACTGTAGACCAAGCCAAAAAAAACAATTATTACTGATAAATACCAAAATGCCCGAAATAGTCTTTCCATAGTGTAGAATTTGAGGGCGCAATTTAGGAGAAACTTTTGAGATGTAATAAAATTTCTTTCACAGCCATAGCTTTTATTCAAGGGGTTTGATTATATTATTAGATAATCACTTTTTTAATTATTATGGATCCACATTTACAAGCAGCAATAGAACAAGCACAAAAAAGTCTCAATGAAGGAGGGATACCAATAGGTTCAGTATTAGTGAGAGATGACAAAATTATTGCTTCTGGACACAATAAGCGAGTACAGGAGTCTAATCCCATTTTGCATGGAGAAATGGATTGTTTAAATAATGCTGGACGAATCGGTAGTTATAAAAACACGATTATCTATTCTACACTTATGCCTTGCTACATGTGTGCTGGAACTATTGTTCAATTTAAAATCCCAAAAGTGATTGTAGGTGAATCACGAACCTTCTCTGGAGCAAGAGAATTTATGGAATCGCATGGAGTTGAGGTAATAGATATGGACAACCTTGTTTGTACTCAAATGATGGAACAATTTATTAAAGACAAGCCTGAATTGTGGAGTGAAGATATAGGAGACTCTTAGTTTATCGATCGAATTCGATCAAACTTGCTATTTGAAAAACAATAAGTTATTTAACTCAAATACTTTTCCACCAATTTTTCTGCACATCGTTCTCCATCCATTGCTGCAGACACAATGCCTCCTGCGTATCCTGCTCCTTCGGCACATGGATAAAGACGTTTGAGTTCTACATGCTCGAAAGTAATTCTATCACGAGGAATACGAATAGGAGAAGAAGTACGACTTTCTACACCCACAATTTGAGCTTCATTGGTATAATAGCCCTTCATTTTCCTTCCAAAAGCTTGAAATCCTTGTTGCAGGCTGTTCCAAATAAATTCTGGCAACACTTCTCTTAAATCTACACTCACTATTCCTGGCTGATAAGAAGTTGCTAATAATGAATCTGAGACTTTACCTTTCACAAAATCAACCAATCGCTGTGCTGGAGCAGTTTGTCTCCCCCCAGCAATTTCACATGCTTTTTGCTCAATATCTCTTTGGAAGTACATCCCTGCTAAAGGACCATATTTTCGGTATTCCAAATAATCCTCCTCTCCTACAGCTACAACAATCCCTGAATTGGCGAACTCAGAATCTCTACGAGAAGGGCTCATTCCATTTACTACCACTTCACCTGGATTAGTCGCTGAAGGAACAATGAAACCTCCAGGGCACATACAAAATGAAAATACGCCACGCTGAACTTTATTGAAGGTCGCCTGGTGCACCATACTATAAGGTGCTGCTGGCAAATAATCTCCTCTGTCAGTTTCACAATGATATTGAATCTGATCTATGAGTTGTTGTTGATGTTCAGCACGAACCCCTAAAGCGAATGGCTTTGCTTCAATTTTAATATTCTTATGATGTAATAATTCATATATATCTCTAGCGGAATGACCTGTAGCCAGTATTACTCCCTCTCCAATTATCTTATTTCCATTTTGTAAAACAACTCCTTCAAGCTCTCCTTCTTTAATAACAAAGTCTGTCACTTTGCTATCAAACAAAACTTCTCCCCCTGAGTTATTAATACTTTCACGAAGATTCTCTACTATTTTGGGTAGTTTATTAGTTCCAATATGAGGGTGTGCATCATATAAAATCTCATCTCTAGAACCATGAGCAACCAGTATTTCCAATATTCTTCTTACATCTCCTCTTTTTTTCGAACGTGTATATAGTTTTCCATCAGAATAAGTGCCAGCCCCTCCTTCACCAAAACAGTAATTAGATTCTGGGTTTACTATGTGCTCCTTATTTATTGCAGCTAAATCTCTTCTTCTAGATTGAACATCCTTTCCTCTTTCGAGTACAATTGGCTTATATCCTAGTTCAATAAGTCTCAATGCTGCAAATAGTCCTGCTGGGCCTGCACCTACAACAACTACCTGTTTTGATTTTTTTACATTAGGGTATTCTGTTTTTTTAAATCTATTCTCCTCTGGTTCATCAATAAAAACATTAGCAGAAAGGCGTATTTTAACATTTTGAGAACGTGCGTCAATAGAGCGCTTAACAATTTGAATACTGAAGTGATTGGGATCAGAAACCTTTAACTTTTTAATGACATACTCTCGGAGGTTATCGTCATCCAAACCTATTTCTGGATTGACTACAAGATCAATTTGTTTTTTCATATGGTAAGGTATTTATCCTTAAAATCGGTACTACAATTGACAAAAGTATATTTAATGTTCTAAACGAAGTTAGTTCATACCACGTTTTTCAGCAGAAAAAACATATCCTATATTTAAACCTACATGTACAGTTCTTGAAAATTCACCTTTTCTTAAGTCTATAAACTTATCGACATCATTATCGTTAATATTTACATTTCTGTAGCCAACTCCAAACCCTAAAAACATATCTACTGTAAGACCTTTTTCGTAAGTACGAGGCATGTACCTATATCCCAACATTGGTGCCCACTCAATTCGTTGCTCTGATGCTGTTAATGAAATAATTTCGTTAGGTATAATATTATCATCATTCACAAAATGACTTAAGTTTTCATAATAGATGCCATGTCCAAAATACCACATACCGAAAGTATTATCTGATTTGTAAAATTTTTGTCTTACAGTTATCGTACTACCTCGTGTATAAAGTTCATTAATAGCAACCTTATTATCCGCTTTATAGAATGGGTCTCTTTTAATTGAAAATTCAAATTCATACCCCAATCTTTCCTGCAAGTAAAATTCCAATGAAACAGGAACAAAACCAAAAAATGAAAGAAGAGGGTTTCCTCCTACTACCACGCCCTTAAACTCATTTATACCCTCATCAAAATATTTAAACTTTTTTCCTTTAAACACAAAATCAGCTATACCATAATTTTTAGGTACAACTGTGATATTTAAATTATCCTGATTAGATTCTTCATAATAAGGTTTATAATAGCCACTCAAATCCCCATTCATGTCATACATTTCCCAAGTACCCACCTTTTGGTCATCCGAAATAGTTCCTTTTATTTTTATCTTTCCACTTTCATAAAAACCTAAATATTCTCCCCTTCCATTAATAAAATTGCACTGACCTTCAATATCACCATTTGGATAATAATACACCCAGTTACCTTCACTTACTTCATTTTCCACATAACCTTGTACTTTAAGTTTTCCATTAGGATAGTACTCCTTATACACTCCATTTCCTTCAGTTAGTGTACTTTTTGCTTTTAGCTTTCCATTGGGATAAAATAGATTCCAATTACCTTCTTTAATACCATTTTCAAAAGTACCCTCGGATTGAGTGACTCCATTATCAAAATAATATTCCCATTTTCCAATAGCTTTATTATTGTTATATTCACCTTTTGATGATATCATTGAATTAGGATGATAATACAACCACTCTCCTATTTTTTTTCCATTTGAAAAATTTCCTTCTGCTGATTTTACTCCGTTTTCATGATAAAAAATCCATTTTCCTTGATTGGCATTACCTACTTTTAGTCCCTTACTTTTTACTACCCCTGAACCATAGTAACCTATATACCTACCTTCATTTTCATAATAGTCAATTCTTCCTTTTTTATGACCATTTTCAGAATAATAATACCATAGTCCCTTCCTTTTATTTTTATAAAATTCTCCTTTACTTTTAATTGATCCTGTTTGATAATAAAACTTCCACTCTCCTAAACGTATTTTATCATCAATATTTCCTTCCATTTTTTTCTTTCCATTTTCGAAAAAATATTCCCAATACCCATAAGGTTTACCTTTTATCAGCTCTCCTTTCATTTTAAGGTTACCATTCTCATAATAATAATCCCATTTTCCATTAGGAATACCATCTTCATACTCTCCCCTACGATCCATTCTGCCATTCATGTAAAATGAAATATAACTGCCATGTAAAATATGTACGTTAGAATCCTTTAAGTAGTAAACTTCACGAATTTGGTTTTCATTCTCTTTAAAAAATGAAGCACGCTTTACCTCTTGTGCTCCAACAAAATGGGTACAAAACATGCAAAAAATTAATCCTGTAAATACGTTTAGCCTCAATATTTTAAACTGTTACAATTAACATCTACCAAATTTAAAAATGATTTCAATTCTTATTGTATTATTCTCATTATTTAAAATAAATATTTGCTTTAATTCATTGCTAAACAAATAAAGAAATGATGAAAAAGTTTATGGTTGTTTGAAGTATATTATTGTAAATTTGAGCCATTTATTTCAATAATCAATTAATAAACAAACAACATGTCCGCTGATACGAATAATGCTACCAAGAAAGTTTCTAATGATTTATTTGAGTCTCCAGATTTTTATGTTTTAGATGACTTATTAACTGACGAACACATATTAATAAGAAATTCAGTAAGGGATTTTGTAAAAAAAGAAATTTCTCCTTACATAGAAGACTGGTGTCAAAACGCTCATTTCCCTTATGAAATTGTTAAAAAATTTGGCGATGTGGGAGCTTTTGGCCCTACCATTCCAATGGAATATGGGGGCGGTGGCATGGATTACATATCCTACGGTTTAATTATGCAAGAAATTGAACGAGGTGATTCAGGTATGCGATCTACAGCTTCTGTTCAGGGGTCGTTAGTGATGTATCCTATTTTTAAATTTGGATCTGAGGAACAAAAGAAAAAATATCTTCCAAAACTTGCTTCTGGAGAATATTTAGGATGTTTTGGGCTTACAGAACCTGACCACGGATCTAACCCTAGCGGTATGGTAACTAATTTTAAAGACATGGGGGATCATTATCTATTAAATGGTGCCAAAATGTGGATTTCAAACTCTCCTAAATCAGACATAGCAGTAGTATGGGCAAAGAACGAGGAAGGAAGAATTCATGGATTGATAGTAGAACGTGGTATGGAAGGGTTTACAACGCCTGAAACCCACGGGAAATGGTCGTTAAGAGCAAGTTGCACGGGTGAATTGGTTTTTGATAACGTTAAAGTTCCAAAAGAAAATCTATTACCAGGTAAAAATGGTTTAGGTGCTCCTTTAATGTGTTTGGATTCTGCTCGTTATGGCATTGCTTGGGGAGCTATTGGTGCAGCAATGGATTGTTACGATTCTGCTCGTAGGTACACTCTTGAACGTATGCAGTTCGGAAAACCCATTGCCTCATTCCAATTGATGCAAAAAAAATTAGCAGAAATGCTTACTGAAATTACCAAAGCACAATTATTGAACTGGAAATTAGGTAAGCTAATGGATGAGGGGAAAGCTACTACTCCACAAATATCTATGGCTAAAAGAAATGCCGTAGAAACTGCGCTTAACATTGCTCGTGAAGCTCGGCAAATGCATGGTGGCATGGGTATTACAGGTGAATATCCATTAATGCGGCACATGGCCAACCTTGAATCTGTAATAACTTATGAAGGCACGCACGATATACATTTACTGATTCTAGGTGCCGAAATTACTGGAATTCCAGCTTTTGCTAATTAGAGAAGAACAATATTATTTCTTCCCTTTCAATAGTTTTTTTTATTCTTTTGATTCTTATATCTTCAAGAATTATTCAACCAAAAAAAATATTATGAAAATAAACAAAACGCAGTATATTATCGCTTTACTATTTACCGCAATAATATTGAGCTGTTCTAGTAATTCTTCTAAAACTGAAACACAAGAAACAATTTCAGAAACTGAAGCTTCCACTAATGAAGAAAAAATTGAAATAACTGGCTTTAATACAATTGAAGAACTTTCTAAATCAGTAATAGAATCTCTCCAAAAACGTGACTACGATAGCTATTACTCTCATATAATGACAGAAGAAATGGAGCTGTCACAAGCAAACAGAATTGAAGATGAAAAGGTTAGAAAGGAGTTTATTCATGAATACGGATTTAGCCTTCATGAAGAAAAAGAATATTTTGAGAACTTACTTCATTACTACGATACTAGAAATATTGACCTAAGCAAAGCTACTTTGGCTGATATGGAGTATACAGAATATAAAGAAGGAAAATACGAACCCATTATGCTCTATGAAGTATTTATTCCTATAGAAATGGAAATTGAGTCATTAATAGATTTTACTACCATAGAAGTAGATGGTAAATTCTATCTTACTTCAGAAATTGGAATTTAAACTTAATATTTAATAGGGAGTACTTGATAATTAATTTTGACACTTTTAGTCCTTTTTCTTTGCCGTACCTGTAGGGCTATCGCCAGCCATTTTAGGTTGCGCACTATGCCTTCCCGCCTACTCCCGATAAATCGGGATTCGGTCGGGCAGGCAAACAGTTCTTCATTATTTTGTTGGTAGTTCACCTATCGTTTCCTGCTTTTAATTTCAAAGAACTTTTTAATTGCTATACTATATAATACGAACTAAAAGCTCGCACCAGCTGAGGTTTTTAATTCAATGCACTTAGATTTTCCTATGTTCCACTACCTTAATTATCACAATTTAGGAACAGTCATCTTAAAACTACCATTGCTCAGGGATAGGATTTCTGAAACCGTTCCATCCTTGATTAAATCAGCAGAACAGGTGCCTGTCAAAATATAGTTATCCCCCAATTCATCTACCTGAGTGATTTCAAACACAATGTTTTGTGTAGTACTATTGCTGTCATTATAATATTCGGTAAGGTTTGTATTCATACAGCTTTCATTTTGTGCTACAAAAAGATACGACTCTATATACCCGCTTACTACTTCAGGTACTGGAGGGTACGTAGGATTATCAATTCTGAAAGATATACCTTCTTTGGGCAGCCATACTGAACTTAAATCAAATACATTACCTGTTACTATAAGCTCTATAATGTTTGGGTCAAAGGTATCTTTTGCATATCTACTGGCATCATCTTCATAGTAAGTGTAATCAACTCCATTTGCGGTATATGAAATGTAATCTAATTGGTCGGTTGATATTTCAGTAAAAGCTATTGAAAACTCCACATTTTCAATTATTGTAGTGGTGCTAGGAGAATTATTATCCTTTAAGTTCAAGTTGCTTCCTGTCCCAATTATAACATATTTGCCTCCAACGAATTCAACGTTACTTAAAGTTATTGCGCTTTCTGTCGTACTTAAAACACTATTCCCGTAGTGAAAATCATGATATATCTCAACGGTTAAATCACATGCTGTATATATTGCACCACTTGTAAGTTGCGCTGGATCATCTATACCAATGTACAATCTAAAATATTCACTATTAGAACCTTCTTCTACTGCTCGTAACACGAACTGACGTGTAACTGGAGAATACTCTGCCGATTCAATTGTATAATTAATAGTTTCTCCACCAACGGTAACCATCACAAAAGAATTCTTTTCATTAAATATGTCATCTTGTTTATCAGAACAAGAAAACACAATAGCCGTGACTAATATGAAGAGAGCTGCCTTTTTAAGTAATTTAGCGTTTTGAAATAAAATCATTCGTTATAAATTTAGTTTAAGTAATTGGTTATAATTTTAAATATGTTTGATCGATAAGGAAGTATATTAGAAATTTAAATCAATTGTAATATAGAACCAGTTTCTTCCTCTCATCCTCGTTACAAACGAGGACGAGTGGGGGGTATCATCAACAGACACCCATATAGGGCGGATGTTAATACTTATCAAGGTATTCCTGCCAGTTATCAACATATTTTTCTTTTGCTTTTTTAATAACAAAATCAGGTATTGGAACAGCTTTATAGTCTATACCCTTTTCTTTTAAGAACTCTACTATTTTCATTTTGCACTTATATTGTTCAGAATCCAACGGTAACATTTTCTCCCTCAGAAGGTCTGTGATATACATTTTATTACCTTCCTTATTATATTTTGATCTATCAATAAGCAGTATCGTATAATCAGTGCCTTGTTCCAATAAATATAGAACTATATCATAATTGTCCTGAAATAAGGCTTCTTTCATAGGGGTTCTTCCAAACTCATCCGTATAATTAACATCTGCCCCTAATTCCACCAAGCGCTTAACTAATGTGATGGATTCACTAGCTGCAGCTAATATAGGAGTATCTCTCGTGGTATTTCCATCTAATCTTGGCCCTACTTCTATGTCGTTTGGATCAGCACCGTATTGAATCAATAAATTAAGCATTTCAATTGGCTCTGCTTTGATACCAGAAAGTGTTACAGCATCAATAATAGCAGAAGAACCATCATAGCTATCATGTAAATTTGGATCAGCACCCAATTCTAATAATGCTTTGGTCGAAACAATATTTTCATTATTCACTGTGACCATAAGTAAAGTTTGACCATATTTTGGTTCCCTAAAATCCTTATCGAGATTTTGCTTATTTATTAGATATCTAATTTTTTCAATATTTTTATCCTCTGCTGCCTTAGCCAATTCCCAAATAGGGGTTTTTTGAAACAGTCGATAATCATATCCATTTAGTTCATCTAAATCAACTACTTTATCTCGATTTGTACATGCGCCAACAATAATTATATATATAATAAATAATGTATATTTCATAATATCATTTCTAATAAATATCCCCTGATCGATCATATACTTGAAAAAGGTCTAATATATTATCCATACTGTGTCCATTAATAAGTGCTTCCTTTTTAAAAGAATATAGATAGTGTCTATTTCCATTTACATTTGGCATCCAATCTGAATTATTTTGAATTGCATTTAGTGGGTCTGTCCACATAATGTATGCCTCTATTTTTGAGTCTGGATTTGCTAATTTGGTGAAACCACTGACTCCAGCCGCATTGAAGGTAATAGCATTTCTTCCAGTAGAATATGCATTAGCTGCAGCTTGCCCACCACCTAAAGAATGTCCTGTAAAAGTCAGACTGTTCTCTGCTCCTACCTGATTGCTAATACTTTTTGCATTTTTCTTCGATAGTTTATACTGACTAGATAGACCTAAAGGCTGGATCGCATCAGCTATCGCATCTGCAGTATCTTCAGTTCCAGCAGTAGCATATGTATATTCTGTAGTTCCTTTGTTTTCCCCTCTTTTCGCAGTACGCTCATACACCTGAGATTTAAATCCGTTTTTGTTATTTTTCTCTATTCCAAAATCACGTTTCGAAACTTTCCATCCTCCTTTTAAGATTTTATCACTTTTATCTCCATAAACATGAGCTGCCATAGCAGCTGCTTCTCTTTTACTAGGCCCACCTCCTGTTTCGATTCCTTCTTTTCCAGTTGGATCAATATAATTAACTGGATTATTATAAGTATATGCATAAGGGGATATTCCTGGATACTTATCTGCCATCTGGTCAACTGATAACATTATAGATGTCTGGCTGTCATAATATCGTGCTCCGTAATAGTATAAACCTGTTTCTTCATCCAGTTCCTTACCATTAAATAAATACGGAGTGTTGTCGGTATTGTTGTGTTCTTCAACAAAAGTCTCACCAAAGGCAAAGTATTCTAGGTGTTGGTACACTTCACCACTGGCATCGGTCATGTAGCTAGTACTACCCAAATGATCAGGGTGGTAAAAATATTGGAAAATTTCCTTTGCCGTGCCTGTGGGGTTCACCTATCGTTTCCTGCTTTTAATTTCAAAGAACTTTTTAATTGCTATACTATATAATACGTACTAAAAGCTCGCACCAGCAGGAGCTTTCTATTTCCTTTTACCGCATTAAACCCGTCTGCCGTTAGGCAGAAATGCCAACCTCATGCATCCGCTTTACAAAAGCGGACGAGTGGTGGGAGTTAATCCAAGCTAGTTTGATACTTACTAATAGAGTATGACCATATTGGTTTACCCTCAATCGGATAAAAAGGCTTAGCTAGTACATTTACTTGTACCATAAACCCATCTCCTTGAATCAAATCGAGTATTTCCGACAATGTATATTGAGCCAATGATTTATTTCCATATAAAGAGTTGGTCTTTGTAATCACCTGTAATCTTTCATATAATATATCATTTGAATATACAAATTTCGAAAAAGTTAATGGCTCATTATTATATGTGTTTATCTTACTTATCGGAAATAATTTATCATCCAATGCCATAATAGTACGTATATCTTCAACTAGTAATTTACTAAAATCAACATCTTGTTTCATTCTCAAATAATAGAAATACCCCGTTCCATTAATCCTAATAAACAATCCATTTACAAGATAATCGTCTTTAACATCACTTGGTTCTTCATTAGGAACAATAGCTACTCCATATGTAAAACCATTCGTAGGAAATAAATAAAGGCTATAGTTCTCAAAATGATTAACACTGCTATTAAAAGTAACTTTTTTCAATACTTTATCCTTGTAACAGGTTCTGAAATATTGCGAATTATAATCATTTCCTAAAGGCATCAAATTAAAAAAATCAAAATCTCCCGTTTTCACGATACTATCATAGCTTTCTTCTGGTAAGTGATCTAGAAGAATTTGCTCTTGGGCTTGATTTAACAATTCCTTTAAAGTTATGTCGAAAGGTATTTTTTCTTGGCTACGCAAACTGAATATATTACTAATAAAAATAATTAAAATAATACTAATTCTCATTATATCAATATTTAACAAATGGATCAGGTCCTGATATATTAATTTTGATACCTCCTTTGTACCCTTGACCACTAAGGGGTATTGGCCCACTTCCATCTCTAGGAAATTTCACCCATCCTTGTTGGGGTCTCTATTTCATTACCGCATTAAACCTGTCTGCCGTTAGGCAGAAATGCTAGCCTCATGCATCCGCTTTACAAAAGCGGACGAGTGGGGGGGGCTTTAAGCTCGCGCCAGCAGGGTTAATTATTTGCAGTATTTTTTCTTCGATCTACTTACCCTAAGCATTACATTTAACCCCAAGTTTACATAGTAATATTTTTTAAACAATTTACCCATACCAAACTTTGCTTCTTTTAACTTTCTGTAGGACTTTTTATTAACATAAACTCTAAAAAAATTAATTGAATCGTATCGTATTGGTACTAGTAATCTATACTTATCAGAACAAATTCTAATTGAATATTTATTAATATCATATTTACTCAATTTCTGTATTGATTTTCGAATAGACGTATCCTTATTTAAGAGTTCAATATCAAAATTTAGATCTATTTTTTTTCCATTTTTAAAAAATTCAATTGGAATAGAATCTATATTTTGACCAAATGAATTTAAGGTGATAATTAATAATATGAATACACATTGAATTCTCATCTCTGTAATTAATTTAATTATCAACCGATTTTTTAAATGCATTTAAATTCAATTTAAGAAAGGTGCCGCTTCCTCTATAGAAATTGACTTTTTTGCCATTTGTGCCGACTTGAATAGCAAACCCTTTAAACCCACTCTTTTCCTTTTTGCCTTGATAAGCATAATCGTCTGGTGAAGGATCAGTACTACCTACTTCCGTTGTGGGCTCACCATCACTATTAGTGCTTTCTAATTTTTTACTTGTATGTACATGCCAATAAGTATCTAAATCCGTAACAGAAGGTGAAATTTCAACTGCTTTTCTCTATAAATCTCCCCTTTAACTGTTTTGAAAAATAAGGCATAGATTTAATATTATCTCCAGACCTCCAAAGTATTGTATTCTTAATTCTTATTACTATTTCCTCGGTACTTGGTATACCTTGTTTTTGTAGTTGTAGTTGATAAGTCGATCCTATTTCTATTCGCTTATAAACTTCCCTGTTTATTTCATCCTCTTTGGGTGATGCAACAAAGAGTGTATCATTTTTTTCTTCATTAAAGCACTCAATCAAAAATACTTCTTTTAGTTCACAAATTTTTAACACTTTTACACTCACGTTAAAGTAATCATCCTGAGCATATGTTATATACGCAAATGATACTAAGTATATCGTTACTAGAATGTATCTTATCATTTCTTGAGATTATTAATTAATAATTCTGGATTTAGAATCTTTGGTATATTTGGGTCATACGGGAATTTAGTTATGAAAATACCAGTTGGATCTTGTACTATATTTGGTGATACATGTCGAGGATCCAAAACTTTGGCTTTTCTATGTGCATTTAGATACCCGACTCCATTCACCGTTTTATTTTGAACATCCTTAAAAGTTGGTCCTCCTATACCTGGTGAATCCTTTGCTCCAATATAAGCTTCAAGCACTTCATGCAACATGGAGGCTCCCGATTTAGTCTCATAAAATTCATCTATTTTGCTCATCTGTTCGGGGTTCACGGTTTGATTAGCGGTTGTTTTACCCTCTTCAACCTCACTTCCTTGAAACGCACCTCCAACAAACCAATTGCCTGATTCGGTAAAATTACTACTAGTTGCATTTATATCAACCTGAATTTCACTCGAATTAATAGCCTCCAAAAGTGTTTTATCAGCATCTGTTTTCGCTTTTCCTTTTGCTGAAATTCTACCGTCATCACCCATCTTCAGTTTTAAACTTGACGAAGATTTTAGCTGCTTAAAAGCTGCTTTAGACTCATCTCCCTTGATATATAGGCTGTCCCCATTAATATCAACGTACTTAATAGGATTATTCGCCACATAGCTATAAGGAGAAAGTCCAGGATACTTCTCGGCAAATCTATCAACCGACAACATCACTGATACTTGCGCATCATAGTATCGTGCTCCGTAATAATATAAGCCTGTTTCTTCATCCAACTCCTTACCATTAAATAAATACGGTGTATTGTCGGTATTGTTGTGTTCTTCCACAAAGGTTTCCCCAAAGGCAAAGTATTCCAAGTGTTGGTACACTTCTCCACTGGCATCGGTCATGTAACTGGTTGAGCCTAAATGATCAGGATGGTAAAAGTACTGAAAAATTTCCTTTGCCGTACCTGTAGGACTATTAGCTCCCACCTGCCCTGGTGGTACTTTGCCACTTTTTCCTGCGGTGAGTATGGAGCCGTCATCTGCCAGCCATTTTAGGTTGCGCACTATGCCTTCAAACAATTCGTCATGTTTTGTGTTATAATTTACCTTGCTTTCTCCAGCTTTCAATGGGCCTTGTCCGTTATTGTTCCAACCTCCGCCAATTTTACTCACTATGCGTTGCCCTTCAATATAATAGTGCTTAGTGTATCCACCTGTTTTCAGTACAATGTAGGGGTTCACATATACGGTGTAGTTGCCCATGTTGCCCGATCCGGCTTTCCATTGTCCATCTACATATACGCTCTGCCCGTTACTCTGTCCTTTCAGCACCCGTGTGCCTGATGCATCGTAAGTGTAGTGGTACAGTGCCCCATTATCGCTAATGGCACGGATACGGTTTTCTTCGTCCCAATAGATATCCCTGCGCTGTCCACTTACATCATGATTCCATCCAGTTTGGTTACCATTTGCATCGTAGGTGTAGGCTTGATCACCGATATGTTTGGGGGCATGGGGTTGGTCTTGTCCATAGGTGTAGCCCATGTCGTAGGTGGTTTTTTTCTGTGATGCCCAATTATTTCCATCCGCATTTCCTTTGCGGTCGTGGTTTTGGGTTTTTTGGGTAATACCCCCTACGGTGTTGTATTCCATTGTTAATGAATAACGGTGTTGTTCGTTACTGCCTTCAAAAGTACCTGTTGCAGAAGTGAGACGATACAAGTCGTCATACTCATAGCTGTATTGAGAGCTACCTCCCATTAGGTTGCTACCTGGTACTGCGGCATTGTTTTTCAACCCTAATATATTATTTACCTGATCATATTCATACACATTGTCCATAAAAGCGCGGTTAGCTGCGGTACTGGCGGTCATATTCTTTAACCTACGTCTTTTTGGTTCGTAATCGTAGGTGGTTTTAGTGCCGTTGCCATACTCTAAAAACACACGCTGTTCAAATTTATCATACCCCAGTTGCTTCACATAACTAAACTTACTGCTTCCTTTCTTGCCGTCCATGCTATGCAATAGCCCTCCTACGTTATACGTATAGGTTACTTCCTCTCCATCGGGATAAATCATCGACTCCAGTCGGTTCCAGGTATCATACTTCCACTGGGTTTCAAAAGTTTGGTCGGCACTCTGTGGAATAACGATGGTACGAATATTTTTCACCACCTCCCCAAGTGGGCCATAGAAAAACTCCTGTGCTCCAGTAGCATCTTCCTGAATCACAATGCGTCCTGCTCGGTTATGTTCGGCATCGGCTGCCCCATAGGTGTAATGCACATTGTTTTCGGGGTTGTTGGGGTAAGTAATATCGGTTAATCTTTCGTGATCGTAGGTATAGGTAATTGCCCCACCCGAAGCACTCAGGTTGGCAGTAAGCAATTCGGTAAGGTTACCTGCCAAGTCGTAGGCATAGGTGGTAATACCTGCATCGGGGTGTTCTCTTTTTATGCGCCTGCCAAACCAGTCATATTCCGAAATGGTGGTATTGTCCATATCATCGGTAGCGGTCAACTGCTCGTTAATGGCGTTGTAGGCAAAACTTGTCCACACGTCTCCTTCGGTCGTTACATTCTTCACGGAAGTAACTCGCCCACGCACATCGGTATATTGGGCAGTAACAATGCCATTGGCATCGGTAGTTTCCGTACTGAACTGTAGTGTGCCTTCTCTATCACTATCAAACCCGTATGCGGTGCTGGTAATCGCCATATCTGGTAGCGTAACCGTCAATGCCCTGTTCAGCACATCATAGGTGGTGGAGGTCGGAGTAATAGCATCTTCACTTTCCAGCAATGTTCCTGTCTTTTGAGGACTCACTTTATCTTCTAGTACTGGGTAATAGGCTTCAGTAGTTCTGCCAAAGGCATCGAACATTACCCTGCCCGATACTACCATCATTTCCTTATCGGGCGCACCTGGGCTTTGATAAATGGCTGCATCTTTTTTGGTTTGTAACACTCTGCCTAATCCATCAACAAAAATAGCTGTTTCCAACTCATTGCCTCTATTGGCAGGATCGTAGTGTTTGGTGAGTGCCCAAGGTACTTCGGCATCAGGGTGGTACTCAAACTGAATGGTAAAGGGTGCGCCTTGTTGTTCGTAAGGACCAGTAATTTGTTCTACCCTACCTAAATTATCTAACACATACGATATTTTTTGACCGTTTAAATCTATGCTTTCCAGTACTTGCCCGAAACTATAATCATAGGTAGCCTCGGAAACATAGCCGTAACTGTTGGTGGCGGAAGTAACATAAGTATGCACAACGTTATCGTACGTGTATTCTAAGCTCAACCGTTCGTCATTGGCATTAGCAGGACGAGTCATTTTTAATAGGTTGCCGTACTGATCGTATTCCAGATCGTGTACTGCTGCATCGCCTTCTTCCAAAAATTGGCGAATTTGGGTCACATTTCCTGTAGCAGGATCAATGTCGGCTTCTCGCTTGCGATAGGTGCGATTGGCACCATTTACGGTAATGGACTTGGGCATACCTTTTATATTTGCATAATCATGGTAAACAATGGTAGCAATTAAGTCATCTGCCATTCCTTCATCACCAAAGTTGGTGTATTCGGTTACATTGCCCCAGTCACCATACGTAAAAGCAGTAGAAGTCGATTTTCCTGCTTCCGCCTGCCCTTCATAAAATTTTTGGCTGGTAGTCTCTACGGCTATGAATTTACTTTCCCCTTCAGGTGCAGTAGCAATACCTGATTTTTCGATATAGGTATTTGTCTTTTCTACATACTTTTTGTCTGCCGCATCGGTCATTACTTCGGTAAGTAATAGTCCCTTTTGATGATAATCGTTATTATTAAATGTTTGAGTTACCGTGGTATAAATAGCATTATCATTTTCGGTGTCCAATGTATTGGAAATTACTTTCTCAAAGCCATAAAATTCTCGTTCTCTACGGTCGTAATATCCATTTTCGTACGAAAATGAAGTACGTAAAGTGTCTATTCCATCACCGCTAAAACCATCTACAACTTCTACACCACTTAGTACCCAAGCGTTGTTGGGTAATTTGAGTCGTCCTGAATAATGGCTACACATCACGTAGCAAAAATGTATAAAAATGACGGAATTAATCGCAGGTACAGCGAAGGCTATAAACTCAAAGTTTTAGCCGAACTTAGTACTGGTAAATACAAT
>Ga0224506_10000682_pt1 | contig 26997 bp, 26 predicted proteins | sample SF_Jan12_sed_USG_2_FD_169108 | JGI IMG/M metagenome (GOLD analysis project Ga0224506, IMG submission 169108) | Sediment microbial communities from San Francisco Bay, California, United States - SF_Jan12_sed_USGS_8_1 | ecosystem: Environmental > Aquatic > Marine > Sediment | place: USA... | reverse complement strand
GATGCCACGGTCACAGATGCAACAGGACATGTCTCAGCTGCAAACCATCGTGAACTGGCTCGATGGCAAGGAAGCGGTGGTGCGAATGGCTAGCGAGGTACAAACAACGGCCCGTGTGGTCCCTCTACGACCAGCATTGGATGCCCGTAGAGGCGCGTCAGGTTCTCAGCGGTAAGTACTTCTGAGGTTTTACCCGAAATACTATTCCCCTCACCCAACATCAAGATTACATGGTCACAATATCGCTGTACCAGATTGACGTCGTGTAGTGCCATTACACAAAGCTTGTTCTGTTCTTTTACCTGTGCCGCGAAGAGATCCAGAATCTTGATCTGTTGATGTAGATCCAGATGATTGCTGGGCTCATCCAGCAGGTAGATCTCCGGTGCCTGATTTAATAATGTGGCGATGGCCAGACGTTGCTGTTCGCCGCCAGAAAGTTTTGTTGCCGAGCGGTTTTGCATCGCATCCAGTCCCACCTGACGTAAGGCAGACAGAGATTTTTTCAGATCATCAGCGTCTTCCCATTTCCAACTGGGAATATGTGGGTGTCGTCCCTGTAATACGGTTTCCAGTACGGTGGCGGGAAAACTACTTTCATGGGACTGAAACAGCAGCCCCAACCTTTGCGCCATTTGGCGTCGGCTATAGCCTTCTACCGTTGAACCATTTAATAAAATTGTTCCACTATCGTCGGGGTAGAGTCCTGCCAGAGTGTGCAACAGAGTGGTCTTGCCTGCGCCATTGGCTCCCAATACGCCCCAACATTCTCCCCCCTGAAGGGTCTGCGTGAGTTCGTGGCTCAGTACACGTGTACCACGGCGTATCGTCAGAGCCTGCAGGGTGAGCTCAGTCATGGCCGCGATTCCTCTGCAGCAGAATCAGGAACAGTGGCACACCGATGAGCGCGGTTAGGACCCCAACTGGTAGTTGTTGCGGGGCGATAATAGTACGCGCCAGGGTGTCTGCTAGCACCAGCAGGCTTCCACCGAGCAGGGCCGCAGCTGGCAATAGACGCCGGTTATCACTACCCAAGAGCAGTCGAGTGAGGTGCGGTACTACCAGACCGACGAAGCCGATGCTACCTGCCAGGGTGACTGCGGTGGCGGTATAGAGTGAGGCCAATAAGTAGATGCCATAGCGCAGTTTGGCCTGTTCGACCCCCAGTGACTGTGCCTGTAACTCTCCACGGGAAAGGATGTTCAGACTACGTCCCATGGGCAGGGCGAAAAGGATGCCCAGCAGCAACAGACCCAGAGCCCAAGTTGGGTTGTTGTTGGGGCTGAGATCGCCCATCAGCCAGAACAACATGCCCGGGAGTTGGGTCGTCGGTGCAATGGCCAAGAGGAAACTGATCATGGCTCCCCAACCCGCTGCCAGTACCACCCCGGTAAGTAATAGGCGCGAGGTAGTCCACTGGCCTTTACCGTGGGCCAGGCCAAATACCAGAATGGTGGCGAGCATGGCACCGATAAAGGCCGAGCCTTGCAGTAATACACCGCTCAATCCGGCCAGCATGGCCAATAGGGCCGCCACCGCAGCCCCGCCGGAGATCCCTAACACATAGGGATCCGCCAGCGGGTTGCGTAATAGCACCTGCATCAACGCACCGGCCAGGGTCAGCAGGCCACCGACCGCAAAGGCCGCCAGGGCGCGGGGCAGGCGCAGCTGCTGTATCACTTGCTGATGTAAGGCATCCCCCTCACCCTGAATCGCCAGCCATGCCTGTGCCAGCCCTATGTTGAGACTGCCGCTGCTGATCGCGATCAGTACACTGCCCACGGCCAGTGATAGCAGGAAGAGATAAAGCAGACCGTTACGCATCATCGGCAAGGGTTTCAGGCTGACCAGAATCGGTACGCAGGCTCATCACTGTCCAGCCCTTCATGCGCGCGTGCTGCAGCAGGGTTTCATCCGCATCGACCGCTATAGGATGGGTGACCACTTCCAGCAAGGGCAGATCATTGAGAGAGTCGCTGTAAAACCAGCTTTGATCCAGATCGTGAGGGGAGTTGGCCAACCATTGCTGCAGGCGTTCTACCTTGCCTTCGCGGAAGGTGGGGAGGCCGGAGACCTTGCCGGTATATCGGCCATCCAGCAGTTCAGGCTCTGTGGCAAGGATATCATCGACGCCCAGCGCCTCGGCAATGGGGCGGGTGACGAAACTATTGGTGGCGGTGATGATCAACAGAAAGTCGCCCTGCTCCCGATGTTGTTGCAGAAGCCGGGCAGCCGCCGGCTGCATAATGGCCTCAATCTTTTGCGCCATAAATTGGCGATGCAAATGGTTGAGCTCATCCAGACTATGTTCGGATAGAGGTTTCAGGCTGAAGGCGAGAAACTCCATGATATCGAGCGTGCCTGCCTTATATTCCTCATAAAAGCGAAGGTTTTCGCGTTCGTAATAATCCGCCTCTACCAGTCCCTGCTCCACCAGAAACTCGCCCCAAAGGACATCGCTGTCACCATTTAGCAAGGTATTGTCGAGGTCAAAAATGGCCAAACTCAAGGTCGTTCTCCCACTAAAAAGCCGATTTAGGCCGACATAATAGCGCAAGCGATGAATTATTAGTGAATGCTTATGTCCCATGCTGCTTATATAAAGGGAATCGGGCTTGCCCGTTTGGCTCCCTTTATGGAACAATCATTGAAAACAATTGGTTATACAATGAGCTCGATCGATCAAGATGGCTACCGCCCCAATGTGGGTATCATTCTATCCAATACCGCAGGACAGGTGTTGTGGGCTCGGCGTGCCGGTCAGGAGGCCTGGCAGTTTCCCCAGGGTGGCATCGAAGCCCATGAGACCATAGAGCAGGCCCTGTTTCGCGAATTGGAAGAAGAGGTGGGTCTGCAAGCTCAGCATGTAGAGGTGATCGGTTGTACCCAAAGCTGGTTACGCTATCGTCTGCCGCAGAGATTGATTCGCCATCACCGAAAGCCCCTCTGCATCGGTCAAAAGCAGATTTGGTATGTGTTGCGATTGGTGGGTGAGGAGTCGGCGGTGCGTTTTGATCGCAGTGAACAACCCGAGTTTGACCACTGGCGCTGGGTGGATTACTGGTATCCCTTGCAGGAGGTGGTGGCGTTTAAGCGTAAGGTTTATGAGCGGGCGTTAACAGAATTGGCCCCATTGATCTTTGCAGATAAGAATCTATGTCGTGCTCCACGTAGGATGCATGGAAGACGACGCTAGTGTTCGCACCGTTGTTGCCAACAATGAACATTCAATTTAAGGACAGACATGCTCGAATTACTCCGACGCATCGTAGAACAGGTGAACTCCGCGCAGGATACCAATCAGGCGCTTGAGATCATTGTACGTCGCGTCAAGGAAGCCATGTCCATTGATGTCTGCTCTGTCTATCTAAACAATCCCAACACACAGCAACTCATACTCATGGCCACCGATGGCCTGAATCCCGATTCCGTGGGCAAGGTTGGCCTGGCCTTTGGTGAGGGTTTGACCGGCCTGGTGCGGGAGCGTGAAGAACCTATCAACCTCAGTGATGCACCGACACATCCTCGTTACCGTTTCTTTGCCGAAACTGGCGAGGGTGAGTATAAGAGTTATCTGGGTGTGCCTATCATTCATCATCGCAAGGTGCTGGGTGTGCTGGTGGTGCAGCGCAAGATCAATCAACGCTTCAGTGAGGAGGAGGAGACACTCCTTATTACCGTGGCCGCACAGTTGGCTGGTGCCATCGTCCACGCCATGGCATCGGGCGACATCAGTATACTGAATCAGGCCGATAACGAAGATAGGCGCCATCTGCTTGGCTTGCCCGGTGCGCCAGGCGTGGCCATGGGCACCGCCAGGGTGGTTTATCCCCTGGCGGATCTCGATGCTGTGCCGGACCGCATTAGCGAGGATACTGCTGGCGATATTGCTCAGTTCGAGTCGGCGGTGGAATTGGTTAAGGCCGATGTGATCTCTCTTACCAAACGCCTGTCGGATGTCTTACCCAGTGAAGAGCTGGCGCTGTTTGATGCCTATCTGTTGATGCTGGATAGTGGCGGTTTTCGTACCAAGGTGGTGCAGAATATAGAGCAGGGTCAATGGGCACCTTCCGCCTTGCGTGATGTGATAAACGAGCACGTGAAGGTTTTCAAGGCGATGGAAGACCCGTACCTGAGTGAGCGCAGCGATGACGTGCGGGATTTGGGACAGCGTATCCTTGCCTACCTGCAACAGGAAAGTCGTCAACAAACAGAGTACCCGCTACGTACGATCCTGGTGGGTGAAGAAATCACCGCCTCCATGTTGGCGGAGGTGCCGCCAGATCGTCTGGTAGGGGTGGTATCCAGCCGTGGTTCTCGTAGTTCGCATGTGGCCATCCTTGCACGCGCACTCAGTGTGCCTGCGGTGATGGGGGCCACGGATTTGCCTGTGGGACGGATAGATGGCCGTGAACTGGTGGCGGATGGCTATACCGGTCGAGTCTATGTGAATCCTAGTGTGGCGGTGAGAGCAGAATTCAAGCGACTGCTGAAGGAAGAGGCGGAGTTGATGGAGGGGCTGGATAGCCTCCGTGAACTGCCTGCTGAGAGCCCTGATGGGGTACGTATCAATCTCTACGCCAATACTGGATTGCTCACCGATATTACCCCCACCCGCAACTCAGGTGCCGAGGGTATCGGTCTCTACCGCACCGAGTTCCCCTTCATGGTGCGGGAGCGTTTTCCCGGTGAGGAGGAGCAGCGGCAGATCTACCGTACGGTACTTGAGGCGTTTGATCCCAAACCGGTGGTATTGCGTACCCTGGATGTGGGCGGAGATAAGGCCCTGCCCTATTTCCCCATCAGTGAAGAGAATCCTTTTCTGGGTTGGCGTGGTATACGCATTACCCTCGATCATCCAGAGATATTTATGGTGCAGATACGCGCCATGATCCGTGCCAGCGAGGGCATGGAAAATCTCCATATGTTACTGCCTATGGTGAGTAGCGTGACGGAAGTGGATGATGCCCGTAAGTTGATCAGTCGGGCCTGTGCTGAATTACGTGAAGAGGGTTATGAATTCCGCGAGCCCAAGATAGGGGTGATGGTGGAGGTACCATCGGCAGTTTATCAGTCACCTAATTTGGCCAAGCGCGTAGATTTCCTCTCCATAGGTACTAATGACCTGACCCAGTATCTGCTAGCGGTAGATCGTAATAATGCCCGGGTTGCAGAGCTCTTTGACTCACTCCACCCGGCTGTGCTGATGGCCCTGCGTCAGGTGGTGGAGGGGGCCGCCAAATATGGCAAGCCGGTCAGTGTTTGTGGCGAAATGGCCGGTGACCCGGCCTCTGCGATCCTGCTATTGGGGATGGGCATAGACAGCCTGAGTATGAGTGTATCCAGCTTGCCTAGAGTGAAGTGGGTGATACGCAGTATCAGTAGAAAGCGTGCACGGGAATTACTGGAGCAGGCGCTGGAGATGGAAGATGCTATCTCAATCCGAGAGTTGCTCAACAATGCGCTGGATGAACTGGGTCTGGGTGGATTGATTCGCGCCGGAAAGTAACGTTAACCGAGTATGCTGGCATGACTGTCCAGCATCCGTATGCGCGACAGCAGTAGCAAAGAATTGGTGGTGTCGACGTCATAGGCTACGGTAAGGGCATGCTTGTTGCTGGATAGATTGGCACGTTGCACACCCGAATGGCTGCGTAGAATATGTTCCAACTTGGCGCAGTCACGCTCACTGAGATGGCTATGGATGTGATAAGAGATATCGGCCTTACGCATGATTTGACTCCCTGTCTGCCACGGTTCTTTCCATAAGAGCGAAGAGAAACTATAGAAGGTTTTTGCGCCTTGGCAAGTGAGTGCTATTTCAACCACACTTTGTAGGTTTTATTCTCATGTTGGTATTCAAACAGCATTTGTGCCGCAATACCGCTGTCATAGATTCGTTGCTGTATGGCCTCCAGATCCACTTCGTTAGAGTTTTGTAGTTGTTCAAGAACATCCTCGGGCATCAGCGAGGCTAGCTCCATAGCGGCTTCGGCAGGCAGGCTTACCTTGACGTGTGGCGCGCCATCCTTCAGCACCTCCACAAAGAGCGTTTCCGCTATTGCCTTAATCCCAGGGCCTTGTTCCAGCTCCGGAGGCAGTTCTGGTAGTGTGAAGTCACGCGCATGTTGTAGTAGTTCTTCGCCTACAGACTCTTTTAGCAACGGCCACCAGGCCTGATAGGCCTGTAGCTGTTCCAATTGCTGTTCCAATCCCTGAAAGGCTCGCATCAATAACAACAGATTGGCGGGTCCAGCGGAACGAAACCACCAGCGCCGCTCACCCAGTAGTTGGGTCATGGGGTGTTTCACTTTCCAGTCCTGCATACGCATGGCCTTCTCTCCCAGGAAGGGGCGGAATAATATGCGGCTAATGAGTGGTAGGTGATTTTGTATGTAGATCAGCTTATGGGCATCGAAACCCATGGCGGCAAAACATTGTAAGGGTGAGATATCACGGCCTTCACGTAGTGCGAGAATAAATTTTAACAAGGCCAGACGAGCGGTTTCAGTGACTTCAATGGTGCAGCCATAATCCAGTAATACGACTTCCGGCGCGGGATGACGGCGAAAGAAATAGTTACCCATGTGGGGATCGCCGTGAACCAGACCGGCCTTGAACAGGCTATGAAATAGGGTGCGAATCAGTATCTTCCCCAGTGTCTGGCGTTCGGCGACAGTCCATTGGGTGGCCTCATCCAGCTTGCGACCGTATTCCCAGCTTTGCACCAGCAGACCTTCACGACAGTACTCAGTAATAACTTCCGGAGTATGCAGGCCATTGACCTGGATCTCTCTTGAATACTCGGTCTGACGCCTGGCCTCAGACAGATAGTCCAGTTCTTGATCCATGTTGCGCTTTAAGACATTTTTATAGGCATCCAGATCAATGCCCCACTTTTTTACCGGCCCCATACCGGGCATCAGACCGGCCAGTTTCAATTCGGCATTAACCGCATCGGCAATATCCGGGTAGCGGATCTTTAATGCCACCTCTCGACCATCGGTCAGCGTTGCATGGTGAACCTGACCCAGAGAGGCCGCCGCGTAGGCCTCGTCAATATGGCTAAAGCTTTGTTGCCAGGGATATCCTAGTTGTTGTTCGATGAGCGGCAGCACCGCCTCCAGTGGCAGTGGTTCGATATTATCCAACAGTTGTCTGAAGGGATTATCGGCGTCTGTGTCGGCGAACAGTTGGCCGACCTTCATGGTCACCCCACGCGCACCAGCAAACATGGCGCTTAAGGCCCGTTGTGCCAGTAGCCGTTCCGCATCAGTGTGTGCCTGACCTGCCTTGCGCATCCCCCAACCGATGCGCAACATCTGTAGTCCGCGAGAAAATGGATTGTTCATGCTACATCGGGTTGTTGGTTTGGTTCTGGATAGAGTCTTCCCGGTGCGAGCTGGGCCAGCGCAAAGTAACTCTGGGTAAGTTCAAAATGGCGTGGGCCAAAATAGTCGATATAACGCGAGGTCCAGTGATCCCAGATCCGATCGGTCTGTACGGACCAGGTCCATGAGGCCTCTGAAAGAACATTGAACAGCTTGGAAGTGATATCCGTTTGTGGGGTGCTCTCTGCCTGCCATAAGGGTGGGGCAGGCTTACCGGTATAGGGATCAACATAGACGCGAATACGTGAAAGCCCCGTACTCTTCGCATCGATGATCTCAGACTCAAGGATGATGTCGAAGCGATCGCGATAGCGTCGGTTATTCTTACGCCCAAGGCTTAAGGTGGCACCTTCCCAGCGACGCCCATCCTGTTGGAATTCGTGGCAGAAGATAAAACCCATAAGATTCATGTCGGATGTTAGAGCATGAACGAAGTCTCTGGCCTCCGGCGGTATATCCGTGAACTCATTATCGATAAGTTGAAGACCCTGTTGTATTAGCGCATGGTCCTGCTCAGGCTTTATTCTCAGGCTTTGAAAGTTTACCAAGTCATATTTATTCCAGGGGCGTGACCAGCCCATTTTACGCGCAGCACGATAGGCTTCAAAGCCCCGCATCATCAGTTTTAGTATGGTTGCCGGTTGCTTGGCCTGGCTAAGTGCGGATAAGGTTTGTTGATAATCCTGCTCGCTGTTGACTTTATAGGAAGGGTCCTTGGACATGCTCCGCCTCATATTTGTTATCCTGTCGCTTAACTTACCACAGGCAATAATAATAACGAGCATTTACCCATCCATGTGTGCGATTTTCACATATTTATTAAAGTTCGCGCTAATTCTGCAATGTTTCAAATATATGTTTATGAAAGGTGATGGATTTGTAACCCGTTTAGCAGATTGCTAGAATCCATTAAATTACTACGGAAATAGAGTCACTAAAGGGATAGTTCATGCGGTACGTATTTATTGTCAATCTAGAGGCCCGCGATGGTGAATTAAAGCACCTGTGGCGAGCGGCCGAACCTTCTATATCTGCTGAGTTGGGGCCGCTTGAGGTCTGTTATCCACAATCCGCACTGGAAACATTACAGCAGGCACGAACCTATGCAGATAAAGGTGGTTATTGCATCGTTTCGGTAGGTGGTGAGGGCACCATGAATCTGGTGATGCAGGCGATTATGGACAGTGATCGCCGCGAGGATACACTCATGGCGCTGGTGCCATTTGGCAATGTCAACGACTATGCCTCCGCACTGGGCATGGAAAAGAACTGGCAGTCTGCGATACAAGCATTGATGCATGGGCAGGAACGGCGCGTTGGTGTAACAGAGCTACTGACGCAGGATTCTCGCAACTATGCGCTTAACATGGCCGACATTGGCTTTGGAGCCTCTACCGCAAAGTTGCACAGTGTTGACAGAAAACTAAGTTGGGTGAAAGGACAGTTGAAATACAACCTGCTGGCCATCAGGGCGTTGATGAGCTGGAAAAATATCCCCTGCACGGTTCAGGTCGACGATGAAGAGATTGGTGGTGATGTAGCGCTGGTGTTGGCTGGAAATAGTCCGACCCTGGGTGGATTTCGTGTCCTGCCGCATGCCACCGTTGATAGTGACAAATTTGCGGTGACGATATGTCGAGACGTATCTCGACTGCAGCTGATGCAGGTATTGGACGACTCAAAAAAGTCCAGATTAACAGAAAGTGAGCGGATACTATTTCGCCATGCATCGCGGATTAGTGTCGAACCTAAAGGTGAATTTGTTACCCAGGTAGATGGTGAGATCACAAATTTGAAGGCAAACAAGGTCGAGTTTATTGCCCATGCCAAGGCATTGCGGTTTATGGCACCGTAACAAGAATGTAATTATCGATCGAAAGCAACAAACCTAATAACGAACAGTAACGCTGAGCGTGAAGATATGGGCTCAGAAGCCGACATAAGTCGGCTTTTTTGTGTCCATGATTTTTCAGGAGAGCCCGGGTAAATGCACTCTCACTAATCCATGCAAAATAAAGCCAGCACCTCGCCCGCCTTATTACGGTTTTTTCCATCCCGACTGATATAACGCTGGACGTGAAAGATCTCTCTCTTTTTCGCCTGCGGGTCATAGTATTTATCTGTGAACGGGGTGTGGTGATTGGATATCAATACCGGTATTCCGTCTTGGGAATGCTGTACCGCCAGCTCGACCAGAGTGTGCTGCTGTTCCATGGAAAAACCGCCTGCGCTATAACTGGTGAAATTTGATGACTGCTCCAGCGGCAGGTAGGGCGGATCACAATAGACCACATCGCCAGTTCGTAGTTGGGTGAAGGCCTTTTCGAATGGCAGGTGTTTAAAGCTGGCTTGGCGGGTCTTTTTTCTGAACAGCTCTAACTCGGTGGTGGGGTAATAAGGGCGCTTGTAGCGACCAAAGGGGACGTTATAACCGCCTTTGGAATTATAACGACATAGGCCGTTATATCCATGTCTATTCAGGTAGACAAACAGTGCTGCGCGTTCCTGCCGATCATCAATGGTATTAAAGCGTTCGCGGAATTTATAGTATTGTGCCTCGTTGTTGTTTTTATCCTTAAAAAACAGCTCACATTCCTGGATGAACTTACGGCCACGGCGTTTTAACAGGTTGAACAGGTCGATCAGATCACGGTTGCTGTCGCACAACAGGTAGTCTTCAAATTCTGTGTTGAGAAATACAGCACCCGAGCCGACAAAGGGTTCTACCAGACGTTTGCCTTCGGGCAACATCCTCTCGACTTGATGCATGATGCGATATTTGTTACCGGCCCATTTCAGAAACGGGCGGATACCGGATGTGGGGGGCTTTACCATCTACAGCTCTCGAATGAAGACCTTGGAGTTCCGTTGATAGTTGTACATCCCTTGTCTTTCTATCGGTAAGGCGCTGGGCTCGGCCAATTCAAAGCCTTTTTCCTGAAACCAGTGAGCGGTGTGTGTGGTGAGCACAAAGAGTTTGTTCAAGCCCTGTCTTGTGGCTTCACGCAACATAAACTGAAACAGTGCATCACCCTTGCCCTGGCCATGGTAATCCGGATGTATCGCCACACAGGCCAGCTCGCCAACCTTCTCCGCTGCATATGGGTAGATGGCGGCACAACCGATGATGGTATTGTCGCGCTCGATCACGGTGAAGTGTTCGATCTCCATCTCCAGTTTTTCCCGAGAGCGGCGCACCATGATGCCTTGCTCTTCCAGTGGCGCGATCAGCTCCAGTATGCCGCCGACATCTTCGATGCTGGCCTTGCGGGTGCCTTCAAAACTTTCCGCACTGATCAGGGTGCCGCTTCCATCACGACTGAATAGTTCCATCAGTAGTGCACCATTCTGGCGGCCATCCAGCAGGTGTATGCGTTTGACACCCTGACGACAGGCATCGGCGGCCCCTGTCAGGGTGCGATTCATCTGTTCGGAGAGCGCAGGCATCTTATTGATGTCGTGCAGGGTCAGTTCACGTAGCGGTGAGTCGGCGTCTTTGTACAACTCTTGGATATCGGTGAGGAAGATCAATTTTTCCGCTTTCAGTTGTGTTGCACAGGCCGCAGCAACATCTTCGGCACTGAGGTTAAATACCTCGCCGGTCGGTGAAAATCCCAACGGTGAAAGTAAGACGATGTTGCCATTATCCAGTAGCTGTTCGACACCCATGGTGTCTATGCGACGTACCTCACCGGTGTGTTGGTAATCGGTGCCGTCACGCACTCCCAAGGGCTGGGCGGTGACGAAGTTTCCCGAGGCGACACGGATCTTGGCACCCGCCATGGGTGAGTTGGCCAAACCCATGGAGAGCAGGGCCTCAATGTCCACACGTACACAGCCTACCGCTTGCTTCACGCATAATAGGGCCTCGCTGTCGGTAATGCGCAGTCCGTTTACATACTGCAGCTCTACCTTCTGCTTTTGCAGTTGTGCCTCGATCTGCGGACGCGCACCATGCACCAGTACCAGCTTTACCCCGAGACTGTGTAACAAGGCAATATCATGCACCAAACTGGCAAATACCTTATCCGCAACCACCTCGCCACCAAAGGTGAGTACAAAGGTACGACCTCTAAAGGCGTTGATGTAGGGGGACGAGTTGCGAAACCAGTGTACGAACTCATGTTGCGGTGTGTCGGCCAAGGCCTTGTTCCTTATCCATGTTTGCTGGAGATTTTCACGGAAAATCAATGTCTTTGCAATGTATCAGATATATCGTCCAGGCAGATGGCTACCTTAGGCCTGGACACAGAAACGCTGGATCAGGTTTCGCAGTAGTTCAACCGTGGGGTGTAATTGATCCAGACCGATAAATTCATCCGGTTGATGGGCCTGATCGATATGGCCGGGACCGAGGATGATGGTCTCCATGCCCATGCTGTTGAGGTAGGGACCCTCGGTACAAAAGGCCACCGCCTCGGCATCGTGACCGGTAAGCTTTTCCGCCATCTTGACGATCTCGGAGTGGGCATCCGTATGCATTGGTGGGGTGCCATCGATGAGAGAATTGATCTCCAGTTTCAGTCCGCTGCCATCCAGGGTATGTGCCAGGCGCTGGCTGATCATCTCGCGTAACTCCTGTAGTCCCATGCCGGGCAGGGGGCGTAGATCGATGTGCAGTTCACAATGACCACAGATACGGTTGGGATTGTCGCCACCGTGGATGTGGCCCAGGTTAAGGGTCGGCACAGGAACCTGAAATAACGGGTTGTGATGCGTGGCCTGTAGCTCATCACGAAAGGCCAGTATTTCACCCATCACCTTGTGCATGCCCTCCATGGCATTGTTACCCAGCGAAGGATCGCTGGAGTGACCGGACAGACCACTGATGCGGATCGCCTCCATGATGATGCCTTTGTGGCTGCGTACCGGGCGCAGGCCGGTGGGCTCTCCGACCACGGCATAACGGGCCTTGGGGCGTCCCAACTCAACGATGGCCTTGGCACCGTCCATGGAGCTCTCTTCGTCGGCGGTGGCCAACAGGATCAGAGGTGCGTTCAGATCTCCGGCACGGAAATGTCGCGCCGCCTCTATGGCAAGGGCGAAGAAGGATTTCATGTCGGCAGTGCCAAGACCGTAGAGACGTTGATGACGTTCGGTCAGTTTGAATGGGTCCAGACTCCAGTCGCCTTCATCGTAGGGCACGGTATCTGTATGACCGGATAGTACCAGTCCACCAGAACCCTTACCGAGTGTCGCGATGAGATTGGCCTTATGTGGCTGGCTGGGCAGTGGCAGTACCTCGACCTCGAAGCCCATAGGTTCCAGCCAGGCCGCCAGCAGCTCGATCACCTCACGATTGCTGGTATCAAAGGCCGGGCTGACACTGCTCATGGAAGGTCGGGCAATGAGTTGCGTCAGCATATCGAGTAATGCCGGAGGGGAAGTAGACATTTAGTTTTTATGTGCCTTGAGCATACGTTTACGCCAAATCAATACACCAATCAAAGTCAGAGACATCAACAACACCGCCAGTGAGTTGCCCAGCACTACATAGGGCGTGGAGCCTCTGCGCGGTTGCACCTGGGCATTGAGTGCTGCGGTGGTAAATTGCGGCAGGCTATGGGTGATGTTGCCTTTATGATCCACCACTGCGGTGACACCGTTGTTGGTGGCGCGTAGCATGGGGCGACCGGTTTCCAGTGCCCGCATGGCAGCGATCTGCATATGTTGATGCGGACCATGGGTATCACCCCACCAGCTGTCATTACTGACGTTTACCAACATACTGGCCACAGGCAGGGTACGAATGATCTCTTCACCAAACACATCCTCATAGCAGATGGACATGCTGATGTTATGCCCTGCGACGGATAAGGGGGCTTGCAAGGCTCCGCCGTGAGTAAAGGACGACATAGGCAGGTTGAAGGCCTGGATCAATCCGCGCAGATAGTGCTCAAAGGGTAGATAGTCGCCAAACGGCATCAAGTGGTGTTTGTGATAAAAGTTGCGTCTGCCCTCGGTCAGATTGAGCACACTGTTGAATTTGGTTTTGTTGGCAAAATCGTAATAGGGGATGCCAATCAGCATATCGGTATTGGTTTCCTGCGCCTTCTTTTCCAGGCCAACCAGGAAGCCGGATTCTACATTGTGGTACCAGGTGCTTAAGGCGGCCTCGGGCCAGATGATCAGATCACTATCCCAGTTTTCTGCGGTGAGTCGGCTATAGATGGCCAGGGTATTTTGTAACTGACCGGGGAGCCATTTTTGATCCTGCGGAATATTGCCCTGGATCAGAGTGACCTTGAGTGGATTGCCTATCGCCTCGGTCCAGGGGATTTGCTGCAGCCCCCAACCCGACAGGGGGAGGAAGATCAGCGCCAGCAGATAGGGACGGCGATGGGAAGAACGCCAGTGCAAAACCAACAGTGCCAGCAGACCCGACATGATGGCCAGTATCCAGTTCAGACCATAAACACCCAGCAGAGGGGCATATCCCGAAAGCGGACCGTCGACCTGACTGTAGCCGGGATTGAGCCAGGGAAAACCGGTAAACAGCCATCCGCGTAGCCACTCCATCAAACCCCAGAGGCTAGGCAGGAGTAATAGTAATTCAATGAATAAATAACGCTCTTCACGGCCGCGATACCAGTGAAGCAAGTGTAAGGCCAGATAACCCAGAACTGCTGGAAACAGGGCATAGGCAGAGATGGTGAGAGCGGTGAGGAAAACCGCAAGAGGCGCGCTGGTACCACCAAAATAGCGTATGGACACATACATCCAGGCGATACCAAAGCCAAACATGCCGACACCGAAGAACCAGCCACGGCGAAAGGCCTGTTTGGGTTCGAGGTGTAGCCATAAGAGAAACAGTATGGTCAGACTGACAATGGCCAGAGGATAGATGTGGAACGGCGCAAAGGATAGGGTTAGGAGTGCCCCGGCAAACAACGCCAGAAGATCTCCGCGTTTACCCTTTAGCTGTGTCAGTCGTTTCATCTTCGGAGGGGTCCTTCTCTTGTTGTTGTTCTTCATTCAGACGGGTGACCTGCATCAAATAGATGCGACGGCTGTCAGCTCGCAATAGTTTGAAACAAAAGCCGCCCAGGCGTAGTTCTTCGCCGCGTTTAGGCATATGGCCGAAGCCCTGCATAACCAGTCCACCGATGGTATCGAATTCATCATCGGGAAGTTCGGTGCTGAAGAATTCATTAAACTCTTCGATGGGGGTGAGCGCCTTGACGGTACAGGTATGGTCATCATGCTCGAGGATGAAGGTGCCTTCATCGATATCGTGTTCATCCTCGATCTCACCGACGATCTGCTCCAAGACGTCCTCGATGGTGACCAGACCGGCCACGCCACCATACTCATCGACCACGATGGCCATATGGTTGCGGCTTTGACGAAACTCTTTTAATAACACGTTCAGGCGTTTGCTTTCAGGCACAAAAACCGCAGGGCGCAGGGATTCGCGCAGGTCAAAATCCTGTTTGCCATCACGCAGGTACTGCAGAAGGTCTTTTGCCAGCAGGATGCCGACCACCTCGTCACGGTTCTCGCCAATCACGGGGAAGCGTGAGTGAGCCGATTCTATGATGATCGGCAGGAAGGTCTCTGCAGAGTTATCGCGCTCGACCACCACCATTTGTGAGCGTGGGATCATGATATCGCGCACCTGCATGTCAGCAACAGAGACGACACCTTCCATCATCAGCAGGGCATCGGGATCGATGATGCTCTGTTTCTGTGCCTCACGGATGAAATCCAGTAATTCGTCCCGGTCCTTGGGATCTCCGGCCAGGGCCTGACCTATACGTTCCAGCAGGCTTTTTTGTGGCTTGTCTTCCTTGTCGGTCTGACTCGTTCGATCTTCACTCATGCGCTTTGTGTAACCTCGTAGGGATTGTCATAGCCTAATGCGGTAAGTATGACGATTTCAAGACTTTCCATGCTCTCGGCCTCGGTGGCTTCTATGTGGTCATAGCCCAGCAGGTGCAGAGAGCCATGTACCACCATGTGGGCCCAGTGACTTTCGGTGCTTTTTTCCTGCTCAGAGGCCTCTTTGAGCACCACCGGAGCGCATATGACCAGATCTCCCAGTAGCGGCAAGTCGATCCCGGGGATCGGTTCGAAGGGAAAGGATAAGACGTTGGTTGGGCCGGATTTATGACGATAGGCCTGATTGAGTTCGGCGCTCTCGCCTGTACCGACGATACGGATGGTGAGTTCCGATTCATCGGTTTGATGCTCGGCACCGTCTAAAGCAGCCTCGACCCAGAGCTGGAATTGTTCTCGCGTAGGTAAGCCTGGACTGTGAGGTTCCTCATCGTCGAGGGCAATTTGCAGATCCAGCAGTGTACTCACTCTTCGTCTCCACTTAGCGGTGCATGTTGCTCATGACGATCATAGGCACTGACGATGCGTTGTACCAGGGTATGGCGCACCACATCCTTGGCCTTGAAAAAGCTAAAGCTGATGCCCTCGACACCTTTTAACACCTCAACGCTGTGGCGCAGTCCCGACTGGGTGCCTTTGGGCAGATCCACCTGGGTTACATCGCCGGTGATGACGGCTCTGGAACCGAAACCTATTCGGGTGAGAAACATCTTCATCTGTTCCTTGGTGGTGTTTTGCGCCTCATCGAGGATGATAAAGGATTCGTTCAGGGTGCGACCGCGCATATAGGCCAGTGGTGCAACCTCGATAACGTTACGTTCGATCAACTTGGCGACCCGTTCAAAACCCATCATTTCATACAGGGCATCGTACAGCGGGCGTAGATAAGGATCTATCTTTTGCGCCAGGTCGCCGGGCAGGAAACCCAGTCGCTCACCGGCCTCTACCGCAGGGCGGGTCAGGATCAGCCTGCGGACTTGATCCTTTTCCAGGGCCTCTACCGCACAGGCCACCGCCAGATAGGTCTTACCGGTACCGGCGGGGCCGATGCCGAAGTTGATGTCATGGTGGAGGACATTATGTAGATAGTTTTGTTGGTTGGGGCCTCGGCCTTTTATATTGGCGCGTTTGATACGAATCACCACATCTGGACGATCCGGAGCTGCGGCTTCGAGCAGGGTCTCGACACCGGATTCCTGCAAATAGAGATGCACGTTGGCCGGGGTCAGGGTCTCCTCTGCGGTCTCCTGATACAAACCCTTGAGTATTTCACCGGCGGCATTGATGGCGTTGTCATCACCGATGACATTAAACACATTGCCGCGGTTATTGATCTCCACACCCAGACGCCGTTCCAACTGGCGCAGGTGTTCGTCAAACTGACCACACAGGTTTGCCAGACGCTGGTTGTCGGCAGGTTCAAGGACAAAATCGTTAGACGGTAAGGCTTTACTCAAGGGGAACCTCAGGCACTCAGACGGCTGTTATCGGCAAGACGGCCGCGCAGGGAGTTAGGCATGGCCTCGGTAATGACCACGTCGACGAATTGGCCAATCAGCTCGGCCGGAGCGGAAAAATTCACCACGCGGTTATTCTCCGTACGTCCGGCCAGTTCATTGGCATCCTTTTTTGATTTACGCTCCACCAGGATACGCTGGGTGGTCCCGACCATGGCCTCACTATATGCCGCCGTATTGGCGTTGATCCTGGCCTGCAGGGTGGCCAGACGCAGTTTCTTCATCTCGTGTGCGACGTCGTCCGGCAGACTGGCAGCCGGGGTACCAGGGCGGGCCGAGTAGATGAAGCTGAAGCTATGGTCGAAGCCGATCTCCTCGATCAGGTCCATGGTGGCCTGGAAATCTGCATCAGATTCACCGGGAAAACCGATGATGAAATCGGAGGAGAGACTGATGTCCGGGCGTATCTCCTTCAGGCGGCGCATTTTCTGCTTGTATTCCAGGATCGTATGGCCGCGCTTCATTAGCGCGAGGATACGGTCGGCACCGCTTTGTACCGGCAGGTGTAGATGGCTGACCAGCTGCGGTACCTCAGCGTAGACCTGGATCAGGCTGTCGGAGAACTCTACCGGATGCGAGGTGGTATAACGAATACGGTCGATACCGTCGATGGCGGCCACATAGGTAATGAGCAGGGCCAGATCCGCTACATCACCGTCATGCATGGCACCGCGGTAGGCGTTGACGTTCTGCCCCAGTAGATTGACTTCACGTACCCCCTGAGAGGCTAGTGAGGCCACTTCGGCCAGTACATCATCGAAGGGGCGACTGATCTCCTCACCCCGAGTGTAAGGCACCACACAGAAGGTACAGTATTTGGAACAGCCTTCCATGATGGAGACAAAGGCAGAGGGACCATCTGCTCGCGGCTCGGGCAGGTTGTCGAACTTTTCGATCTCGGGGAAGGAGATGTCCACCACGGGGGCACGATTGAGACGTACCGTGTTCAGCATCTCCGGCAGGCGGTGCAGAGTCTGTGGACCAAAAACCAGATCCACATAGGGTGCGCGTTCGCGGATGGCATCGCCTTCCTGACTGGCAACACAACCACCGACACCGATGATGAGATCCGGCTTGGCCTCCTTCAGCTCGCGCCACATGCCGAGCATGGAGAAGACCTTCTCCTGTGCCCTTTCGCGTATAGAACAGGTGTTGAGCAGCAGTACATCCGCCTCTTCGGCCGAGGCCGCAGCGCTCATACCGTGGGAGGCTCCCAGTACCTCTGCCATCTTGGCCGAATCGTACTCATTCATTTGGCAACCGAAGGTTTTCACGAACAGCTTAGCGGACATGGTCTTCACATAAAGAAAAATGGCCGCAGATTATAACATATGCAGCCATTTCCCATATCATTCGGAGGCGTGATTTATCGGTCATATTCTGGTGAGGCGGAGATCTTGTGGACAGCCAGATCGGCGCCCATGTACTCCTGCTCCTGATCCAGGCGGATACCTACCATCTTCTTCAGCAGGCCGTAGACCACGAGACCACCGATGAGAGCAATGCCTATCCCCATCAGACTGCCCAGCAGCTGGGAGCCGAAGGCAACGCCGCCCATGCCGCCGAGGGCTGTGGTACCGAAGATACCGGCGGCGACGCCACCCCAGGCACCACACAGACCATGCAGTGGCCAGACGCCCAGAACATCATCGATCTTCCACTTGTTCTGGGTCAGGGTGAAGGCCCAGACGAACAGCACACCGGCTATCAGACCGGTGGCAAGCGCGCCAATAGGGTGCATTATGTCGGAGCCAGCGCATACCGCTACCAGTCCGGCCAATGGACCGTTGTGGGTAAAGCCAGGGTCGTTCCTGCCCATAACCAGAGCCGCCAGGGTACCACCCACCATGGCCATCAGGGAGTTAACAGCCACCAGGCCACTGATGCCTTCAACCGCCTGGGCAGACATAACGTTAAAGCCAAACCAGCCGACTGTGAGTATCCAGGCGCCGAGGGCGAGGAAAGGGATGTTTGAAGGCGGATGCGCATACATCACCCCATCCTTACCGTAGCGACCATGACGTGGCCCCAGCATCAATACTGCGCCAAGGGCGATCCAGCCGCCTACGGCATGCACGACGATGGAGCCGGCAAAGTCATGAAAAGGTGCACCAAAGCTCGCCTCCATCCAGGCCTGGATACCAAAATTTCCGTTCCAGGCGATGCCCTCAAAGAAAGGATAGATGATGGCTACCAGCAGGAAGGTGGCGGCCATCTGTGGGTAGAATCTGGCGCGTTCGGCGATGCCGCCGGAGACAATGGCAGGGATGGCTGCGGCGAAGGTGAGCAGGAAGAAAAATTTCACTAACTGGAGGCCATTCATTTCTGCCAGTGTCTGCGCACTGGAGAAGAAGTTCATATCATAGGCTATCCAGTAGCCGATGAAGAAATAGGCTATGGTGGAGGCACCGAAATCGGTAATGATCTTCATCAGGGCGTTGACCTGGTTCTTACGGCGAACGGTACCAACCTCAAGAAAGGCAAAGCCTGCGTGCATGGCCAGCACCATAATGGCGCCTAGCAGAACAAATAAAACATCGTGTGCGGACTGCATGAATCTCTCCTGTCATATTTTTGTGCAAACAGGAGCAAGAATTACACCAATGTGGTTATCACTATGATTTAAAAGGAAAGAAGCTTCATGATTTGCACGTGGATATAAAAACACGCACCATATAGGTGCGCATATATTATTTATGCCATGTATTGATGCATGTATCTGCTCATCACTGTACTTAGGTATCAAATCGACGGATCAACTCTTTCATACCCTTTACGTATTCGGTCAGCTCATGTGCCACCTGGAGACCATGTTCACTGGTTTTCATGGTTTCGATGGAAGAGTCGTTGATGCTGGTGATGTTGCGGTTGATCTCTTCGGCCACGGCACTCTGCTCTTCTGCGGCACTGGCGATCATGATATTCATATCATTGATCTTGAGAACCTCGCCGACGATATTGGCCAGCGCCTCACCTGCGTTGCTAACGTACTCTACCCCGTGATGAGCTTCCGCCTGATTACTTTCCATGGCTTTGACCACATTAGCGATACTCTGGCGCAGCTTTTCCATCATCGCCTGGATCTCCTTGGTGGAGTCCTGGGTACGCGAGGCCAGGGTACGAACCTCGTCGGCCACAACGGCAAAGCCGCGGCCCTGCTCACCGGCTCGGGCCGCCTCGATGGCGGCGTTCAGGGCCAATAGGTTGGTCTGCTCGGCGATGTCGTTGATGACATTGACCACTGAGCCGATGTTTTGGCTGTCCTCGGAAAGTTTTTGAATGGTGGTGGCGGCGTTTTCTACCTCATCCGCCAAGCTGTCTACAGCAAGGACCGCCTCGGTGATTGTTAACTTTCCATCATTGGCGGCATCATTGGCACTGTGGGCAGAGCTGGAGGCACTTTCGGCATTACGCGCCACTTCCTGTACCGTTGCCGCCATTTCGTTCATGGCGGTAGCGAGTTGGGTGAGCTCACCTTGTTGCTGATGCATGGCAGCGGCGCTATCTTCGGCCGCCTGGTTGGCGGTCTTGGTCACCAGCTGCACACCGGTTGCAGCGTTATCGATGCGGTTAAGGATGGTTTTAACCCGGGCCTTAAGCATCTTATTCGCCGCGACCAGTTGATCTATCTCATCAGTGCCACCGGAGTAGACCATGTTTATGACCGGATTATCGACGATGCGTCGGGAGTCTGCAGCGACCTTGCGTAGACGCTTGGTGGTTAACCAGGAAAGCCCGTAGCCAAAGGCAGAGAGTACGGCGTACAGGCCCACAGCGATGGTATTTGAGACGCCGCCGCTGGCTAGGCCAAGTAATAGTAAGGGCAGTAACAATGCCTGCTGAGAGAGGAATATACGCGCGGTATAACCGACACAGAGAACACGAACTCCACGTAGTTTTTTGCCTTTATTAATACGTTCATAGAGTTTTTCCGCGCGTTGAATATCCGTTTTACGCGGCTTCATGCGCACCGATTCATAACCGACGATAGAGTTTCCGTCCATCAGCGGCGTGACATAGGCATCGACCCAGTAGTGATCACCGTTGGCACAGCGGTTTTTGACGATGCCCATCCAGGGCTTGTGACCTTTTATATTGTCCCACAGGTTCTGGAAGGCCGCAGGAGGCATGTCCGGGTGGCGCACCATATTGTGACTTTTGTGCAATAGCTGCTGCTCGCTAAAGCCACTGATGTCACAAAAATCCTGGTTAACGTGGGTAATGATTCCTTTCGCATCGGTGGCAGAAATAATGACCCTGCTGGGATCCCAATTATTTTCTTTGCCAGTGACGGGAAGATTTTTCTTCACTTTAAGAGGCCTCGCTATAGAGCTGAGTGGATGAAGTACCGAGTAATTTAGAGGTATTCTACTACATTCGATTCCGCACATTGGTGAAAACCGGGTCGTTTTTTAGTGGTTCATGACTTGTTAGGATGCTTTCTCCTTCGCTTTTACCTCTTGCCAGGCCAGCTCCATTTCCTCTTCGCTGACTTGTGTAAGTGTTCTCCCCTCTGTCTGGAAATGATGTTCTATGGATTGAAAGCGGCGAACGAACTTGTTATTTGCCTTAGCAAGCGTCTGTTCCGGGTCCAGTTTTAGGTGGCGGGCCAGATTAGAACAGGCAAAGAGCAGATCACCTACCTCCTCTTCCAGCGCGTGTTCGGAAGACGGTGTTGTGATCTCATCGATCACTTCCGTCAATTCTTCTTGAACCTTGGCAATAACCGGGTCTAGCTGTGTCCAGTCGAATCCTACCTTGGCTACGCGTTTTTGTATCTTTTCTGCCCTTTTTAGCGCAGGTAGGGCGAGTGGGATATTGTCCAACAGAGAGTGTCGCCCCTGGGTTTGGCGCTCAGATTCCTTTTGTGCTTCCCAGGCCTCGGTTTGTTGCTGGCGGTCGAGTATTTTGGTATCGGCAAACACATGCGGATGGCGGCGGGTCATTTTTTCGATGATGGCAGTGACCACATCGGCAAAATTAAATAGGCCGGATTCACTGGCGAGCTGGGCATGGAATACCACCTGAAACAGCAGATCTCCCAGTTCATCCTTGAGCTCGTCCATGGAGTTACGCTCGATGGCATCGGCGACCTCGTAGGCTTCTTCAATGGTGTAGGGGGCGATGGTGTGGAAGTTTTGTTCCTGATCCCAGGGGCAGCCCGTTTGCGGGTGACGCAAACGGGCCATTAGCTGCAGCAGTGCCTGTATGTCCTTCATTTGAGGCTTTTATACCCCCAAATGCGGTTCGTCATCGTCATCGTCATGGTCATGCTGGATGGGAGTCACTGTTGCTTCGCTTTCTCTTGCCGGCCACGGATTAAAGGGGTAGGGGCGCTCTTCACTGTTAAAGGTGAGGTATAAATAGATTTGGTATACATAGGTGCTGAGGCTATAGCCCAGATCCAGCAGGCGAGGATTCAGACTACCCGTTGTCAGACGTACGATAAACTGAAATAGGGTAACCGCGAATAAAACGATCTCGGCAATGCTATAGATAATGGCAAACATCAGCATAAACAGGCCGCGTATCCATATACTGCCTTCGGTAAGGTGTTCTCTAAGTTCGTCCTGGTCCATGTTTATCTCCAAATATATTATGTTGGTATTGCCCGATATTTTGCGCTGAGACCTGGTGTTGGGCAAGTGTATTCTTGAAGCAGCGCACAAGATACTTACAGGACATGATGTAGTCTAGGTCTCATACACAAGCATAGCAGGAGTGGATAGCATGAAGAACACAGTGATAGAAACACTCTTGGAGCAAGATGACTTTATGCAGGGACGGGATTGGAATAAGCGTCATTACCCGGCCGGTAGCGTTATCTTTAAGATGGGCGATGAAAGTAATAACGTATATCTAATTCTTAGCGGTGAGGTTCAGGCCACTGGCCGTGCTCAGACCAGTGACGGTAAGGAATTAAAGCCCAGTTTCAAGACCTTTGACGAAGGAGAGTTGTTTGGTGAGATGGTGCTGTTTGATCGATTACCTCGCTCTGCCATGGTATCCGTTATTCGAGATGCCGAAGTGGCAGAGATAAATGGTCAGGCATTATTGGATTATATGGATAAACATCCTGAGCAAGGCTATCTCATACTCTCCCATATCGTGACCTCGTTAGTTAGTCGGTTACGAGAGACCAATGAAAAATTGTTTTCTGTCTATTCATGGGGTCTGAAGGCTCATGGCATAGATAAGCATCTATAGTCATGTTGAGTGTCTTAATAGTAGCGTTGGACGAAATAATGATTGATTTTGTCTACTCGCTGTAGGAATTTACGGCTACGGTTCCTGGGATTATTCTTTTTTGGACTGGGCAGACTGGCCGCCAACTCAATGGCTTGCTGTGGACTCAGTTGTGAGGCGGATATGCCCCAATAATGTCTAGCGGCAGCTTCTGCACCATAAATCCCTTCACCAAACTCGGCTATGTTCAGATAGATCCAAAGAATTTGTCGCTTACTCAGCTCGAACTCCATGCCGATGGTCAGTATCAACTCATGCCATTTGCGCAGAGGATTGCGTGATGATGACAGAAACAGGTTTTTCACTGTTTGCTGAGAGATGGTGCTGGCACCAAAGGTCACACGACCACTGCCCATATTATGTTCAAATGCCTCTACAAGGGCCTGTAGATCAAACCCCCTATGGGTATAGAAACGGCCATCCTCGGCAACCACTACACTACGACTTAAATGTCGCGATATTCGCCCATAGGGCACCACTCGCCACTGCAGTCTGGCCAAAGAGGGATTGATTCGACGGTTTTGTTCATATTTGAGGATAAATTGTGACTTTGGGAGGCTTCCCTGTTTGATGGCGTTCCAGTCGGGCCAAATGGTAGACAGATAGAAGATGTCTACCACCATAAGCATGAGTGATATGTGGAATGTCCAACGCAGGCGCTTTAACCATTTGTTTTTTTTCGCGGCCGATTTTTTTCTGTGCTTAGATTTATTCTTTGTGCGCTTTGTAAACAGGCGCTTTATGGCATACAACTTCATTGCACTAATAATCCCCAGACTTTATGCATAAATAACACGAAGGAAAAAATCAAGCAAAAAAAAAGCCGCTCAAAATACCCGCGGTATAGACTTTGGGATATAAAAGGGAATTGGGTAGGTAAATGTTCGTCTGCCCTTGATACTAGATGCTGTCCCCGCATGGAGCCAATCAATATTGTCGAAATGTTTAAAATCTCACACACAGTGGTGATAGTGAGAAAGGATCGCTCTTTCTGTGTTCTCAGTGGCACAGGTACCCAACGGGCAGTTGTCCTTGGGCAAAAAAAAGCCGCTGTGCAGCGGCTGAATGTTTGGGGATGTAAAAAAGGAGGAGATAAACACCAAGTACGATGGTGTGATTTGATTATCGATGAGTATGAAAATATTTCCATCTCTGCTCTTGGTAATTGTGTTAAAACTTTGCAAAGAAATGATTATTCAATGGTTTATAAGTATTTCGTAATAAATAAACGTAGCCGCAAACCCATTGAAGAGGTGAAACCTCTTTCTATAAAGCGAATGTCACCTTTTTCATCAAGGATAAAGAAACTGGGAACGGCACTAATGCCATAACGCTTGGCTAGCACTCCATCTGGGTCGTAGAGTGTCATTTTCCTGAGTTCGGTGTCAGAAAAGTAGTTTCTCACTTCGTTGATATCTTCCGACCATGAGGCAACGGTTATCACCCTATAATCTTGTGATAAATCTTCTATGGTTTGTTTATGATATTTACAGATTGGGCACCAGGTAGCCCAAAAATAGATCAGTACCGGTCTGTTATCTAACAGACTCTGGTTAACGATATTGCCTTCTATGCTGGTGGCTGAGAATGCCGGGGCCGGGCCAGTTGCATAGTCATTCAATTGGTAGGTACGTATGAGTAAAAAAATCAGCATAAACAGAGCGATGCTCAGCAGATGTTTTTTCCATCGGATTTTTTTTAACATTTTTTAATCTGCCTTATTGCGCATAAAGTCCGCGACCTTGAAAAAGGCCTGCTGGAGATCTTCATACAAAGTTTGATCAACTTCGATATCCGTCATCGCCTGCTGCATACACATCATCCACTGGTCCCTTTCTCGGTTGCCAATGGCAAACGGGGCATGGCGCATGCGCAGGCGAGGATGACCATACTGTTCTATGTATAAGGGCGGGCCACCCATCCAACCGCAAAGAAACATGTAAAGTTTCTCTTCTGCCTGTGTAAGATCTGGGGCATGGAGTTTACGAATTTCATAGGCTTCGGGTAGCTCATCCATTAACTGATAAAATCGGTGTACCAGTAGACGAATCGCCTTCTCACCGCCTATTCGCTGGTAGTGGTTGTTATTGTCGATGCTCGTCATGGTTACTGGTTAAATGCGACTTTCAGCTGTTTGTTGCCAAAGCGCTTGTTAAAGGGAGTAATTACTTTATCTATATAAAGGGTTATTTTTTTAACATAGCGAAACTTCTCCGGGTACCAGTGTCGTTTGGCTTTGCTAAGTCCTGTGTTGTAGGCCATCACCGCCTGGGCATAGCGCTTGCTGTTGTTACGCAGAACTAACAGGTGCTTGGATGCAATGCTGATATTGAAATAATCGTCGGTCATAAGCTTAATCAGCAGCTCTTCGTCCGTATTGAAATTACCCATATCTGGATGTTTTTTTAATACGTCACGTGCCGTGATGAGCTTAATCTGCATAACTCCGTATGAGCGTTTACCCACGGGGGCATCTGTATCTCCGATCCGGCCATAGTGTCCGGCGTGAGTTTCCTGCATGAGTATGGCTTGCAGCAGGTTGGCATGCTCTTTACTGGAATCATCCATACCGATGTTGTGGGCAATATTGAGCAAGCGAACCTGTTCTTTGGTCATCCAGTTATTAGTAAGGGGATTCCAGAATTTTTTTGTACTGACGGTCTGTTTTTTTTCAGTTAGCTTGGTGTTTGCCAATGGAGCCTTGGCGGGAAATAGACTAAGCAGTGATACGACAAGAATGTAGGAGATAAGTCGCCTATTTACACTAAGCATCGAAAAACCTCGATTTGGGCAGATGGTACCAAGATATGGTCGGGGGAGTGTCCATTTACCCAATGCCCATAAAGAGGGCTGACCAATGAGTGCGCGAATATTAACCAAATACGTGATGGGGATCAAAGAATATTAACAGGAACATGGTAGCTCTCGAAGTAGCAATCAAACCCCTGGGTATTCATTAATCTCTTGATATATATAATAAATATGTATGTTTTAGCGATATATAAATTACAATAAATTTACGTTATCAGCTCGAATATTCGTGGACTTGAGAGCATACTTAACTAATCGATGAAAGAGATAAAATAGCGCTGTACAGCGTGTTTGAGGGAAGGTTCATGGCTAACTTTATGCAATCAGTGGATGACAGAACACGTCTGGCGGGCGCCAACCGTCTAGAGGTGTTGCTCTTTAGCCTGGGTAAAGACCCAATATCCGGGCGGGAAGAGAAGTTTGGAATCAACGTATTTAAGGTTCGCGAGGTAATGCGTTCCCCGGATATCGTTCGAGCACCGGATATGCCTCCCGGCGTGGAAGGTATGGTGAGCCTTCGTGGCACCATGATTCCAGTAGTGGATCTGGCACATTTTTGTGATATGGGCCTGGATGCGGACGCTAAACCAGAATCCCTGATTGTCACCGAATATAACCGTACAATGCAGGGATTTCTGGTGCATAACGTGGATCAAATCCTGCGTATGGAATGGAATCAAATCAAGGTTCCCCCTTCAATGATGTCACATCGACATGGCGGCTTGATCAATGCTGTGGCAGAGCTGGAAGATGGCTCCATCGTGATGATGATGGATGTGGAGAAGGTGTTGGAAGAGACCTCCAAGCAAGGCAGTGACCCATTGTTGTTTGAAGGCATTATCTCTATGGGTACGGATGCCACGGTCTTTTTTGCTGATGACTCCTCGGTGGCACGTAAACAGATCGAACGCACCCTGGACAAAATGGAGCTTAAACACATTGGTGCCATCAATGGTAAGGATGCCTGGCAGAAGTTGGGTGATATGGCGGATCGTGCCCAGACTATGGGACAGTCGGTTAAGGATCTGATTCAGATAATTCTCACGGACATCGAAATGCCGGAGATGGATGGTTATGTGCTGACGCGTATGATCAAACAGGATAAACGTTTTCAGGGCATCCCGGTGATTATGCACTCTTCCTTGTCGGCAGAGGCAAACGTCAATTTGGGTAAGAGTGTGGGTGCCGATGGC